>Ga0207780_1000122_pt1 | contig 19651 bp, 20 predicted proteins | sample LuqExpMetageno45_FD_187803 | JGI IMG/M metagenome (GOLD analysis project Ga0207780, IMG submission 187803) | Tropical forest soil microbial communities from Luquillo Experimental Forest, Puerto Rico - Sample 45 (SPAdes) | ecosystem: Environmental > Terrestrial > Soil > Tropical forest ...
TCGATCGCCGGCGGCGAGCCGCTGCTGCACAAGGAATTGCCGCGGATCGTCAAGGGCATCATCGATCGCAAGAAGTTCGTCTATCTCTGCACCAATGCGCTGCTGATGGAAAAGCGCATGAAGGACTACACACCGAGTCCGTATTTCGTGTGGTCGGTGCATCTCGACGGCGACAAGGAGACACACGACCGGTCGGTCTGCCAGGAAGGCACCTACGAGCGCGCGGTCGCCGCGATCAAGGAAGCGAAAGCCAGAGGCTTCCGCTGCAATATCAATTGCACTCTGTTCAACAATGCCGATCCAGAGCGGATGGCCAAGTTCTTCGATAGCGTGATGGAAATGGGCGTTGACGGCATCACCGTGTCGCCGGGCTACGCCTACGAGCGCGCGCCCGACCAACAGCACTTTCTCAACCGGCAGACGACGAAGCAGATCTTCCGCGACATCTTCAAACGCGGAAACGGCGGCAAGAAGTGGTCGTTCAGCCAGTCCGACCTTTTCCTCGATTTCCTCGCCGGTAATCAGACCTATCACTGCACGCCGTGGGGAAACCCGACGCGCACGGTATTTGGCTGGCAGCGGCCCTGCTACCTCGTCGGCGAAGGCTATGCCAAGACCTTCAAGGAACTGATGGAAGGCACCGATTGGGATTCCTACGGCGTCGGCCATTACGAGAAGTGCGCCGACTGCATGGTACACTCCGGCTTCGAGGCGACTGCCGTCAACGATTCGATCAGCCATCCGTTGAAGCTGTTCAAACTACGCAAGGGCGTGAAGACGGACGGGGCGATGGCGCCGGAGGTCGACATGTCGAACCAGCGCCCGGCGCAATACGTCTTCTCACGGCACGTGCAGGAAAAGCTTTCGGAGATCCGCGAGGAGAAGGCGCGCGCCAAGGAAGCGCCCCAGCCGATGGAAGCGGCGGAGTAGGTTTCAGGAAGTTCAAATGAAAATGCCCGGCATCACGCCGGGCATTTTCTTTTCCCGAAGCCCGTCATGGTCCGAGAAGGCAAACGATTCAGCTCCTTCAATGGATACCCCGCTTTCGCGGATATGACGGCTGTGCGGCGCTCGCTACATCCCAAACTCAAATCGTCGCACACTGCCCTTCAGCGTCCGATAACGCGCCAGCGCCCAGAGCGGGAAGTATTTGCGGTAGCCGTGATAACGCAGGTAGAAAACGCGCGGGAAACCGGTGCCGGTGTAGAGCTCCTCATCCCACAGACCGTGCTCAGCTTGCGTGTCGATCAGATATCGAATGCCGCGCGCGACCGCCGGGTGCCCCACCTCACCCGAGGCCATCAGCGCGAGCGATGCCCAGGCCGTCTGCGACGACGTGCTTGGCGCCTTCTCGTAACCGCCATAGACGAGCTTGTAGCTGTCGCAGTCCTCGCCCCAGCCGCCGTCTTCGTTCTGAATTGAGACGAGCCAGTGCACCGCCTTGCGGATCGCCGGATGCGTGTAAGGCAGGCCAGTGGCGTTGAGCGCGCACAGCACCGACCAGGTGCCGTAGATGTAATTCACGCCCCAACGTCCGTACCAGCTCCCGTCGTCCATCTGCTCGCCGACGAGATAAGCGATGCCGTGCTTGATCGCAGGATCGTCGTGCTTCGCACCGAGTTGCACCAGCGCCGACACGCAGCGCGCGCCGACATCCTCGGTCGGCGGATCGACCAGCGCGCCGTGATCGGCGAACGGAATGTTGTTCAGGTACTGGTACGTATTGTCGATGTCGAAGGCCGCCCAGCCGCCGTTGCGGCTCTGCATGCCGCGCACCCACTCCTCCGCGCGGGCGAGCACCGTGTCGTAATCGCGCGTGCCGGTCGTCTTGCGCAGCCGATCCATCGCCATGATCACGACGGCTGTGTCGTCGAGATCGGGATAATGCGGGTTGGCGTATTGGAAGGCCCAACCGCCCGGCCGCAGGTTCGGCGCGCGCGCGCACCAGTCGCCGACGATGTCGACCTCCTGCAGCGGCACGAGCCAGTCGAGCGCGCGCTTCACATGCGCATTCGCTTCGTCGCCGCCGACCTCCAGCAGGGCCTGCGCGGCGAGCACGCTGTCCCACACCGGCGAGACGCAAGGTTGGCAATACGCCTCATCCTCTTTAACGACGAGGAGCCGCTCGACCGAGTCGCGGGCGATCGCCGCTTTGCGCGCGTTCTCCGGTCCGCCGAGCGTGTCGTACATCATTGTGGCGTTCGCCATCGCCGGGAAGATCGCACCGAGTCCATCCTTGCCGTTGAGCCGCTCGTCGACGAATTCGACCGCTCTTTGAATCGCGCGGGCGCGCAGTTTTTCCGGCGGATCGTTGAACAGTTTGCGCAGGACGACGTCGACGGCGCGGAAGAAGCCGAAGATCGCCGCGTTCTGATGCGGCGCCTTCTGGGCCGGACCGATGCTGAGCGGCGGCTCGCGGAACAGCTCGTCGAGCGTGATGCCGCGCGGATTCTTCGCGCGCGGCTTGAGCGCGAACAGCACAAGCAGCGGCACCAGCACGGTGCGGCCCCAGTACGAGATCTTGCTGAGATGGAAGGGAAACCAGCGCGGCAAGAGCGTGATCTCGACCGGCATCATCGGCACCGCGTCCCAGCTCATGATGCCGAACAGCGCGAGCAGGCTGCGCGTGAACACGTTGACGTGCTTCGCGCCGCCGTGGGCAAGGATCGCGTCGCGCGCACGCTTCATGTGCGGCGCGTCGACGTCGTCGCCGATCATCTTCAGCGCAAAGTAAGCTTTCACCGTCGCGCTGATGTCGAAATCGCCGTCGTGAAACAGCGGCCAGCCGCCATGCTTTGCGCCCTGGACGCGGCGCAGATAGACGCCGATTTTGCGCTCGAGCTCCGCATCGATGGACTCGCCGCGGTAATGGCGCAGCAGCACGTATTCCGCGGGAATCGTCGCGTCGGCTTCGAGCTCGTAGCACCAGTGCCCGTCCGCATTTTGCTTCGTGTAAAGCGCGCGGCAGGCGGCACCGATCGCCCGCACGACATCGTCGCCGATGTCACGGATGATCGGGGGTGCGGTATCGAGTTCGAGTGTCATGCGGCCCGTGTCCAGGTTCTTCTTGTTTCGATCAGTTCGGCGGCGCGATGGCCAGAGCGCACGGCGCTTTCGATGGTTGCCGGCAGCCCTGTCGCGGTCCAGTCGCCGGCGAGGATCAGATTGCGCCACTTTGTGACCGGGCCGGGGCGCTTGGCATTTTCTTCCGGCGTCGCCGCGAATGTGGCGCGGCGCTCGCGCACGATCTGCCAAGGCGGCAGCCTGTCTGGAAGTCCGGTCACGGCCGCCACCTCGTGCCAAATCTTCGCGGCCAATTCGGCTCGCGGCATGTCCAACAGCTCGCCGGCGTCGCTGACCGTGACGGCAATGCGGCCGGGCAGCGCGAAAATCCATTCGCTGGTGCCATTCACGACGCCGATCATGCGCCTGAAGTCCACGGGCGGGTCGATGCGGAAATGCGCGTTGACGATGCTGCGGAAGGCGCCCGGCGCAGTGAGATTCGGCACCAGCGCCGTCGCGCCATAGGCCGGCACCGCGAGGATGACGCTGTCCTCGTCCTTGAGCCCGATGATATCTTCACCAAAATCGATGGCCACAACGCGATCGCCATCGAAACGCAACGCATGCAGCGGATGCTGCAGCACCACTTCGATGCCGCGTTCGCGCAAGGTACGCAGCGCCGGCGCGATGAACGCATGGCCGATGCCTTCCGGCGCGATCAGCGGACGGCAGGCCTTGCCCCCGATGGCGAGCGTCTCGCGCAACAGGCGCGCGGCGAGTTCGCCCGAGCCGTGCAGCGGCTCGATATTGAGCGCGGCGAGAAACAGCGGCTCGATGAGACGGTCATAGAGCGGGCCCGAGCACGGCATCAATTCGGACAAGGGCTTGTCGCCCGAACGCCACATCAGCCGTGCGAGCGGCCAGTAGTCGCGCAGTTTCGTTTCAGGCACGCGCCGGTTCTTGTCGAATATCCACCACGGGATCGCACCAGAGGAGATTTGGATCTTCCAGCGTGCAAGATTAGCAAGATCGACGAAACAGAACTCCGCTTCCGCCGGGCCTTCCAGCATGTCGGACGCGCCTATGGCAGCGAGATAATCGAGTGCGGCGTGATTGCCCGACAGCAATAGATGCGTGCCGTTGTCGATCACCATGCCGGTGACGTGATCGTAGTAGGAGCGGCAGCGGCCGCCCGCCTGCCCAGCCGCCTCATGCACGACGATTGCGCGTCCAGCCGCCGACAGCCGCACGGCCGCGGCGAGGCCCGCGAGTCCCGCGCCGATGATGTGAACGGTGCTGGCGTCAGATGAAGGCATGGCGCAGTGCAATTCCGAGCAGATGGATTTTGTTGACGCGCACGCGCTCGCGCGGCGGATTGAACCCGCGCGCGGACATGCCGTCGAGAATGCGGCGATAGGCGAGCCCCATGATGCGCGGTGCGCGCACCGCATGGCGAGGGCTGCGCGCCATGATCGCTTCAGCCTTCTCGAAATGCTCGCGCGCGCGCTGAACGACCATATTGCACGCGACGGCCAAATTGGGATGCCCGGCGACGGCCTGCGGATCGCGCGACTGGATGCCCGCGAGCGAAAGCGCTTCCTGCGGAAGATAGAGCCGGCCGATGGCCGCGTCCTCATCGATGTCACGCAGGATGTTGGTCAATTGCAGTGCGCGGCCGAGGTGATGCGCGAGCTTGCGGCCGGACTCTTCATCCATGCCGAAGACGCGCACTGAGAGCCGGCCCACGGCAGAGGCGACGCGATCGCAGTAGAGATCGAGCGCTGAAAAATCGGGCGCGCGGATGTCCTCTCGCGCATCCATCTCCATTCCGTCGATCACGGCGAGGAAATCGTCTTTGCGCAGACCGAACTGCCGCACGGCTCTGGCGAGATTGCTCAAGGATGCCGGCGGCGCACCCGCGTACATCGAGTCGATGTCCCGCCGCCAATGCTCGAGCGCGGCAAGGCGTTCCGGCCGCGGCCCCTCATTATCGGCAATGTCGTCGACCAAGCGACAGAACGAATAGATCTCGTACATTGCCTCGCGCTGCGCTTTTGGGAGGATGCGCATGGCGAGATAGAAATTCGACCCGCTCGCGCGCGTCGCGGCAACCGAGGCGTTGTCCAATGCGGCGCTCACGTTCATCACCAACCGAAGGCCGGTGCCTTGCGCATGAACAGCGACCGCCAGAGGCCGAGCGCCGCGCCGGCTGCGCCGGTCAAGAGCATTTGCGACTTGCGTAAGTGCACGCGCTCGCTCAACGGATCGCGCACCAGCAAGGTCGCGACCAGACGCTCGGCGAGCTTCTGAATCGCGGCAACCTCCATTGCGAGACGCGTGTCGCGCAGCATCGCCGCAAAGGGCCGGCTTTCGTTCAGTAGCGTGCCCGTGCGCCGCGCAAGATCCTGCAAGCAGCGGATCAGCGCAGGCGAGGCATGCGATGCGGCGAGCGCGTCCACAGTCAGGCCGTGCACGCGGAGCGCGTCTTCCGGAATGTAGACGCGGTTCAGCGCGCGATAGTCCTTTGCGCAGTCCTGTAGGTGATTGATGATCTGCAGCGCGGCGCAGAGCGCGTCGTTCGCCCGCCATGTCGCCTGCGACTCGCCGTGCACGTCGAGAACGTAGCGGCCGACCGGCATTGCCGAATAGCGGCAATATTCGATCAGATCGTCCCAGTCCGCGTAGCGCAATTTGGTCACGTCCTGCCGGAATGCGCGCAGAAGATGCTGCGCATGCACGGGAGACAGCCCGCGCTCGGCAACCACACTGCGCAATTGCACGCCCTGCGGCTCCTCATCATTATGACCGAGCAGTGACGCTTCCATGCGGTCGAGACGCGAGAGCTTCTCGTCGGGCGGCAGCGAAGCATGATCGGCGATGTCATCGGCGACGCGCACGAATTCGTAGAACGCCAGGATTGCCGGCCGGTGCTTGCGCGCGATCAACAGTGAGGCGACGGGAAAATTCTCGTCGCCCGAACCTTTGCCGGATCGCAGAGCTGCACTTTCCTTCATCGCAGACCCGGCGCGTTCACGTGCACGCGTCCCTTCCATTCGCCGCCGCGCTTACGCCAATGCCGCCAGGCGGAATCGATCGTGTACAGTGCGTAAAGCGCGGCAATTCCAGGCAGAGCGATACCCCATAAAGGTGACACACGATAGAAGCGCAATGTCGGCACAAAGGTGAGCGCCATCGCAACCCATACCGCGAGCCCGATCCAGCGCGCCGGTCCTTGTGCGAAGATCGCCAGAAGCGGCGCGGCAAAAAAAGTCATTGCGAGACCCGCGATGCAGCCGATCAGCATCAGCACGGAGAAATTGAGCTGCGAATAGGCCGAGCGCGCGATCATCTGCCGTACGTCGGCGAGTCTTCCGTAGGGCCGGATGCTACGCACGCGGTCCGTGAGGCCGAGCCAGATCGGGCCAATACGTTTGAGCTGCCGAGCGAGCCTGCAATCGTCGATCAGCGCATTGCGGATGCTGTCGATACCGCCCGCGGCACGCAGAGCTTCGGTCTTGAGCAGTACGCAGCCGCCCGCCGCTGCTGCCGTCGAAGCTTTCGCATCGAGCACCCAGGCGAACGGATACAGCATCTCGAAGAAATAGATGAATGCGGGCACGTGGCTGCGCTCGGCGAGGCTCTCACAGCGGAGCTTCGCCATGAACGAGGTGAGCACGTATCGGCCCTGCTCCGCCTGTGCCACCAGCCACGACACGCTCTCCGGCGCATGAACGATATCGGCATCGGTCAGCAGCAGGTAATCGGGTGCCCTACGCTCGGCGGCGTTCACGCCCTGCCGCAAAGCCCACAGCTTGCCAGTCCAGCCTGACGGCAGGCTCGCGCTCCTGATGATCTCGACCGCGTGCATCGTCTCTTCTGCCGCGCGTTTGGCAATCACACCGGTGCCGTCATCGCTGTCGTCGTCCACCACGATAACGCTCAGCGCCCCGGCATAGTCCTGCCGCAGCAGCGAGCAGACGCTCTGACCGATCACCGCCGCCTCGTTGCGCGCAGGGATAATGACCGCGACCGACGGCCAGCGCACCGGCGATGGCGGGCTGTGGTCATCTCTGATCTTTCCCAGCCAGAACATACCCCGGCCGGTCAGCAGGTACAGCCAAATGGCAGCCGAAATCCCTGCCAGAACAATGGATAACATGAATGTTGCGGGCTCGGTCAGAGGGAGGTTCCTGCTTCAATGTCCGTCGGCCGAAATGGTTCGCCCGGCCCGGAACTTTTCACGCCGGACGGGATTCAAAAGGCCTTTCCGAAGGATAAATCAACCCGTTTCGCCTGTAAGGGGATCTGCGCAAGCGCCCAGCCAGCCGGTTTGCGCGCCGCCACCATCGGCGCAATATGGTCGTAAAGCCTCCAAAGGAGGGCCGCATGAACGCCGAGCAGCAGCTCTGGGCCGATTTTTCCCGGCCAATCGTCACCGCCGACGACTACATCGCGTCTTTGCGCGGCCGGCGCATAAACGTGTTCTTCATGGGCGAGCGCGTCGAGGAGCCGGTCGAGCATCCGGTCATCTTCCCCTCGATCAACGCCATGGCGGAGACCTACCGCCTCGCCTCCGAGCGGCCGGATCTCGGCGGCGCAAAGAGTGACATCGCGGGCGTCCTCACAAACCGCTTCCTGCACGTGCCCACTGGCCCGCAGGACCTCGTCACCAAGCACGAAATGCAGCGCGAACTCGGCCGGCGCACCGGCACCTGCTTTCAGCGCTGCGTCGGTCTCGACGCAATCGGTGCCTGCCATTCGGTGACCTTCGACATCGATGCCGCGAACGGCACCGATTATCACAAGCGCTTTCTTGCCTTCCTCAAGCGCGCGCAGAGGGCGAACATCGTGATCGGCGGCGCGATGACCGATCCGAAGGGCGACCGCTCTTTACCGCCGCACAAACAGGCCGATCCCGATCTCTTCCTGCGCATCGTAAAACGCGATGCGGGTGGAATTTATATTTCCGGCGCCAAGATGCATCAGACCGGCGCGGTCAATTCGCACTGGCTGATCGTGATGCCGACCATGCGCATGACCGACGCCGACAAGGATTGGTCGGTCGTCGGCGCGGTGCGCGTCGACGCGTCGGGGCTGACCTACATCGTCGGCCGCCAGACCAACGATACGCGCGCGGTCGACGGTGGCGAACTCGACGCCGGCAATGCGCAATTCGCCGGACAAGAGTCGATGATCGTGTTCGAGAACGTGTTCATCCCGCATGAGCACGTGTTCATGGACGGCGAATATCAGTACGCCGCGAGCCTAGTCGAACGCTTCACGACCTATCACCGCTCGTCCTACGTCTGCAAAACGGGCCTGGGCGACGTGCTGATCGGCGCGGCGGCGGAAGCGGCTTCACACAACGGTGTCGAGGGCGTCTCGCACATCAAGGACAAGCTCGTCGAGATGACCCATCTCAACGAGACGATCTATTCGAGCTGCATGGCTGGAGCATACCGATCGAAGCCGATGGCGTCCGGCGCGTATCTGAACAACGAGATGCTGTCGAACGTCGCCAAGCACAACGTCACCCGCTTTCCCTTCGAAATCGCGCGGCTCGCGCAGGACATCGCCGGTGGCCTGGTCGTGACGATGCCGTCGGAGAAGGACTTGCACAACAACGAGATCGGCCCGCTGATCCGGAAGTTTTTACAGGGCAAGAGCGGCGTCGAGACCATCGACCGCATGCGTATCCTGCGGCTGATCGAGAACATGACGATCGGCCGCAACGCGGTCGGCTATCTCACCGAAAGTCTGCATGGCGCGGGATCGCCGCAGGCGCAACGCATCCAGATCGCGCGCGGCATGCAAGTCGAGGAGAAGAAGGCCCGCGCGCGAAAGCTGGCCGGGATTGAGAGGCAGCCTTAAGCGGCCGGCCGGCCGAACCGCGTGCGCGGCGCGCTCTTGCGCTGGATTTCGATGGCCCGACGCGCAACGCTCTCCTTCAAACCGGCAAAACTCTGCGCACAGCGTTTGTAGCGCCAAGTGACATGTCTCGCCCGGCCTTGCGCAGGCGTAAGATCGCCCTGGGCGGGATAGTGCTTGGCGTCACCGGTCGCCTGCCCACCATTGTTGGCGCGGCAAGGTGAACGCTTTCTTCCTTTACACGGCAGACAGGCTAATTCGCTGTGAACACGGCCGCGCGGATCTTAGCCTTCCAGGCTAAGCGCGGCACGAAAACGGCGTTTCAGCGTCCCCCCGTCGCGCTCGGGGAGCACGCGCGGGGGCTCGCCCGCGTTGATCGCAATGCGAGCAAACAACGGACCGGCAAAAGCGTTGAGCCGTGCCGCGAGGCCGGCCAAGCCCTGCTCGTCGTGCAGATCGAGACAGAGGGCAAAGTGACAAGCCTGCGCGACGGCGACGAGATCGATCCCGCCGGCCGCGGTGTGGCTCGGCTGACCGCCAGTCTCCCCGTAGACGCCGTTATCGAACACGATCACCGCCAGGTTCTGCGGTTTCTGGACGCCGATCGTGGCGAGCGAGCCGAGGCCCATCAACATCTCGCCGTCGCCGGTAATCACGGCCACCCGCCGTTTCGGTTGCGCCAAGGCGAGCCCGAGCCCGATCATCGCGGCGCCGCCCATCGCTCCCCAGAGATAGAAGTTGCGCGGGTTGTCGCCAAGCGCGGCCAAATCCCACGTCGTCGAGCCGAGCCCCGGCACGACGAGCAGATTGTCATCGCGGTCACGGAGGAGCGCGGCCATGGCGGCACGGCGATCGAGGCGCTGCTGGGTCATTTCGTCCACACCTTCTTGCCGATCAGTTCCTGCGACAGGATCAGAGCGACGATACGTTCGTCGCCGAAGGCAAGCTGCATTGCGCGCCCGGCAAGGCCTTGCACGTCTTCCGGCTTGCGCGCACGCAGCACTTCCGCCTCGCAGATCTGCATCACCGGTTCGACGGCGGCTCCCATTGGCACCTGCCACGGATTGAACTCCTCCCACTCGCCGCGCATCGTGATGAGCATCAGCAGCGGAAACCGACACGTCCGCGCAAGCGAGAGCATGTTGATGCAATTGCCAACGCCGCTCGACTGCATCAGCAGTGCGCTGCGCTCGCCGCCAAGCCAGGCGCCGGCCGCGAGCGCAATGCCCTCCTCCTCGGTGGTCAGCGGAATGTTGCGGATGTCGCGATCCTGGCGGCAGCGCTCAATCAGCCGCGCGTGTCCGGCGTCCGGCACGTAGCCGACCTGCCGGATGCCGGCGCGCTTGAAGCAGTCGTACAGCGCATCAGGCCAGTCGCTCATCGCTCCTCCTCATCCTGCAGGCGGTCGCCGTCTCCATCTTCGTTTTCTGTAACCGGCACGGAATAGACGCCGGAAAGCCAGCGATTGAGGTCGATGTCCAAGCACCGCTTCGAGCAGAACGGCGAGAACGCCGCATCCGTCGCGTTGCCGCAGATCGGACACTTGCGGGCCGCGTTTTGCGTCTTGGGGTCAGACATTATTCGAGGTCACATGTGCTGCATCGATGGCGCGCAGCTCCGTCTTCAGGATCTTGCCGTAGTTGTTCTTCGGCAGCGCAGGCACGAAGACATAATCCTTCGGCCGCTTGAAGCGTGCAATGCGCTGCAAGCATAGCGTATCGAGTTCCTCGCGCGCCGCTTCGCCAACAACGTAGGCGACGACAATTTCGCCCCATTCGCGGTCGGGACGGCCAATCACCGAAACTTCGCGCACGCCCGCATGCGTGAGCAGCACCTCCTCGACTTCGCGCGGATAGACATTGGAACCGCCAGAGATGATCAAGTCCCTCGAGCGGTCCTTCAGGTGCAGATAACCCTCCTCGTCAAAGACGCCGACGTCCCCGGTATGCAGCCAGCCGGAACGCAATGAGGCAGCGGTCGCCTCCCCGTTCTGCCAATAGCCGCGCATCACAACGTCGCCACGCACCAGGATTTCGCCCGTCTCGCCCTGCGGCAGCGGTCGGTCCTCGCCGTCCGCGATCACCACCTCCACGCAGGCGTAGGGCTTGCCGGCGGAGGCCAGACGTTCGCGCCAGCGTGGACACGCGCGGTCGGCGATGTCCTGCTTCGACAGCGTCGTGATCGTCATCGGCGCCTCGCCCTGCCCGTAGATCTGCACCAGGCGCGGGCCGAACCGCTCGAGCGCAGCGAGCGCGTCCTCGCCATACATCGGCGCGCCGCCCCAGACCAAAGTGCGGATGCTGTCCGGATCACAGTCGGCGCCGCTCTCGACCAGACGCTTGATCATGGTCGGCGCCGCGAACATGGATGCGCGGCGCCAGTGCGCAAATAAACTGAAAATTTCGTCCGGCTCGAACCCGCCACTTTCGGGCGTCACCTGCACGCCGAGCCGTACGACATGCGCCATGATGTAGAGGCCAGATCCGTGGCTCATCGGCGCCGCATGCACTATGGTATCGCCGGGCGCGGTCGGATCCACTTCGCTCAGATAGGCGAATGTCGCCTGAGCGAGATTGCGGTGCGTCAACATCGCGCCCTTCGGCCGGCCGGTGGTGCCGGAGGTGTAGAACAACCAGGCGAGATCGTCGCCCCCACGCGGTGCAGCGCCGATCGCATCGACCGAGAACAGCGCCTCGTACTCGCGGCTGCCGATGACGATCAGCCGCTCAAGCGACGCCGGCGCGTGCGGCGCGATCTCGGCATCGAGCCCGATGGAGGCGAAACATACGCGCGCGCCGGAATGTTGCAGAATGTAGCCAAGTTCAGCACCGTGCAATTTGGCATTGGCCGGCACCGCCGCGAGCCCCGCGTGCCAGATGCCGAACAGCAATTCGAGATAAGCGGGCGAATTCTTCGCCACGATGACCACGCGGTCGCCGGGAGCCAGCCCGAAGCGCTCCCGCAACGCGCCCGCGAGCCGGGCGGAGCGCTCTGCCAATTGACCAAATGTCGCGGTCACGCGCGTTCCGAGCGCCGACGCAGGAAGCTTCGGATGGCTTAGTGCCGATCGCTCAAGCCAATGCGCGACGTTCATACACGACCCTGTCATTTCCGGCCGCGGCACAGGCGCAGATCCCGGAACGACAGAATAGGCCGGTTAAATCGCGTTCAGCCAGCCGAAACGGATGGGGAATCCTTCGCCGCCCAAAAGCGACACGGTCTCATACAGCGGCAGCCCGACGACGTTGCTGTAGGAACCGACCAGCTTGACGATGAAGGTGCCGGCGATGCCCTGCGCGGCATAGCCGCCTGCTTTGCCACGCCATTCGCCGGAGGCGAGGTAGGATTCGATGTCCTCCTCGGACAGACGCTTGAAGCGCACACGCGTCTCGACGAGCCGCTGCCGGAAGGCTCCGCGGGGAGTGACGAGGCATATCGAGGTGTAGACGCGGTGGTTGCGCCCCGAGAGCAGCCGCAGACATTGCGCGGCCTGATCGAGCAACTCTGCCTTCGGCAGGATGCGCCGCCCGACCGCGACGACGGTATCGGCGGCGAGAATGAAAGAGCCCTTGAGTTCGTCGTCAAGCGAGACGTTGGCGAGCGCGGCCTGCGCCTTCTCGCGTGCGAGGCGGGTCGTATAGGCGCGCGGAATCTCGCCACGCTTCGGCGTCTCGTCGATATCTGCCGGCTTGAGTGCGTCCGGCTCGATGCCCGCTTGGTTGATCAGCGCGAGCCGGCGCGGCGAGCCGGAGGCAAGCACGAATTTTGGGCGGCCGATCATGAGTTTGGGCGGGACCTGCGATTCAAAGGGAACCTAGCGGAGGGGGATGCCTATCACAACTCGTGGCTCATTCATTGCCCCGTGTCCCGCCGCCGAACCGCTGGCGGATATGCGCTAGCAATTGGTCGCGGACGGCGCGGTAGGCATCGAGCTTCTGCTCGCGGCTGCCCTCGATCGCCGTAGGATCGGGTGTCGGCCAGTACTCAACCTCGGCGGCGAGCGTCCGCGTCATTTCCAGCGCCTTGTGATGCGCACGCGGCGAGAGCGTCACGATGACATCGAAATTGAGCCCCTCCAACTCGTCCAAATCCTCGAACGTGTGGGGGCGGTGGCGCGAAATATCGATGCCGATTTCGTGCATCACGGCAACCGCGAACGGATCGAGCTCACCGCGCTGCGCGCCGGCCGACGCGACATAGATGCGCTTGCCGAACAATTCGCGAAACAAGCCGGCTGCTATCGGCGAGCGCACCGCGTTCAGTCCGCACGCGAACAGCACGGCCTGAGGTCGAGATGGGCGCGCGGACGCGTCCACGGCTCTCAGCCTTTCCAGTGCAAGACGCAGATGAGCGTGAACAGGCGACGCGCAGTATCGATGTCGACATTCACCTTGCCCTTGAGCCGCTCCATCAGGATGCGCGAGCCTTCATTGTGGATGCCGCGGCGGCCCATGTCGATTGCTTCGATCTTGTCGGGCGTCGCGGTGCGGATCGCCTGATAATAGCTATCGCATATCAGGTAATAGTCCTTCACGATCCGCCGTAGCGGCGTCAGCGAGAACAGATGCGCGATCAAAGGCGTCCCGTCGTCTCGGCGAATATCGAAGACGAGTCGGCTGCCCGTGATGCTCAGATGCAGCGCGAACGGGCCTTCGTCTTCATGCCCGTCCGGCGCGAAGATGTTCTGCTCGATGAGATCGTAGATTGCGACCTGACGCTCGTGCTCCACATCCGGATTGGAGCGCCCGATCGATTCCTCATCCAGCGTGACGCGGACGAGGCGTTGGCGCGCGGCCGGATGCGGCTTGTTCGTCATGATAGGTTCAAGCGGATCGACACCGAACGCGCATGCGCCGTCAGGCCCTCCGCTTCGCCGAGCGCGATGGCGGCCGGGCCAAGCACGCGCAGCTGCTCGGGGCCGCATTTGAGAATCGACGTACGCTTCATGAAATCGAGCACGCCGAGGCCGGACGAGAACCGCGCGGAGCGCGCGGTCGGCAGCACATGGTTGGAGCCGCCGACGTAATCGCCGATTGCCTCCGGCGTATGTGCGCCGATAAAGATCGCGCCGGCATTGCGAACGCGCGCGGCAAGCGCATCCGCCTCGGCGGCCACGATCTCGAGGTGTTCGGGCGCGATGCGGTCCGCAAGCGGCAGCGCATCGGAAAGCTTCGGCACCAGAATGATGGCGCCGAAATCGCGCCAGGATGCGCCGGCGACATCCGCACGCGGCAGCCCGTTCAATTGTGAATCGACCGAACGGGTGACCGCGTCCGCCAGGTCAGCATCGTCGGTGATTAAAATGGACTGTGCGCTGGGATCATGCTCGGCCTGCGCCAACAGGTCGGCCGCGATCCAGTCCGCGTTGCCGGTCTTGTCGGCAAGGATCAGCACTTCCGAAGGCCCCGCGATCATGTCGATCCCGACCTTGCCGAAGACGAGCCGCTTCGCAGCGGCAACGTAAGCGTTGCCGGGACCGACGATCTTCGCCACCGGTGCGATCGTCTGCGTCCCGTAGGCCAGTGCCGCCACGGCCTGCGCGCCGCCGATGCGGTAGACCTCATCCACGCCGGCAAGCTTTGCCGCCGCCAGAACAAGCGGCGCGAGCTTGCTATCAGGCGAAGGCACGACCATGACCAGCCGCTCGCAGCCGGCGACCTTTGCCGGCACGGCATTCATCAAAACGGACGACGGATAGGCCGCGGTGCCGCCTGGCACATAGAGGCCGACCGCTTCAATGGCCGTCCACTTCGCACCGAGTTCGACCCCGACTGCATCAGTGTAGCGGGCGTCTGTCGGCTTTTGGTTTTGGTGATACGCCTCGATGCGATCACGCGCGAGGGCGAGCGCATCGAGGGCCGCCTGGTCGCAAGCCTTTTCCGACGCGTCGATTTCGGCGGGGCTGACGCGCAGACCGGATTTCGACAGATCGAGGCGGTCGAATTTGCGGGTGAGTTCGATCAGCGCATCGTCGCCCCGGGCAATCACGTCCGCGATGATCGTGCGGACGGCGTCCTCAACGTCCTGCGCGGCTTCGCGCTTGGTCGTGAGGAAGTCGCGGAAACGGCTTTCGAAATCCGGGCTTCGGCTGTCGAGACGCAGCGGCATGGGGCGTTCCTGCCGGGACCGCCCGGCTTATGGTGTGAATGGGGAAACGCCGGCCGGTCGTCAACCCTGCGTCAGGCCTCGGCGGAGGGCGAGGGGTTCGGCTCCAGGTCGAGATGCTTGGGGCAAGTGGACGTGGTCCAAGTCGGCCCTAGGTCGGCCAATTCAGCCTCCAGGCACTCCACATCCAGCCGCACGACGCCGCCTCCGGAGAAGACCAGGCGGATCACGCCCGCAGGCGTGTCGGTCTCGTCGAATGCAATGTCAAGGAGGTTCAGAATCGCATTCTTGCCGGCCGGATCGACGTCGCGGCATTTGCATGAGACGACCCGCTCGAAGCGCAGCGCACAACGGCGGCGGCGATATTCGGGACCGTCGGCATGTTCCCAATCGAAGCGATTGAGGCCGAGAACCAGCCGCTTCTCCTGTGGGCGCCACAGCACGTCACAGACCTTCAGCACAGCGTCCTGCAGATGCGTCGATACGACGGCAAGATCATCGCGGTCGAGGACGATTAATTTGAGCTGGTCCATGGCTCTCGCTCCCTTACCGTTCAGTTAGGTAAGGGGTCGCGGGCATGCAAGGCGGGTCCAAACTCTAAAAGGCAGGCTCCAGGCCGGCGTCCTGCCAGCGCGCGCGGGTGGCTGGGTCTGTCAACGCCTTCAGAAATGCCTGTCCCAATTCGGGCGAGGCCGCGCGCGCCGGAATGCCGGCCGTGTAGGTGCCGACATTGCGCAATTCGCCCGGCAACGGTCCGACGACCTGCAGACCCGGGACCGTCAGCATCTCGCTGATGAAGGTCGTGCCGATCGCCGCGCGTCCGTCGGCAACCGCCTGGGCCACCTCATAGCCGCGCTTGCCCAGCGCGGCCTTGGCGTTCACCTCGTCCGCGATGCCCATCCGCTCCAAGTGCGCCGCGAACACCTTGCCTGACGACCCGCCCGCCTTCGGGTCGGTGTATGAGACGCCCTTTGCGTCGAGCAAAGCGCGCTTGAACGCCTCGACCGTGGAAATGTCGGGCTTCGGCGCACCGGCCCTGACCACCACCCCCGATACCGCGGTGGCAAGCGGCTTGCTGGAGCCCGCCTTGACCTGGCCCTCGTCCTCGAACGCCCGGATAGCCGCATCCGGCATCACCAGGAGATCGGGGATGTCGCCCGAGAGGAAACGCTCGCGCAGGCCCCCGGCCGTGTTGAACACAAAATCGATGCGGTGCCCACTTGCGCGTTCGAATTCGGCGCCGAGCGCTTCGAGTATCGATTCGACCGCGCCCGCGCTCATCACTTTGATCGTCGCCATTCCTAGTTCCTCGAACCTACTTCTGCACTTCCACGCCGGCTTCCTTGATCACCTTCGCCCACTTCTCGGTCTCGCTTTCAATGAACGAGCGGAAATGTTCGGGCGTGTCGCCGACCAGGATCGCGCCCTGGCTCGACAGTTTCTCACGCACGCCGGGGTCCTTCATCGCCTCGACGGCGGCAGCGTTGAGCGCCGCAACTACGTCTGGCGGCGTCTTCGCCGGCGCGATCATGCCGTACCAGTTCTCCGCCTGTAGCGTCGGCATCCCCGCTTCGGCCGTCGTCGGCACATCCGGCGCGCTCGGCGCATGCTCGGGCGCAGCGATCACGATCGGCCGCAGCTTGCCCGCCTTCACCTGAGGCAGCAGCACGGGCAGATCGAAAAATGCCATCTGCACCTGCTGGCCCAAGAGGTCGTTCACGGCCGGCGCCGCGCCGCGATAGGGCACGTGCTGAATGTCAATCTTGGCGGTGAGTTTGAGCAGTTCGCCAGCTAGCTGCGGCAGGCTGCCCGGACCGGAGGAGGCGAAGTTCAATTTCCCCGGGTTGGCCTTCGCATAGGCCGTGAGCTCTTTCAGGTTGGTGATCGGCAGCGCGGTCGCGACCACCAGCATCTCCGGCACCTTGGCGACGAGCGTCACCGGCGCGAGATCGGTTGCGGTGTTGTAGGCGACCTTCTCCATGCTCGGGCTGATCGCCAGCGCTCCCGCGCTGACGATGCCGATCGTGTAGCCGTCGGGCGCGGATTTGGCGACGAAATCGGTGCCGAGCACGCCGCCCTGCCCCGACTTGTTCTCGACCACGATCGTCTGCTTCAGGATCTCGGACATCTTCTGCCCGACCACGCGCGCTATGATGTCGTTCGGACCGCCCGGCGGGAACGGCACGATCAAGCGAATTTGTTTCGTGGGGAATGGCTGGGCCCAGGCAAGGCCCAAGCACAGCGAAGCCGCAAGCGCGAACAAGCAGAGCCTGAGAAGTCGCACGATGATCCTCTCTGATCTTTTGTCGCGAGCGTTTCGACGTTGTTACATTGAAAATGGAAGGAGCGTCAGTCCGGGTTCTACTCGCTCACTCGCTCGATGGCCGCGCCGCAGGCGGCGAGCTTTTCTTCAAGCCGTTCAAAACCGCGGTCAAGATGATAGACTCGGTTGACCGTCGTCACGCCTTCGGCCGCGAGCCCGCCGATCACCAGCGATACGGAGGCCCGCAAATCGGTTGCCATCACCGGCGCGCCTCTCAGCCGCGGCACACCCTCGATCGTAGCCGTATCGCCATCGAGGCGGATGCGCGCGCCAAGCCGCGCCAATTCCTGCACGTGCATGAAACGGTTTTCGAAGATCGTCTCGGTGATGTGCGAGGTGCCCCTGGCGCGCGTCATTAGCGCCATCAATTGCGCCTGAAGGTCAGTCGGAAAACCAGGGAAAGGCTGCGTCGTCACCTTGACGGGTAGCAAGCCCGCGCCGTTGCGCGCGATGCGAATGCCTTCATTGGTCGGCGTCACCGTCGCGCCGGCTTGCGCGAGCACCTCGAGTGCAGCCTGCAGCAGTTCCGGCCGCGCGTTCTGCAACAGCACGTCGCCGCCGGTCATCGCCACTGCCATCGCGTATGTGCCGGTCTCGATGCGGTCGGGCAGCACGGAGTGGCGCGCACCGTGCAGGCGGTCGGCCCCCTCGACGATGATGCGCGAGGTGCCGGCGCCTGAAATTTTTGCACCCATCTTGTTGAGGCAGTCCGCAACGTCGCCGATCTCCGGCTCGCGCGCGGCATTCTCGATCACGCTAGTGCCGCGCGCCAGCACGGCGGCCATCAGCGCGGTATGCGTGCCACCGACGGTGACCTTGGGAAACACGATATCGCCGCCGCGAAGCCCGCCCCGCGCGCGCGCGACGACATAGCCGCCCTCGATCTCGATCTCCGCGCCGAGACGTTCCAGCGCCATGATCAAAAGATCGACCGGACGCGTGCCGATCGCGCAGCCGCCCGGCATCGACACGCGCGCTTCGCCCATGCGCGCGACGAGCGGCGCAACCACCCAGAAGCTCGCACGCATCTTCGAGACGAGCTCATACGGCGCGGTCGTATCGACGATTGACTTCGCCGAAAGGTGCACAGTGCGCCCGGCGTTTGGATCGTCGCCGGGGCGCTTGCCCGCAATCATCACGTCGACGCCATGATTGCCGAGGATGCGCTGCAACTGGACGACGTCTGCGAGCGCGGGCACGTTGTCGAGGATGAGCGGCTCCTCGGTGAGCAGGCTCGCGATCATCAACGGCAAGGTCGCGTTCTTCGCGCCCGAGATCGGGATCGTGCCCTTGAGCTTCTCACCGCCGGTGATGCGTATACGGTCCATTTCGCCCCCTCGCCGGCCCGCGGCGATGCAAAACCACGGGCACACTATGGACCCCGGAGGGGGCCTGCAAAGCCCGATGGCGTGTTTCGATGAACGCTTTCGCTGCGGGAATGCGGCGAAAATCGGACCTCAACGGCCCCGCCCCGGCTCCGGTTCCTGCTTAGCGTCGTCGGCGACGCGCTCACGCTCGCGCGCCTGCGCCTTGCGCTTTCGGAGGTTTTCGCGCAGCGCGGCCGCGAGGCGCTCCTCGCGACGCTGCTTTTCCGTACTTTTCGACGACTGCTCGGCCATCCGGTTTAATTGCGCTGCGAGCGCGCGGGCTGCAAGCCTTTGCCTTGCATGGGGATAAGCCTTGTGGCAGTTTCCGCCGCGCTCGCGCCGGGACATTTGGACCGGCCGCGCTTTTTTCCGCTGCCGTAGCTCAGTGGTAGAGCACCCCCTTGGTAAGGGGGAGGTCGAGTGTTCAATCCACTCCGGCAGCACCATTCAAATCAATGACTTAGCCGATTCCGTTTTTCCAATTCTCCGCCGTTGTAACAATAGTGTAACGTGCAACCGCCAAGCCAGCGGAGGCGCGTCATGGCCCACATCAGCAAGTACCGCCTGAAGGACGGCACGTATCGCTATCGCGGCCACAAGGATCCGCGAACAGCATTGCGAATGCGGATTCGTGAGATCGCTCAGACGCGGGTTCGTTACGGATACCGAAAGATCGTGGTGCTGTTGAACCGGGAGGGGTTGCTGTCGCCGACGGTTGGGTTGTGGACTCTTCTACGTCGCTGAATTCGCGGAAATAGCGGACACTTTGCGGCTTGTTGTCTTCGGTCAGTTGGAAATCCTGTTGGCTTAATCCCCGCACCGGATGGCCCTTGCTGTCGGTGACTACGACGTCGACGACGACTGCTTTCGAACTCACCTTGAAGGTGGGTACGGGAAGATTTTCCGGCTGCGGATGATCCTTGGAGACGTTCGAAGCTGTAGCGGGAATGGTCGAGATTGCGGCCTCAGATGCGGGTTGAACAGT
>Ga0207780_1000128_pt1 | contig 19409 bp, 16 predicted proteins | sample LuqExpMetageno45_FD_187803 | JGI IMG/M metagenome (GOLD analysis project Ga0207780, IMG submission 187803) | Tropical forest soil microbial communities from Luquillo Experimental Forest, Puerto Rico - Sample 45 (SPAdes) | ecosystem: Environmental > Terrestrial > Soil > Tropical forest ...
GCTCGAGGTAGTAGTCGCGCTCAGATTCAGGGATCTGGTCGGGAGAACGCTTGTCACCCGGAGTTTTGGGAACCCAGATGCGGCCGTCGTTGCGCAGCGACTCGGACATCAAGGTGAGCTTGGACTGATATTCGCCGGCGACAGGGATGCAGGTAGGGTGAATCTGGGTGTAGCAGGGATTGGCGAAGAGAGCACCACGTTTGTAGGCGCGCCAGATAGCGGTGACATTGCAACCTTTGGCGTTGGTGGAGAGATAGAAGACGTTGCCGTAGCCGCCGGTGGCGAGAATGACGGCGTCGGCGAAATGAGTTTCGATCTTGCCGTCGTAGAGGGAACGCGTGACGATGCCGCGGGCCTGGCCGTCGACGACGATCAGGTCGAGCATGTCACGGCGAGGGATCATTTTGACGGAGCCGAGGCCGACCTGGCGCTCGAGTGCCTGATAGGCGCCGAGGAGAAGCTGCTGGCCTGTCTGGCCACGCGCGTAGAAGGTGCGGGAGACTTGGGCGCCACCGAAAGAACGGTTGTCGAGATTGCCGCCGTACTCGCGGGCGAACGGGACACCTTGTGCGACGCACTGGTCGATGATGTTGACGCTGACTTGCGCGAGGCGGTAGACGTTGGCTTCGCGAGCGCGGAAGTCGCCACCCTTTACGGTGTCGTAGAAGAGGCGGAAAACGGAGTCGCCGTCGTTGTGATAGTTCTTCGCGGCGTTGATGCCGCCCTGCGCGGCGATGGAGTGGGCGCGGCGAGGCGAATCCTGATAACAGAAGCACTGCACGTTGTAGCCGAGTTCACCGAGGGAGGCAGCGGCAGCGCCGCCGGCAAGGCCGGAGCCGACGACGATGATGTTGTATTTGCGCTTGTTGGCGGGATTGACGAGCTTGAGTTCGAATTTGTGACGGTCCCAGGCGCTTTCGATGGGACCAGTGGGGACCTTAGAGACTAGTTGCATGGGATAGGGCTCCCTCGGCGGAAGAAAGGAAGAAAAAGCAGATTCCTCGCTTCGCTCGGAATGACAAAAGTGGTGAATGGGATGACGGAAGTGAGGATCGGCATGGATCGTGCCGAGATGGGGCGCAGCGTTGCGGCGCCCCTACATGAGTCGTCGAGTGAGGACATAACAGGGTGGCTGGAGGCGTTGGACGATCGTAGGAACCCACCCTTTGCATAAACCGCAAAGGATGGGCCACCCTCAAGCATTGTTTGCCGTGGCATTAGCATGATTAGAAGGGTTTGATCAGGCCGGCTAGCACGGCGATGGGGATGGAGATGTTGCCGGCAGCGATCAGGATGGCGACGAGTTTGGCGCCAAGTTGGAGCCAAGGAGTGTAGACGGGATGGCTGATGCCGAGGGATTGAAACATGCTCCAGAGGCCATGGTAGAGGTGATAGCAGAGCATGACCATCGCGATGATGTAGAAAAGGGAGACCGGCCAGACCTGGAAGCCATAAACCACGTTGTTATAGACGTTGTGAACGTCGAAGGGGCCGCCGGGATGCACGGTGCCGAAGGTGAAATGGAGAAGGTGGAAGATGATGAAGGCGAGGATGATGGGACCGGACCACATCATGGTGCGAGAAGCGTAAGTTGAGGCGATGTTTTCTTTTTTGACATAGGCGACGGGGCGCGCTTCTTTTTGAAGAAGCCAAAGCTGGAAAGAAGACCAGATGTGGAGGAAGACAGCAAGGAGAAGAGTGATGCGAGCGCCCCAGAGGGGGCCGGGATGCGCTTTCAGGAACTCGGAGTAGTGATTTATTTTTTCGGGCGGTTGATAGATCTGGAGATTGCCGATCAAGTGGCCAACGACAAAGCCAAACAAGATGAAACCGGTGACCGCCATGATGGCTTTCTTGCCCACAGTGGTCTGCCAGAAACGGAGTGAACCTGGTTGCAACTGGACGGCCGTAGCGCTCATGGGAGAAACCGACCCTTCTGAGTGGGAGTAGGTCCGAATGGATTCAGCAATCGCGCGAAGAAACAATCACAGTCAAGCTGGCTTGTCGCTGGAGACATGCCTTCTCCGCCGCAGGCAACACGAGGAATTTGCAGGAACGTACCGCAGGTGCGAGTGTGCGGCAAAATCAGTATAGGGCAGTTGAAAGAAGGGTTGCAAGCGGAGTCAGTGCAGGAAGGTCACAGCGAAAGGACAAATTGGTTGCGGAAGGAGAAGGAAGAACTCAACATTGAAGACAAAAGGCGGAGGATCTCCAGGCAGGCCCCGCGCACCCCTGCAAGCAGTGGAGATGGAACGGAATCTATGAGTACAACGTTGGTTTCGGAGCTGGAACGACTAGCGAGCGAACTGGATCGGGATGACTCCAGCTTGAAAGACGTGTCGCTGGAAATGCTGGCGGGAAAGATCGCAAAGGAATTGCGCGTAAAGAACGACGAGGTGGCAATTCTTGGGGTGTCGAACCGGTGGCGGCATTTGCATTTTCTGGTGCCGCCGGCGTTGAAGAATGTGGGATTCATCCCGTTGACCAGCAATTCGGCGCTGGCGGCAAAGACGGTGAGGGAAAGCCGGCCGGAAATCAACAATGAGTTCGCGAAGGTGCGGCATGCCACGGTGTTCGAGGGAGTAAAAGCAGCGACGACTACAGGAGAATCGATTCAGAAGATTATCAGCGCGCCAATTCTGTGCGACGGAAAAGTGGTGGGAGTGATGCAGGTTAGCCGCAAGGCAGAGAATGTGGCGAGCGCGGGAGCGGATTTCAGCTCGGATGATCTGGGGAAGGTGCTGGCGTTGTGCCGACCACTGGGGAAATTGGTGAGGCATCTGGCTGGAGAGTAAGAACAGCGCGCAAATGTGCAAGAATGAAACGGAATAAGAGAAAAAAAACCGTGCAAGGTGCAAAGTACAAAGTTTAAGGTGACAAGTTCCCGCCTGCAGTTGAAACTCAACAAATTGGTAGCGAATTGTCGGCCACTTCCCTGCTCTGACGCGAAAAACGGCGATGCATTGGCGCGCGTCCGGAGATAGTGGCAGCGAGGGCGCGTAAGTTACAGGAAGTGAGAGGATTGCGCATTGACAGTGGAGGGAATGCTTGTTACTTTTTCAAATGCGGAAAAAATTTTCAGCCGAAAAAATTCAAATTGGACGGTGACCCAGCAAAATGGCGTTCGTAGCGAAGAAGATTTTCCTGACCAAGGGCGTAGGGAAACATCGCGAACGGCTTTCCAGCTTCGAGTTGGCGCTACGGAACGCGGGAATCGCCGCGTGCAATATCGTCCGGGTGAGTTCCATTTTTCCGCCGAACTGCAAGCTGATTTCGCGGAGTGAGGGATTGAAGCTGATCAAGCCGGGGCAAGTGGCGTTCACGGTGATCAGCGAGAATTCGACGAAGGAACCGCACCGACTGATCGCGGCGAGCATCGGATTGGCGCTACCGAGCGAACGGCCGATGTATGGATACTTGAGCGAGCACCATTCGTTTGGAGAAACGGAAGAAGTGGCGGGCGAGTACGCGGAAGAGCTGGCGGCGGAGATGCTGGCAACGACGCTGAACGTGGAATTTGATCCGGATTTGTCGTGGGACGAGAAAAAAGAGGTATACCGGATCTCGAACAAGATCGTGCGGACGATGAATATCACGCAGTCGGCTGTAGGAGATAAGCGGGGATTGTGGAGTACCGTGCTGACGGCGGCGGTGTTGATTGGGGATGATGATTAGGTTGTAGAAGAATGGAGAGATTTTCGCGGGGCGCTTCAATTGAGGCGCCCCGATTGTTTTTGGATATGGCAAGACGCAAAGATCCTTCGTCGCAAGAACCGCTCCTCAGGATGACAACGATCTAACAAGAGCCCATCCTTTCCGCACCAATCGCGGAAGGATGGGGCCGCCCTCAAGCCCTGAAGAAACAGCCCATCATTATTCGGGGAGGGAGTAGGAGAAGGCGTAGGAGTGTTTGCCGTCGGGGGCGATGATGATTTGCATGGCGCCGGAGAGGCCGGCGAGTTGGCCAGTGCCGGAGTCGGGAACCACGATGACGTTGAGTTGATGCTGGCCGTGCTGCATGGTGGCGTTGTGCTGGAGGACGAAGGTGCCAATGCGACCGCGCAGTGAGCCGGTGACGCGTTCAACGGCGACGTAGCCGCCTGCGCCTTTGGCGGGAGAGCCGGCCGCGAGCATTTCGCCTTTGCTGGTGGCTTCGAGGTCGCCGTGGAATTGCTTGTCGATGGAGAAGCGCGTGTAGGGATTTTCGTCAAATTTGAAATTGGGATCGAGGGGAGCGATTTTCACGTCGAAAGGTCCGGCGGCTTGCTGTAGTTGGGTCATGGGAGCGTCCTTTGGAGTTTGGGATTGCGGCAGAGAGACGAGAAAGAGTGAAACCAGCGACACGAGTGCGATGCGGAATGGAGTGATCATGGACCTCTCTTGGAGGTGGGAATCGGGAAGGAGAGAGTAGCACGGATTCATTGAGGAGGCCCAGAGCTCCGACAATTAGTTTGGCGCGATAAGCGGACCGCCTCAGTAGGCGGTCCCTACAAAAAACAAAAAAAACATAAGCGCAGCTGGCGCAACGGCGGAATCGAAGGGAGATCCCTCACTTCGTTCGGGATGACGGATTGTTAGACACGCAGCCGTTTCGGCGCGAACCCAGCTCCCGCGGATCGTTCTGTGTGAGCGATTGAGCGAAAAAGCGGCGATAAATCGCCCTTACAGGACAAGCCGCACTCCAAATCAGCGATTGAGGGTATAGGCGGCGCGGAGCCACTTGGTGAGGTCGGCGTCGATGTCGGCGGGGCTGGTGACTTCGATGCGATGGGTGATGCGATCTTTCTTGACGAGGCCGCTGGTGTCGATAAGACGGGCGGGGAGACGTCCCTTATAGGTGGTGAAGCAGAGGCCGAGGTCGATGCGTTTGTTGGTGGAAGGCTTGATCTGCGCGAAGACGTGGTCGCGGTAGAGCGGCACGATGGTTTTGCAGGGGCAGACTTTTACGTCGGGGCCGAGCGATTTGCCGAGAGCGAGGAGTTGCTCATAAAGGGGCCGGAGATTGCTTTTTTTGCCGGAATATTGGTCTTCGACATATTGTGCGGCACTGATCAAATACCGTTCGGGTGAATCTTCTTCCCCGCCCTTGCCGCCGGCACGCTCGGCGATCCACCAGGCGGAATTGGTGGGGAGATTGTGTTTGGATTTGAGCCAAGCGCGACGAGACGGAAGATCTTTTGGTCCATCTTTTTTGACAAGAGAAACCCATTCATCGAGGGAGCGACCGGTTTTGGATTTGAGCGTAGCGATCCACTGCTGAACCATTTCGACGCCGGGGTGAACGTCGTAGAGAGAAGAAGTGCGAGCAGCCGAAGACGGCATGACGTTGCCTCCTAGCGCTGGGGAGAGGGAGTATACAGAAAAGTTTTGCGGAAGTTAGAAAAAGAATTACCACAGAGAGCACAGAGGAAGAAAGAGAAGGAAATGGAGACAAGAAATGCGCTGCCACGTTTCCCTCGGGGAGAGCCTGAAAGCCGAGACAAGACGCGGCGGTTGAGATCCTGAGGCGATCCTCATCGGATCGCCTCAGGATGACGGACGCTCTCTTACTTTTTCAGGTAGCCGATGCGCTGGAGGACCGCGCCTACTACCAACGGCAGAGCGACTGTGGCGTCTTCGAGGACTTCGGCGAAGCGGCCGCCTTCTTCGGGGGGAACGAATTTGCCCCAGCTGACGGCTTCGGTGTAAGTGCTGCCACTGAGGCCGCCCCAATGGACGGGCTCGGGGCAAATGCGCACACCGTAGTTATAACGCTTAAGAGGAAGATTTTCGTAGCCGCGGCGAGCCATGAGCTCGGCGTAAACTCCGAATTGCTGGGACCAGTTGCGGGGGACGCCGCCACCAATGGTGAAGATGCCCATCTTCTTTGTGGCCATCATGGTGTGGGCGAAGGTCTCGAAGTCTTCGAAGGGATCGAAGCGAAGCGCGGGACGCTTTTCCTTTTTGCGGGCGTAGTTGTTCAGAGCAAAATCGAGGCCGAGTTCGGAATCGGAAAAGGCCGGGACGAAGACGGGAACGTTGTGCTCGTAGGCAGATTTCAGAATGCCGCGGCCTTTGGTGTTCTTGACCAGGAATTCGCCGATGCGGTGATGCAGCTTGTAGCTGCAAACAACCTCGTTGGGATCCCACTTGTCGAGGATGCCGTCGACCACTTCTTCGACGTGATCGAGATTGGTTTCGGGCTCGAGGGAATCGTAAACGCGGTTGTAGCCGGCGAGGAAGAGTTCCTTGTCGTCCATCTTGGAGGGGTCGTAGCGAAAATGGGAACGGCCGGTGGCCTCGACGAGACCATGAGCCATGAGGGCACCGGTGGAAACGATGGCTTTGACAATGCCGGACTCAATGAGATCGCAGAAGACCAGACCCATTTTGCCTACGGTGAGAGCGCCGGCGAGGGTCATAACGACGAAACAGTTTTTGTCGCGAGCCATGGCTTCAAGGACGTCGGCGGCGTCGCCGATCTGGCGGGCGGTGTAAGCGGTGTCGCCCATGGCGCGAACGAGGTCGTCGATGGATTTGATTTTGGAAAGGTCGAGCGGATAAATGGGGCGGAGCTTGTCTTTGACGGGGTCGTGGAGGACGCGTCCGGTGACAGTTTTGGATGATTTGGACATGAGAGGTGGCTCCTTGAGAGCGGACCGCTCAGGGCGGTCCCTACGAAATCGCAGCGCAAGCAAAAAGATTTTCTTTGTAACAGGCGAAAGAATTGTAAGGCTAAGAGAATTGATAGTACAAACTAAGAAAGAAGGAAAGTAGAATTCAGTGGCGTCTGGGCATCGAAGGAGTGTGGCAAGACGCAGTGGTTGAGATCCTTCGCGCAGACTTCGCGCTCAGGATGACAGGGGTATTGGAATTTGTGTCCCAGGAAGCAATTCTCGAGAAAAAAGAGTTACCACAGAGGTCGCAGAGATTCGGGGAGTTAGCTGAGAATTATCAAGAAAGATGCGGAGTTAAAAGAACACTATGGCGGATAAGTTTACGGTGGGGCTCGTGCAGATGCGGTGCACGACGAACAAGGAAGAGAATCTGGCGCGAGCGGAAGAAAAGATTCGCGAGGCAGCAGCGCGCGGAGCGCAGATTGTATGCCTGCATGAATTGTTCACCGGTGAATACTTTTGCCGGACGGAGGATGCCGCGTTGTTCGATCTGGCAGAGTCAATACCGGGGCCAACGACGGAGCGACTGGGCAAGGTGGCGAAGGAAAAGAAGGTGGCGCTGGTGGTGTCGTTGTTTGAACGGCGGGCGCCGGGCGTGTACCACAATACTTGCGCGGTGCTGGACGCGGACGGGTCGTACCTGGGGAAATACCGGAAAATGCATATTCCCGATGACCCGCTTTATTACGAGAAGTTTTATTTCACGCCGGGCGATTTGGGGTTTTTGAATTTTGATACCAAGTACGCGCGGATTGGTGTGCAGATCTGCTGGGACCAGTGGTATCCGGAAGGTTCGCGGCTGACGGCGATGCAGGGCGCACAGGTGATTTTTTATCCCACGAGTATTGGATGGCATCCGCACGAGAAGGCGCAGTATGGCGCGGCGCAACTGGATTCGTGGAAGACGATTCAGCGGGCACACGCGGTGGCGAACGGGATTTACGTGGCGGTGGTGAACCGTGTGGGTTTTGAGGGAGCGATGGCGAAGGGGGACACGGGGCTGGAGTTCTGGGGGAATTCGTTTGTGGCCGATCCGGCGGGGCAACTGTTGAGTGAGGCGTCGAATGATAAGGAAGAGATTCTGGTGGTGGAATGCGATCCGGCGAAGAGCGAGGAGCAAAGAAGGAACTGGCCGTTCTTCCGGGACCGGAGGATTGATGCGTTCGGAGAATTGACAGAGAGATGGATTGAACGAACGAAGTGAGGGAGTAACGACAACGGTGACGGTGAAACTGTATAAAAGTGCAAAGGTTATAAGGGTGCAAGGGTCAAGAACCAGAAACACCGTGGAAGGTTCAAGGTTACAAGTGCAAAGTGAGCGACACGGATAGTTAGGCGGCAAGATTCATCTGTTGAGATCCTTCGCTTCGCTCAGGATGACAATTTGTTTTCTTGGTGACAAATGACAACGAACAAATTCGAGCCGGCGGAGGTGGTGTGGAGGATGCCGGCGGAGTGGGAGAAGCATGAGGCAACGTGGCTGGGCTGGCCGCACGAGTTGACGGATTGGCCGGGGAAATTCGCGCCGATCCCGTGGGCGTTTGCGGAGATGGTGCGATTGCTGGCGGAAGTTGAGCGCGTGTTTCTGATCGTCGAGGATGGCGTGGCGGAGAAACGGGCGCGGGGGATCCTGAAGAAGGCGGGAGCAAAGCTGGCATCAGTCGAGTTTTTCAGAGCAAAGACCGATCGAGGATGGATGCGGGATTCGGGGCCGATCTGCGTGAAGAATGCAGCGGGCGAAGTGGCGTACAACAATTTTGTGTTCAATGGATGGGCGAAGTACGACAACCATAAGAGGGATGCGGCAGTGGTGGGCACGGTGAACAAGAAGTTGAAGCGGCCGGTGTTTTTGCCCATACACACGGGACGGAGGGTGGTGCTGGAGGGCGGCTCCATTGACGTGAACGGATTAGGGACGCTGCTGACGACGGAAGAATGCCTGCAAAGCAAGGTACAAGAACGGAATCCCGGATTTTCGAAGGAAGATTACGCGGAAGTGTTTCGAAAGTATTTGGGAGTGACGAACGTATTATGGTTGGGGAGTGGAATCGCCGGGGATGATACACACGGGCACGTGGATGATTTGACGCGATTCGTGAACGAGACCACGGTGGTGACGATTGTGGAGGAGGAAAAGAGCGAGGCGAACTGCGCGGCGCTGGCGGAAAATCTAGAGCGATTGCGCGGGATGAAGGATCAGGACGGAAATGCGTTGAAAGTGGAGACGCTGCCGATGCCGAAGCCGGTGTATTTTGACGGACAACGCTTGCCAGCGAGTTACGCGAATTTTTATGTGGCGAATGGATTGGTGATTGTGCCGACGTTTAATGACGCGAATGACCGAGTGGCGTTGAATACTCTGGCCAAGTGTTTTCCGGGGCGCGAGGTGGTGGGGATTCACTGCCGGGATCTGGTGCTGGGGCTGGGGACGCTGCATTGTATGACGCAGCAAGAGCCGGTTAGAGATAGTGGCGAGTGACTGGTGGCGAGTGGCGAGAGAAGAAGATTCACCACAGAGGGCGGCAAGGCTCGCAGAGGGCACGGAGAGTTTGAGGCTAGACGCGGTAGTTGAGATCCTTCGGGCGCAAACTACGCGCCCTCAGGATGACAAGTCTTCTGAATGGAGGGGGAGATGGCGGGATTGCTGGCGGTGATGATGATGTGGCAGGAGCGGGTGGTGGTGGTGGAATGGCGGCGTGGGTTGCTGGGTTGGTTGTTGATCGGGTTGATTGCGGGGTGGCTGGCGGGGAAATTGTCGCGCGGCGCGGGCTTTGGATGCATTGGAGACATCGTGTTGGGATTGATCGGGTCGGTGATTGGGGGATGGATCTTCTCGGAGTTGGGGATTGTGCACTCGAATACGTTTTTGTTTTCGTTGGCTGCGGCGACGGTCGGGGCAGTGGTGCTGGTGAGCATCGCGCATTTATTTTTTGGCGGGCCGAGAAGGGGATGACGGGTGCCAAGACGCGGTGATCGAAGAGAGATTCATCGCGCAAACTACGCGCGATGGCGCAGAGTTCCTCACTTCGTTCGGAATGACGTGACTCTCTTGATAGTCAGGGGCGACAACAGCAGTCGTAGCGTGGAATGGCGGGCGCAAAGGGCGGCATAAAGCCGCCCCTACAGAAGGAACTGGGATTCGGATGGGGCGGCGGGACAGAGAGTGCGCCGCCCCCTTTCGTTACCAGCTAGGATTTGGGGAAGTTGGGGTCGGCTTTGACTTCGAGGATCTGCTTGGTGTGGCGTTCGGAGTGAGCGCCGATGAGGAGAATGAATTCGTAGGCATCCCACTTGGGAACGTCGGGGCCGCGGGGGCTGTCGACGGCGTGATCGCGGAGGCCGGGAGTGGTTTTGAGGAAGTCCCCGGTTTCGGCGCGGCTCTTCAGGAAATGATCGATGGAACCTTGCGGGGAGCCGAAGCGGTTGTTGGGCTTGATAGGCTCCGGAGCCTGGACTTTGTGGGAGCGATCTTCGACACCGACGATGATGGCGGCGTCAATCCTCTCAATATCGCGGCCTGGAGCGGCGGGAGCCTTCATGATGTTGTTGGCGATATTGCCGCGAATGAAGTCTTCGGCAGCGGCGATGTGTTCCATGCATTCGGCGATGGACCAGCGGTCAGGAGCGGATTTGAAGTTCCACTGAGCGTCGGAGAGCCCCTTGGTGGCGTCGAGAACGTCTTTCTTGGAGGACTCCAGGAGTTCGAGAGCTTTTGCGAGATCAGCATCGGTGAGTTGTTGAGCCCGGGCGGACACAGAACAACACAACGCGAACAGTAGAGCGGCAATCACAGCGAACGGAGCGAGGGTACGCTTCATTATTGATCCTTTCTTCTTGGTCATTCGACTTCGCTACTGAAACGAAACAAGTAAAGGCCACGGGAGCGTGGCACGCTGGCGGGTTGGATGCGCGTGACGGCGAAACAGGTATGCGGAGGAAGTCGGTAGTCGGTGGTTAGCAGTCGGTAGCGGGATGGTGCATGCGGGTCGTTGGGAGGCAAGACTAAGCGGTTGAGATCCTTCGCTCCGCTCAGGATGACAACACTTTTTACATTTATGAGCACAGATTGGCCGGCGATTCGGCGGTACGTAAAAGCGGCGATGAATCGCCGCACTCCGAAATTGGTGTGATAGGATTTTCAGGAACGGAAAAGAGAAAGAATTGAGCAAGCTGACGCAGACGTTGACGGCAATACCGCTGGGGGGACTCGGCGAATTTGGAATGAACATGATGGCGTTCCGGTTCGGGGACGACATCATCGTGGTGGATGCCGGGATGATGTTCCCGGAATCGGAATTGCTGGGTGTGGACCTGGTGATTCCGGATATTTCCTACCTGAAGCAAAACCTGCAGCACGTGCGAGCGATTGTGCTGACGCACGGGCACGAGGATCACATCGGCGCGCTGCCGTATATCCTGCGCGACCTGAACGTGCCGGTATACGGGACACGCTTCACGCTGGCACTGGCGAAAAAGCGGCTGGAAGAAGCGGGACTGCTGGAGTCGGTGAAGCTGTTTGAAGTGACGCTGGGACGGCTGGTGGAGATTGGGCCGTTCGAGGTTGAGTTCATTCCGGTGACGCACAGCACGATTGATTGCGTGGCGCTGGCGATTCGCACGCCGCTGGGCGTGGTTATCCATACCGGCGATTTCAAGATCGACCAGACGCCGATCGATAACGCGCCGTTCGATTTGCATGCCTTTGCGCGGTACGGAAATGAAGGCGTGCTCGCGCTGTTCAGCGATTCGACGAACGTGGAGCGGCCGGGATTCACGCCATCAGAGCGCGTGGTGGGGCCGCGGATCGAGGAACTGGCGCGGTCGGCGCCGAAGCGGGTGGTGCTGTCGTGCTTTGCGTCGTCGATCCACCGGATTCAGCAAGTCATCGATATCGCCGAGCGGGTTGGACGGAAAGTGGGATTTGTCGGGCGCAGCATGGTGGACAACGTAGAAATTGCCCACGACCTCGGGTACTTGCGGATACCGGACGGAATCGTGGTGCGACCGCAGGATATTCGCGGGTTCGATCCGAAGAAACTGTTGTTGCTGGTGAGCGGGTCGCAGGCCGAGCCGATGTCGTCGATGTCGCGGATCGCGGTGGACAATCACCGGTTGGTGACAATCGACGAGAACGACACGATCATTTTGTCGGCGAGAATCATTCCCGGGAATGAAAAGGCAATTTTCCGGATGCTGGATCACATGTTCCGGCGGCGGGCGCTGGTGTATTACGACAATGCGGGTGGACCGATTCACGTGAGCGGACATGCCAGCCAAGAAGAGCAGAAGATGATTTTGCGGCTGGTGAAGCCGAAGTATTTTATTCCGGTGCACGGAGAGTACCGGCATTTATTCCGGCATGCCGCGCTGGCGCATCAATTGGGTTGCGTGAGTGGAGAGATTCTGCTCCTGGAAAACGGAAAGGTGATCGAGTTCACGGAAGGTGGGGCGTACCGGCGCGATCCGGTGACGGCCGGGCGTGTGCTGGTGGATTCGGGCTCGCTGGAAGAGATCGAGGAGATGGTGGTGCGCGACCGGAAGCACCTGTCGGAAGAGGGCGTGGTGATTCCGATTATTGCGATCGACAAGCACACGGGGCAGGTGGAGTCGGCGCCAGAGATTGTGACGCGCGGGCTGATGAGCGAGAGCGGGAACGAGTTTTTGAGCGGGGCGCGGGATGTGGTGTCGCGGACGGTGGAGTCGTCGAACGTGGAAGAGAGAGCGGACTGGTCTGTGATTAAGGAAAAGATTCGCGTGGATTTGAAGAGGTACATCAATAAGCAGACGTCGAAGAGGCCGTTGATCCTGCCGGTGATTCTGGAAGTGTGAGAGAGATGGCCACGGAGACGCAGAGGACACAGAGGGTGATAGTTGGAGTTTGATTCCCTGCCAGAGCCCCAGACAAGACACGGCGGTTGAGATCCTTCGCTTCGCTCAGGATAACGATTCTATGTTGTGAAGCGGGGGAAAGAGGATTTCGAGGCGCCGGATCGTCAGCAATAGACTAAGAGAGATTCCTCACTGCGTTCGGAATGACGGGTATTGGTGTGTAGGCTAGCGTTCAGAATGACGGATATGGGTGTGTAAGCTAGAATTTGACGGACATGGCGGACGGCGAAAGTCACAAGACAAACATGGGGCAATTCCCCGCTCCGAATGAGGGCGGAGCTAGCGACGCTACGGGTGTGGCGCTTGCCGGCGGAGACGGGCAACCGATGAGCGGCCGGGCGGGATCGCAGGCGGCGCTGGTCTTCATCATCGTGACGGTGCTGCTGGATTTTCTGGCGTTCGGGATTATCGCGCCGGTTTTACCGAACCTGATCATTCAGTTCGAGGGCGGCAACATGTCGCGGGCCGCGGCGGTGACCGGATACTTCGGGTTCGCATGGAATCTGATGCAGTTTTTGTTTTTGCCGATTCTTGGGGCGTGGAGCGACCGGTTTGGACGCCGGCCTGTGATTTTGATTTCGTGTTTGGGACTGGGGCTGGATTACATCTTCATGGCATTGGCGCCATCGCTGAGATGGCTGTTTGTGGGGCGATTGATCAGCGGAATTACGGCGTCAAATGTTTCGACCGCCTACGCGTACATCACGGATATTACACCGCCGCCGGAACGCGCGAAGAAGTTCGGGATGTTGGGCGCTGCGTTTGGAGTGGGATTCATCGTGGGGCCTGCAGTAGGCGGACTGTTGAGCCATTTTCACGGGCAAGATCATTTGCGCGCGCCGTTCTGGGCAGCGGCAGCGTTGAGCTTGGCGAATCTGTTCTACGGCATGTTTGTCTTACCCGAATCGCTGCCGAAAGAGAAACGGGCGAAGTCGGCGTGGCACATGGCGAATCCACTGGGGTCGTTAACGCTGCTGCGGTCGCATCCGGAACTGGCCGGGCTGTCGCTGGTGGTGATTCTGTTTTATCTAGGGCACCAAGGCCTGCAGAGTGTGTGGGTGCTATACACGGAATATCGATTTGGGTGGAATACCCGGGATGTGGGAATTTCGTTGGGCGTGGTGGGAATCTGCGCTGTCATTGTGTCCGGCGGGCTAGTGGGACCGTACGTGAAGAAATTCGGGGAGCGGTTCAGCTTGCTGTCGGGACTGTTGTACGGGACTCTGGGATTTGTGGGATTTGCGCTGTCATCGAAGGGATGGGGAATGCTGGCGTCGATTCCGCTGATAGGGTTGTGGGGAGTGGCGGGGCCCGCAATGCAGTCGTTGATGTCCCAAAGAGTGGATGTGACTTCGCAGGGCAAGTTGCAGGGGGCGATTAATTCGTTGCGCGCGCTGACGGGAATGATCGGACCGGTGTTATTTACACAGGTGTTTTCGGCAGCGATTTCGCCGGACGCGAGAGTGCATTTGCCCGGGGCGCCGTACTATCTGGCGGCAGTGTTGCTGGTGGGAGCGATGGCGGTTACGGTGGTCGTGACGCGGAAGCATACGACACCGGAAGCGGCGGCGGAAAAAGCTTGAACCAAAGGCGGAAGAAAAAAAGCGAGGCGTTGGATTGTAAGGCCCTACCCTTTGCATAAACCGCAAAGGATGATGCACCTCAAGTACCCGGATGGCCTTAGATTGCCGACCGGTGTTCACCGGATACGAAAAAAGTGATACGGGGAATCGGTTTGTTGATTCCTTGAGCGCAGGGGTATAGGCTGTGTTCCCACCCGAGAAGACGGTTCGTCTCAGAAGGCGGACCCTACAAATGCTGACAAGCGAAGCGAAGGAGGAAGGGCATGGCGACGGCGACTACGGCGATTGAACCGAGTGTGAAGGTGAGCGCGACGAAACTGCTTATCAACAATAAGTGGGTGGATGCGGCGTCGGGGAAAACGTTTCCGACGCTTAACCCGGCGACAGGCGAAGTGATTGCACAAGTGGCGGAGGCGGATGCGGCGGATGTGGACAAGGCTGTCGGGGCAGCGCGTGCGGCGTTCGATCACGGACCGTGGCGGAAAAAGCTGAGCGCATCGGCGCGCGGCGTACTGATGAACCGGCTTGCGGATTTGATCGAGAAACACAAAGAAGAGCTGGCGGAACTGGAATCGCTAGACAACGGGAAGCCGTACCACGTGGCGCTGGCGGCGGATTTGCCGCTGACCATTGCGTGTTACCGGTATTACGCGGGATGGGCGGACAAGATCCAGGGGAAGACGATCCCGGTGCAGGGAAAGTATTTCTCGTACACGAAACATGAGCCTGTAGGGGTCGTGGGACAGATCATCCCGTGGAATTTTCCGTTGCTGATGCAGGCGTGGAAGCTGGGACCTGCGCTGGCGGCGGGTTGTACGGTGGTGATGAAGCCGGCGGAGCAGACGCCGTTGTCCGCGCTGCGTGTGGGCGAACTAATCGTGGAAGCAGGATTCCCGGAAGGCGTGGTGAACCTGCTGCCGGGATATGGCCCGACGGCGGGCGGAGCGCTGGCGCGGCACATGGATGTGGACAAAGTGGCGTTCACAGGCTCGACGGAAGTGGGCCATTTGATTATGAAAGCCTCGGCAGAAACGAATCTGAAGCGCGTGACGCTAGAGTTGGGGGGAAAGAGCCCGAACATCGTGTTTGCGGATGCCAATATGGACGATGCGATCGAGGGCGCACACTTTGCGCTGTTCTTTAATCAGGGGCAGTGCTGCTGCGCGGGATCGCGGTTGTATGTGGAAGAGAAGGCGTACGACGAATTCGTCGAGAAGAGCGTGGCGCGTGCGAAGAAGCGGACGGTCGGCAATCCGTTCGACAAGACTACAGAGCAGGGCCCGCAGGTGGACCAGGACCAGTTCAACAAGGTGATGAGCTACATCGAGAGCGGAAAGCAGGAAAAAGCGAAGCTGCTGGCGGGTGGCAACCGCGTGGGTGACAAGGGATTCTTTATTGAACCGACCGTGTTTGCGGACGTGCAGGACAACATGAAGATCGCACAGGAAGAGATCTTCGGGCCAGTGATGTCGATCCTGAAGTTCAAGGACATCGACGAGGTGGTGAGCCGGGCGAACAAGTCGATGTACGGCTTGGCGGCGGCGGTTTGGACGAAGGACATCACGAAGGCGCACGCGATCGCTGATGGCGTGCGGGCCGGGACGGTGTGGATCAACTGCTACGACGTGTTTGACGCGGCAGCGCCGTTTGGCGGGTTCAAGCAGAGCGGGATTGGGCGGGAACTCGGCGAGTACGGGCTGTCGAACTACACGGAAGTGAAGACGGTTACGGTGAAATTGTAAACGCGAGTCGACAGCTTGAACATGGCAAGATCCGGCGGTTTCCTCCGGCTATCCAGTCGGATCGCCTCGGGATGACAACGTTCTGAATTGATGCCAAATGGGGCGCAGCATGCTGCGCCCCTACTTTTTTGATTAGAATGGGCGTGATCGTTCGCTCCATACGTTGCGCGGTTGAAGATGTGCGCGGACGGCCGTAGACGGCCGTCCTTACAAGGAAGAATTCCAATGATGAAAAGAGAACGGAGTGGTGTGCGGGCGGCATTGCTTTTTCGATTGTTTTTCGGGTTGGCTACGGCATTAACCCTCGTCAGTTCCCTCTTAGCGCAGGATAGTTCGCTGGCGTTTCGACGGGCGGAGCATTTGCGGCATGGGATCAACCTGAGCCACTGGTATGCGCAGGTTTTTGATCCAAAGGGCTACACCAAGGAGCACTTCGACACGTACGACACGCCGCAAGATATGGCGCTGATCAAATTGATGGGATTCGATCACGTGCGGTTGACGGTGAATCCACAGCCGATGTTCCGGCAGAACTCCGCCGACCAGATCCCCGCCGAATATCTGGGCTATCTGGACGCGGCGGTGAAGATGGGGCTGGATGCGGGGCTGGCTGTGGTGATTGATATGCATCCGGACGGGGATTTCAAGGAGAAACTCTCGAGCGATTCGAGCGTAGAGCAATTTGCGGATTTCTGGAGGGCGCTGGCGCGTCATTACAGCGGATGGGACGAAGAGCGGATATTTTTCGAGACCTTAAATGAGCCGGAGATTCGGGATCACTACCGCTGGAACGGGATTCAGGCACACCTGGTGGGGGCGATTCGGGAGGGCGCGCCAAAGCAAACCATCATCGTGGAAGGGGCGCGATGGGCCGATGATGATGACTTGTTGTTTATGGAGCCGGTGCGGGACACGAACGTGATTTATAATTTTCACTTTTATGAGCCGCACTTGTTTACGCATCAGGGAGCAACTTGGGGTGACAGTTGGTGGCACTACTTGAAGGACGTGCCGTACCCGTCCACGCCGGAGAATGTGGAGGCGGCGGTCGCGCTGCTTCCGGAGGACCGGCACAAGCTGGAACTACGGCGGTATGGGGCGGAGCGCTGGGACGCCAAGCGGATCGAGTCCGAGTTCGCGCAGATGGCGGCTTGGGGAAAGAAATACAATGTGCCGTTGGTGTGCAATGAATTTGGCGTGTATCGCAAGGCGGCGAATCCGGACGACCGCGCAAGGTGGTTGAAGGATGTGCGGACAGCGCTAGAAAAGAACGGGATCGGGTGGACGATGTGGGACTACGCGGGGGGATTCAGCGTGGTGAATGCGAAAGATGGCGCGCGGACGCCGGATGAGGAGACGGTGAAGGCGTTGGGGTTGAAGAAGCAGTGAACCCGAGGTTTGGGTGGCAAGGCGCGGTGGCTGAGATCCTTCGGCGATCCTCATCGGATCGCCTCAGGATGACAACGATTGGTCCTGATATTCAAGATGGGCGGGGCACGGCGTAGTTGGCGACGACTCGTGCGACTTTGTCCTCGGCGGAAAACTCCATGAATTCGGCGGTACGGCTTCCGGACTGGTTTTGGTAATAGAGAACTACGCTATTGAGGCCGGCGAGGACGTCGTGGAGTTGGAAGTGGAGTTGCGGAAAAGCTTCGAGGCCGCGGCGGAAGTAGGCGCGGAGGTTGGCTTTGCCACTGACCTTGCCGTCAGGCAGAGCGAGGAGACGCGCGGCAACGGGAGAGGTGAGTTCCACGGCGTCGTCGTAGTGAGCGAGGATGGCTTCGAGGTCGTGAGCATTCCAGGCGGAAATCCAGTGGTTGGCAAAGTCCCAAGCGTGTTCGGCGGTCACAGTTCCCTCCTATGACACACGTGCGGCGAATATACATCGCGTCGCGTGGCAGCAAAACTGTTCAAAGTTAAAGGTATCAAGTTCAAGGTTCCAGAGTGGTAGGATGCCGCGCATGGGAGCGGCTATACGGCAGTACGAGGCGAAGGACTTCGGCGCGCTGCACAAACTGGATCAGGCTTGCTTTCCGCCTGGAATCGCGTACAGCAAATTTTCGTTGCAGTATTTTTTGAGCCTGCCTGCGGCGGACTGTTTGTTGACGGAAGAGGGGAAACGCATCGTGGGATTTATCCTGGCGGAGACGAATGCGCCGCTGGCGCACATCATCACGCTGGATGTCGCGGAATCGCACCGAAGGGCAGGGCTGGGGAGTTCGTTGATGGCGGAGATGGAGAAGCATTTCCGGTTTCATGGGGTGAAGTCGGTGCTATTAGAAACGGCGGTCGATAATGAGGTCGGGATTGCGTTCTGGAAGAAGCATGGCTACCGTGAGGAAGCGGTGTTGAAACGATATTACCTGGGGAAAGTGGATGCGTACGAGATGAGGAAGAAGTTGGAGTGAGGTGGGGGCGAGTGGCGAGAAAGACAAAAGAAGTGGAAGAGTGGAACAGTGGAACCGTAAAACCGTAGAAGCGTGTAAAGTGAAACGTGTAAGGTACAAGGTTAGGCTGGATCGGGGCAGATTTTCGGCGGCAAGACGCACGGGTTGAGATCCTTCGCTTCGCTCAGGATGACAATGGCGGTTATCCCAGTGACCTGAATTGAGTTTGATCTAAACCCGAACCCTTAAACACCAAAGGGTGCGGCACCCAAGGCAAGATGGAGAGCGGAGTGAACGACTACCTGCTGAGTGTGATTCTGGGGATTGTGGAAGGGCTGACGGAGTTCATTCCGGTGAGTTCGACGGCGCATCTGCGGCTGTCGGAGGCGTTGCTGCATATCGATTTGGGCAGCGGGTACTGGAAGATGTACTCGATTGTGATCCAACTGGGGGCGATTCTGACCTTGCCGATTTATTTTCGGGAGAGGATCAAGAAGTTTTTGGCGACGTTCCCCGCCGGGGAGCGCGGCGACCGGACGATTTGGACGCATCCGTTGAGCCTGGTGATGATCGCATTTGTGGTGACGGCGATTCCGTCGTTTTTGTTGACGAAGGTGATTGGAAAGAACCTCGAAAATCCCTATGTGATCGGCGGGGCGCTGCTGGTGGGCGGAATTGTGATGTGGTTTGTGGACGCGCGTAATGCGAAGGCGGAGGCAGCCGGGGAGTCGGCCGCAAAAGGCGGACTGATTCACACTTGGCACATGGAGGAAATGAGCTTGGGGCAGGCGGTGTGGATTGGCGCGTGCCAGATTTTGTCGGCGGTGTTTCCGGGGACGTCGCGGTCGATGTCGACGATTGCGGCGGGGCAGTTGGCAGGAATGTCGCGGGCGTCGGCGCTGGAGTTTTCGTTCTTCTTGTCGATGCCAACGATGGCGGTGGCGACGCTGTACACGCTGTACAAGTCGATTCACGGAAGCAAGACGGAGAATCCGATCGGGGTGTCGAGCATCACCGGGCACGAGTGGGTCGTGCTCGCGATAGGGTTTGCGGTGTCGTTCATCGTGGCGTATGGAAGCGTGGCGTGGTTTATGGCGTGGGTGAGGCGGCGGGGGTTTGGCCCGTTCGCGGTGTACCGGATTGTGGTGGGTA
>Ga0207780_1000132_pt1 | contig 19331 bp, 19 predicted proteins | sample LuqExpMetageno45_FD_187803 | JGI IMG/M metagenome (GOLD analysis project Ga0207780, IMG submission 187803) | Tropical forest soil microbial communities from Luquillo Experimental Forest, Puerto Rico - Sample 45 (SPAdes) | ecosystem: Environmental > Terrestrial > Soil > Tropical forest ...
CATGCATGTGGCACAGCCGCGCGAGGCGATCGCCGCCGCGCGCGCCGCGATTCCCGCCGAGCCGTGGCAGCTCGGCGCGGTGTCGTCGATTGCCACGCTCACCGGTTCCGCGCTGCTGGCGCTGGCGCTGGCGCGCGGCGCAATCGAGGCCGAGGCCGCCTGGGCCGCCGCGCATGTCGACGAGGACTGGCAGATGGCGCAATGGGGCCGCGATGAACTGGCGCTCGCGCGCCGCGCCTATCGCCGGGCGGAATTCGACGCGGCGGCCGCAGTGCTAAAACTCACCCAGTGAACAAGAACGGCGCGGCAGACTTAAAGCGCTCTTTCCCCGGGGGTAGAGGCTTGGGGTGAATATTGACTATCCATGGTCTATAAACCCTCACCGGGATTGCTTCGCGATCCGACCTCTTCCTAAGGGAGAGGTGAAGAGAGAGCGCCGCTAGGTCGCAGCGTCAGCCTTAGGCTTCGCTGCTTCCGTCTCCGTCGCCTTGGCGAGGCTGGCTTTCGCTTCGTCCTCGCGCCCCATCGCCTGCAAGATCGCGGCGCGGCGCTTATGCGGCTGGGGCCGATCCGACCGAAGCGCGATCGCGCGATCGCAACTGGCCAGTGCCTCATCCAGCCGGCCGAGCTGCTGCAACACCAAAGCCCGGCCGAGATGCGCCTGCGGAAATTCCTTTGCCAGCGCGATAGCCCGGTCGAAACCCTCGAGCGCCTCCGGCCAGCGGCCGCACTCGCCCAGCAGTCCGGCGCGATTGACATGGGTCACGGGCAATTCCGGATCGAGCGCAATGGCGCGGTCGTAGCTCGCGATCGCCTCCTCGATACGGCCGAGGCTGTGCTGGGTCGCGCCGCGGTTGAGCCAGTCGATGGCCGAGTTCGGGTTGAGCTCGAGCGCGCGATCGAAGCTCGACAGCGCCTCGGCCGGCCGGCCGAGTTCGCTCAGCATGTTGGCGCGGTTGCCATAGGCGTCGGCGAATTTCGGGTCGCAGGCCAGCGCGTCGTCGAAGCTAGTCAGCGCGTCCTTGATCTTGCCCATGCGGTGCAGCGCCTGGCCGATCAGATTGTGCGCGCGAGCTTGGCTGCCGCCGAACGACAGCGAGCGGCGGGCGAGTTCGATGCCCTGCTGGAACTGGCCTTCGTGGCAGGCCACCACCGCGATGTAATAGAGCGCATCAGCATTGTGCGGGTCGTTGCGCAGGACCTGGGTATAGCGATCCATCGCCAGCGACAGCTCGCCCTGGCGGTGGTGGTAGAGGCCCTGTTCGATGAGCTGAGCGGCGGTTGGCTGCGCGGTCATGGGGGCTTCTAAGCAGGCTTTAGCGGCGGTGCCAAGCTTTTAGGGCCGTGGTATGCCTTCTCGCAGCCAGTTAGCGCAGGGGCGGGGCGGGTCATGAAGGACATCCTCGACAAACTCGAAAAGCGGCGGGAAGAGGCCCGTCTAGGCGGCGGCAAGAGCCGCATCGAGGCCCAGCACAAGCGCGGCAAACTGACCGCGCGCGAGCGCATCGAGCTCCTGCTCGACAAGGGCTCGTTCGAGGAGTTCGACATGTTCGTCGAGCACCGCTCCAACGAATTCGGCATGGAGAAGACCAAGATCCCCGGCGACGGCGTGGTCACCGGCTGGGGCACCGTCAACGGCCGCACCGTCTATCTGTTCTCCAAGGACTTCACCGTGTTTGGCGGCTCGCTCAGCGAGACGCACGCGCAGAAGATCATCAAGGTCCAGGACATGGCGCTGCGCGCGCGCGCGCCGATTATTGGCCTGTTCGACGCCGGCGGCGCACGCATCCAGGAGGGAGTGGCGGCGCTCGGTGGCTATGGCGAGGTGTTCAAGCGCAACGTGATCGCCAGTGGCGTGATCCCGCAGATCAGTGTGATCATGGGGCCCTGCGCGGGCGGCGACGTCTATTCGCCGGCGATGACCGATTTCATTTTCATGGTGCGTGACACCAGCTACATGTTCGTCACCGGGCCGGACGTGGTGAAGACGGTGACCAACGAGGTGGTCACAGCCGAGGAGCTAGGCGGCGCCTCGGTGCACACCACCAAGTCGGGGGTCGCCGACGGCGCGTTCGAGAACGACGTCGAGTGCCTCTTGCAAATGCGTCGGCTGATCGACTTCTTGCCGGCCAATAATGAGGACGGCGTCCCAGAATGGCCGACGCAGGACGAAGCGGACCGCATCGATGAATCGCTCGACACGATGATCCCCGATAATCCCAACAAGCCTTACGACATCAAGGAATTGATCCTCAAAGTTATCGATGAGGGCGACTTCTTCGAGATCGGCGCGGCGCACGCAAAAAATATCGTTACCGGATTCGGCCGCATCGCCGGCCGCACAGTTGGCTTCGTCGCTAACCAGCCAATGGTGCTGGCGGGCGTGCTCGACTCGGACGCCTCAAGAAAGGGTGCGCGTTTTGTGCGCTTCTGCGACGCATTCCAGATTCCAATTGTCACGTTCGTTGACGTGCCCGGCTTCCTGCCCGGCACTGACCAGGAATACGGCGGCCTGATCAAGCACGGCGCCAAACTGTTATTCGCCTACAGCCAGTGCACGGTGCCGCTGGTGACAGTGATCACGCGCAAGGCCTTTGGCGGCGCCTATGATGTAATGGCGTCGAAGCACGTCGGCGGCGACCTCAACTATGCATGGCCGACTGCGCAGATCGCCGTTATGGGCGCCAAAGGTGCGGTCGAAATCATCTTCCGCGCCGATATGGCGGATGCGGCGAAGATTGCGGCGCGCACCAAGGAATACGAGGACCGCTTCCTGTCGCCGTTCGTCGCCGCCGAGCGAGGCTATATCGACGACGTGATCATGCCGCACTCGACGCGCCGGCGTATTGGGCGGGCGCTGGCCATGCTGCGGCACAAGCATGTCGAGCTGCCGGCGCGGAAACACGACAATTTGCCAGTGTAATACTCTCCAATCCTCCCTCTTGTGCTGGCAACTTTGTTCATTTCAACTCTGGGCAGGGCGCAAATGGCACCTCCACCGCTCGACTACATCGCGGTTCCCGAATCCTTCAAGCTGCCGCCCGACACGAATTTTGGCGGCACGTCCGGCGTCGCGTTCAATTCCAAGGGCAACATCTTTGTCATCCATCGCGGGCCGATGCCGCTGATGGAATTCGATCCCGACGGCAACTTCATCCACGGGTTCGGAGGCGGGCTGTTCGACCGACCGCACGGTCTGCGCATCGACGCGCAGGACAACATCTGGGCGACCGATGTCGCGGCGAACCTCGTCTACAAGTTCAAGCCGTCCGGGCGGCTGGAAATGGTGCTGGGCGTGAAAGGCCAGACCGGCGAGTGGCATCCGTATGGGCACCTGCGGCTGTTCAACGAGCCGAACGAGGCGGTGGTCGGGCCGACTGGCGACATCTTCGTGCTGCAAGGGCACGGAAAGGGCGAGTCTTGCGTCCATAAGTTCGACAAGGACGGTAACTTCATCAAAACCTGGGGCAAGAAGGGGAAGGGACCGGGCGAGTTCAACCTGCCGCATTCGCTGGTGTTCGACGCGCAAGGCCTTCTCCACATCGCCGACCGCAACAACGCGCGCATCCAGGTGTTCGACGCCGACGGCAATTACATCCGCGAGTCACCGCATCCCGGCACACCGTGCGGGCTGTTCATGGGCACCGACCAGCAAATCTGGCTGGCGCACGGTCACACTGGCGAAATCATGAAGATCGATCTCAACGGCAACGTTGTGGGGAAGATGGAGGGCGCAGGCCAGGGCAAGGCGCTCGGCAAATATGGCGAGGCCCACTATATCGCGGTGAGCCCGCGCGACGAGATTTTCGTGGCCGATACGCTGAACTGGCGCGTGCAGAAGTACGTGAGGAAGTAGTCGTCGCGACTAGGCTGTGTACTTATGCCCGCACCAAGGATGGGCGCCGAGCGCGGCACTATCGACGACTGGATTATGCCTAACGCGACGCGCAAGCGCGTCGCGCGCGCACTGGGGATGCTAAGACACAAGCGTGTCGAACTACCGCCAAGAAAGCACGACAATTTGGTGCGATCGATTTCGTGTGACCAATTTTGGCAACGGCGCACCGTCGGCCATTCTGGATGCGCACCATAAAGTTGTATTTGTCGATTAAGCGTAAATGCGATCACGAAGTGCTAGAGCATCGGCTACCTCAGTGTTGCGGTCTGACGCGACACGGATCTGTCGCTCGTCGGCGCAGGTGCAAGATACGGCTTTTCGGATTGAGAGTTGTATCTTGCGACCGTTCGGGAACTCGATGTAACGCCAAACGAATGGCCCGCGACTCTCGAGTACATACTTCGTGCCGACCGGAAATCGCCTTGGCATGCGAGAGGAACTAGGCATGGTTATGTCCTTTGTTCTTCTCAAGTCAAAGAATGCCTGAAGGTGTCGGATCTTTCGTTCTACTATGGCAAAATTGCGGTTGTCCCCGATTTGCACCGCGAGGAACTCTAAAAAATCCTTGGAGACTGGTGGCTTCCCACGAGCTGAAACTCAGCGCAACCGGATTGCCGGATACAGATAGTCGCGCTCTGCTCTCGGGAGGCTACGGCCATCGCGGATGATCTGCCTCTTTCTGTGTTCGCAATTGTCATAGCGGCTGACCGCATTGCGACTGCTTTTCGCAATCACCGCATGTGAAACGGGTCAGAGGGGCTGGCGTTAGAGTACGTCTCAGTGCGGTGATCAAGGTTCGACCCCGTATGGAAAACCGCCTTATAGTTACGATTAGTTGAAACGGCATCAGGCGCTTGATCGAAATCAAAGGAATTTCGCAATCTTCCGATTGCGCGTCGTTTTGCATTCGGTGGAGAAGAAGACCCTATCGCGGGCGCCGAGGAGGAGGCGATGCTTATGACGAAACCGGACCTCGCGGACCTATCGCCACCCATGTGTTAACTTCGCATTAACGCTTTGCGTTGGATGGTCTGGCAATATACCCGGTATAAGGAGCCTCACGATGCTGCCTGCATACCGCGCACCGTTCGAGGATGCACAATGCCCTGTCCCTGAACAAATGCTGGGCGAAATGTATCGCGCTAGCCCGCAGGGTCTACAAGAACTTGTTGCAACAGTAGCGCCGACAGCCAGAGCTATGCTCGCGGTGTATTGCTATCGTCGCGCACATCTTGCCTCGATTGGATTAGCAATTGCAGCAAATTGCGAAGAGCACGAACTCTGCGAATGGGGCGGTAATCTCGGTACGATCCTTTTTGAGCGGTCGCGGGAGGCTATACAATCGTCGCCCATCTCTAGCCGTGCGAATTCCAGGCGGAATATCAGTCTTGCGACGGGACCATTACGTCAAATGAGGCCGCTTGAGGACATAGAGGACTGAGCGCGGGCTGAGTTTAACGCCGATTAAACTGGAGTGGCCCAGGTCGCTGGCCAAATCCAATGGTCAGGACACACGCCCGTTCTTTTCAAGGGTATTCAGGATTCAAAGAAGACTGGACTTGATGAGCCAGCCAGAGAAACAAACAAAGCCACGCACATTGGCGGGGCGTTGTTTGTTATCTAATCCATGGCGATTATTTGCAGTTCTTCCCTACAGGACCCGATCGCTATTTTCGCGACCGGGTTTTTGCATACGCTGCTCGGTGCCGTAGAGTTGACGCAACTTGTCGCTGCCCACGGGCATGTATTTGCATTCGCAATGATTGTGCGTGCATCGTGCCAGCGGCAGAGGAGGTACGGCATTTCCCAGATACTCGACGCCGTGTTGCGAGCGTGCGGCCTCACAGGAAATCCGTCCCGGTAAGATATGGACATAACGCACCAAGCCTAGCCGGTGGAAATTCCGGAAGGCTCGCAGTGAGCGGGCAATCTGGTCAGGGGTCTTGTACATCGGCTGCATACCAGCAGCAGCAAAAATCAGTCGCTGCCGAGAGAATTGAACTCAAACCAGGTTCCATCCCATTCGTTAGGCCTAACGACGGCGCTACGCGATCGTGTATCGGCGATCTACAACGGGGCCGCCGACACACATGCGCTAAGGCGCACTAGTCTGTATCGCGGTGAGCGGCAGGCACGCTGTCTGCAGGAATGAGATCAGCTAACGCCATTTTCAGTCTTCGGGCATCCTTTTCCAATCCCACCCAATGCAGTTTGCGCACGCGCTTCAAAATCTGGTCGGCAACATTCGGCTCGAACTGCATTTCATGATTTTCAGATTGCGCAATGGCACCTTTCATGGTCGTTCTCCTCGCTGTGCTGCTTTATCGGTGCGAAACGCGAACGTTGCGAAATCGCGTAGTTGCCGGGATTTAATCAGAGAATTCGTTTGATCCCGGTAACTCGAGCGTTGTATTTGTCGAACTGGTCGAAAATTAAGTGCCTTAATGACTTAATGGTGTCATTTGGTTCTGGATGGCGCAGAGCGATGCGTCATCTCTAAAAAATGAGATATAATTTTATATCACAAGACCATGCCCGACGAATTAAATTTTAGGTAAGGCTGACTTACCTTTGCAAATTTTTCATTTGTTGTTCGCGACCTGAGAGACTTCACAAAGTGGTGAGTGGTAGAGCAATGTTGTCGCAAAGATATTTCCATGTTTGCGTGGCTGAAGCAAAATATTGTGAGGTTTCGTGTTTTGTTGGAGTGATTTGGCAACGCCTCGATTTGTAAATCATCTAGGAGAATGTAATGCAAGATTCCTCTACGCCGATCACAGAGTGCGGGAAATTGATGTCTTTCGAGGCTTTGCTGCGAACCGAGAGTGTAAGACGGACGTCTTTGCATGAGTCTTCCGGTCTGAAGGCGACGATGGAACGTTTCATTCATCGAGAAAACTTGCGGTACTATCGCAAACAGCTGGCTATCACGAAAAGCGTTATAGTGCGTCAACAGCTTGTCAGGCTACTGGCCGAGGAGGAAGAACGAGACATTTGAATTGGAACGAACTGTTGTTTGCGGCGCGTCGCGGGGTAGATGCACCGGTATATCGTAGGCGTAAATTCAGCTTTGCCGTTGGGTCGGAGCGGCCTCGCTTCAAGGCGCGTTCGCAGTAATAATATGGGTGAGAAACAAAGGAGTTCGCCCATGCCGACGCCGCCGCTGATTGACTACGCCGACGCCTCGCCGGAGGTGCGCGCGGTCTACGATGACATCAAGCAAATCCGAAGCGTGCCGGACGTGAACAATTTCTGGAAATATCTGGCGCGCGATCCGGCGACCCTCAAGCGCACTTGGGAGAGCATCAAGGAGGTGATGGCGCCGGGCGCGCTCGATCCGCTCACCAAGGAGATGATCTATCTGGCTGTGTCGGTCACCAATGGCTGTGCCTATTGCATCGCCAGTCACACGGCGGCAGCGCGCAAGGCCGGCATGACCGAGCCCATGTTTGGTGAGTTGATGGCGGTCACCGGCATGGCCAACGAGACCAACCGACTCGCCAACGGCTACGGGGTGCCGATCGATCCGGGCTTCCAGACGTGATTTGCCCAGACCTGCCCGGTCGTGGCACCATGCAAAAAAAAGGAGGGGGGAGGAGATGATCGATCAGAGCGTCATTGCGAGGATTCTTTGCGTTGCATTGGTGGCAGCGATCATGGTGCCGCTCGGCCACACGCTATTTCCTTATGTGAGCGGCGTGTTGAGCGACACGCAGTTCCACGCCGTCGAAGCCGTGCTCAGCGCCACGGCCGGCTTCGGCATCTACGCGATCTTCGGCTAGCGGCTACGGCGCCCCCACGCGAGCCTCGGTCACCATCAGGACTTAGGCACCGGTCAAGTCAGCTTGATCGCCAGGCGCCAGGCACCCCAGAATACTACGAAAAAGCAGGCCAGGAACACCGGGAGGCTCATGCTCGCCGACCAGTATTCCACGGTGCGGCCGACGGCATAGGCGATGCCTTCGCCAATCAGCAGCAGCACAACATAAACCGCGATCAACTTCATGAGCGGCGTATCCCCAGAATTTTCTAATCGTAGCATATGGCACGGACAACAGAGGGAAACAATGACAGCACCGGAAGTGCTATGACCGGCTGCCTTGGTTTCCCACCTTTCTCTACCGGCCCCACACCAATGCCGAGACCCTCATGAGCCGATTGGCGATCGCGGGCGCACCGGCGCTGTTCGTGCTGCTATGGAGCACTGGCTTCATCGGGGCGCGGTTCGGCTTGCCCTATATCGAGCCGCTCACCTTTCTCGCCGTGCGCATGCTGTTTGTGGTGGCGATCATCGGCGTCATCGCGCTCGTTGCAAACACGCGCTGGCCAAGCGGGGCCGAGGTCGGCCACAGCCTGATGGCCGGCGCCATGGTGCATGGGCTCTATCTTGGCGGTGTGTTCACCGCGATCAGCCAGGGCGTCCCAGCCGGCATCTCGGCGCTGATCCCCGGCCTGCAGCCGATCCTCACCTCTACCATTGCCAACCGCTTCATGGGCGAACCGGTGACGTCCACGCAGTGGGTGGGCCTCGCACTCGGCCTTGGGGGCGTTGTGCTGGTATTGCACAATCACGAGATGGTGGCCGCGGGCTCGGTCATTGGCTGGCTGGCGAGCTTCGTTTCGCTAATCGGAATTACGCTCGGCACGCTCTATCAGAAACGCTACTGCGGCGGTATCGACTGGCGTGCCGGCAACCTGGTGCAATATATAGGCGCCGGTACGCTGTTCTGGTTCGGCGCCTTCGGCTTCGAGACGCGCGTCATCAACTGGAGCGGCGAACTTATCTTCGCCATGAGTTGGCTGGTGATCGTGCTGTCGATCGGCGCGGTCGGGCTGATGTATTGGTTGATCCGCCGGTCGGCGGCGACCGGCTTTGCGAGCCTGTTCTACCTGGTGCCGGCGGTGACTGCGCTACTCGCCTTCATCCTGTTCGGCGAGCGGCTCGACGCGCTGTCGATCCTCGGCATGCTAGTCTGCGCGGCCGGTGTCGTGCTGGTCAACCGTGGCGCCGCCAAGCCCGCCAAGGTTTGATTATTTCTTGGCATGGAGCACCGCCTGCGTCTGCATCACCAGCGCGCAGAGTTTGCCGTCGCCGCGGGTGATGCGCGTCTGCCAGACCATGGTGCTGCGGCCGCGATGCAAGGGCGTGCATTCGGCATAAGCCACGTCCCCGACCGGAATGCCGGCGAAGAAATTGGTCTTGCTCTCGATCGTGGCTGTGGTCTGTCCTGGCTTGAGATTGGCAGTGGTGGCGGTGCCGCCGAGATTATCGGCCAACGCCATGATGGCCCCGCCGTGCATGATGTCGTGGCGGTTGTTGAACGCCTCGCGCACGGCGAGTTCGGCGGTGACGCGGTCGCGCGATACGTGCGTGATCTTAATGCCAAGGAAATGCGCGAAAGCCGGTTGAGTCAAAGCCGACTCGTTAATATCGTTCATCGCAAATGCTCCAGCACCAAAAATGCTAAGGGCGCGGATCGCGACCCGCGCCCTCGTTTTACAAATATAACGTGTCTAGGCCGCGTATGTCACTTCGGTTGCGGCACGATACGGATGTAAGGCCGCGGCGCCTTGAAACCTTGCGGCCAGATCTTCTTGGCTTCGTCGTCGCTCACTGAGCCGGCGATGATCACGTCCTCGCCCTGTTTCCAGTTAGCTGGCGTCGCCACCCTATGCTTGGCGGTCATCTGCAACGAGTCGAGCACCCGCAGCACCTCGTCGAAATTGCGCCCGGTGGTCATCGGATAGACCAGGATCAGCTTGATCTTCTTGTCCGGCCCAATGATGAAGACGTTGCGCACCGTCTGATTGTCGGCCGCGGTGCGGCCCGCAGCACCACCCGATGTCGCGGCCGGCAGCATGCCATAGGCCTTGGACACCTTCAGGTCGGTATCGCCGATCATCGGATAGTTCGGTGCAAAGCCGACCACGTCCTTGATGTCTTCCGCCCATTTCTTGTGGTTGTCGACCGGATCCACCGACAGACCGATGATCTTGGTGTTGCGCTTGTCGAACTCCGGCTTCATGCGCGCCATAGTGCCGAGTTCGGTAGTGCATACCGGCGTGAAATCCTTCGGGTGCGAGAACAGCATGCCCCAGGAATTGCCAAGCCATTCGTGGAAGCGGATTTTTCCTTCGGTGGTTTCTACCTCGAAATCCGGGGCGGTATCGCCGATCGCTAATGTCATAACTAACCTCCTCAATTCAATATTACGGGACGTTCAGGCGCTTAGTATAAGACTCCACGTCGGGGCGGAATAGGCCCAGCGACAAAGAGCATCGGCGCGCTAGGGGCGGTGTTCGACGGAGAACAAAGCCTGCGCGCCGCCGCGCGGGTTGGAAAACTTTTCGCACCCGGCGGGTCTGCATTACTCAGCGACTCGCGGCATTCCCCTCATCCAGGCCTATGGTGCGACCGGGGAACCCGGCGGCGTCGAAATAGCGTGTCCCGCCGACACGCTGCCCCACCAGGATGGTGGCGAGCCCGTGAATGCCTGGCTCGGCGCGCTCGACGAAGTTCTCGACCGCAGGGCTTACACCGCCAAGCAACGCCTCTTCGGCGACACGGCCCAGCAGCATGCCATGGAACGGGATTTTGAGCCCGAGCACCTGGGCCATGGTTTTGCCCATGTCGGCATTGCTCACCGGTGTCTCGCTGATGAAGCCGACTTTGAAGCTCGGGCCGATCGCCGCCATGAAGTTCATGGTGTCGGCACGGCTAAAGCTGCCGTGCATACCCTGGCCCTCCTGTAGGCCGGTATCGGCCACCGAGACCGTGCACAGCACCGGCTTCTCGCAGCCGGTGGCGTAGGAACGGAAATTGATGACGATCGAGGGCCGCGGCGTGCGCGCCGTGCCTTTCAGGTTGATCGCCGACATTGGCAGCGTGCCGGGGAAGCTTCCAAGCTCTTCGTCGACGAACAGGCCACTGACGTAGTCCTGTGTCAGCAGCGCCTCGACGATCTTGGCGACGACCGCGTGGTCCTTGCCCGGAACGTAGACAAGGTCGGAGCCGCCATTGGAGGCGACCGCGACGGTGGGATTGGCAGGATCGGGCCCGATCAGCCCGTTGCCGCGCTTTGGGTAGCCGCCGGCGGCGACTGCGGCGTTCTTGTTGTCGGGATCATGCAGCGGCAGTGCCAGCACCTCGGCGAGATCGATCGCGACAAAGCCGGGCGGCAACAGGCCTTCCGGCACGTCGGCATATTTGGACTGAGCGGCCGGGCTGGTTTTGCTCTCCTTGGAGATGGTGGAGAAGCCGTGATCGGCGGCGATCACGATATCGGTGGTCGCCCCGAGGCCGAGCTCGTCGAGCGCGCGGCGCAGCGTCGCTAGATTGTCGTCGGCATTCTTGACCGCTGCGAGCGAGGTCGGGCCATTGATGCCGGGGGTGACGTTCAGCAGGCTGTCGCCATGATTATGCTGTGTGCCGTCGGGATCGCGCGACCAGAACACCAGCAGGAACGGCTTGTTGCGCGCCTTGAACATCGGCAGTACGACCCTGGCGGCGACATCGGCGAAATAAGCCTGTTGCTCAACATTGGCGACGACGGTGCCCGGCGTCTTGAAATCGCCGGCGTTGCCGTTGGCGCCGCGCGAGGGGGCGGCGAGTGGCAGGTTCGCGGCCGTGAGCGCGTCCTTCATCCTCTGCGACAGCGGGATGCCGGCCGCGCTGCCGGTCGAGTCATCGACGATGACAGTTTGCTCGCCGCTGCGCTCGGTATGATCGAACATCAATGTTGGCCCAAGCTTGCCGATCGCGGCGGTGCTGAATCCCACCGCGCGCGCGGCGAACAGGATGGTGTCCTCGTCGACAAAATTGCCGGCGAAATGCTCGTCGATGTCTCCCAGGATCGGATCGCTTTCGATGAACGGGGTCGAGCTGCCGACGGCCGACGGCACTGGATAGCCGGTGAAGATGGTGTTGCTGAAGGCGCCGGTATCGCCAAGGAAGTGTCCGGTGGCGAGGCCGGACGAATTCGGCATGGTGAAGGTCGGGAACAGCGAATGTGGGTTGGTGAAATTGACGCCCTTGTCGCGTACCTCCGCCATAGCTGGCGCCATTTCCGGCGACACTAATGCGGCGCGCAGGCCGTCAGGTACGAACAGAATGAGATTGCGCTGGCCTTGCGTCTGGGCGCTCGCCAGTTGCAGGCTAAAGGCGGCACAGGCTGCGGCGAGCAGGATATTTGACCTGCAGGACATTGAAGTCCTCCCTGGTGTGTCGGCTTTGAATGTCAGCTGGATACGCTCGCAGCAAGACAGTATTGTAACAGGCGCCGGTTATCCGCAGCCGTCTCCGCCTCTAGTCCGGCGAGGGGACTCCAGTTTCTCAGGGCCGCATGTTCAAGCGTATCCTCATTGCCAATCGCGGCGAAATTGCCTGCCGGATTATCAAAACCGCGCGTCGCATGGGCATCGAGACGGTCGCCGTCTATTCTGAGGCTGATAAGGACGCATTGCACGTCGCGATGGCGGATACCGCCATCGCGATCGGACCGCCCGAGGCGGCCAAAAGCTACCTGCTGATCGACAAGATCGTGACCGCCTGCAAAACGAGCAGGGCCGAGGCCGTGCATCCCGGCTACGGCTTCCTGTCCGAACGAGAGGCCTTCCCGAAAGCGCTTGCCGCCGCCGGCATTGTCTTCATCGGGCCAAACTCGAAGGCGATCGCGGCGATGGGCGACAAAATCGAGTCCAAGAAGGCAGCCGCCGCGGCCAAGGTCTCGACGGTACCTGGCCATCTCGGCGTGATCGAGGACGACAACGAAGCAATCACGATCGCCGAACAGATTGGCTACCCGGTGATGATCAAGGCTTCTGCTGGCGGCGGCGGCAAGGGTATGCGCATTGCCTATTCCAAGGCCGAGGTTGCAGAAGGCTTCGTGCGCGCCCGCTCGGAGGCAAAGTCATCGTTCGGCGACGACCGGGTGTTCATAGAGAAGTTCATCATCGATCCGCGCCATGTTGAGATCCAAATCCTGGGCGACAAGCACGGCAACGTGATCTATCTCGGCGAGCGCGAATGCTCGATCCAGCGCCGTAATCAGAAAGTGGTCGAGGAGGCACCGAGCCCACTACTCGACGCGGCGACCCGCAAGAAGATGGGCGAGCAGGCGGTCGCGCTAGCGAGAACCGTCGGCTACGATAGTGCTGGCACGGTGGAATTCGTCGCGGCGCAGGACCGTAGCTTCTATTTCCTGGAGATGAACACGCGGTTGCAGGTCGAGCATCCGGTTACCGAGCTGGTCACGGGCATCGATCTGGTCGAGCAGATGATCCGCAGCGCTGCCGGCGAGAAACTTTCGCTCAAGCAAAGCGACGTAAAACTCAAGGGCTGGGCGGTGGAGACCCGCGTCTATGCCGAAGACCCGTACCGCAATTTCCTACCTTCGACCGGCCGGCTGACACGCTACCGGCCGCCGAAGGAACAGGTCCGCGACGGCGTGACGGTACGCAACGATACCGGCGTCTACGAAGGCGGAGAGATTTCGCTCTACTATGATCCGATGATCGCCAAGCTGGTGACCCATGCTCCGAAACGCGAGCAGGCAATCGAGGCGCAAGCGGAGGCGCTCGATGCCTTCGTCATTGACGGCATCCGCCATAATATCCCCTTCCTCGCGGCGCTGATGGCACATCCGCGCTGGCGCGCCGGCAAGTTGTCCACCGGCTTCATTGCCGAGGAGTTTCCCGAAGGCTTTCACCCGCATACGCCGGATGGCGAGCGTGCTGACGTTATTGCCGCCGTCGCTGCCGCCATCGACCACGTGCTGGGCGAACGCAAGCGGCAGATTTCCGGCCAAATGAACGGAAAGAGCGTTACACGTGAGAGCCAGCGCGCGGTGTGGCTTGGCAAGCATGAACGCAAACTCGAAGTGAAGCGCGACAACCGTGCGATCGAGGTGCGTTTCCGGGAGCAAGGCGACTATGGCGCGCAGCGTTTGGTAGCGGACTGGAGGCCGGGTGATCCGATCTGGTCCGGCACTATCGACGGTCATGTGGTCGCAGTGCAGGTGCGCACAATCCCGAACGGGTTCGCGCTGGCCTATCGCGGCGTCGAGACAAACGCCTATGTCTACACCGAGCGGGAAGCTGCCTACGCACGGTTGATGCGGGTGAAGCAGGCGGCCGACAGCGGCAAGCATGTGCTGTGCCCGATGCCGGGGCTGGTGGTGTCGATCGCGGTCAATGAAGGCCAAGAGGTGAAGGCCGGCGAGACCGTAGCGGTGGTGGAAGCTATGAAGATGGAAAACGTGCTGCGCGCCGAGATTGATGGCATCGTGAAGAAGATCAACGCCAAGCCCGGCGACAGCTTGGCGGTCGATGCGGTGATCTTGGAGTTTGCCTGACGCTTGTTGTCGGCATGACCCTCTATTTCGCTTACGGCTCCAATATGCATCGCGCCGCCGTGCAGCTTCGCTGGCTCGACGCGCGCGCAGTCGGGCCAGCGTGGCTCGATGGCTATGCATTCTTCCTCGGCATCGATGGCTGGGGCTCGGTGAAGCCGGAAGCCGGCGGAAGCGTGCATGGTGTACTGTGGCGGCTCACACCGCGCGACATCACCGCGCTACATGCCCGCGAGCTGCCGTACGCTGGCCTGTACGATGTGCGCTATCTGCCGGTGCGTAGCGGCGTGCAGCTCGTATCGGCGATGATCTATCTGCTGCGCCGGCGCGCAACCGGACGGCCGAAACCGGGTCACGTCGAGATGATCGCCGCCGCCGCCCGCGCCTGGGAATTGCCGGAAGCGTACGTTCACTCGGTCGAGCCCTGGCGCACTTCGCGCCTCATCGGCGCGCGCGTGCTCGGAATCGGAGCGCTGGCATGACTGTCATCCGCCACGTGATCGTGCGCGGCCGCGTGCAGGGCGTTGGATTCCGCGCCTTCGTCGAGCGCGAGGCGCTCAAGCGCGGCCTGGAAGGCTGGGTGCGCAATTGCCGTGATGGCTCGGTCGAGGCGGTGTTTGCCGGGGAGCTGGGTATCGTCGCCGACATGATCGAAGCATGCCGGAGGGGCCCGCGCTTCTCGCGCGTGGACGCGCTCGATCAGCGCGTCGGCACCGACGCCGAGCTGGGCAAACGTGCGCCCGGCGATGTATTCTCGATGCTGTACTGATCGACAGTGGCGCCGAACAGCGTCTCGAATTCCCGTCGCAGCACTATGTCGACTTCTGCCATCGACACCGGGATGCCGAGATCAATGAGACTGGTGACGCCGTAAGTTTGCTCGCGCACCCCACAGGGTACGATACCGAAGAAATGCGAAAGGTCGGGATCGACATTGAGCGCCATGCCATGCAGCGTCACCCATTGCTTCACGCGGATACCAATGGCGGCGATCTTGTCCTCATGAGTCTGGCTTTTGTCGGGCCGGCGTACCCAGACGCCGATGCGATCTTCGCGCCGCTCGCCGCGTACATTGAAAGCGGCGAGCGTGCGGATAATCCATTCTTCCAACGTGGTCACGAAGCGGCGCACGTCCGGCCCGCGCCGTTTTAGGTCAAGCATCACATAAACAACGCGCTGGCCGGGCCCGTGATAGGTCAGTTGCCCGCCACGGCCAGCCTCGAACACCGGGAAGCGTGCATCGAGTAGGTCCTGCGGTTTCGTGCTGGTGCCGGCGGTGTAGAGCGGCGGATGCTCGAGCAGCCAGACCATTTCGCCCGCCTGGCCGGTGGCGATAGCTGCAGCACGTGCATTCATGGACACGAGCGTTTCGTCATAGGTGGCCGGCGCATCGCTTACGCGCCACTCGACCGGCGGCAGGCCTTTCGGCGCGGTAAGCCCGGATGTCAATTCGTTGCGCAAGTTAACCACTCGTTCACCATACCATGGTGACCTGAAGCGCGCTCGAAAAGCGGGTCACGCAAACCAGGAAAGTGGTATCCTTAACTACGTTCGACAAGGTTGCCGTCGATATCACCGTGGTGCTGGGCATGACCTCGATGCCGATCCACCAGGCGCCGAGGCTAGGCCGAGTTGGACTCCGCGAAAGAGGACGCTGTGAACATCCTCGGTAGTAGCCTGTCGGTCGTTAAGGGCACCGTCACGATCAACGGCAACCGCATCGGGACCTTGAGGATCTGCTGCAGCAACCGCCCAATTAGGGATCTCCCCCAATTGCCCGCAGCCCTTGTGGCTGTGGACCCTATTTGTTACATGGTCCGCCGTCCCGGGACGCGCGGTTTTTCAAAGACTTCTCGTCTCTCCCCATGCAATGCGGCCGTGGCGGAATTGGTAGACGCACTAGCTTGAGGTGCTAGCGGGGCAACCCGTGGAGGTTCGAGTCCTCTCGGCCGCACCAAAGCAAAAATAAGTCGCTGATATCACTTAGCTTTCCGCGGTAGCGCCCTCAGACCAATACTTTCTTTCCCAATTGGCATCGCAATGTCCGCATTCGGGGGTGGTCTCAACCGGTCGACGCAACACTGGGGGCCAGCTGTCAATAAATAACAATGGTGGCTTGCCAAACGCACGATTTACGCCTGCTCGGTGCGCTATTGCGCCAACTCCACACGTTGAATTTTAATTTAGCAAATTTCCGCTGCATAAGTCGTATTCCCCGCTACGCAACATTTGCATCAAGTTCCATCACCAGTTCGGGGCTGAATCTGGGCCCAACGGAGATGATTTGTCGGCACACTTCGATATTTACGCGAAGGTTATTAAGCAACAGAGGTGTCCGAGGTGTACCCCAGCGCCCAAAGGGATACGGTTCACCAATGATAATTAACACCGGCTCGCACGAGTTCGTTGGTGACCGGGACGGCTAATGTGGACGTGCCCGATGCTGAGCTCATGAAGGTGTGAGTGCCAAGATCGATGTGGAGGTATTCAACCTTAGCGCTCCAGTTGCGATCGAAGCCGTATTCTAAGCCACCGCCGGCGGTCCAACCGACATTGGTTTTGAAGGTCGTGCCGGTCGGTTGCACCGCCTGGATGTTGCCGTAGGCAACGCCGCCAGTGACATAGGGCAGCCAGCGATCGAACGCATAGCCGACCCGTGCGCGCGTGGTGCCGAGCCAGGTCTGCTGGGTCTGGCACTGACCGCCGCCGTCGGCAGCACAGACGCCACCAACGCCGGCACTGCTGCCCTTGACGTTCATCCAGTCGGCATCAGTTTCGATACCGAGCACAAGGGCACCGGTCTGCCAGTTGTAGCCAAGCTGTCCACCAACCAATCCACCAGAGGTATTGAAGCGTCCTGAATCCGCACCAACCGTCGGATCGCTCCAACTCGACTGGCCCCATGCATAGCCGCCATTGACGCCAGCATATAAGCCCGTCCAACTGAACGGTAACTGCGCCGGAGCCTTATAGAACGATGGTGGATTAGATCGCGCCCCTAGATCGGCGGCCTGCACCGACATCGCGGTCGTGATCACTGATGCGATAGCAATCCCAAAACAAAGCGAACGATTCATGGACGCGTTTCCCGAACATATAATTTCCATCGCCCCTGTTGAAAGGAATTCGCGCACGTCCTCCATTTTCTCAAGTTACAAATCCTCCATGAGTTAAATTTTGTTCACAAAGGGAGTGCGCGAAGGTTTACGCAAAAATTATTGTTATTGCGATTTCGTTTCCAATACATCGGCCTGTGGGGGCACGACATTTTAAGTGATGAATCACATGTCGATTGCCTATGACTCAGCTGTTGACCTTATGCGATCTCTCTACGACCGCAGCATCACGACGCCATCTGTCCTTGATCCGGTACGATATTTTCCGAACGTCACCCATTTCACTGAGCGCTGGCGCGATATCCGAGATGAGGCGCTCGCAGCCGCCGCCGAACTGCAGAAAATTCCACGTTTCCACGAAATCATGGCGGAGCAGCGCGACATCTCAGCGAATGACGGGAAGGATTGGCGCGTGCTGATCTTGAAGGCCTATGGCGTTGAGATGCCGCAAAACCTCCATCGCTGCCCGACTACCGCGTCGCTGCTCGGACAAACGCCGGAAGTTGTCTCCTGCATTCTGTCATTCCTCGCGCCTGACAAGCACATTCCGGTTCATCGCGGGCCGTTTCGCGGCATCCTGCGCTTTCACCTGATGCTGTCGATGCCGCGCGACGAAACGGGACGCCCCGCGTGCGTTATGGAGATCGACGGCGTGCCCCATCGGCTGGCCGACGGTGAATCTCTGCTGTGGGACGACACCTACCCTCACGAAGTTTGGAACCGTAGCAGCGAAGTCCGCGTGGCGTTACTTCTTGATGTGTGGCGCACGGGTATGCCGCTCCACCTCCGGTTGGTCTCGCGGACCTTAGTGGGGTTGGTGCAGATGTGGATGCGCCTGCGTGGCGTATCTTACGGCGGGTGAACCACATTCGATTCGCATTGCTTGTCCGCAGCAATCCGCGAACCAACGCCCGCCTATACCAGGCACCGGCTGTCATTCGACTTTATTTAGCAATCATACCAGAAAACCTCAGGATGAGCCCCCAACAAACTCAAACGGAAGACACTGTCGACTCAATCGCACTGCTCGTAAGTCGATTCCACACATTTTCGCGCCATATTCCGCGCCTCTTCTAATTGCTGTGTAGTTATAGCTGTCGAGCTATAATCTATGACTTTCGCTGCATCAGCATTGCCATTTGCTGCAGCTATATTCGACCACATATATGCGCGCACATAATCCTGATTAACGCCATCGCCTTTGAGATATGCGAGACTAAGATTGTACTGCGCTGCCGCATCTCCTCTAACCGCCGCGAGCCGGTACCATTTTGCCGCTTCTTTGGAATCTTTATTAACACCTACGCCCTCGGTACTCGCGTCGGCTGGCAACGCGCGTCAATCTTAACTAGTCGCCCGTGAAGAATCCTTTTCAGCTGAATCTGAACTGAAAAGTGTCAACGATTGCGATTAAGATTCGGAGCAGCAAAAGCCTCAGCCATCTGAGCAGGAGGCGGAAGTTGTATCCGACGGCGGCGAGCACGGCGTTGATGGCATCGCCGCTAGGGTGGGCGAGATAATTGCGGCCCATGCGGTGATCCTCCTTGAGGTGCCCGATGACGGGCTCGACGGCCGCGCGCCGTCTCATGTCACGTTTGATCTGCGGGGTTATGCAGCGCTTCTGGCCGGCGGTTAATACACGACCGCAGCCTGCCCAAACCAAATGTTTGAGAAATACGGAAGCCCGAGCCTCACCACCGGTGCTTTTGATGTGCGGCAGGCGACGGCCGTAATCAGACTTTTGGAACCCCACCACTCACATCGATCATAAAGCCACAAAGGGGAGAAAATGACGCATCTTTAATGAGGTAGGGAAGGACGCATTCGCCAATTCTTCGCCGTCATCGGGGACGATAATGGAGTTTCGGCAGAGAGCTGTCGTTCAACCTCAGCATAAAAAGAAAGGCCCGGCTTCGTTGGGGCCTTTCTTAATTTCTCTCTGGCTTCTTTGCGTTCAGCAGCAGCCCC
>Ga0207780_1000134_pt1 | contig 19229 bp, 12 predicted proteins | sample LuqExpMetageno45_FD_187803 | JGI IMG/M metagenome (GOLD analysis project Ga0207780, IMG submission 187803) | Tropical forest soil microbial communities from Luquillo Experimental Forest, Puerto Rico - Sample 45 (SPAdes) | ecosystem: Environmental > Terrestrial > Soil > Tropical forest ...
CGGGCCAAGCCAACGTTCCTAGGGTTTGCCAGAGAGAAATCTCTTAAGGGAAACAGCCAAAAGAAGAAGAGGTACAAACGAGAAAGGGGGACATTTCTAAAGAGCTTTGACACAGGCTAGCCACACGTCGCTTGCCGTGCAGTGCAACCTAAGATGACCGCCTCAGCATGGATGCCGACCCGTTCATTGGCCTTCAACTCTCGCACTACCGTATCCTCGAACGACTCGGCGGCGGCGGCATGGGCGTCGTCTACAAAGCGGAGGACACCGGGCTCGGCCGGCCGGTCGCGCTCAAGTTTCTTCCCGAAGCGCTGGCTAGAGATCCGCAGGCTCTCGAACGCTTTCGACGTGAAGCTCGCGCCGCGTCCGCGTTGAACCATTCCAATATCTGCACCATTTACGAAGTTGGCGATGCCGACGGCCGCGCATTCATCGCAATGGAGTATCTCGATGGCGCAACCCTGAAGCATGCCATCAACGGCCGCCCGATGGAGTTGGAACAACTTCTCACCGTCGCGATTGAAGTTGCTGACGGCCTCGACGCCGCTCACTCCGAAAGTATCGTTCATCGCGACATCAAGCCCGCCAATATTTTTGTCACCAAGCGCGGTCACGCAAAAATTCTCGATTTTGGCTTGGCCAAAGTCAGCTCCGGCAAATCTGGAGCGGCGAGTGGCGACAGCCTCGCCACCCTGGGTGCCGACTCCGCAAAACTGACAAGTCCCGGCAGTACCCTCGGCACTGTCGCCTACATGTCTCCCGAGCAGGCGCGCGCCAAAGAACTCGATGCGCGCACTGACCTGTTTTCTTTCGGCGCCGTTCTTTACGAGATGGCTACGGGAAAACCCGCGTTCTCGGGTGAAAGCACTGCGACGATCTTTGACTCCATCCTGAATCGCGAGCCTGTTCCGCCCATACGTCTGAATTCAGATTTGCCCGCCAAGCTCGAAGAAATCATCAGCAAAGCACTCGAGAAAGACCGCAACCTGCGCTATCAGCACGCCGCCGACATGCGCGCCGATTTGCAACGCCTGAAGCGCGATTCCCAGTCTGGTCGCACTGCCCCTGCGGCAGCCGACGCGCCAGCCCTTGCAAAAACAACCGCGTCGCATCCGGGCCAAACGGCTGCCGATGGCCCGACACGAAAACCCGCCTGGAAGATCATCGTGACTGCGGCTGTTGTCTTGGCGGCACTCGCAGGCGCAGCGATTTATTGGCGCCACGCCACTTCACCAAAACTCACTGACAAGGACACGATCGTCCTCTCCGACTTCACCAATACCACCGGCGACCCCGTCTTCGACGACACCCTGAAACAAGCATTGTCAATTGGCCTCCGGCAATCTCCTTTTCTTAGTTTACTCAGTGAAGAAAACACTCAGGCGACGTTGAAGTTGATGGGTCGACCTGCCAATGAACGGTTCACGCACCAAGTTGCCAGTGAGATCTGTCAGCGCACCGGCAGCGCCGCTGTTCTCGAGGGGTCAATCTCGAATCTTGGCAGTCAGTACGTCATTAGCCTCCAGGCTTCCAATTGCCAATCCGGCAACATCCTGGCGCAAGAGCAGATGCAGGCCGAAAAGAAAGAAGATGTTCTCAAGGCACTCGGCGAAGCGATCTCCAGCTTGCGCCCGAAGTTGGGAGAGTCTCTCGCAATGGTTCAGAGGACCGATGTGCCTCTCAGGCAAGCCTCCACTTCCTCCCTCGAAGCCCTCAAGGCTTTTAGTCTCGGGGCGAAAGCGAACAATTCCCAGGAAGCCAGCGCTGCCGAACCTTATTTCAAGCGCGCCATTGAGCTGGACCCCAACTTTGCCTCAGCTCATTCAGCCTTAGGAAGCATGTACGCAACAAGCTTCCAGGAACCCGGATTGGCTGCCGAGCATTTTCGCCGCGCCTACGAATTGCGTGACCGCGTAAGCGAATCGGAAAAATTCGGAATCACTATGAACTACTACGCCTTTGCCACTGGAGAGGTGGAAAAAGCCATCCAGACCGCGCAATCCTGGGCGCAAGCGTTCCCGAGGGACGCAGTTCCTCACGGCAACGTCGCTTTTATGTCTGCGTATATTGGGAAGTACGAAGAGGAGGTGAAAGAGAGCTCGGAAGCGATCAGGTTGGCCCCCGAGAATGGTGGGTGGTATGCCAATCTCATGGAGGGCTACGTCGCACTGAATCGTTTGGATGAGGCCAAAGCCGTGTACCGCCGTTCCCTCGACAAGAAACTGGAATTCCAGTTTCTCCACGACGACCGTTACGAAATCGCCTTCCTGGAAGGCGATTCCGACGAGATGCGGCGGCAGGTCAGTGCCGTTGCCGGGAAAGCCGGAGTCGAGGATATTCTGTTCTTCGCTGAGTCCGACACGGAGGCCTTTCACGGTAGGTTGGAAAAGGCCCGCCAGTTCGCCACCCAGGCTGCCAAGTCCGCATTAGACAACAACGAAAAGGAAACCGCGGCCCTTTATCGGATGAGTTCTGGACTTCGTGAGGCGGAATTCGGCAATCAGGAGCAGGCGCGCCGGGAAGTCAAGAACGGGCTCGCAATTGCCTCCACGCGCGACGTTCAGACTCTCGCTGCGTTGACTCTCGCATGTACTGGCGATGCCTCTCATTCCCGCACGATTACCGATGAATTGCAAAGACAGCACCCGCTGAATACGACGCTGAACTCTTTCTGGCTTCCCGTTGTGAACGCCTATATCGAGCTTCGAGCCGGTCACCCGGAACGGGCGGTGAAAGCCTTGGAAGTGGCCCCGGCCCATGATCTGGCCTTTCCAAATCCTCAATACAGCGAAGGCGGAACACTGTATCCCGTTTACGTGCGCGGGCAAGCCTACTTGGCGTTGCACCAGGGGAAGGAAGCCGCCGCCGAATTCCAAAAGTTCATCGACTATCGCACCATCGTCGCGAATTATCCCCTTGCCTCTTTGTCCCACCTTGGACTCGCTCGTGCCTACGTCCTGCAAGGTGACACGGCAAAGGCGCGAGCTGCATACCAGGACTTCCTCGCCTTATGGAAAGACGCCGACCCGGACATCTCGATCCTCAAGCAAGCCAAAACGGAATACGCCAAACTCCAATAGTCCGCCGCCCGCTGGCCAGCCGCCGCACTGCCTTGTTACACTGCAATCGTCACGCGTTGTTTCGCTCCAAGGAATTTTCATGTCCTCATTTGCCGGCGTGGATTTCATCGATTTCGATTCCCAGCTGAACGACGAAGAAAAACTCGTTCGCCAGACCGCCCGTCAGTTTGTCGACAACGAAATCATCCCCGTCGTCGAAAAACACAGTCGCGAAGGCACATTTCCGTTGAATCTCGTTCCGCAGCTCGGTGAACTCGGTTTCTTCGGCGCGAACCTCAAGGGCTACGGCTGCGCCGAAATGTCCAACGTCGCTTACGGCTTGATGATGCAGGAACTCGAGCGCGGCGATTCCGGCCTCCGCAGCTTCGTCTCTGTGCAGGGCGGTCTGGTGATGTACCCGATCCATTCCTACGGCAGCGATGCGCAAAAGGAAAAGTGGCTGCCGCAACTGCAATCCGGCCGCAAAATCGGCTGCTTCGGTCTGACCGAACCGCAATTTGGCTCCAATCCCGGCGGCATGCTGACCCGCGCCGTGAAGAAGGGCCACAAGTACGTTCTGAACGGCGAGAAGATGTGGATCACCAACGGTTCCCTCGCCGACGTCGCCGTGGTCTGGGCCAAGTGCGAAGACGACAAAGTACGCGGCTTCCTCGTCGAACAGGGCACCCACGGATTCAAAACCTGGGATGTGCACGGCAAATGGTCGCTGCGCGCTTCCGTCACCAGCGGACTCTCCTTCTCCGATTGCGAAATCCCCGACGAAAATCTCCTGCCCGGCGTAGTCGGTTTGCGCGGCCCGCTCAGTTGCCTGAATCAGGCCCGCTACGGCATCGGCTGGGGTGCGCTCGGCGCGGCCATGGCGTGCTACGACACCGCCCTGCGTTACGCCAAGACTCGCAAACAGTTTGCGAACAAACCTATCGCTTCGCACCAGCTCGTTCAGGAAAAACTCGCCTGGATGATAACCGAAATCGTGAAGGGCCAGCTTCTCGCTCTTCACGTCGGCCGCCTGAAGGATCGAGGCAAAGCCGATCCATCGCACATCTCCATGCTGAAAATGAACAACGTCGGTGTCGCTCTCGAGACTGCGCGCAAATCCCGCGACATCCTCGGCGCCAACGGCATCGTCGACGATTACTGCATCATGCGCCACATGAACAATCTCGAGAGCGTCTACACCTACGAAGGCACCAACGACATCCACAAGCTGATCATCGGAGAAAAAATCACCGGCATCGCCGCGTTCGAGTAAACCATGAAACTTCGCCCGCTCACGAAGTCCCTACATTTCTTTGCCCTTGCTCTGTCGCTTCTTGCGATTTCCGCTCAGGCTCAACAACCCGCTGCGCAGCCGCCCAGAACCAAAATCCGCACCATCACCGCCTTTGTTCGCGTGGAGCGCGGCCAGTACCAGATTCAATTTTCCGAAGCGCTCAAATTCCTGAAAGTTGCGCAAACCACCTTCGAATCGCGCGGCTTCACGGTGCAAACCCTGCGCATCGCGACGCAGCCCTTCCCCGAATATACGCAGGGCCTGTCGCAAGCGGAAACATTGCAGTTCTTCAAGAATCTTGACGCCATTACGCAAGACGGCCACTTCGTCCTTTCCATCGGCCCTGCCTGCCTGAGCGGCAACGATTGCGACGCGCAAGCCGATCTTCTCGCCGAGATCCTTAAGAATTCCAAATCCATCTATGGCAGCCTCTACGTTACGAACAACCAGGGCGTGAACTGGCCGGCGGTCAAAGCCGCCGCTCGCGTGGTGAAGAAACTTTCCGATGGCACGGTGCACAGCGAAGGCAATTTCCACTTCGCCGCGCTCGCCAACGTCCCGCAGGGCTCGCCCTTTTTCCCCGCTGCCTATCTCACGGGGCTCGGCCACCAATTCGCGGTCGGCCTCGAATCCGCCAACGAAGTCGCCGCGGCTTTTCGTGACGCACCCGACGTTCCGACCGCTCGCCGCCGTCTGACCGATACGTTCTTCCAGCTTGCCACCGATGTGGAGGACGTCGCGCTCCGCGTCGATCGCGAGCGCGGCTGGATCTACCTCGGACTCGATCTTTCTCCCGCGCCCTCGAAGAATGCCTCCATCGGCGCCGCGATAGAAGGTCTTTCGAAGCAACCACTGGGCTCCGCGGGCACGATGACATCCGTCGCCGCCATCACCTCTGCGATTAAGGACATCGGCCTGCGCAAAACCGGCTACAACGGCTTGATGTTGCCGGTCCTCGAAGATCCCACCATCGCCGATCGCTGGAACGCCGGCCTCGTTTCCATAGATTCGCTGATGAGCTACTCCGCCGTCTGCGGCACCGGCCTCGACACCATTCCGCTTCCGGGCGACGTCACGGTCGATCAACTCGCCCGCATCATCGGCGATCTCGCCACGCTCTCCGCCAAGTGGAATAAGCCTCTTTCCGCTCGCCTGCTTCCAGTCTCCGGAAAACTAGCAGGCCAAACCACGGAATTCACCGATCCCGCCCTGCTCAACGCCATCGTCCAGCCCCTCAGCGGCCCCGAAACGCCGCATTAATCGTCGCCGGAAATTTCTTGAGTCCTTGCCTAGCGCAAACGGAGCACACGTGACCACGGGCAATCCACGCATCAACCAATGCAGCAAGCCCAGTGGCTTATTGGGCGGACTTGTCTTGTGGCGGATGAATTCGAGCCATTCGAAGGTCACCGACTGGGGCTTGCAGCACCTCTCCATCGACAAGCAGCACACCATTCTGGATGTCGGTTGTGGTGGCGGCAGAACTGTCGCCAAACTGGCCGCTATCGCCGCGCAGGGCACAGTCTACGGCATCGACTACTCGTCAGTGGCCGTCACCGCAACCAGGAGAATGAATGCGCAGTCCATTCAACTCGGCCGCGTAAACGTCTTGCTTGGTTCTGTTTCGCAGCTCCCTTTTTCGGATGGCACCTTCGACGTTGTTACCGCTGTCGAAACTCACTTTTGGTGGCCGGATCTGTGCAGCGATCTCCGCGAAGTCCTCCGCGTCATGAAACCGGGCGGCACTTTGCTCATTATTGCCGAGGTCTACAAAAACCCTAACACCGCTAAGTTTGTTAAGCGGCTTGCCGCAAAGACAGGTCTAATACTCTTGAGTGCGGCGGAGCACCGCGAACTCCTCGAGGACGCCGGCTACACTGACATACGAATAATTGAGGAGACGCGCAGGGGTTGGATCTGTTGCCTCTCGGCTAAGCCGCACTAAAGGCGCCTCGCCTGAAAGAGTTTCCTTATCTCTTTCTGATTGTGGCGCGCGCCAGTCGCACCGCGGTTTGGAGTGCGTCTGCAGACTGAACCTGCACGTCCGGTTCGGTGCTGACTTCCGCCCAGTCTGCGGTCGAAAATGGGTTGATCGCTTTCGTCTCCGGCACTCCCATTCCAAAGTGATCGTCGATGCGGTGCCACACGCCCGAATGCGCCGCGCCTGCCGTCTTCTCCCCGACAATCGTCGCGCGCCTCAACATTTTCAAATCATATGTGAAGTGCTCCGCGGCCGAGGCCGTGGACCTGGAGGTCAAAATAAAAACAGGCTTGTCTGCCAGTTTGTTGCCGCTGACTGGCGAGCGCGTCCAGTTTTGTTCCGTCGTGTTTTCCCGCGGGTTGTACATGTATTCCGGATGGTCGAACAGATACGCAGCCAGCAGCATGACCATCGCTGGGTCGCCACCGCGATTCTCTCGCAGGTCGAAAATGATCGCCCTCGTGGAATTAACGGAATCCATCGCATCCTCGACTGTTTTCCGACAGCCGGCGACGCCTGGAAACGAATTGAAACGCAGGTAGCCGACATTGCCCGGAAGAACTGCAACTTTCTCGAAGGTGCAGTTCTCTCTCTGCATTGCGGCCCTGTAGCCTGCAAGACTCTCCGCACTTGGATCGGCATTTGTAGCGTCCGGCTGGGGAGGCAGGGTCTCTTCGCTGTACGCCACTAACAAATGCCGGTCGGGACTCACGTTCCTCATCTGCGCGGTCAGCACTGCCGCAAGGGTCGCGCCTTCCCTGACCTGGTCGTAGTCCCCGTTCTCTTCGTGCTGCACGAGCGCCTTGGCCATTTTCTCGCCGTTCTCTTGGTCCACGTAGTGCTGCTTCAGAATCAACGCCGCTGTTTCCACGACACGGTGCCGCTCCGCAGCGTCCAATCCGGCGCCTCCCTTGAATTCTCCGGGGCTCCGTTCATTCGCCGCACTCGAGACTTCCGCCGCCTGAGATTGCGAAAGGCCAGGCTCACCACTGATCCGCCCTAGGCTCGCGCCCGCCCGCTCCGCGTATCCTCCCGCATGGCCCAGCAGAATCGAAAACGTAACGATCGCCAACGAAGACACTAGGGCGCCAAAAAGCAATGCGCCCGGCCGCAGCAACTCCGGCTCCAAGAAATAGAAGGACGGCACGCCGTTCGCGCTGTGCAGCGGCGCGGCGCCCACGAACTCCGTCCGAACACTCAGGTACTCTTGCGGCAGCGAGACCGCGAAGTCCAACAACAGGTCGGACCACAGCCGCACGCTTGCCCAGAAACCCTTCTCATCGCGCAACCGGTCGCGGAACAGTTGCAACGCCTCGCTTCCGTATCTCGCGCGGAAGTGAGATGGATAAAGCCGCAGCAGCAAGGAGTAGATTTTCTCAGACATAATCCCCCCTCAAAATTTTCTTGGCCCGTGCCACACGCAAAAGATCGGCGAGCCGCTCCGCTTCCGAGCGCGCCAGTTTTCGTCCCGCCGACGTCAACCGGTAACATCTGCGCCGCACCCCGATCAAACTCTCGTCCTCGCGCTCCTCCAGTTCCTCAATGAGTTTTGCTTCCAGCAGGGTTTGAATAGAGCTGTACAGCGTTCCCGGACCCAGGCGCATTCGGCCGTCCGTTTGTTCCGAGACTTGGCGCATGATTCCATAACCGTGCAGGTCTTCGCCGGCCAGAGCCAGTAGGATTTGAAATGCGGCTGCGGGAAGCGGGTCCAGTTTTCGTTTCGGCATAGTCGCTCGATAATCGGTATATCGATAATCGACTATACTCCGCTCGTCTTCCAATGCAACACCTTTTTCTACTTCAACCCCGCTAACTCAGCCCGCATCAGCCGGGCCTCAGGACTCGTGACTGATGAACTGTCCTCTCTTACCCAGACCACGCTAGAATCTGACTTGCAACCACCGCGCGAAGCATTGATCCATTCGTCCGTTAGCTTGTTAATGTCGTCTCTTCAACGCGAGGTGCGCTTTGCCAGCTCAGGTCCCCGCAATGTTCCACGGCGAACTCGCGAGCATCATGTGCGGCAGCGTGTTCCTGTTTGTTGGCTTGGCCGCCTGCTCTTTCGCCGCCGTGCGCCGGCGCAGCCAGGTGCGCCTGTTCGCGTGGATCGGCCTCTGGAGCGGCATGTACGGCGCGCGTTTGCTGCTCGAATCGCCCTCCTTCGTCGCGGCTCTCCCACAGTGGTTTCAGCCCCACGTCCGCGGCGTGTGGATCGGCATCATCTATCTGCTTCTTCCGGTCGCCACATCGGCATGGCTCGAATTGGCGATTGGAAGAGTGCGGATTTTCCTGCAGGTAGTCATTTCACTAAGTCTGCTGCTTGGTCTCGCAGGGATTTTCGCTTACCTGAGAACCGGATCGATTGACACGCTTCTTCCGTACAACCATGTGGTCTCTATCGTGGCGCTGGCCGTGCTCGTCGTCATCGTCCTTGTCCCTTCGCTCTCGCGCAAATACCTCGCTCTTCCCAATCGAGCCGTTGTCGTAGTTGGCACGCTTGTCTTTGCGATGGAAGGCCTCTATTTCAACATCGCGGCCGGCTTCCACCACGCCACAGACCCCCTCACCGGAGCACTCGGCTTGGGCGCTCTACTCTTTGCCTTCGGCTATCTTGCGATGCAAATCGCTCTGTGCAGCGAGCGTCGTCTGCACTCCATCGAAAACGAACTGGCCATCGCACGCGAAATTCAGGCGTCGATTCTTCCGGCTGGCGACCCGCAAATCAAGAATCTCCGCGTGGCCGCTGCCTATCACCCCATGACCGCGGTCGCCGGCGATTTCTATGAATTCATTTTTGCCGATTCTTATCGTACGGGTGTCCTTCTGGCTGACGTGACCGGCCACGGGGTGCCCGCCGCGCTGATCGCCGCCATGATTAAGGTCGCCATGCAGTCAGTTCTAGGCTGTGCGCAGCATCCCGGAGAAGTGTTGGGCAATTTGAACCGCATTCTTTCTCCGCAACTGCGCTCGCAGCTCGTCTCGGCAGCCTATCTGTGGCTCGATACCGAGAGCCGCGTGGCGCGCTATTCCGCCGCAGGCCATCCCCCGCTTCTCCATTGCCGCAATGGCCAACTCCAGCGCGTCGAAAAGAATGGCATGCTCCTCGGTGTGCTCCCTGAAACGGAGTATCCCGTCGTTGATCTATCCATCGAAACCGGTGATCGATTTGTGCTCTACACCGACGGTGTCGTTGAGCCCGAAAACGCCAAGGGCGATTCGTTCGGCGACGCCAAGCTGGACCAGGTCGTCCATGCTCACAGGTCCCGCCAACCTTCCGAATTCATCGAGGAACTGCTATCCGAAATCCGCCAGTGGCAACCCAAAACCGCCACCCAGCACGACGACATCACCCTCATCGTCATCGACGTCGTTTAGCTTCCTGTCCTCGTCCTCGACTATAAGCGCAGCTTTGACCTAAGATAAGCCGTCGCGGAGGGTGCCCTCGTGGAAGAACATCTCAGTCTGCAGTTTCTGCGTGTCGTCGAAAACGCCGCGATCGCCGCGGCGCGCACCATGGGTTTCGGTGACCGCCACAAAGCCGATGAAGTCGCCGTCGAAGCCATGCGCAGCACCATGGACCAACTCGAAATGAACGGCACCATCGTCATTGGCGAGGGTGAGCGCGACGAAGCTCCCATGCTCTATATCGGCGAAAGGGTCGGCCTCGCCACGCATGCCCCAAAAGCACTCTTTCCCGCCGTCGATATCGCCGTCGATCCCCTCGAAGGCACCAACCTCTGCGCCACCGGCGCTCCCAATGCCATGGCCGTGCTCGCGGCCAGCGAAAAAGGTGGCCTGCTCCACGCGCCCGATCTCTACATGGAAAAAATCGTGGTCGGCCCATCGTGCAAAGGCGCCGTCGATCTTGACGCACCCGTCGCCGATAATCTCCGCGCGGTTGCCAAGCGCCTGGACCGCGACGTTGAAGACCTCGTCGTTATGGTTCTGGACCGCGACCGGCACCAGCAGCTCATCGCCGACATTCGCTCTGTCGGCGCGCGTATCCGTCTAATCGGCGACGGCGATCTCTCCGCCGGGATTTCTGCCGCGGTCGTCGGTACTGGCGTCCATATGGTGATGGGCACCGGTGGCGCTCCCGAAGGCGTACTCACCGCCGCCGCGCTTCGCTGCTTGAACGGCCAGATCCTGGCCCGCCTCGTCGTTAGCAAGCCGGAACACCAGGAACGTCTCGCAAAGATGGGTGTGAAGGATCCCAAGCGCATCTATGACACCGCCGACCTGGCCCCCGGCCAGAAAATTATTTTCGCCTGCTGCGGCGTCACCGACGGAAACCTGCTGAAAGGCGTGCGCTTCTTCGGCGAAGGCGTCCGCACTTCATCAATGATTCTTACTCTCGATGAACGCCAGGTCCGTTTCATCGACTCCGTCCACCTCGAGAAGCGCCCCGACATCAAAGTCCGCTTTAACTAGTTTGCAAACAAAAGTCCGCCCTCCTAGACTGGCCTTCTTGGGTCCAGCTGCCCCGATTCTGGCCGTCTGGCCAGTGGTGCGAATCCGTTAACACCCGTACCCTGCTTCAACCAGTCCCGCCGCCAATGTTGGCCCCATTTCACCAACCGCTCCTGAACTCCAGGTGCGCTCGAACGGGGAAAGCGGCGAACCAGTACGGGAGAAAGGCCGTGAAGCGTTCTGTTCTTATCCTGCTGTCTTCCCTGGCCGCAATTCTCGGTGGCTGCGCTCAAGCCTCGTTTCCGGGTGCAGGCGGCCTGGGCGGAAACGGCTTTGCACTCACCGTCGCACCTGGTACCGCCAGCATCCCCGGTCTGAACCAGCAACAATTCACCGCCAAGCTGGGCGATGGCTCGAAACCCGCGTCCGTCAACTGGATGGTCAACGGCATGGCGGGTGGTGATGCGACACTCGGCACCATCGACGCTAACGGCATGTATACGGCACCCGAATTCCCTCCGGCGGTAAATTCCGTCACCGTCACCGCCACCGTTCCCACTGACACGCGGAAGACCGGCCAAAGCGCGGTCACCCTCGACAATCCCGTGCCTGTTCTCACCACGGTTACGCCTTCCAGTTTCAACGTCGGCGCGTTTACCCTCACCCTGACCGGCGCTCACTTCGCGCAGGGCGCCACCGCGTTCTTCGGCACGACTGCCCTCACCACCACGTACGTTTCCTCCACGCAGCTCACTGCCACGGGTACCGCCACCGCCACGCAGGCTGGCGACGTCAACATCACGGTGCAGAATCCCGCGCCGGGCCCCAGCGCTTCGAAGGCAGTGGTCGCGCACGTCCTTGGCGGCGTCGCTGTTCAAGTGACTCCGCCAACCAGCACGGTTCGCGCCGGCGCGCAACAAGCCTTCGCTGCAACCGTCACCGGCACCACAAACAACAGCGTGACTTGGTCGGTGAACGGCGTGGCTGGCGGCAACACTACCGTCGGCACCATCGGCGCCAGCGGCAACTATAGCGCTCCGGTCATCGTGCCCACGACCAACGCCATCACCGTTACCGCCACTAGCGTCGCCGACGTCAATGCCTCCGGCAATGCCGCCATCACTCTCAACAATCCCGCTCCCGTCCTGGATAGCCTCACGCCCACCACCGTCACCACCGGCGTGGCATTTCAACTCACTCTAACGGGCTCGTCCTTCATGAACGGTTCCGTGGTGAACTTCGGCTCCACACAGCTCGCGACGACTTACATTTCGCCCACTCAGCTCACCGCAACCGGCACCGCCACCGCTGCGCAGGTCGGCACCATTCCGGTCACGGTTACGAATCCGAATCCGGGTTCCGCCACTTCTTCCGCGATCAACGTTACGGTCGTCAGTCCGAATTCGAACGTCAAAGTCGTTGTGTCGCCAAAAACCGCCACGCTCGGCGCCGGCAACGTTCAGCAATTTGTGGCCACCGTCACCGGCACGACGGACATGAACGTCGTTTGGTCCGTCAACAACATCAACTACGGCAACAACTCGGTCGGCAACATCGACGGCAACGGCAATTACACCGCCCCCAATTTTACGGCTACCGGCACCGTCACCATCAAAGCCACGGCGGAGGCCGACCCCACCAAGAGCGACACCGCCGTCGTCACTTGGCAAAATCCGGTTCCCACATTGACCGCGATCACGCCAGGCACTCTCGCGACCGGTGGTTTCCAAATCACTCTCTACGGCACCGGCTTTGTCAGCACTGGCGTCGTCGATTTTGGCGGAACAGCCCTGCAGACGACTTACGCCACCTCCACGATGATCACCGCCGTTGGTACCGCTCTCACCACGCAAGTCGGCCAGGTGCCCGTGAACGTCTCGAATCCTGCACCCGGCGGCGGCACGTCCAACAGCGTTAACGTCACGGTGAGCAGCGTCACTAACACCGTTACTCCCGCTGCTGCCGTGCGCTTCCTAGAACAATCGTCCTTCGGCCCGAATTTGGAAAACCTCAACCAGTTGCAGCAACTCGGTTTCGACGCCTATCTCAAGAATCAGTTCGCGGCTACCACCACGCCTTACCCCGACCCGCGCACCAAGGACGGTATCGGCAACGTCCAGCAGACTTTCTTTCTCAATGCCGTCTACGGCGGTGACCAGCTTCGCGAGCGCGTCACTCTGGCGTTTAACGAATTCTGGGTCGTCGGCGCCGACAAGATCGGTGATCCTCTCGGCTACACCAATTACCTGCGTACGCTCGGCAAAGACTCCACCGGCAATTATCTTGACCTGATGACCGACGTCACACTCACTCCCGCAATGGGGCACTATCTCGACATGGTCGACAACGATGCTCCGCCGCCGGGCGAGCACGCCAACGAAAATTACGCCCGCGAAATCATGCAGCTTTTCTGTCTCGGCCTGAATCAGCTCAATGCCGACGGCACGCCCGTCCTCGACACTTCCGGCAATCCTGTTCCCACCTACACTCAGAACGACGTGATGGACCTTGGTCGCGCATTCACCGGATGGACCTTTCCGCTCACGCCGGGCAAAACGCAGCAGACCCACAATCCGGAATACTACGGCGGCCCGATGGTGCCGGTCGAATCCAACCACGACACCGGCGCGAAGACCATTCTCGGTACCGCAATTCCCGCTGGCCAAAGCGCCGAGCAGGACCTCGCCTCCGCTCTTAACATCATCTTCAATCATCCAAACGTTGGCCCGTTCGTCGCCAAGCAGATGATCGAGCACCTCGTCAGCAGCAATCCGAGTCCGGCTTATGTGCAACGTGTCGCACAGGCCTTCAATTCCGGCAGCTTCAACGGCTATGGGTCCGGCAAGCGCGGCGACATGCAGGCCACCATCGCCGCAATCCTCCTCGACTCCGAAGCTCGTCAAGGCGACTCGTCTACCACCTCCACGACGACGGACGGCAAACTCCGTGAGCCGGTCATCATGATCGTCAGCACCGTGCGCGCCTTCCACGGCAAAACCGACGCGGCCGGATTCTCCTATGATGGGGACTCCATGTCGCAGAACGTCTTCTATCCTCCGACGGTGTTCAACTTCTTCCCGCCGGTTAATCCGATCGCCGGCACCACCCTGAATGGGCCGGAATTCGCCATCTTCGATACCAACACCAGCTTGGCTCGCGTCAATTACATCAACGACTTTGTCTACGGCGGCATCGGCTCCAACACCCAGCTCGACTTCAGCCCCGTCGTTAACGCCGGCTCTCCCACTCAGATGATTGCTTGGCTCGACACCCTCTTCCTGCACGGCACTACGCCGGATCAGATGAAGCAGACGATTCTGACGGCCGTCAACGCCGTCGATCCCGGCGATCCTAACGGCCAGGCCCAGGCCACGATCTATCTTTATCTCTCATCGTCGATGTACCAGGTTCAGCACTAATGCACCGGAGCAAGAGGAGCGAGCGATGACTTCACGACATACACGCAGAGACATGTTGCGGCTGGCCTGCTGCTCCGCCGCCGGCGCCTCCCTGCTCGGCGGCCTCAGCAAGCTCGGCCTCGTCAGCGCCCTCGCGCAAGGCACCACCGACTACAAGGCGCTCGTCTGCATCTTCATGTTCGGTGGCAACGACGGAAACAACATGATCGTTCCCATCGACTCGCGCTACTTCCAATATTCGCAAGCTCGCGCGCTGCTCGCGATTCCTCAGGCGCAGCTGCTTCCGCTGCAAATCGGCAGCCAGGCCACCTATGGCATTCACCCGAATATGCCGGAGATGCAGGGCCTCTTTAACACTCAGAAAAACCTCGCCATCGTCACCAACGTCGGCACACTCGTCCAGCCAACCACACAGGCAACTTACAACGCCTACAAAAATCTGCCCGAAAACCTCTATTCCCACTCCGACCAGCAGGACCAGTGGCAAACTGCGCAGCTTTCTGGCCCACAGCTCTCCGGCTGGGCAGGCAAAGTTGCCGACGCCGTTCAGTCCTCTTACAACAGCTCCGCGGCCTTTCCGCCGATTCTCTCCATCAGCGGCAGCCCCATCTTCTGCACCGGCATTACTTCGCGCCCCTTCTCCATGGATCCCGGCCAGCCGCCCGGCCTGCAAGGTTTCGACTCTTCGGCGGCATCGCAGGCGCGCTTCGCCGCCACCCAACAGTTGCTCACTTTCGATAGCGGCCTCTCGATGGTCCAGGCCGCAAACGCAGTCACCGGGCAGGCGGTGCAGTTCAGCATCGTTCTTTCGCAAGCCCTGAAGAACGCCACGCCCCTGCAAACCAAATTCCCGAACAACTATCTGGCTCAGCAGCTTCAGCAGGTCGCCGAAGTCATCGCGGTCCGCAGCGCCCTCGGCGTGCAACGCCAGATTTTCTTCTGCTCTTACGGCGGATTCGATACCCATTCCGATCAGCTCGCGTCGCAAATTTCCTTGCTCACCACCATCAGCCAGAGCATGGGCGCTTTCTATCAGGCCACCCAGGAGCTGGGTGTCACCAGCGATGTCACCACCTTCACGTTGTCAGAATTTGGCCGCACCCTCGAGCCTGGTTCCAACGGAGGCTCCGACCACGCCTGGGGCAGCCACCACCTGGTCATGGGCGGTGCTGTTCAAGGCAACCAGGTTTATGGCACGTTCCCAACATTGGCTCTCGGCGGTCCCGATGACGCCGACCAGAACGGCCGCTGGATCCCCACGACCGCTGTCGATCAATACGCCGCTACGTTGGCCACATGGTTCGGCGTCAGCGCCGCGAACCTGCCTGCCATTTTCCCGAACCTGGCGAACTTCCCCACCAGCACTTTGGGATTCATGGGCTAGAGGCTCATCGAAGAGTTTGTGTCTTACAGAGAGAGAGGGCACAGCACAGAAAAAGGGCGCTTCCGCGCAAGCGCCCTTTTTTCTTTTTAGAACTTTTTATCGTCCGCCGCATTTGTGGCGGCGGCTTACCCCGCCATCGGCCGAGGCGGTTAATTGTCTTTTCGAATCGCCAGAAACACCCGGTCGTCAATCGGCATCGTCGGCGTAAACACCGTCGAACTCTTGCCATCCGACAACCCAATTTGTTTCGCCAGTCCTGCCAGCGCCGGGCCGACCGGTTTGCTCGAATTTGCCGGTGTGTCTCCTGGCGCCAGCGAAATCCGCGTCGTTTTTGGCGTGCAGTTCGAGGCGCCCAGGCACGTGTCGCGCACAAACACTTGTCTCAGTCCGCTGTTGGGAGCTGTCGACTGCGCGCGGGTTCCGCCCTCCGCTTCGTTCTTCGCGCTCGGCGTCACCGCGAGAAACGCCACGAACCTCCCGGAACTGCTGATCGACGGCAATATGCTTTCCGTTCCCGCCAGCTTCCCTTCCTCGTCCTTCGAAACCAGCGCCGTGCTCGGCTTGCAATCCGCTGTCGCGCCAACACACGTATCGCGCAGGTAGACTTGCCGCCCCGCCGGCGCGTTGCTCACTAAATTCGTAGCGGCAGAGCTGAACGCCACATATCTGGCGTCCGGCGTCACTACCGCGTTGTGGCTATCTCCATTTCCCACCGTGCCATCGGTTGCAATTGATGCAGTGCGCGTGGAGGCCACGCAATCGCTCCCCGCCCCTGAACACGTGTCTCGCAACAGAATTTGCGAGTTTCCTCCTTGCACTGACGCATACGCCACGTAGCGCCCATCCTGGCTCACCGCCGGCGCTTCTTCCGCCACCGCCTGCGCCGATGTCGACGAACCGGACGGCGCCGTGCCGATCGTGAACGTGTTGATCGAAGCTGGCGTTGGCACGCAATTCGCCGGAACCGGCGGCGTCGTGCAGTTCGTATCGCCTCCGCCCAAGTCGGGGCAATTTACCAGGCATATCCCGCTCTGTGGGTTAATCACGTTGACTCGCGCCGCGTCTGGGTTGGCGAGCAGGGACCCCGGAATCGTCGCCTTGATCTCCGTGGAAGTAATGCTCGTCAGATTGATCGCCGTCTCCACCCCTGCCGTGGCCACCGGGCCTGTAATCGTCACCTTCGATCCGCCGTTCTGGCTGGTCGGTAAGAAATTCGTTCCGGTCACGGTTATCGGCACATCCGCGCACTTGCTCGTACAAACCGCCGCGCTCGTCGGGTTGATCGCTGTAATCGTGGGAAATGGATTCGGCCCGCCGTAAATGAAGAACGTCAGCGAATTCGACAATCCGTTCTTGCCGCTGCCGGATTGTGGAGTGAGCGTATTTACGTAAGCTGTCCCCGCCTTGGCCACCAGGCTGTACGGTACGGCAGCTTGCATAGTCGTCGAATCCACATACGTCGAACAACCCTGGGGCCCGTTCTTCGTCGAGCAGGCCGGAAGCGATACGTTGTTCCACTGAACGACCGTAGTGGTCTGAAACCCGTTGGCGAATGCCGCCGTCACCGTCATTGTGAAGCACGGATTTGTCTGTCCCGTCGGTGTGTTCGGGCAATTCGTTGCCGTGCCTGTTGCCGGAGTGCCGGCTACGATTCCGGATGGCGAGAGATTCGTGATCGTCGCGCCTGTATTGTATTGCACCGTATTGTTGTAATCGTTGCAGCCCGCCAGTACTGCGAACGCAATAAACGAGACAGCCAGCGCTGTCCACGACCGCTTCATGAATTTCTCCTTCACACACACCTGTATCGCGCCTGTTCTCTTTCTCCTCGCCAAAAGGCGGTTCGGCGCTTCCGATTGGGTTGAGATGCAAGAAATCGCGCCAGCGTTGACCCGCAGAACGCGGGACCCCCAACGCCATTGCACTATTCCACGCTCCTATTATCGCCTAGCCCTGCCATCCCACAAAGTTCGGATTCGGCTTTCCCGCAGCCTTGCGGGTGCCCGTTTCCCGGGACCAGTATGCGCTTCGCGGCCTTCTACTTCGCCCCGATTGCCGCCAGAGACTCCTTCGCCAGCGCTACGATTCGCGCCTTGCACTGCGGTTCGTCGACCTGTTCGGCCGAATCCAACGCCGCCCGGTAAGAATCCTCCGCCAACTTCCTGCGGCTCAGCTTTGCATAAAGGTCGCCCTGCACTAGCAAGAACATCGGATTGTAAGGATATTTTCCCGCTAATGGCTCTACCGCTTGTAACGCTTCCTCGTAGCGCTGGTCGTAGTTTTCCAGGTTCAACGCCAGGTACATCCGCGCTACCGCCGGTGTCAGCTGGCCTTCTCGAATCGCCCGATTCAACTGGCGCACTCCTTCTTCTTTGCTGCCACCCGGCACGCCCATGAAAAACCGGATCACCCGCGCCATGGCCGAGAGCGTATCTACGTAGTAGTTGTACAGGCCCAGCCCGGTGTCCGCATCTGCCAGTGAAGGATCCCTCTCGAGCGCCTTCAAAAAATGCTCTCGTCCGCGCACGCCCGCGCGCGCTGTGGCCCTCCCTTCCCCTCGCAAGCCGTACATTCGCGCTTCCAGCGCGTCCGCCATGCCTGCATACAGGTGCATTTCTCCCGTTTCGTTCTCTCTCAAGCCTGCTTCTGCCAACGCGTAGGCCTTTCGCGCAAGTTCGAGGTATGCCTGATCGGCCGGCGATTTCTCATGGTGCCGCGCCATGGTCATGCCGTATTTGTATTCTGCGGACTCGCACCAGATCTTCCACCAGTCCAGTTCCGCCTCCAGCAAGTACGGCAACGGGTGCGACGGATACTTTTGTTGTAGCTGGTGAATCGCCGTGAGCGCGATCTGGCGCTTTCCTGAGTAGATATGGTCCAGAATCGCCGCCGTGTTTGGTAATGGCGTCAGCGGCTCGCCGCTCACCTGCAGCGCGGCGAGCAGGAACACCAGAAGCAACCTTGGCGCAAATGGCCTTCGAGGAAATCGCAACATGTCTTCGAGGGGAAGGCCCGGGAGACTCTAAACCTTCCGTGTGACGAGTTTAAGCTGTTCGGCCAGCGCCGCAAAACGAAAAGGCTTTTGCAGAAACGCCGCGCCCGCTGGAATCTGCGCTTCCGAGAAACTTTGCGCATAACCGGACATGTAAATCACCTGAACCTCTGGGTGCATCGCTTCCACCTGGCGCGCCAGTTCTGTTCCGCGCAGTCCCGGCATCACCACGTCCGTCAGCAACACGTCGATCGGCTCAGCGTGGCTGCGCGCCATCTCCAGCGCATCGTAGGGACTGTGCGATTCCAGCCCTGTGTGCCCAGCTCCTTGCAGGTACTCGGCAACCGCCTCTCTCAGTGGGGGCTCATCGTCCGCCAGAAGTACGCATAAGCCCGGCGCCTCTTGCGTTTCCGCCGCCGCGCGCGACAAGACCCGTTTCGCTGGCGCCAGCGAATCCTCCACAGGAAAATAGATCTGGAAGCAGCTCCCATCCCCCGGCTTCGAGTCCAACAGGATATGCCCGTCGAATTGCCGCACGATTCCGTACACCGTCGATAGCCCCAATCCCGTCCCTTTCCCCAGCGGCTTTGTGGTGTAGAACGGCTCAAAGATGTGGCTGCTCGTCTCTTCGTCCATCCCCTGGCCCGTGTCCCTCACTTCCAAAACCACCCATCCGGACACCGCGGCCAC
>Ga0207780_1000139_pt1 | contig 18896 bp, 20 predicted proteins | sample LuqExpMetageno45_FD_187803 | JGI IMG/M metagenome (GOLD analysis project Ga0207780, IMG submission 187803) | Tropical forest soil microbial communities from Luquillo Experimental Forest, Puerto Rico - Sample 45 (SPAdes) | ecosystem: Environmental > Terrestrial > Soil > Tropical forest ...
GTCGCAATCGCCGCAGCTGCCTTTGTTTTCTGCGGACTGAGCGCCGCAGCGCAGACCACTCCTCACGCCACCACAGCCGGGGACAGCAAGCCAGAACGACGGATCGTTGTGAGCATCCCGGACCGGAAGCTGGCGCTGCTCGAAGGCGACCGCGTCGTGAAGATTTACAACGTGGCGGTTGGCGCGCCGGTGAGCCCGAGCCCGAACGGCGAATACCGAATCGCACAACGGCTGGAAAATCCCACTTACTACAAACCTGGCGTGGTCATCGCGCCGGGCAAAGACAATCCGCTGGGCCCGCGTTGGATCGGGCTGGACGTGAAAGGATTCGGAATCCACGGAACGAACCGGCCGGATTCGATCGGCAAGAACGCCTCACACGGCTGCATCCGGCTGCGCAACCACGACATTCAAGATTTGTTCGCGCGTGTCCAGGTAGGTGACCGCGTTTCTCTGGTTGGCGAACGCACGGAAGAGGTGGCGCGGTTGTTTGGCGGAGAGCCGGAGACGGTTGTGGCCCGGAACGAAGCGCAGGCGACGCAGGACGATGATGCGCGCGGCGAGCGGTAGAAGGAATTGAGAAAAGCAAGGAGCTGGCATGAAAGCCAGCGCTACCAAACCAAGTCTAGAGGAGAACGACGATGGAAACGATGTTCGGATTCGCGGCGGTGGTTCTGGCAACGCTGGTTTCGTTGTTCGCGGCGCTGGCCCTGCAAGGGTTGTTGATGAAGTTAGCGTTTCAGTTGATGCAGCCGGCGACGGCACAGCGGAGAGTGGCGGCGCCGATCGAGAGCGGGACGCGGATGGTGGCGCGGGTGTGCGCGAGGGCGACGAGGTAGAGCGCAGGTGAATTTCCCGGTAATCGCGAGCCGCTTCTGGTCGCTGAGCGGCAGCACAACCGGGAATTGGAGAGAAAGGAAAAGACCATGCTTGCTCTGAAGTTCTTGTTGATGATGACGGGCATCGGGTTGTTTGGAAGTGCCCTGGCGGTGGTTGCGTATGACGTCTATATGGCCGCGCGGTTGCGCTGGCTGCTGGAGCAGTCCGAAACGGAAGGAAGGGCGGAGGGAATAACGCGGGCAGGAAGACGCCCTTTCGGGCCGGTGCGATGGCGTTTGGCGTTGCAACTGGCAGCCGCGGGAGTGTTCCCGGTGCTTCTGGCGCTGAGCGTCACGGTGGTCCCCGACGGGTACGCCGGCATTCGCGTCAGCCAGTTCAGCGGCGCGCACCCCGGTACGTTATATCCGGGAGTGCATCTCGTAATGCCGCTGGTTGACGAAATCGTTTTGTATGACACGCGTGAGCGGGTGTACACCACGGCGGCAAGCGCTGCGCCTCCGGGAGCGAAAACTGCCGCGAATGATGTACTGACAGTGCAAGCAAGAGAAGGACTGAACATCGGGCTGGCGGTGACGGTGCGTTACCGGCTGGATCCGAGCAAGCTGACATCGATCCATTCGAATTTGCCGCAACCGGTGGGCGAAGAGGTCGTCGCGCCAGTGGTTTCGTCGACCTACCGGCAGCTGGCGCCGAACTACATCACGCGGGAAATTTTCGCGGTGAAGCGCGAGGAGCTGCGCAGCCAGGCGGCGGAACAAATCAAGACGCGGCTGGCAAGCGACGGAATCGTGGTGCGCGAAGTGCTGCTGCGCGACATTCAGTTACCGGCGGAATATGCCCGCGGGCTGGAAGGGTTGCTGCTAAAAGAGCAGGAAAACGAGCGGCTTGGCACCGAGCAGGAGATCAAGTCGAAGGAAGTGAAGATCGCGGAACTGGAAGCGGAAGCGCAGAAGTCGCGCGATGTGAAACAAGCCGAGGCGCAGGCCCAGGTGCGCGTGTTGCAAGCAAAGGGCGAAGCGGATGCGATGCAATACACTTTGCCGCTGAAACAGAAGCAGATTGAACAGACCAAGCTGGAAGCGGAGGCGCGTAAGGAAGCGACCCTGCAAAACGCGGAGGCCGCGGCGCAAGCCAAGATCATCGACAGCAAGGCCGAAGTGGAGCGGCAGAAGAACCTGGCGGACGCCGAGGCCAACCGGATTCGCGTGACGGCTGCAGCGGACTCAGAGCGGATGAAGTACGAAGCGAGCGTGCTGAAACAGAATCCGATGCTGATCCAGAAGATCATCGCGGAGCGTTTGTCGGACAAGTTGCAGATCATGATGGTGCCGATGGACGGGAAGAACTTCTTCGCGGCCGATGTGATGCGGTCGGCCTTCCAGCAGAACCAGAACGGCAACAACGGGAATGGGAGCAGTGCGTCGCCGGACACGCCGGATGATCCAGATGATCCGCCAGCTCCGATGGCGACCGCTACCGCGCAGCACAATGCAAAGAAACGGCCGTAAACAAAGATTTCGGGGATGCCGGTAGAGCAAGGCCGGCTTCTCTGGGACGCCGATAATCATCCCTGAGGGTGGCTCGGTTCGTTTCGCGAAAGGAGGAAGGCCATGAGGAACAAGAAGACAAGCACCGCCGCGCTTGACTCGGTTCACAAGGGGCTTAACTCCGGTTTGCGATTCGTTCCGGGCCGCCCGTCCGGCGCAAGAAATGGCCGATGGGAGCGTTCTAAACGCGATACTGCAGGACGAGGTACAAAAGAAAGAGCTGGCATGAAAGCCAGCGCTACATCGAAGAACGAAGAGAGGTTCGTCGCTCCGCTCGGAAAGGCAAAGTTACGTGAGTCGCTGTTGAAGGAGGGCGCCATGAAAGCAGGAATCGCGAGAGCCGAAGCGCGCGACATTCGGAAGATCTTGCCGGTGATTCTGCGGATCACGCTCAGCCTGATTCTGTGGACGCTAGGCGGCGCGGCAATGAAACTGGGTGCCGAACCGGCCAAAGAACATCGCGTTGTGTACACGTTCGCGGTGGACCGCGGTCAGACCGAGAACCTGCAGCGCTGGGTGAATGCGGGGCATGACGGATGGTGCCGTGACCCGCAGTTGGTCGCGGTAGCGTCCATGCGGAGGATTTCGGACGAATTTGAGGAAGCGCAGGCGGCATCGTTCCCGCTGGAGCTGGAACGCCGTGAAAAGACCGAAGCCGTCTACACATTTCACTCGCTGGATGGGTTGAAGACTTACCGGATCACGCTGCGGCGCTACGAGTGGTTGCTGCCGACAGCGGGTTCGTTGCACCGGATGATTTGGGTGCCGGAGAAGGTGGAGATCGTGACACGGAAGATGTTGGACTAACGAGTGCAGCGTGCGATGCCAGCTGCCGATGATCAAGCTCAGGAATCAGCAGTTGAACGGAGTTCACCAAGCGACCAACAACAAGCTAACTCCCTGACCGAGCCGGGCGGCCCTGACCAAGCCGCCCGGCAACTTTATTGCGGTAGTGATAGCATTCGATGGGTTCAGGAGAGGTGAGGATTGCGGCGGATTCTGCTGGCAGCATTTGCGGGCGCGTTAATGGAGGGGAGTGTGGTTTACGGATCCCCCGTTTGCGACGAAATACGCAGCGCGAAAGCGAAGGTGTATGGGTATCACCTGACGGAGCTGAATGAACAGCAAATCGAAGCGAAGAGCAAAGAGCTCGACGCGTTTTGGAAGCAAGTGCAAGGTGCGGGGGCGGACGGGGTAACGTGCATCCGGGGATTGCTCGCGGAAGAGAAGACCGACCATGTGTTTCAGTTCGATGCGGCGCAGATGCTGTTTCCGGCGGATAAGTCACCGGAGACGCTGAAGCTGATTCGGGATGCTCTGGCACAGACCGATTTTACCGAGTCGGATCCGGCGAATTACCTGGAGTTGGCGCTGGAGTTAAGCAAAGCTGGAGTAGATGTCGCGCCGTTGGGAGCCAAGCTGCTGTTGTATCCGAATGCGACCATTCACATTTCAGAACACTCGCTGGATTTGGACTCGGATTCGGCGGCGCTGTTTTTGTACGGAAGCATGGAGCCGTCGCAAGCCAGCAATGCTTTGATTGAATTGTTGAAGGCGCCGGAAGCGTTCGTGCGGTCAGCGGCGGCGCATTTGTTGGCCGAGCAAATGACCGAAGAGAGTTTTCGCGCGCTGAGCAAGTGGAAAGGGCTAGGAGAGGTGGAAGAAGAGTTCCGCCGGAACGATATCGACGCGATCATGAAATACAAAGCGCTCATTGCGGCAGACTACGCGGAGCCGAAGTTCACTCGCGAGCAGGTGCTCGAGACGATTGCTTCGTTGCCACACACCCGAAAAGAATTCGATGAAGTGATGGCGACGAAAGGCGCAGCCTTCGATAAGCAGATGCGGGACGCGAAGGCAACGCAACAGCAGATCGCGCAGGCGGTCGCGGACACTCTGCCGATTTATGGGGTGGCGGACCATGTGGCGTTCATCATGAGTGCGGTGGCGACGTTGCAGGCGGGAGATTTTGGCACGATTCGAGAGGCGCGACGGAAGGCGCTGTACAACGTGTCGGACGAGAGTTTCTCGGAGTATTTGGCCTATACGCAGATCATGATTGGGATGCTGAACCGGTTGGATTTATATAAGGAATATCGGAGTCATTAGAGGCACAGCCTCCTCGGAGTTCACGGTGCGGACCGTCTCAGAAGGCGGTCCCTACAACTGCGCAAGCTGCGTGTTATTATCGGGACAGAACGCCGTGCGACGAACCTCGGACTGCCCCCCGCATTTTCTGGTGTGTTTCTTCCTGATGATTCTTCTTGTGGTGCCGAGTTTGTGGGCTCAGACGCCCGCCAACGGGCAAATTGTCACGCTGGACGACGCGGCGCAACAACTGGCTGAACGTGCTGCCGCGATTCCCGGCCTGCGCGGGCCTCTGCGAGTGGAATTTTTTCAAGATGGGGCATTTGCGGGGGAGACCGGTAAGGATTGGCAAGAGAGCTTTAAGAGGAACCTGGAGAAGGCGCGCGTGAGCGTGACCGAAGACGCGGGCGCGAATGTGTTGCGCGTGGGATTGGCGGAGACACCAACGGAATTGGTGCTGTCCGCAGGCGTGCGGGTGAGTGAGAAAGAGGAAGCGAGGTTCGTGACTTTGCCGCGGACAGCGTTTCACGCCTCAAGCTTGCCGGTGGTGCCAGTGCGAATCGAAAAGCAGCTGGTGTTTCAGAGCGGTGACCGCATCTTAGACGCCGCCGCGTTTGCGGACGGAGGAGACACTGGGTTGTTGTTGCTGGCGTACCGGGGCACAGATCTTTCACTGATCAAGACCGATACGTCTGGGACGAGCCGGCAGTTTGCTTCTCTGGCCGCCACAGGCATTCGCACGTCGCGCGATTTGCGAGGTGAGGTCACGGTGGCCGGAAATGAAACGCAGGTGAGTTTACCGGGGAAGAGTTGCCGCGTCGGCTGGTCCACACCCGATGACGTGAATTGCGGCGGTGCGAAACCAACGTGGCGAGCAGCGGTGGTGCTGACGCCCGCGTGTGACGGCGGCGGGTGGAAATTAGCAGCGGACGGAGCGGATTGGTCGTCGCCGGACATGTTGCAGGTAATGCCGGACGGGGCGGGGAGAAGAGGCAGCGCGGCGCTGTTAAGTGATTTTCCGGGGCCGATTCTGAGCATCGCGGGGGCGGAAGTTCCGTCGGCCGCGTTGGTGGTGACGCGAAATCTGCGAACAGGGAACTATGAAGTCTACCGAATTACGTTGGCTTGCGGGAATTAGCGCGCTTGCGATGACGTTTGGGGCGTTGTTGCTCGCCCCGAGCCCGGTCGGAGCCACCAAGCATCCTCGATATGGCGGGACGCTGCGGATTGAGTTGCACGTGGCGACCCTGTCGCTGGATCCAAGGGAATGGAAACCGGGGTCCGTAGCGGCAGCCGATAGCGAGCGGTTGGCGGGATTGGTGTACGACCGGCTGGTCACTCTGGATGAATACGGGCGTTTTCAGCCCGGGCTTGCGACGGAATGGTCGCATGATGCGTCAGCCAGGAATTGGCAATTCAAGATTCGCAGCGGAGTGAAGTTTTCGGACGGTACCCCGCTGACCGGGAAGGACGTGCTGGCCGCGCTGCAACCGCTTCTACCCACGGGTCTCACAGTAAGTGGCGGGGAGAATAATGTCGCGATTCACTCGCAAAGGCCGACAGCGGATTTGTTGGAGCAACTCGCGTCCGGGCGCTATTTCATCTATCGGGCTCAGGCCGGCAACGGATTGGTCGGCACGGGGCCGTTTGTGGTTGCGGAGGCCGTACCCGCCGCGCCGTCCGAGGCGAATTCTTCCGTCCTAAAGCCGGCACATCTGAAATTCCGGGCAAACGAGGAGTGTTGGGCCGGACGGCCTTTTCTGGACGCGATTGACGTGATGCTGGGCGATCCGGCGCTGAGGCAGATGCTGAACTTGCAGGTGGGGCGTGCGGAGTTGATCGATATTTCTCCGGATCTGGTAAGGAAGGCACGCCAGGAGAACCTGCGAGTTTGGAGTTCCGCGCCGGATACATTGCTGGCGTTACGATTCGACGAGGCCCAGCCAGCCACAGGGGACGCGCGATTGCGCGAGGCGCTGGATATGTCGCTGGACCGCGAGACCATGGCGAACGTGTTGCTACAAAGGCAAGCGATACCTGCAGCGGGCCTTTTGCCGCAGTGGCTCTCGGGATATGCTTTTCTTTTCGGCAGCGGAATGAATCTGGAACGAGCAAAAGAATTGCGGGCGGAGCTTCCGGCGAATGTAGCCGGAGGCACGGAGGCGTTGCGGATGCGGGTGGATGCGGTCGGAGACGTGATGAAACTCCTGGGGGAACGTGTGGCGGTGAATGCGCGGCAAGCGAATCTGTCGGTCCAATCGGCGCCCCACACAGTCGGCGGAGGTGGAACCGCTGCTTCGCTGCCGTCGGGGCTGCACCTGTTTGCGTGGCACTACGATTCGCTTTCGCCACGAGCGGAATTGCAGGAGATTGCGCAGCATCTTCACGCAGAACCGGCAACCGACGTCACAAACGACTCGAGCGATCCGGAGAGGTTGTTTGCGGAAGAACGGCAGCTGCTCGAAACGCGCCGCATATTGCCGCTGTTGTTGCTGCCAGAGTACGTGGGAATCGCGACGAATGTTAGGAATTGGTCCGTGGCGCCAAACGGGGAATGGCGGCTGGCGGATGTTTGGTTGGAAACGGGGCCGGGAGCCTCGAGCGGAGAAGCTAGCGTCGAGCCAGGCGGGGGACGGGGAGTGCATCCATGAGTTTCCGGAACAAGTTGTTTCTGATTTTTTTGGTGACGGTGCTGGCGTCGGTGTCGCTGGTGACCTACGGCGTGACCTATTACACCGAGAAGTCGTTTGAGCAGCAGGATGGGCAACGCACGGATGCGCTTGTCGCGCAAGCGAAGAAGGAGTTCGAGCAGCGAGGTGAGGCGGTTGTTCAACAGGTGGAAAGCATCATGAACTCGGATCAGACGGTCCGAATGGCCATCGACTTGGCCCGCCCGAACGCCGATGCTTCGATCTGGCTGCACGACGCGAATGGAGCGGCGCAGACCTACAACCTGGATTTCGTGGAATTCATGAATTTCGATGGGGTCCTGATTTCTTCCAGTCAGTACCCTGCGCGTGTGGGATACAAGAACGATTGGGTTACTGCCGCGAAGAGTTGGGACGGCACAAGCGCTTTTTTGAGACGCGAAGAAATTCCGGATGGAACTACGCTGTCGCTGGCCGCGGTGAGAACAACGGGGGTGGCCGACAAGCCTCTCTACATCGTTGGGGGGAAGCGCCTCGACAAGAATTTCTTGGCGTCGCTGGTGCTACCGCTGGGCATGAGAGCTCTGCTGTATCGCAACCTGGAACCCGCGTTTGCTCCGACCAATCTGACCGATACCGCCGGCCCGATCGCGCAAGCTGATCAATTCCAATCATTGATTGAAGAGGTCCGGAAGCAGCCGCAGCCGGACATGGTGGTCAAGACCATTCATTGGGCGAACGATGCGGCCAGCGCGGAAAGGGTTCATGCGGTGCCCCTGCTGGGGCGAAACAATGAGTTGCTGGCCGTGCTGTTGCTGGGAAGTCCGCAACGGGAGTTGGTTCTGTTGCAACGCCAGATATTGAAGACGGCGGCGGCGGTGGCCTTGGCGGCGATTCTGATCGGACTGCTGGTGAGCTGGTGGGTGTCGAAGCGGATTACGCGGCCTGTGGAAGAGCTCGCGAATGGGGCGCGGGATGTAGCGTCGGGCCGCTGGGACACACACATCGACGTGCAAGGTAAAGACGAGGTGGGACAACTGGCGGGCGCGTTCAACGACATGACCCGGACGCTGGCGGCGCAGAAGGAAAAGCTGGTGCAGACCGAGCGTGTGGCGGCATGGAGAGAATTGGCGCGGCGGCTGGCGCACGAATTGAGGAATCCGTTGTTCCCGATGCAGATTACCCTGGAGAATCTGCAGCGAGCCCGGCAGTTGGGGCCGACGCAGTTTCAGGAAGTATTTAACGAAGCGACGGCCACATTGAAGGCGGAACTTGCGAACCTGAACAGCATCGTCGGGCGATTCAGCGATTTTTCGAAGATGCCGGCGCCGCATTTCGCGCGCGTGAACGTGAACGAGACTCTGCGGAACGCGGTGCGCTTGTTTGAGCCACAATTCACGGCGGTGGGGAAGCCGGCGATTACAACCGAGTATTTTTTGACCGAATCTTTGCCGGAGATTGATGCCGATCCCGACTTGTTGCACCGCGCATTTCAGAATCTGGTGCTCAATGCACTGGATGCGATGCCTGCGGGAGGAACGCTGACTCTGCGTACCGCGGACGGTGACGAAACGGTACGCATTGAAGTGTCGGACACGGGCAAAGGGCTGACCCCGGAGGAGTGCTCGAGATTATTTACGCCGTACTACACGACGAAGCAGCTGGGTACGGGGTTGGGGCTGGCGATTGTGCAGTCGGTGATCGCGGACCATCACGGGACCATCGCGGTGTCGAGTGAGGAAGGGCGCGGGGCGACTTTCAAGATTCAGTTGCCGAAGAAGCAAGCTGGCGCGGTGGCTAAGGCTCAGGCAGCGCCGGCTAGCGGTGCCGCGGAGTCGGAACGCGCGACCGCCACACGAGATTAAGCACGACAGAGCGATCAATCCAAGATGCCGGCCTGAAGGCGCGGCACTACACGAGGATACGTGGCGCGCAAAGCTCACCTTTTGTTAATTGACGACGATCCGAACACGCTGGCGTCGTTGGCCCGGGCGTTTCGCATGGCGGGGCATGAAGCCAGTGTTTGCGACAACGCGATGCGCGCGGTGGAGATGGTTCGCAGCGAAGTGTTTGACTTGATCCTTTCTGACGTAGTGATGCCGGGAAAAACCGGAATGCAGTTGCTGGAAGAGTTGAAGCAGGCAGGCGTGAAGACGCCGATCGTGCTGATTTCCGGCCAGGCAAACATCGAGATGGCGGTGAAAGCGACGCGACTGGGCGCGCTGGATTTTCTGGAGAAGCCGTTGTCGACGGACAAGCTGCTCCTGACCGTAGAAAATGCGCTGAAGCTTTCGCGGTTGGAAGATGAGAATCGCGAGCTGCGCGGACGGCTGGGCAAACACGAGCTGGTGGGAGGCGGCCCGGCGATGAGCAAGTTGCTCGCGCAAATCGAGCGAGTGGCGGCGAGTGAGACACGGGTTTGCATCCTGGGCGAGACGGGGACAGGAAAGGAATTGGTGGCGCGCGCGATTCACGAGAAGTCGCCGCGGCACGAGAATGCCTTTGTGACGCTGAACTGCGCGGCGGTTCCGGCGGAGCTGATTGAGTCGGAACTGTTCGGGCATGAGAAGGGCGCGTTCACGGGCGCGGCGGGGCGGCACGTGGGGAAGTTCGAGCAGGCCGAAGGTGGGACGCTATTTCTGGATGAGATTGGCGATATGCCGATCGCGATGCAGGCGAAGTTGCTGCGCGTGCTCGAAGAAGGGGAAGTGGAACGCGTCGGCGGAGACAAGCCGATCAAGGTAAACGTGCGGGTGATTGTGGCGACGCATCGGAACCTGGAAGAGTTGGTGAAGAAGAATGAGTTTCGGCGGGACTTGTTTCATCGCGTGTACGTGTTTCCGTTGTTGCTGCCGCCGTTGCGTGACCGGCAGGAAGATTTTCCGGCGCTGGTGGGCCACTTTTCGCGGCAAGTGGCGAAGCAGAATGGATGGAAAGAGAAGATTTTTTCGGACGAGGCGATTGCAGAGTTACGCCGGTACAGCTGGCCGGGGAATGTCCGCGAGTTGCGGAATATTGTGGAGCGGCTGGTGCTGCTGTCGAGTGAAGATACGGTGAGCGGGGAAGATGTTTGCCTGGTCCTGCCGACGGCGGATGTCGCGGTGGCGGCTGGCGACGGGAACGTGGCGGCGGGGCAGGGAACGCTGGAAGAACGCACGCAACTCTTCGAGAGGGAAGTGCTGCTGGCCGAGATTCGACGCAACAATTTTCACATGACAAACGTAGCCAAGGCGCTGGGGTTGGAGCGCAGCCACTTGTACAAGAAGTGCCAGCAACTGGGGATCGATCTGCAGTCGTTGCGCAAGCCCGAGTAAGAATTTCCCAAAACAGCTGTCTCACCAGAACCTGCTTGATTAATAACCTATTTATTGTCAGTGTCTTACGGAAGTATCTGATTTGGCTTGACAAATTACATATTGCTATCTAAAGTTTGCATATCGCAATATAGAAGAAACGAGGCACGGCCATGACACTCGGTGACAAGCTTCGGTCCCTTCGCTCGATCGAGGGTCAATTGCGCGGGCTGGGGCGGCCCATGACGCAATCCGAAGTGGTAGGGGCGATGAAGAAGGAATTGGGTCGCGGGCTCAGCCAGGCGTATTTGTCGCAGATCGAAAGTGGCGCGCGGCCACACATGACGAGCACGTCGCGCGACATGCTGGCGCGATTCTTCAAGGTGTATCCGGGATTCCTGGTGGATGATCCGCCGGGATATTCCCGCGAGTTGCAATCGGAGCTGCGCACGGCGGATGCCACCATCGATTCGTGGCTGTACGCCGGCGCGGAACATTTCCAAGGTGATTCGGAACTGGCGAGCGCGATTCGAACGATTGCGGAAGTGCTGGATTCTCGCGGGGCGCTGTTGTTGCTCGGCGAGATTTTGCGTACCCCGGGGTTGGCGGAGCGGTTGAACGAGGTATTGCGGCCACGTATCGGTTCTGGCCATCCGCCTCCGGCGAATAACTAAAGATCTTCCGGGCTGAAGGCTTTGCTCCCTGCTCCAAGGGCGCGGGTCTGAAAGCCCATCGCTACAAACCCGCAGGGCTCGCAGACGCGCCCTGCGTTACAGGTCCCACGAAGTAGGCATGTCGAGCGACGGGGTGTCGCTGTGCGAGGTGCCGTATGTCCTGGTCTGACTTTTATCTCCTTTGCTTCTTAATCGGATTTTCGATGAGCGCCGTTTCGTTCCTGGCCGGCGCGATGCACTTGCACCTTCCGTTCAAATTGCACCTGCCATTTCATCATGCGCACGGCGGTGTTCATTTTGGCGGCCAGCACGGCGGAGCAATTGCGAAGGGTGGTGGCGCTCGTGGAGGAGCGCACTTGTCCTGGTTCAACGCATCAACGCTGCTGGCGTTTCTCGCTTGGTTTGGCGGGACGGGCTACATCCTAACGAAGCATTCGAAGCTGGTGGCGATCGCGAGCTTATCGATCGCGATTTTTGCCGGGCTGGTGGCCGGGTGGATGGTGTTCCGGTTCATGGCGCGGCTGCTGCGAGACAGCGAGGCGCAGATGAACGAGTGGGACTACCGGCATGAAGGCGCCGTCGGCACGGTGAGCATCTCGATTGGCACGAATGGCACGGGCGAAGTGATTTTCGAGCAGCACGGTGTGCGGCGCAGCCTGGGTGCCCGCAGTGAGGATGGCACGCCGATACCCAAGGGCACGGAAGTGGTGATCAGCAAGTACGAGCGCGGGATCGCATTCGTCAGACGCTGGGAAGACTTTGCGGGTGAAAAGGTTTGAGGAACTGAAGAACGCAGCCAACAGTTCCGCATCGGGCAACACGGGAGGACTGTATGTTGGATTTTTCAAGTGTCTGGGTCATCGCCGGCCTATCAGTGCTGGCGCTGATACTCATCATGGGCCTATTGGCCCGCATGTATCGCAAAGCGGGTCCGCACGAAGCGCTGATTGTGTACGGCTTCCGTGGAACCCGGATCATCAAGGGCGGCGGCACGATCATCTTTCCGATGGTGGAGCAGTGCAGGGAGCTGTCATTGGAATTGATGTCGTTTGACGTGGCGCCGCAACAAAGCCTGTACACCAACCAGGGCGTCGCGGTGACGGTGGAAGCGGTGGCGCAGTTGAAGGTGAAGTCGGATCCCGTGTCGATCCGAACCGCTGCCGAGCAGTTTCTGACCAAGTGGCCGGAGCAGCGGGAAGGGCTGATCCGGCTGGTGATGGAAGGGCACCTGCGCGGAATCATCGGCCAACTCACGGTGGAACAGATCGTGAAGGAGCCGGAGATGGTCGGCGGGCGGATGCGTTCGACGTGCGCGGACGACATGAGCAAGATGGGGCTGGAAGTAGTCAGCTTCACCATCAAAGAAGTCCGCGACAAGAACGAATACATCACCAACATGGGCCGGCCGGACATCGTGCGCATCAAGCGCGACGCGGAAGTGGCTGCCGCCGAGGCAGACCGCGACATAGCCATCAAGCGAGCGGAAGCGACTCGTGCTTCGGCGATTGCGAAAGCGCAGGCGGATCAGGAACGCGTGGCCGCGGAAACGGCTTCACTGGCGAAACAGGCCGAGGCGGAGCGCGACCTGGATATTAAGAAGGCCAATTATTTGGAAACCAGCAAAAAGGCGCAGGCCCAAGCGGACAAGTCGTATGAAATCGAAACCAATCGTCAGCAGCAGACTGTGGTGGCCGAACAAGTGCGCGTGCAGCAAGTGGAGCGCGAAGCGCAGGTGAAGGTGCAAGAAGCGGAAATCGCGCGCCGCGAACGCGAGTTGATCGCCACGGTGCTGAAGCAGGCGGAAATCGAGCGCCAGCGGATCGAGACGCTGGCAAACGCGGAACGGCAGCGGTTGATGAGCGAAGCCGAAGGCCGAGCCGCATCGATTCGCGCGCAAGGCGAAGCAGAGGCCGAAATCATCTTCAAGAAGGGCGAGGCCGAAGCGAAAGCAATGAACGTGAAGGCGGAAGCGTTCCAGGAATACAACCAGGCGGCGATCGTGGACAAGCTGTTGACGGGCCTGCCGGAAGTAGTCAGGGCGCTGAGCGAGCCGCTAAGCAAGGTCGACAAGGTGACCATCGTGTCGACGGGCAATGGCGATGCCGCGGGAGCGTACAAGCTCACAGGCGACGTGACGAAGATCGCAGCGCAAGTGCCGGCGTTGTTCGAGGCGCTGAGCGGCATGCAGATGTCGGACCTGCTGGGCAAAGTGCGCATGATTGGCGACAAGGCGCCGAAGCCGGATGCGCAAGCGCCAAAGAAGTCGTAAACACATTCCGCCGGGGCCAGTCGACGAGACTGGCTCCGGCGCTTCGGATGGGGGAGAGACGGTCATGCCGGCGACGGTACAGCAAAAGAGAATGCTGGTTCTGGGGTTGGGGGTGGTGATTGCGCTGGTGCTCATGAACATAGCGTGGGCACAGATTGCGTCGGGGCTGGGGCAGTGTTTCAAGTGATTCGGAGTGAATTTCGGAATGCAGAGAGATTCCTCACTCCGCGGACTCCGTTCGGAATGACGGACGTGGGCTTTGGAGAATGGATTTGGAAAGGAGAAGGACCATGGGACTTTTGGAACGCGTGAGCACGTTGATTCGGGCGAATTTGAACGACATGATTGACCGCGCCGAGGATCCGGAGAAGATGATCAAGCAGGTGATCCTCGACATGGAGAATCAATATTTGCAGGTGAAGACGCAGGTGGCGGTGTCCATCGCCGACCAGCACATCCTGGAGAAGAAACTGGCGGAACAAGTGGACGCGGGCAAGGACTGGATGCGCAAGGCGGAAATCGCGGTGGACAAGACGCAGGACGATCTGGCGCGCGCGGCGCTGGACCGGCACCAGACGGCGCAACGGCTGGCGCAGAGTTTCCAGGAGCAGGTGAACGACCAGAGAGCGCAGGTGGAGACGTTGAAGTCTGCGCTGCTCAAGCTGGAACAGAAGCTGGACGAGGCCAAGTCGAAGAGGGAAGTGCTGCTGGCAAGGCACCGGAGGAGCATCGCGATGGATAAAGCGGCGAAGGCACAGGTGGCGCTGGGAGACAATTCGAAGAGCGCGTCATTTGACCGGCTGAAGGATCGCGTCACGCACAGAGAGGCGACGGCGTCGGCGGAAATTGAGCTCCTCAACGATGACGTTGCGGAAAAGCTGAACCGGCTGGACCGCGACGCGGAAGTGGAGCGGCTGCTGCTGGATCTAAAGACGCGGAGAGGATTGCCGGAGCGTGTAGGCTAGCCGCTTTGCGGAGCCAAGGCAATGGCACGAGAGAATCGGTCGACCAAGGAGCAGGCATTGAGCGGGATGCTGCTCGTGGCTGAGCTTGTCGGCGGATTCCTGACGATCCTGCTAACCATTATTGCGTTTGGCTGGTTTTTTCCACCAGGCGAGCCTAGTCAATTTCCGGGACCGCTCAAGGCTTGGATAGCGGTTGCAGTGGCGGCCCCGGTCATTTTTTTCACAGCTGAGCGATGGGCCGGCCTTATTCCTGGATTCTTCCTTTTGCGCGGTATCTTTGGGGGGGCATTCTACGCTGCATTTCCGCGACCGCCCGGATTGCACTCGCAGGGCACACCGAGGATGCAGGCCGTTGAACTCGTGATTTATAGCGTCGTCGTTTTGATTCTGCTTTGGAGATTCGTTCCGCCTCGACGGTACAGGGCTACCGTCTTCGATCGCACGGCGCTAACAATCTATGCCCTGTCAGTTGCTTCGTTGTGGGCAGCCACTGCAAACGGGAAGGCGATGCCGGTAATTGCAGGTGGGATTGTGATCCTGTTTGCTGCCTGGCTGCAATTTCGATTCTTCAATTCGAGAACGCCAGCAATCCGGCCGAGGAACAAGGAGTCGGTCGACAGAGTCTAGAGAGTTTAAGAATCCGGAAAGAAATCAGCACTGGCCACTCAGTGAGTGGCGCTCCCAGGAGAAGAAAAGCACCGCGGCCCGTTGGGCGTCGAGGTGCTTTTCTTTTGCGATTCGTTTGATTGATCAGGAGTGGGAGGCGACCCAGTTGATGGCTTCCTCGACTTCGTGGTGAGCCTTGTCGATGTGCTCCATGGCGCGCTGCTGCAGGCCCTGCGCGAAGTGATTGTCTTCTTCCTGGGAAATGTCGTTGTGTGCCTTGTTCAAGAGTTCCACAGCGCGGTGCAGGCGGCCGCCCCAGTCGAGATGGGCATCGACCGGCGGGTGATCATTTAGGTCCTTGCCGTCGTCGATCGAAGCCTTCTCGATTTCATCGATGGCGCGATCGATTTCCTTAATGGCCTCTTCCTCTTCATGCCGCAGATGGCCGCCGTCCGGTCGCTGCAAGTGAGCGCGCGCGGCACGCAGGTCGGAGAGCGCGTGAAGATACGCCGGGTGACGATTCTGCGCGGAAACGTTGGTCGCGCTGAGGAGCAAAAAGACAGCAAATACCGTGGCCGTAAGCAGAGCTTTGGCGGCGGTCTTCATGTGATTAATTCTCCTGTGTGGGTAAATTCGATCGCGAGTCCCGGACTGGTGGGGCCCGACCGCATCGCTGCACCGTTAAACACGGTAGCAGGGAAAACGTTGCGGTAAGGTCGAGAGCCGAGTCCGCGCGTTCACAATCGCGAAATGGTTCGAATGGGCGGGGTACAGAACTGCCCGCCAGAACAGGCTCCGCGATGACACGCTGCGGGCGGCATGGCAGAATACCACTGCGATGGATCCGTGGCTGATCGGTGTCCCCATAGGAATTGCCGCGGGACTGGCGGGAGTGACAGCATATGGCGCCGTGAACCCGCGCGCACAGCTATTTGGTCACACCATTTGGCACACCGACAAGCCAAAGTCCCTTGCGATCACCTTCGATGACGGGCCGAATCCAGCGATCACTCCGAAATTGCTGAAGCTTCTGGAAAGACACAATGCTAAAGCGACGTTCTTCCTGGTGGGAAGGTATGTCCGGGAATCTCCGTCGCTGGCGAAGGAAATCGTCGAGCGCGGCCACACCGTTGGAAATCACACGGAAACGCATCCAAACCTGTTTTTCTGCGGACCGGAAGAGACGCGCAACGAATTGCTGCGCTGCAGCGAAGCGATCGGGCAAGCGACGTGGGAGGAGCCGAAGTGGTTCCGACCGCCCTTTGGATTTCGCAGCCCGTGGCTGGGAAGCATCGCACTGCATTATCGAATGCGCACGGTGATGTGGACGCTGATTCCAGGGGACTGGATGGTGAAGCCACCCGGGTGGCTGATCGGAAGAATGAAGCCGATCGCGGCACATGCGCAGGAGGCGGCTGGCACCGGGAACAGAGCGAACCCGCAACTTCACGGAGATGTGCTTTGCCTTCACGATGGCCATTATGCTCGCCCGAACGCGGACCGCAACCACACGCTGGAAGCACTGGAGTATTGGCTGCCCCGTTGGCGCGACTTGGGGCTGGAGTTTGCTACAATCGGGCAAAGTTTAGGGAAGGCGGTCGAGGGCTGAATGGACGAACGGACGTTTTACACCGAGAAAGAAGAGACGCGCAAAGTCAAGCTCGTATGTCCCAGTTGCCGATGCGAGTTTGAGGCGCCGGTACGCTGGAAAGTTTGCCGGAAGAAGAGAGAACTGCCGCGTGGCGCGAGTGAAGAAGACCGCCGGAAATTCGCCAAGGCGAGCTCTTACATGGTGCGGCTGGACGACCTGGTGGCGTGCTACAAGTGCCGCAAGCGTTTTGAATTGACGGGCCAGTCGACCGTGCTGATTAACGATAATTTGGGCGATCCGAACGAGGACCCGGAGAATTTTGGGAACCGCTAGAGTCGGTAATCTGCCAGAGCTTAAACGGACAAGGACTTTGCCACGAAGCATAGGGTGAGATCCTTCGTCGCAAACGACGCTCCTCAGGATGACAGGTTGAAGCCATCACTTGTTGCCAAGGCACAGTGGGAAGCACGGGCGTGAAGGCCCGCCACTACACGGAGCGGTTAAATCTCAGGATACATTTCGAAGAACGCGTCGATGGACTGGCGGAACGTGTCTTCGATTTCTTCCTTGGAGCCTTCGATGAGATGCATGGCCACTCGAGCGGTGCGGCCGTTCTTGAGCACGACCGTGGCTTCCTTCACTTCGCCCAAATCCTCCACCGGCAAAAGCCGCATGCCGTAAATAAGAGCCAGTTTTGCCATTCTTTTCTCCCGTCGCCGCACGATTCCCTTTGACCGGGTTCAGCGTATAAGCCAGAGGCTGTGGAGTCAATTTGGCGTACACTCGAAGTAGTGCGGGCATCCGATGCGGGTTGGTTGGCATCGGACGATGCAAGGAGTTTGTGATGGTCTTCAAACAGGTTTTGGCGTTTTCGTGTGGCGCGATACTGAGTTTTGGGTTGGCTTCGATTGCTGCGGGGCAAGCCCCAGAGGGACCGCAGACCGAAGCGCCAGCGCCAGCCACTACGCGCGTAGCCGCCGCACCGAAGGCGGAGTCAACAGGCGAGCACATTCTGGTGCCATCAGGCACGCGGATCGGCGTGGTTTTGGAAAATGGCATTTCGACCGCCACTGCCAAGCCAGGCGACTCAGTCTATTTCCGCACGTCGTTCCCTATCACGATCAGCAACAAGGTGGTGGTGCCGGTTGGAACGTACCTGCGCGGGGAAGTTACCGATTCGAAGCGCCCGGGACACGTGAAAGGGAAAGGCGAGTTGCGGATTCGCTTGTACACGATGGTATTCCCGAATGGCTACACGGTGGATATGAACGCGGAGCCCCACAGCAGTGATGCGGCGAATGTGAAGACCGATTCGGAAGGAAAGATGACCGGGCCTGGCGGCAAAGGCAAAGACGCAACGACGATTGCCACGACCACCGCGACCGGCGCGGGCATCGGCGCGATTGCGGGAGGCGGGAAAGGCGCGGGAATCGGCGCCGGCATCGGCGGAGTGGCCGGATTGGCGGCGGTATTACTTTCGCGCGGACCGGAAGCGCAGTTGCCCCGAGGGTCATCCATGGATTTGCAGTTGGAGCACGACTTGCAGCTGGATGCGGATCAGATTCAGTACAAAGATGTGGGGCAGCCGAGCCAGACCGTTGTGGTGCAACCGCAGACGTCGAATTAGCCGACAGCCACCCGCCGATAGTCAACAGCCAAAAAGCTGGCAAGAAAGCCAGCGCTACATATCACGCTTTGGTATGCAATGCGCGTTGACTTTCCAGGAAGCGCATTGGGCTGAGGCGCGACCAGTCGACGCCGACTTTTTGTGTAGTGACCCAATCGCGGATCAGGCGCGCAGTTACGGGAGCGAGCAGGATGCCGCTGCGGAAATGTCCCGTAGCAATCAGCAGGCCTTCCAAATCGGTCGGCCCGATGATCGGTAGATGATCCGGCGAGTCCGGACGAAGCCCCGCCCAGGTTTCCTCGATGCGGGCGCTGGCCAGGCTTGGAACCATGCGCATCACTTCCCGAAGGATTAATTCCACTCCGCCCGCAGTGACGTCGTGATCGAAACCGGTGTGCTCAATAGTGGAACCCGCGATGATGCGGCCGTCGAGTTGCGGAACCAGGTATTTGTGCTCCAGCCAGAGGATATGTTCGATTTGGGCAGACTCACAACGGAGCGCAATCATCTGACCTTTGGCGGGCGTCACGGGAGCATAGGCAGCCGCGCCGTCGATTTTGGCCGAAAAGCAACCGGCGGCGACGATGGTCCACTTCGCTTCGACTTGCCCATTCTCCAGAATCAGACCTTTGCAGCGATTGCCTTCTTTCCAGATGGCTTTTGCGGCGCTGCCCGCTTCGGTGAAGACGCGCTACTTTCGAGGAGATTCGGCCTGTCATGAGAACCAATTGCTGGACTGGTTACGGTC
>Ga0207780_1000141_pt1 | contig 18881 bp, 16 predicted proteins | sample LuqExpMetageno45_FD_187803 | JGI IMG/M metagenome (GOLD analysis project Ga0207780, IMG submission 187803) | Tropical forest soil microbial communities from Luquillo Experimental Forest, Puerto Rico - Sample 45 (SPAdes) | ecosystem: Environmental > Terrestrial > Soil > Tropical forest ...
CAGCACGAGCCGCGGCCCGGCCATAAAAGCCATTGCGGCATCGAGAAGTTTTTGTTGGCCATAACTCAGCATCCCGGCCTGTTCTTCCGACAAATGTGACAGGCGGAAGAATTCGATCATTTGATCGGCGGCGGCGCCGAGCCCCGCATCGGCGGCGCCGATCAGGCGCGAATACATCGAGCCTTGATGCTCTTGGCCCGCCAAAATGAGGTTGTCGCGCACCGAGAGCTGCGGGAAAACCTGCAAGAGCTGGAAGGTGCGGCTGACGCCGAGGCGATTGAGATCGCACGGGCGCATGCCGGTGGTCGGCTTGCCGTCGACCCGAACCTCGCCCGCGCTCGGCGTCAATTGTCCGAGCACACAGTTGAACAGCGTGGACTTGCCCGAGCCGTTCGGCCCGATGATGCCGAGGATCTCGCCGTCCCGGACCTCGAAAGATACGTCGCTTACGGCGGTGATGCCGCCGAACGACTTGCGCAAGTTGGAGACCTGCAGGACGGGGGTCATTGGCCGACCCCCTCCGAGCGCAAAATGGGCGACGGCGTGCGCCGTCCCACCGCCTTCAGCGCCCGTTCCACCAGCCCGAGCAGGCCCGACGGGCAGAAGGCCATCATCACCATGACGAACATGGCGTAGACGATCAGGTAATAGCCCTCCGTGATGCGCATCCACTCCGGCAGCAGCACCGCTACCAGCGCGCCCAGGAAGGGCCCGAAGAAGTAACCGCTGCCGCCGACGATCACCATCAGCAGCAAATTGAACGACATGCCGAGCCCGAACGAATTGGGCTCGATGTACTGCACCAGCGGCGCATAAAGCGCGCCGGCCAAGCCGGCGAGGCTCGAGCCGATGGCAAAGGCTATAAGCGTGTAACGCCGCGTGTCGAGGCCAAGCGAGAGTGCACGAACGGGGTTCTCGCGCAGCGCCACGAAGGCCCGCCCCCACGGCGAGCGCAGTATCCACCATGTCGCCAACGACAGCACCGTCAGCGCGCCGAGGCAGAAGAAGTAGAAGTCGAGCGCCTTCCCGGTCGACCAGCCAAAGAACGCCGGCCGCGCGATGCTGTTGATGCCGTATATGCCGTTGGTCAGCCATTCCTCGTTGCGCAGCACCAGGAAAACCAAAGTGTTGAAGGCGAGCGTGACGAAGGCGAGATAGTGGTGCTGGACGCGCAAGGCCGGATAGCCGAGCACCCAGCCGACGGCGAAGCAAAAGAGCCCGGCCGCCACGAAAGCGGCCGCATAGGGCACATCGGCCTGCGTCAGCAGCGCTACCGTGTAGGCGCCGATGCCGACGAAGGCGCCTTGCGCCATTGAAACCTGACCGGCATAGCCAAGCGTGAGGTTGAGCCCGATCGCCGCAATGGTGAGGACCGCCCACATCGAAATCAGATAGATGCCAAACGGCTTCAGAAAGAACGGCACTGCCACGGCGAAGACTGCGGCGGCAGCGACCAGGAAGGTCCCCAAGCGGTTCATACCGTGCGCTCCTCGACCCGGCCCAGCAGGCCTTGTGGGCGCAGTAGGATCACCGCGATCAGGATGATCAGCGGGAAGGCGCCGCGGTATTGCGACGACAGATAGGCAGCCGAGAGATTATCGAGGATGCCGAGGATGACGCCGCCGAGGATCGCGCCGCGCACCTGGTTGAAGCCGCCGATGATGGCCGCCAGGAAGGCCGCGATACCAAGCGTTTCGCCGTTGGTGAACTTGGCGAGATAGATCGGGCTGATCAGGATTGACGCGATGGCGACCAGCACGCCGTTGATGAGAAAGGTATAGAGGACCATCCGCTCGACCGGGATGCCGAGAATGCGCGCCAGTGTGGGGTTCTGCGCGGTCGCCTGCATGCAGCGGCCAAGCCGCGTCTTATTGAGCAGGAAGTGCAGCGCCAGAACGGTGGCGACCGCGATTGCTAGCACCGCCAGGCTTTGCAGCGAGATCACCGCGCCGAAGACGTTAAGATCGGTCGCCGGCACCAGCGCCGGAAACGGCTGGGCCTGCGAGCTATAGAAATCCTTGGCTGCCTCTTTAAGAAACAGCGACAGCGCGATCGTCGAGATGACCAGCGGCAGCACGCCATAGCGTAGCATCGGATCTACGATGATCAGCTTGAACAGCAGGCCGAGCACCACGATCGACAGCAGCAGGCCGATGAGCGTCGCCAGCCAAAACGGTGCGCCGAGGTTCATCGCCGCCAGGATGAAGAATGCCGGCAGCATGACGAACTCGCCCTGGGCGAAATTGATCGTCTGCGATGTCTGCCACAAGAGCGTAAAGCCGACCGCGATTAGGGCATAGATGGCCCCGGTCGCGAGCCCGGACACCAGAAGCTGGATAAAGGACGCCATTGGTCTTCAAGGTTGCGTCCGCCCGGTGCTTGGGGCCGGGCGGATGCTTTGGTTGAACGATCGTTACTTGCCGAGCTTCGGCAGGGTTGCGACGATCTTCTGCTTGCCGTTCACGACCTCGCCCAGGAAACTTTCACGGTCGATATCGCCGTTCTTGTCCCAAGTCGCTTCCATCAGGATGCCGGGCTCGTCCTTGGGCGTGATGGTCATTCCATGCGCAGCCTGGGCGAAGGCCTTGCTATCGAACTTGCCGATCTTCTCGGTCACATGCTTGATCATGTAGACCGCAGTGTAACCCTTGATGCCGTTGTGGTCGCAGACATAGTTGAAGCGCTTCTTGAACTTCTCGCCAAACTGCTGCACGGCCGGGATCGGGGCATCGACGGTAAGGCCAACATGGCCGCGCACGCCGTCGGCCGCACCCTGCGCCAGATCGATCACCTTCTGCCCGAGCAGTGTGGTCTCTCCGAGCAGCGGCGCCTTGATGCCCTGCTTCTTGGCTTCGCGCAGGAAGCGTGCGCTTTCTTCCTCGTTGACGTAGACAAAGATCGCGTCGGCATTGGCGGCTTTGATCTTAACGACGTCGGCCGAGAAGTCGGCCTGGCCGGATTCAGTCGAGACGTCGGCGACGACTTTGATGTTGCGCGCCGCCATCTCCTTAACGAAGGTATCGCGCCCGCCCTTGCCAAAATCGTTGTTCACCCACAGCACTGCGACGGTCTTCGCCTTGATGCCGTCGCGGATGTAATTGGCGATCTTCGGCATGCTGAACTGCTGGCCGAAGGAGGTGCGGAACACGTAAGTGCCACCCTTCTGGGTGATCGCCGCGGCCTCGCCGCCGACGATCTCGGGGATTTCAGCCTGCTGCGTCAGCGCCATGTCGACCAGCACCGAGCCAGAGAACACCGGCCCGATCACGACGTAAGGCTTGTTGTCGAGCACCTTCTGGAGCTGCGCGCGCGAGATGCCGGCGTCGCTCTGCGTGTCGAGCACCGGCGTTTCAATTTTGCGGCCGAGGATGCCGCCCTTGCCGTTGATTTCGTCGATGGCCATCAGCATGCCATCGCGGAAGTTGGTGCCAGACACGGCGCCGGCTCCGGACAACTCGAGGATGGCTGGAATGTACACGGTCGATTGGGCCAATACCGGACTGGTGAAACCCAGCCCCGCGGCCACCACCGCTGCGAATAATCCTGAACGGCTCATGAGTTGCTCCCTCCTTGTTGATTGATGACTTGGCCCGTTGCGTTCGGGCTTCTGGCGAGCGGCGCGCCTTGTCTCGCTGGGGCGCCTCCCACCGTCGCCTGCCGGACCCTTGCTGACGACCCCCGCGGCGTCAATAACCAAAACGTGCGGGAAACTTAACACCATGTTATTTTTTGTAGAGATTACGTCCCGACGCCGTCTTCTTCGACACGGCCACCGCCGCCATTCGCCCCCGCAACGCGTTCACGAAGCGCGCGCCGTAACTCGATAGCGGCGCGTCCTTGCGGTGAACAACGTACGTGTCGAACACCGTGGGTTCGACAATGTCAAGGGCGCGGATGTTGAGCCACTGGTCGCCGGCAAGCGTGAACTCGTCCATCACCGCGATTCCGAGGCCCTGCGTCACCAGTGCGCAGACCGTCGAACCGAAACGCGCGTGGATCGGCACTTCGGAGTTGAGCGTGTGACGCGCGAACAGGCCGGACATGATGCGACCATAAGGGTCGCTCGGAGAGGGGGTATTTTGCGATCTCCCGCGCCGTCACCCGAGACCGGCGCGACAGCGGGTGCCCCTCCGGCGTGATGCATTTGAGCCGTCCGCGCGCGAGCGGCTGGAACGCCAGCATCGGATGATCGAATTTGTCACTGAGCGCGACCAGGTCGCCTTTGCCGAGCAACAGATAATCGACGGCGTCCTCGAGCTTGAGGATATCGATGTCGATGAGCAGGTTCGGGAACACCTTCCGCAGGTCGGCGACTGCGCGCGGCACCATGACGTTGGCAATGCTTGGCACTGAGCCGATCCTGAGCTCGGCGCTGACGCCGCGCTTGATGCGCGAGATGACGAATTGCAGATCTTCGACCTTGTCGTAGACGCCGTTGATCTGGTTAAAGATCGCGCGCGCCTCCGGCGTCTGGCTGTAGCGCCCGGCCTTGCGCGTGAACAGCTTGACGCCAACCGACGCTTCCGCGTGCTTCATGATGCGGTTGACGCCGGGCGAGGACACATTTAGCAAGCGCGCAGCGTCTCCGACAGTGCCGGTCACCATAATGTCGCGGATGACTTCGATTTGGCGCAGCGTGAGCATCGGCCTGACCATTGATATCCATCTAATTTGGCGGAGAGCGTAACAGGTCTAGCTAGGCAAGCCATCTTCCAATGCCAATGGCGCTATGAATGCCGATCACCTCAATCTATTGTCCCGCTCGACGCGAACGTCGAGGGGATCTCAGTGATGAGCATTGCGGTGAATGGCGCGACCCGGCTGTATATCATAGTCGGCGACCCGATCGCGCAGGTGCAATCGCCGGCCGGCATGACACAAGCCTTCGCCGCGCTAGGCCGCAATGCAGTGCTAGTGCCTGTTCATGTGTCGCCGGCGGATTTGCCTGGATTTCTCGAAGGCATCAGCCGTGTACAAAATCTCGACGGCATCGTGGTGACCATTCCGCACAAATTTGCCTGCTACCGATTTTGTACCTCGGCAACTAAACGCGCGCATTTTCTCGGTGCAGTCAACGTCATGCGACGCGCGCCGGACGACGGCTGGTTCGGCGAAATGCTCGATGGGCTGGGCTTTGTCGGCGCCCTACGCGCCAACGGCTGCCGGCCGGAGGGCTTGCGGGCACTGCTGGCAGGCGCCGGCGGTGCCGGGTCGGCTATCGCCTTTGACCTGATAGAAGCCGGCGTGCGCGAACTAGCGATCCACGATATCGACGCCAAGCGCCGCGATACCTTGATCGGCCGGTTGACCGCCAAGCGTAAGACGCCGGTGTTCGCAGGATCGGTGGATCCGGCCGGATTCGATCTCATTGCCAATGCCACACCCGCGGGCATGAAACTCGGCGATGCCTATCCAATAGACGCTGCACGTTTGAGGCCTGAGATGTTCGTTGGCTGCGTCATTACATCGCCCACTGTTTCACCGATCGTCGAGGCGGCGCAGCGGATCGGCTGCAACACGTCCATTGGTAGAGATATGTATGCAGCCGAGCAGAAAATGATGCTAGATTTTCTTCTTGGCGACGCCGAACCGTGATGCGTTAAATTGAAGCGATCGCAGATCGTATGTGCTGCGTCATAGATGTGAAATTCAAGCTTGAAAAAACGGAGCCGAGCATCACCAAAACGGGCCCCGGTAAGGATTCAGCCGTCAGACGCTCGGCAAGCTGGGCGATTGGCGCGGAGAGGATGACCTGATCGGAACGCGTCGCGCGCGCAATGGCAACCGCCGGCGTCTGCGGATCGAGCCCCGCCGCGATGGCGCGTTGGGCAAGGTCTGCCAGAGTACGGGTCGGCATGTAAATCGCAGTGGTGGCCGAAGGATCGGCGAGGCTCCGCCAGTCGAGATCGGCCGGCAGCCTGCCGTCTCGGGCATGACCGGTGACATATTGCAGCCGCCGCGCATGCTCGCGGTCTGTCAGCGGCAGGCCGAGACTTGCGGCAGCTCCCTGCGCCGCTGTGATGCCGGGCACCACCTCAACCGCGATGTTAGCCTCCCGACAAGCCGCGATCTCCTCACCTGCTCTGCCGAAGATCAAGGGGTCGCCTCCCTTCAATCGGACGACCCGCTTGCCTTGCTTGGCGAGGCTCACCACCAGTGCATTAATGTCGTCCTGTTTGCAGGACGGACCGAAACCGGTCTTGCCGACCAACAATTTACGTGCCTCGCGGCGGGCAAAGTCCAAAACGTCACGTGACACGAGATCATCGAACAATATCACGTCGGCCGATTGCAACGCCCTAACCGCCCGCAGGGTCAGCAGTTCGGGATCGCCTGGGCCGGCGCCGACCAGCGTGACCGAGCCACTCTCAACGGCGCTTCCCAAAGCACTTGCCTGAGCGGCTAAGCGCTCGTAGTCGCGCTTGCTGGGTTCGTTGTCCGGGTTGCCAATCGCCTGCGCGGTGAACAGCTGCCAGAACTTGCGCCGGCCGGAGAACGAGAGGCCCGAAGCTTTGACCACATTGCGCCAGCGCGCTGCGGCCGCTGCCCAGTTGGCGAAGCCTTTCGGTAGCAAGGCTTCCAGTTTGGCTCGAATCGCCTGAGCGAAAACCGGCGCCGCGCCATCGGTCGAAATGCCGATCACCAATGGCGAACGATTGACAATAGCGCCGAAGGAAAAATCGCAGAACGCCGGCTTGTCGATTACGTTGACCGGCACACCAGTGGCCCGCGCGACAGTTGCAAAAGCTGCAGCGTCCGCATCGTCCTCGAAGGTGCCGACTGCAACCGACGCATCGTCAAGATCGTCCGCTTTCCAGGCACGCCCGAACAGCACGATCTCGCCGCGCGGCGGATCGCTTGCAATCTGCAGCATCTCGTCCGATAGCTCTTCGGCATAGACTTCGACCCGCGAGCCGGAAGCCGCCAGCAGTTCCGCCTTCCAGGCCGCGGCCGCATTGCCGCCAACCACCACCGTGCGCTTGTCCTCCAGCGCAAGAAACACCGGCAGCCGCGCCAGCGTCCCCATGCGCGCAGACTGCGTCTCAATAGGTATGCGTTGCGTCTTCATTCCGCGGCTCGGGGTGCGCCGATATTCGCGTGGAAATCGCGGCCATTGCCGGTGGCGGCGACAAAGCCCGCGCGAATAGTGAAGTCGCCCAAGCGTTCACCCATCTGTCGATCGACTGCATAGGCGGCAAAAACCGGATCGAGCGTGGCCACGATCCCCGCGTGATCGAGGTCTTCTGCATAGAGCTTGGATAGCCGCGAGCCGTCGAAGGCCGCACCGAGATAAAGATTGTAGCGGCCCGGTGCTTTGCCGACCAAACCGATCTCGGCGAGGTAAGGCCGAGCACAGCCATTCGGGCAGCCTGTCATACGGATGACAATGTCGTCGGCAGAAAGCCCGTATGCGGCAAGTCGCTCTTCCAGAACTGTCACTAGATCAGGCAGATAACGCTCGCTTTCGGCGAGCGCCAAGCCGCAAGTCGGCAGTGCGACGCAAGCCATGGAATTCCGCCGCAAACCCGACAAAGGTGCAAGCAATCTGCTAGCGACTGCGAGCCAGTGAATTTCCCTTTGCTTGTCCGCCGAAATATTCGCGATGATTAGATGTTGGTTCGGCGTGATACGAAAATCGCCATCGTGGTCTTGCGCGATTTGTCGGAGTGTCGACATCTGTGCCGCGCCCGGGCGATCGAACAGGCGCCCGTTCTGCACGAACAGCGTTAGATGGCTACGGCCGTCCGCACCCATGCTCCAGCCGTAACGATCGCCGGTGGACGCGAACTGAAACGACTGCGCTGGTTTGAGCAAGATACCGGCGCGTCGCTCGACCTCGGCGCGGAATGCGTCCAGGCCGCGGTCTTCGATCGTGTATTTTAGCCGTGCGTGTTTGCGATTCGAGCGGGTACCCCAGTCGCGCTGCACGGTGATGACGCCTTCCGCAACCGCCACGGCATCGTGGGTGTCACAATACCCAATGATATCTGCAGTGCGCGGATACGTGTCCGGTTCGCCATGCGTCATTCCCATGCCGCCGCCAACGGTAACGTTCCAACCGCTGACGGCACCGCTCTTACCAAGGATAGCGATAAATCCGAGATCGTGCGCAAACACATCCACGTCATTCGACGGTGGTACTGCCACGGCGATCTTGAACTTACGAGGAAGATAGGTCTTGCCATAGATCGGCTCCACCGCATCGTCTTCGCCGCCGGCGATACGCTCGCCGTCAAGCCATATTTCGCGATAAGCCGGCGTGCGCGGCAGAAAATGACCCGAAATCTGGCGTGCCAGTTCCAACGCTTCGGCATGGGCGCGCGACTGATATGGATTTGGATTGCAGATCACGTTCCGATTGACGTCGCCGCAGGCTGCGATGGTGTTGAGCAGCACCGCGTCGATTGCCTTCATGGTTGCTTTCAGGTTTGATTTGATGATGCCATGCAATTGTACCGCCTGGCGGGTGGTAAGTTTCATGGTGCCGTTGCCGTAATTGTGAGCAATCTGATCGAGTGCAAGCCACTGCGTCGGCGTCAACACGCCGCCTGGGATGCGGACGCGGATCATGAAGGCGAACGCCTTCTCCATCTTTTTGCGCGTCCGTTCCAACCGTAGATCGCGATCGTCCTGAAGATACATACCGTGGAATTTCACGAGTTGCTGATCGTCCTCGACGATCGCGCCGGTGATTTCCTCGCGCAGGCCCTCGGCCAGCGTGCCGCGCAAATAGTCGCTCGCTTCCTTGATGCGCTCGTGGCGCGAGACTTCGTCAGCCATTGGCCTTCCAATTGAAGTAGGATCAATAGGTATCCTGCAGGTAGCGCTTGTCGCGCTCCAAGCTCGCCACCGCCTGATCGGCCGCTTCCGGCGAAAGCGATTTCACGTCGGCATAGGCGCGCACCAGGGTCGCGCGCACATCCTTGGCCATCGCCTTCCCATCGCCGCAGACATAGAAATACCCGCCGTCTTCGAGCCATTCGATCAAGTCGCGTCGCTGGTCCCAGATCCTGTTCTGCACATAGATTTTCTCGGGCCGGTCGCGCGAGAATGCGATGTCCATGCGGGTGAGCGTGCCGTCCTTCAACGCTTCCTGCCATTCAAGCTGGTAGAGAAAATCATGGGTGAACTGGCGGTCGCCGAAAAATAGCCAGCTTCGCCCGCTGGCCGCGACGGCACGGCGCTCCTGCACGAAAGCGCGGAACGGTGCGACCCCGGTTCCGGGTCCAACCATGATGATGTCTTTGTCCGTCGCCGGCAGCGCAAAATGCTTGTTGGGCTTGAGCTTCACGCGCACGCGGCCACCGCGCTTGAGCCGTTCGGCCACGTAGTTGGACGCCACGCCCTTGCGGGCGCGACCGTGGGTTTTGTACCGCACGGCCGATATCAGCAGATGCGCCTCTTCACCCACCTCGCGGCGTGAGGACGCGATCGAATAGGCGCGCGGCGCCAGCGGCCGTGTCAGTGCGCGCAGATGGTCGGTGGTCAGCGCAATCGGGAAGTTTGCGATTAGGTCGATCAATTGGCGGCCGGCGATCCATCCCTTGGCCTCGCCATGGGCGATCAGCGTCTTGACGTATTGATGTCCGGTCAGCGCAGCATGGGTCTCGACGGCCTTGAGCGGCAGCGTGGTCACGTCCCGCGACGTGATAAGCTCGGTGCGCAAACTGTCGTTCCCGGACAGGCCGGCGAGCTTGAGCAATTCGTCCACATAGGCCGGATCGTTCTCGGGATAGAGGTCGAGCGAATCGCCCGGTTCGTAGGCCGGCGCGCCACCCTCGAAGGAAAGTGCGAGATGGATAGTTTCCTTGTCCGAGCGTGAGGAGTTGAGGTTCACGTGCTCGGTGATCTCAGCCTCGACGATATCGGTGGTGGGCGCCGTGATTGGCTTGCTGCCGAAGTCGACTTCGATCACGTGGCCACGGCCGGCATCCGGCGCCGCTAGCGCCTTGACCGCATTGCTGATCCAAGTTGCCGCCGGTGTTGCGAAATCGAGATCGCAATCGACACGCTCGACCACGCGCTTGGCACCAAGTGCCGCCAGCCGCTCATCGATCTTCTTTCCGACGCCACAGAACTCGGTGTAGGCCGTGTCGCCCAATGCCAGCACGCCGAACTCGACGCCGTCGAGGCGCGGCGCACCCTCGCCCATCAATTCATTATAGGCCCGGGTGGCGCGCGCCGGCGGCTCGCCTTCGCCCCAAGTGGCAGCAACAACCACGAGCCGTCTGGCAGCGCCGAGTTGGGACAAGTCGAGATCGGCCATGTCGATCAAGGTCGGCTTCATGCCGTTTTTACGCGCGGCCTTCGCGAGATCGTTGGCGAGCTTTTCGCAATTTCCGGACTCGCTCGCATAAATAATTGTCAGCAGCTCGGCCGGGCGCGCCGGGACCCAGGGATGCGCGACATCCGTTCTCTGCGACGCATCGAGGCCAGCCAGAAATCCCGCCAGCCAGGCGCGCTGGACCGGCGAGGCTGGCCCAACGACGCGGTTGAGCAGACCGATCTCCTCTTCGGCGAAGGGCGCAGTTTTCGGGATCGGCGACATGTTCATACTCGATCTTATTTTTCAGCGTCACGGTCCATGGACCACGCCAACTGCGCTCGCATTACAGCGACGCCGGGAACAAATGGTTCACCACAGCCAGGACCACCAGAAGGGTGATCCCGATGCCGAGGCTCCAGCCAATCAGCTTCTTCTCGATCGGCAGCAGTGGCTCGGCCGTGGCGTTACGAAGTTCTTCGCCAATTTTAGTTTGCGACATGATGCATTCCTTTATGCGCGGTCAGCTCGCCAGCGGCGGATGGATGCCGTTGAAGAACAGCCAGGAAATCAGCAGTCCGACCCAGACCACGAAACCAAACAGGCTGACGACATAGACGGCGGCGAGCTTGCCGATGCCCTCCTGCCACAGCGTGCGAAAGTTGGAGAGCAGGCCGATCGAGAAGAAGGTCAGGATGAAGAAGATGACGCGGAAGCTATTCGCCTCGCCCATTGCGGCAGGAACCTTGGCGGCGATGGTTGTCGGAGTGCCGAGCGCGAGATACAGACCGACCGCAAACGTCGCCACGAAGCCGAGGATGAACTTCGGGAAACGCTGCCAGATCTCGGACGCCTTCGCTTTATCCTTGTTGGTAGGATTGACGTAATTGGTCCAGATATAACCGAGGATGAAGGCCCAGACGCCGATGAAGATGTCGATGAATACCTTTACCGTGGCCGTGGTCGCCAGCACCCAGCCCGGCTGATACTTGATGCCTTCGGCCGCGTTCTTCGCCAGGATCAATGCCTCGGTGATGCCGCCGCCGGCAACTGCGGCGCCGTCGGTTTTCACCGCAAGGCCGATCCAGGCCCCCGCGACCAGTGGCTCCTGCCACAGGAAAGTCTGCGCAAGGACCGGCAGGATCAAAACCTCGACCACCGCAAAAATGACGACGAGCGACGACACCAGTACCGGGATCGCCGGCCGCGCGCGGATCGCGCTGCCGGTGGCGATCGACGCCGCCACGCCGCAGATCGAAATACCCGATGCCAGCGGCGCCGCCCATTCGCGATTGAAGCCGAACCATTTGCGGGCGACAAAATAAACCACCGACCAATAGATCAGATAGGCTTCGATAATGGCCGCGACGCCGCGCAACAGCAGTGAACTGGCAAGATTGAGTTTGCCCGCCGCCGTCACTGCAACGAAGCCGCCGAGAATGACGATGGCAATCTTGATGTAGAGCTCGGGCCGCACCGCTGCCTTGATCGATTCGGCAAAACGCGGAAGGAAATTGGCGATGAAGAGCCCTGCGATCAAAGCGAAAATATATCCGCCTTCGTTGGTGAGCTTTAGCGACCAACTCAGGCCGAATTTCTGCAGGTCCGCGGGCGTCACCGCCGCGAAATTGGCATAGCTACCGACAATCCAGCTGGCATATGAGCTCCAGAATACGGCGGTGAACGCGAGCGCAAACCGTTTGAGGTCACTCTTTAGTGCGAACGCCGTCACGCTCAAGATGACGAGCAGAGCGACATAGGTCGCGAGGAGTGAGCCGACTCCGCCGAGGGAAGCGTAAGCCTTCGAGACCGGACCAAGAGCCTTACCGATATCGGTCCAGACGGAAGTGGTGACGGCCCAGCCGAGCAGATCGACATTGGCGATTCCGGCCAGCGCCAGAGCGAAGATCAAGAGCCCGACGATCAGCGACAACCAGTCCTCGCTAATCCGCGGTGACGTCTCGACATTGTCGGCGCGCCTAGGAATGGAACCGGTCGTAAGAGTATCTGCAGTGCTCGACATGGGTGCTCGTCCTCACTAAGACAGGCGCGGCACGATGCCGGCAACAACGAGAACGATGAAGCCAGCGGCGATCGCCAGCGCCCAGCTATTACTTGAGAGCGGCACACGATCTGCTGCGGTTCGTTGGCGACAATCGGTCATCAGTTCAGCTCCAGTGGAATCTGGTATGAGCTGATAGATAGAAAAATATTCTATGAAAATGCAATAATCATCGGGAAATAAGAAAATATTTATACAGAATGGCTTAATTATATGATAATATTTTTTTCTTATGCTCTTGAGAAGGAAGCCAATAACGCTAGCCGCGCTGAGTTCCAACGACCAGCAGCGAACGCGATGCTGACTCCCTAGCCCGGACGTCATCGGTGGACTCGCACTTCGGCTGCGGACGCTACCGAGTGTCTGTTGGGTTGTGCAGGTCCTGTTGTCGCTTGAGCAGACCGAAAGTGCGATGTCGTTTGTCGTCATCATAGACCTGCTCGGATCTGTGCTAACCGCATCCGATGCCGAGGCATGCTCGGTTCGCCATCGAGCTGCATTTAGCACAGCTGCGGGCGCGTTCGTCTTAGTTCTTGATGAGATTGGCGCGCTCTACGATTTCTTTCCACATCGGCACTTCCCTCACCATGCGCGCATGCAGTTCCTCGGGCCCTTCAAATTTTACCTGAAAGCCCGCTGTAATCATCTTGGCCTGAACATCGGGCTTTTGCAGGATGTAGCGCGTTTCCTCCGCGAGACGCTTGATGATCGAGGCGTCGGTGCCAGCCGGCGCCAACAGCATCTGTGACGTCTCAACGACTGCATTCGGGATTCCTGCTTCTGCCATGGTGGGGACGTCGGGCAGATCTTGCCAGTGCATGCTTCCAGTCTGTACAAGCGCTTTCAGCACGCCGGAACGGATGTAGCCGATCAGACCAGCGATGCTGACCGAGGCAATGTCGGTGGTGCCGGACAGTGCAGCCTGCAGCGCCGGCGCTGCGCCTTGGTACGGCACATGTGTCATATCGATGCCAGCGCGCAATTTCAGCAGTTCGACCGCAAGCTGAGAGACGCTGCCGACTCCGGCCGTGGCGTAGTTGAGTTTGCCGGGATTGGCTTTCGCCCTAGCGATTAGGTCGCCGATGCTGTCGACGCCCGAGCCGACGCGGGTGATCAGAGCATTGGGGGCAGCGCCGAGATAGGCGATTGGTGCGAAATCTTTGATTGGGTCGTACGCGACCTTGCTGACGCTTGGATTGATTAGCACCACGCCGGTCACGCAAACCAAGGTGTAGCCGTCCGGGGCAGCGCGCGCGCCGGTCGAGAGGCCAATATTGCCCACGGCACCGGCGCGATTTTCGACAATCACGCTCTGCCCGAGTTTCGTCGATAGCTCCGCCGCCAGCAGCCGACCGAGCAGGTCATTTGGACCACCGGGCGGGAAGGGAACGATGATTGTGATGGTGTGCTCGGGCCAGGCTGCACGTGCGTCCGCAACCGGCAGAACCACCAGCTGAGCCAACGCTGTTAACGCAAGGAGGGCCACGCGCGTCGCAACCGCCACGGGTTTCGATATAAGTCGGCACATTTGATATCGTTTTCCTCCGAGCATGATATCGTTTTCCTCCGAGCACGCTCAGGACCCGTTACCAGCCAAGACGATTGCCAGGTTAATCGAGGGCGGGAGATCAAGCTAGGCGACCGCCGAGGCCGCGTGGCGATGCCATCGGTGGGACGCATGCCGGAAGCGGACTGATGGGATGTCATCACCATTATCCGTGGCCGAACATCAAAGTAAGAGCGTCGTATAAAGCACCGAGCGGAGGATGACGCTCAAACGCCGGAATGGGTCAATAGGCGACATCGCACCGCGTTCGCCGGATGTCCGTTGATCAGTCAGAAGCAGACATTCGCAGATGCAGCGCTCTTAGCGCAATGCCGGCCGCAAGTCCGTTCGGCCTCGATAGCAATAACATAGCATTGGGAAATTTCGCTTCGTATATAGGGGATCGGTAGGGCAAATCCTTCCGCCAGCACCACTTTCACACATCCTCCGGGCTCAGCACCTCCGCCACCGAATGCGCCTTGATCTCACGCACTGGCGTGCGGCCGCGGATATCGCGCCCGGTGGGTAGCCAGGCGCAGACCTGGCTTTCGTCGACCCAGACGGTCTTGAACTCGGCCGGCGCGAAGAATTCCGCGAATACTAACTCCTCGTCGGCGGCTGCTTCGAGATAGTGCCGCTCGCGATCGGGATGATAGATCACGTCGCCCTGGTGCACCGGGAACGGCTTCTCGTTGGCATAGACCGTGCCGCGCCCGCGCAAGACATACATGAAATGCTCGGCGCCTTCGTGATGATGATTGGCGGCGGCGGTGCCGGGCGGATAAATGATCATCTCACCCTTCACCGCCTTGGTGCCAAACAGCTTCGGTGTCACCAAGTAGATGCGCTTGCGCGCGTCATGCTCGGAATCGAGCACCGGCTCGCGCGTCCAGTCGGTGAGGCAGAATGCCGGTGGATTTTTCGTGACGCCGGGATCGAGCCGTGCCGCATCCGGCACTTCCCCGTACAGCAGCGTGGAGCCGGCGGCCGAGCTCAAGCTCGCCGTAAAGCCGGGCGGCAGGAATCCGACATGCGCATCCGTCAGCGCCTGCCGCCGGTTGCCTTGGATGATTAGCGCTTCGCCGCCGAGCCCCTGGACCCAGGCAACGCTGGTCGCCGGCACCGTCAGTTGCGTCTCGCCACCACTTTGAAGCGTGAGGCGATCGAGCCGGATACCGCTGCCCGGCACCCGTGCCGGCGTCAGCAGGTTCTGCCGCGCGGTGCCGTGGCCCGCGCTTTGCCCCGCCACCGCGCTCTCGTTGAAAATGGCTGCCACGGTTGCATCCCCCAATATACTGAGATCGTGGACCGATCTGAGACCCGCAGCATTTTGCCCGCGTTTCCATCGTGCCTTTGCAAGTATAATCCTATCATGCGCCAACAGCGATAACCGTGTAACCCGGCGCCGAATGACATGAAGTCGCTGGCACCGGACCTGCCACGCTATATCGAGAAACCGCCGTTCTCGGACGCGCAGCATTCCGCTCAAGGCGTACATCGAACTACAACGCTGGCTGTGCAAGATTCATATCGAGTTCTGGGAACTCGGCATGCACATTCTGCTTTCGGGTCTGCAGACCTTGATTTGCCTGAAGTGACGGGTTGCCGCCGCCTAAAGTTTGACCGCCGGCGTCGGTGGATTAATCACCAGGAACCCATCGCAGATCGATGGAACACAGGAACCAAATCGTACTCGGAGCGTTTGTCGGCCAGACTTCCCCGCGCGCATAGCTGCGTCAACGAGGAGGGTGTGCCATGTGGATCTCGCTATTCACCATCGTCCTTGCCATCGCCCTTAGCCTCGGCGTGTCAGCGGTGATGCTTGAATCCTATGGGGAGGATAACCATCGCGCACGCAAGTCCGGGCGGAGCCTGCGGCGCGTACGCCAGGTGTGATCTCCAGATGTGAGGCTGCGGTATCGGTAGCGACGACTTGGGTGGCCAGAACGGCCGCTCAATTTTTGTGACCAAAAATAATTAGCCGTTCGCCGGCATGAAAACTTTGCCATAATCGAAGGCGCATGCTGCCGCCCCTGATGCTGTCGAGGCGCTTCGCGCCGCTGTTCTGGTGCCAGTTCTTCGCGGCATTCAACGACAATTTCCTCAAGACCGCTCTGGTCTTCCTCATCCTGTTCCGCTCCGGCGCGCGTGACGCGGAAGCGCTAATCACGCTCGCCAGCGCTATTTTCATTGCACCCTATTTCTTTCTGTCGGCGCTCGGTGGAGAGCTGGCCGACCGATACGACAAGGCGCGCGTCGCGAAGTGGCTAAAATTCGTGGAAATATTCGTGGCGGGGCTGGCGGTGGTTGGCTATGCGCAGTCGTCTTTGCCGATCTTGTTCACGGCACTGTTCGGCTTTGGCGCGCTGGGAGCGCTGTTCGGACCCATCAAATATGGCATCCTGCCGGATCACTTGGCGCGCGTAGAACTGCCGGCTGGCAACGCTCTGGTGGAAGGCGCCACCTTCGTTGCCATCCTCACTGGTACCATCGTCGGCGGCTTAGCGGCGCGCGGCCGCGGCGATGCCACATCCTTCGCGCTGCTGGTAATCGGATTTGCGCTCGCCTGCTGGCTCGCGGCGCTGTTTATTCCGCCGACTGGCGAAGGTGCGCCGCACTTGAGGATCGCGCGTAATATCGCCACGTCCACAGCGGCGATGATCCGACATCTCCGCGCGGATAGCAGGCTGTGGTGGGGCGCCATGGTGACGAGCTGGTTCTGGCTGATCGGCATCGTGGCGCTGTCGTTGCTGCCGCCCCTTATCAAGACACTAATCGGCGGCGACGAAAGCACCGTGTCGATTTACCTCGCGCTGTTCTCAATCGCGGTCGGCGCTGGCTCCGGACTGGCGGCAGCGATCGCGCGCGGCCGCATCGTGCTCAAGACGACGTTGGTGGGTTCCGTGCTGCTCGGCCTGTTCGCTCTCGATCTCGGATTGGCAACGTTTGGTGCGCCCGCGGCACCGGTGCGCCCGCCGGCTGTAGTATTTTCATCGCTCCTAGGAGTTCGCGCCGCGTTCGATCTCGCCGGGATGGCCGTTGCCGGCGGCTTATTCATCGTGCCGGCCTTCGCCGCGGTGCAGGCCTGGTCGGATGCCGATTACCGCGCGCGCACCGTGGCGGCGGTGAACGTGCTCAACGCGGCGTTCATGACTGGAGCAGCTGTCACCGTGGCGCTAATGCAGAAATTTGGCGCCACCGTACCGACGCTGTTTTTGAGCGTTGGCGCTGCGACGCTTGCCGTCGCGCTCGCGATCTGGAAGACGCTGCCGAAAGCAACCTAGGTCTTCCGCATTTTCAGCACGCGATCGACCATCTCCCCGGCGACGCCCAAATAGTTCGCCGGGTCGACCAGCGCTTCAAGGGTCTTGCGGTTGGCATGCTTGGCGATTTCCTTGTTCTCGGCCAAGAGGTCGATAAGTGGACGGCCGGTTTTCACCACCTCGCGGCAAATGTCGTAAACGAGATCATGCGCGTAGTTGCGCCCGAGCATTGGCCCCAATCCCATCATCACCGCCTCAGACATGATCAGCCCCTTGGTGATGTCGAGGTTCTCGCGCATCTTCTTCTCGTTCACCTGTAGGCCGCTCACTAGGAAGCGAGTCTGCGCCAGCGCGCCGGCCGAAAGCATGAAGATCTCCGGCAGCGCAATCCATTCGATCTCCCAGGGTCCGGTGGAACGCTCATGATCCTCGATCTGCGCCTCCAGCAGGGCGGACACCAGCTGCTTAACCATCGCGGTCTGCGCGGTGATGTAAACCGACGAGATCGGATTGCGTTTCTGCGGCATGGTGGAGGATGAGCCGCGACCCTGGTGAAACGGTTCGTACACTTCTTCCACTTCGGTCTGCATCAGCAGCTTCACGTCGAAGGCGATCTTGCCGCAGGTGCCGGTGACGAGACCGAGGAAACAGCCGACCTCGGCGATGCGGTCGCGCACAGTGTGCCAGGAGATGTCGGGCTGGCCGAGTTTGAGCTCATTCATCAGCTCGTCCTGCACTTTCAGGCCGTCTTGGCCGAGCGAGGACAACGTGCCGGCGGCGCCGCCGAATTCGCCAACCAGCACACGCGCCTTCAGCTCCTTCAAACGCTGCTTGTGACGCTCGAAGGCGCCTAGCATGGTCGCCATCTTGTAGCCGAAGGTGATCGGCACTGCCTGCTGTAGGTTGCTGCGGCCGGCCATTGGCGCGTCGCGATACTTTTTCGCCAGCGCGGCCAGCGCGTCCGCGATCGCATTGATATCGTCTTCGACGATGACGAGCGCGTCGCGGATCTGCATGATCGTGGCGGTGTCGGTAATGTCCTGGGTGGTGGCGCCCCAGTGGCACCACTCGCCCAATCCGTCCTTGCACAGCTTCACCAGTTGCTGCACCACCGGCAGCACCGGGTAGCCGATCCGCTCGGTTGCCTCCTTGAGCTTTGCCATGTCGATCAAGTTGGCGTCGCAGTGGCGGACGATCTCGTCGCAGGCCTCGTGCGGGATGATCTTCAGCCGCGCCTGCGCGCGCGCTAGCGCGGCCTCAAAGTCGAGATATTTCTGCACGCGGTTCTCGTCCGAAAACACGGCTCGCATTTTTTCGGTGGTGAAAATGTCGCGGAATACCGCGGAATCGAGAATCGTCGAGGGCATTCGGGTCTCCTTGAAGATCGCGGTCGCACGTTACAGTTTCTTCGGCGCCATTCAACTGACGCCCGTTGCGCAGGACCCCGTTTCCGGCCCAAATGGGCCTCAGCACTTCAGTCGACCGGGAGATCCAAATGACCGCAATGACCAAGCCGCCCGTGAGCTTCAAGCTGGAAGCCGTGCATCCGAAGCCGGAGGAGGCGCGCACGATGCCCTACGCCCCGGCCGTGCATATCGTCGGCGCCTGCGACCTGATGTTCCTGTCGGGCGCGACGCCGTCTCCGCTCTACCACAAGCATCCGCATGTCGCTTCCGAGCATGTGCATCCGCATTCGATCGAGGAGCAGACCACGCGTGCGATGGAGGTGATCAAGTCGATCCTCGA
>Ga0207780_1000142_pt1 | contig 18837 bp, 14 predicted proteins | sample LuqExpMetageno45_FD_187803 | JGI IMG/M metagenome (GOLD analysis project Ga0207780, IMG submission 187803) | Tropical forest soil microbial communities from Luquillo Experimental Forest, Puerto Rico - Sample 45 (SPAdes) | ecosystem: Environmental > Terrestrial > Soil > Tropical forest ...
CCAATCCCGCCGTGAATCAGGAAGCGCGAGCAATCTTCCAGCAGCTCATCGAGATCAACACGACCGATTCGGTTGGCAACGTTACGACGGCGGCGGAAGCCATGGCCAAGCGGTTGCTCGACGCGGGCTTTCCGCAGGCCGATGTGGTTGTTGCCGGACCCAGCGACCGGAAGAAAAACCTGGTTGCGCGCTATAAGGGCACAGGGCAACGTGGGTCGATTCTGTTCATCGGCCATCTCGATGTGGTGGAAGCGCGGCGGGAAGATTGGAGCATAGACCCGTTCCGCTTCATCGAAAGCGATGGCTACTTCTACGGACGCGGGACTCGAGACATGAAGTCGGGCGACGCGATCCTGGTTGAGACCTTTGTCCGGCTGAAGCGGGAAAACTATCAGCCGGATCGCGATTTGATACTTGCGTTGACCGCGGACGAAGAAGGCGGCGACTATAACGGAGTCGACTGGCTGCTGAAGGAGCACCGGAGCTGGATCGACGCGCAGTTCTGCATCAACCTGGACGGCGGCGAATTCGAGAAGTTGCGGGGTAAGCCGGTCCTTGCGGGATTGCAAGCGAGCGAGAAGGTCTATGCTGACTTTCAGTTTGAGACCACGAATCCCGGAGGGCACAGCTCGGTACCTGGGGCGGACAATGCGATCTACGAACTGGCGAACGCCTTGGCGAAGCTGGAGAAGTTCTCGTTCCCGGTTCACGTGAACGACATTACGCGCAGCTACTTTCTGCAGTCAGCGTCGCTGACAACCGGCCAGCTTTCCACGGATTTGCGCGGCGCGTCGAAGCAGCCGCCGGACGCGCCGGCCATCCAGCATTTGAGCAACATGCCCTACTACAATTCGCTGCTGCGAACCACGTGTGTCGCGACCATGTTGATAGGCGGGCACGCGCCGAACGCCCTGCCGCAAATGGCGCGCGCCACGGTGAATTGCCGGATTTTTCCCGGCGAGGATCCGGAAGAGGTCCGCAAGACGCTGGAGCGAGTGGCTGCCGACGCCAAGGTGAAAGTGACGTTGATCGATGAGAAGACCGCGGATGGCAGACCGATTCCGATAGTGACGGTGCCGCCATCTCCTCTGTTGCCGGAAGTACTCGCGGCCTACAACGCCACGCTGGCGACGATGTGGCCGGGATTGCCGGTAGTGCCGACCATGTCGACCGGGGCGACCGATGGAAAGTACCTACGCATCGCGGGAATCCCGACGTTTGGCATCGCGTGCATGTTCTTCGACATGGAAGACGACCGTTCGCACGGCAAGGATGAACGCGTCGGCGTGCAGGACTTCTACGACGGCGTCGAATTTGGCTACCGCTTTGCGAAGACGCTGTCGTCAGCGCACAGCCGTTAGCCGCCAGCCTACAGTCGACAGCTCAAAGCGGGCGAGACGACAAGACGCGTTGATTGCTGGAATTAACCCTAAGCATTGGAAAACGAAAGTGAACCCAAGACCCAGGTTCGCAACCGAGCCTGGGGCACCCGCAGCACTAGAGAAAAGCAAAAGCCCCCGAAGATCGGGGGCTTTTGCGTGAATTTGGTTGTGTTGAAGATTACGGCTTGGTCGGATCCGGGGGAACACCGGGCTTTACGTCTTGCGGCGTGCTGGCGCTGGCGGCCACAGGCTTGCCAGCATCGGCGCCGTAACGCATCAAGTAGGGCATGAACGGAGTGACCTCGAAGGGCATCTTCTCGCGTTCTGCGACTGTGCCTACTGGCTTGCTCTTGATGAGTTCGAGCTTGTCGTTCCACGGATCAATCTTCACGCGGCCGCCGAGCGGAAGCGCCGCAATCTTCTGCGGGTTCTTGGGATCCACTGGCACGGAAGACTTGAGATCGTTGATTTCGGGCACGCGGTTGCCGAGGTGTCCGCTGATCAAGTTGGGGATTTCCTTCTGACGGCTGGCCAGCGCCTGCAGGAACAAGCCGGCGTTGCCGAGCTGATTCTTGTAAGGCGAGTTGTTCAGAATCTGCATGGCCTTGGCATTCGCTGCGGATTCTTCTTCGGGAGTGCGCGCGAAACCGAAGTGGCGGAAAGTGTCCTTGTCTTCGACGAGCAACTGGTCGAAGAAGGCGTATTGCGAATCGATGCGGTGACCGAGGACGACGTGGCTCAATTCGTGCGCCAGCATGGTGGCGAGGCTGGCCTCATCGGGAAGCACGTCGATCAAGCCGCGGCTCAGAACAATGGTGTGGCCCACGGTGAAGGATTCGAGGGTCGAGGTCATCAACACGCGGCAACGCACTTCGGGATCGACGTCGATGTTGTTGGTGACTTCGAGGTTGTTGACGACGGTCTCGAGAACCTTGTCGACTTCGCCCTTGGGGGCCATCAAGCCGATGCGTTCGAGGCGATCGGTAACATTGTCTTCGGCCTGGCGGTCCCAGGAGCGCTGTGCCTGAATAGGAGTCAGGTCATTGTTGGTCTTGGTGTCATCGCTGACCGGAGTCTCGATGAGAATTTTGCTGAGTTCTTCTTCCTTGGAGGTGTTGCCGAGATTGTAGCCCCACAGGCGGGTCTGCGCCTTGAAGTCGAGCTTCTTGCTGAGCGCGTAGTGCAGATCTTTTTCTTCGCTGTAGACGAAGGTGGGCATCCACATGCCGGGCTGCACGTTGGTGCGCCAGCTATCAAAGTGGAAGTACCAGCTGGAGTGGCCGTTGCCTTCGTAAGCGCCGTTGAAGCGGACGATATGGTAATCCTGATCCTCAACCCAGATGCGGCCCAGGAAGCGGCCGTGATTGTTCTTGTCGGAAGGAGTCACATCGAAAACCAGGCAGCGCACTTCGCCGAGGAATTCGCGGCGGACGTAGTCGAACTTGTAGTGCTGCTTATCGAAGCCGTTGGTGTCGATGAAGATCATCTGCAAAAAGCCGTCGGGCAGGAACTGCATGGCGAAGCTGAAGAAATTGCCGATGGAGCCCACGACGCGCTTGCCCTTGCTGGAGGTGTCGTTCAGAGGAACGAGCTGGACACCCTTGGAGAAATTGGCGCGGCCGAGGAAGTACTTATCGCCGGCAGGAATCTGCCCGAGATCTTTATCGGGCTTGAGGTTCTGAATGTAGGTTTCCACCAGCGGCTGATAGTTGCGGATCTGGCCGTAGAGGTGCTGCTCGTTATTGATGACGCGATCCAGGACCTGGTCCATCGTGCGAGGCTGGTCCGGCGCGGGTGCTGGCGGCGTATTGGCGGCCGCGGAAAAGCAGACACCGGCGCAGAGCAGAAGCACGAGGATATATTTCGACAGCGTTCGCATGATCATTCTCCTCAGTAGGCCAGCCGGAATTCGATTCGAACACGGGCGGGGAAGTCGACCGGTTCGCCCTCTCGTTTTGCCGGCTTGAACTTGATTTGTTGAGCGGCGCGCACGGCGGATTCGTCGAGGCCGTGCCCAAGACCGCTGACCACCTTGTTGATTTGAATGCTCCCGTTGGCCAAGAAGACGAGGTCGATGACCACGTCGCCTTCAATTCTCATGCTACGCCCTTCCGCGGTGTATTCAGGGCGGGGCTTGTCCAAAATGTTAGGAGAAGTATCTGCTGGACCTGTGGGACCAGTCTTTTTCTTAGGAGTTTCAGCGGACGTGTCCGTAGCAGCGAAGCCGCCGGCAACCACCGCGCCGGCCTTCTTGGGAGCGCCGGTCGGGGGAACCGCGGTGCCGTTGCCGAAGCCGGTGCTGGGGATGACCCCGCGGGCTCCGTCCTTGCCGCCTGTGCCGTTGCCGTAGCCTGGTCCGCCGGGCAGAGCCGGATCGCCGAGGCGATTCACGTTTGTGGCATGGTTCGGGTCGCCCTTGCCGGCAATGCCGTTGGGATCACCGAAACCGCCGGTCTGGACCTTCTCGGGAGGTAGAGCCTTCAACGTCGGTGTAGCACCGCTGCCGGAGTTGCCGAAGTCACCCGTCTTCGGAGGTTCTTTGGGTTTCTTCGGGCCGTTTTCCTTGATGTCAATCGTCGGAGGCACGATGGCCTTCGCAATTTCAGGTTCGAGCTTGTTCTCGATCTTCTGGACCTTCGGCTGCACCTTCGGAGCAGCGAGATTCGCGAAGATGTGCGGCTGCTGCGGATTCAGTTTCGGTGGTTCGACCGGAGTCGGAGGGGGAGTTTTCACTTCCACTTTGGGAACCTTCGCCTTGGGGGGAGGGGGCGGAGGAGGAGCCACCGGAATTTCCGTCGGCGGCGTGGTAAGTGGAGTGGACGAGTAAAACTTCACGGCCGTTTTCATGCCCTCGGGGTACAGAAGAGGAACGAGAATGAAAAATCCGAGAACCGTGAATTGAAGAACAGCGCTGAAACCGATGCGGCCCCAGCTGGGTTTCGTTTCGGGAAGAAGACCCAAACGCGCAGGAACGGGTTTGGTCCCCATGTGCGCTTTCCAGGCGTCCCGGTTGGTAGCACGGCCGCGATTGGCATCGAGTCCAACGCCAAGCGAGGTTCTCCGTGGTGGATCAGCAATCATTATGGTCATCCGCTTGCCGCCTCATGCAGAGATTGGTCCCTATACTCGATCCCCGAGGGAATCCAGTTTCCTAAGGCTCAGGACGATCTTTGCGCAGTACGAGGGTACTGAGTACAAAGAATCGCCCGAATAGGACTTTCGTACTAAAGACGCGTATTCGCTAATGGACCTTGCGAACAACGGACTCTTGGACACGAAAGTTAACCGGGACAAACCCGCCGAGGCGAATTTCGTTGCGGGACGGGGGCGCAACGCTAATAGGATACCGCATCCGGGGCCGGGGGATACCTCCGGATTTGTGCACCGGTCCCTCCTAAGGGGGTACTGGGGTTGGATGCAAGGGTCCAAGGAGACGTTGGTTGCAAGTTTAGGCGTCTAAGAGATAGAAATAAGAGAGTTAGGGCTCGACGGCGGGAGGCTTGTGCCGAACGATTCTCCAGGTAAACCGCAAAACGACCCTCTGCAGATCCTGAGCGGTCAACAGGAACAAGTGGATTCCCTGTACACAGAATCCGCGGCCCGAGCGTGGCAACTGACCCGGAAACAGTTTGGACTGGCGGTAGAGCGCAGCGTCGGGAAGCGTTTTTGCGATGCGCGAGGGATTACCGAGGCGCAGGTAGAGGAGTACTTGGCCGGTCTGCACATCGACGACCTGGCCCTCGCCACGGCGTGCATGGAGGGTTCCGAGGCGGCGTGGGAGTTCTTTATCGGGAATTTCCGGCACTACCTGCGGGCCGCCGCCGGCGCGATCATGAAGGGCGGCCGCTCGGGCTCAGACGCTCAGGAGTTGGCAGACTCGCTGTTCGCCGAGCTGTTTGGCCTGGTGGATGGGAAACGAGGCGAAGCATCGCTGTTTCGATATTTCCACGGACGCAGCTCACTGAAGACCTGGCTGCGCACCATCCTGGCGCAAAGGCATGTGGATCGACTGCGCCAAGCGAGGCGATTTGAGGCGCTGGAGCGCGACGATGGCGGCGGCGAAAAATATATCGTAGCCGAAAAAGTGGTCACGCCGGTTCTCGATCCCGATGTGAATGAATACCTCGAGCGGTTTCTTGCCGCGCTGAGCGCTTGTCTGGAGTTGCTGGAAGCGCGCGATCGCCAGAGGTTGGAATTCTATTACGCGAGAGAGAAAACGCTGGCGGAAATTGGGCGGTTGCTGGGCGAGCATGAATCGAGCGTGTCGCGCAATCTGGAACGCGTGCGGCGGGAACTGCGAGCGAATGTAGAAGAGCAGTTGCGCACCGCGCATTTTGTCGATGGGCAGGGGCGGCGCGTGCCACCCATGAGCGAAGCGGAAATCGCGTTGTGCCTGCAATACGCGGCCGAAGGCGCGCCCATCGATTTTCGCAAACTGTTCCCTGAACAGCCGAAGGGTTCATCGACGAGCGGAAGAAAGGAATCGTCGTGACCGGCCGCAAGAAACCATTCGCAAAACGTTCTATGAAAGGAGAGCGCCATGGCGACTGACGACCGCGAACAGCAATTCGAACGCGCCCTGGCGAAGCACCTTCGCGACACATCGGACAACGCTTGTCCTGACGCGGAAGTACTCTCGGCATATCACGAGCGGACGCTCTCGCTGGAAGAGATGGCCAAGTGGAAAGAGCACATCGCGGGATGTGAGCGTTGCCAGGAGACGCTGGCGCTGGTCGAACAAACGGACAGCCTGGATGTGGAAGTTTGGCAAGAACAAAACGCCGTGACGACGGTCGAGGACCAAGCGACCATGTCCACACTGATGCGTCCTGCAGCCGCGAGAATGACGAGCATGGAGGAACCCCGTTCTCTGAAAAGCGTGGCGGCAGTGCCGGCGGTCGCGGTGGCGAAGCGGCTTCCGCGGGCGCAGTGGAAATGGATCGTGCCGATTGGCGCAGTGGCAGCGGGAATCATCGTGTGGGTCGGCGTTGTCGAAATTCGCAAACAGTATGGGCAAAACGCGCCGCAGGCCGTGCAGACGGCGCAGAATCAGGAGCCCGCCACCCCAGGAACGATGACGGATTTGAAAGCTCCGCCGTCAAGCGCGGTACCACGGCCGCCGGAGGAACTAGAATCACGCGATGAAAACAAACAGTTGCATGCTGCGACACCAGCGGCGGGAGTGCCCACGGCCAGCCCCTCGCCGAGGATGGTTGCTCCGAATGCGGCGAAGGTTGAGGAACTGGACAAAAAGAGAGACGCGACCGCAGGCACAGGCTTCGGCTCTGGAAATGGCGCTGGCGCGTTGGCGCCTGCTGCTCCGAGCGAAGCAAGCAGGGAAGCGCTTGAAAGACGCAGGAATGATTTGAGTTTACTGACGAAAGATGGCGATATTGCAGCCAGTGCGACCGCGAATGCTCCGGTGTCTCGCGTGAGTCCAGCCCCGGCGCCTCCCGTGGAAAAGGGTCGAGCGGCAATCGCGCAGAAAACTCCCGCGCCAGCGGCCCCGAGACCGGGTAACGTGTCAGCAATCACGGGTACGGTGCGCGATCCATCGGGTGCTGCGATTGGCGGAGCGATCATAACGGCGACGGATACCACCAATGGAAAGTCGAAGACGGCAGTGGCGGACGCTTCAGGAAACTTCGCATTGAACGATTTGCCTGCGGATCAGTATCGCGTGGTGGTGGCACAGAGCGGTTTTGCCAAGTCGGAACAAACCCTGACGCTTGCGCCGGAACAGAACGAGCAATTGCAGGTGCAACTCAAGTTAGGCGCAACGGCGCAGACCGTGGAGGTAACGGCGGGGGCGGCGGCAGTGAACACGCAGAGTGCCGACTCCGTGACGGCGAATACGGTTTCCAGCGCAGAGACGAGTGAATTGGCCGTCAATGGGAGGAACGTTTACCAACTGGTGCAGCTTGCAGCAGCCGATCCGCGCTACATTCTTTCGCCGGATCGGAAGATCGCCTGGCGAGCCGGGGATGGTGGAAAGATTGAGCGCAGCACAGATCAAGGGAAGACCTGGAAGCTGCAGAACAGCGGCGTTAGCACCGATTTGCGCGCGGGGTCGGCGACCTCGGATAAAGTGTGTTGGGTGATTGGAAAAGCGGGGACGATTCTGATGACGGCAAACGGCGGAAAACACTGGAAGCAGGTGACGTCGCCGATTACGGAAGATGTTGGCGGGATTGACGCGACGGACGCGCAGCACGCGACGATCTGGGACATTCCCAATCGCAAGAGCTTCCAGACTTCGGACGGCGGGGTGACGTGGACGCAGACGACGAACGAATAGCGCTGCTGCAAGAAAAACTTGTCGATTCGTTCTAACAAAGAAGGTGCAGTGACTCAGCACAGGCTAAAGCCTAGGCTATGGCAGTCGAGGAGAATCCATGGACAGCTCGCGGGTAGACCAGAACAAAATGGTGCGTTGGGCGATAGCGGGTGCGCTGATCGCGCTGGGTGGAGTGGCGGCGTTTGTGCCGCAATATCGCGCGGGCAGGAAAGCCGAATCACAGGAACGAGGCGCGGTGCAGTCGAGCGCGCCGGATCAGGCGACCACGCAGAATGACCAGACGGATCTGGCGCTGGCGGTTTATAACTCGAATATCGCGCTGGTGCGCGATGTGCGGCAGCTGCAGCTGCCCTCTGGCACCTTCCGGCTGAAGTTCATGGATATTGCCGCGACAGTGAATCCGGCGACGGTGCACTTTCGCTCGATGACGGAGCCCGAGAAGGTCGGGGTGCTCGAACAGAACTACGAGTACGACCTGCTCGAACCGGCGAAGCTGCTGAACAAGTATGTGGGCAAAGAATTGACGCTGGTGCGGAGTTATACGGAAAATGGAACGACGAAGCACGAGGAGATCAGAGCCACGCTGCTGGCGAACAACAACGGGCCGGTGTGGAAGATCGGCAACGACATTGTGACGGGAATTTACGCCGAGTCCTACCGTTTTCCGGAAGTGCCGGCGAATTTATACGACCGGCCGACGCTGCTGATGTCTTTGGAGAATTCCGGCGCGCGGAAGCAGACGATTGAAACTTCGTATCTGGCCAGCAATCTCTCCTGGAACGCAGACTATGTGTTAACTGTGGGACGGGACGACAAGGCCGCGGACCTGGATGGCTGGGTGACGCTGGTGAATAACTCCGGCACAGCGTTTCACAATGCGAAGCTGCAGTTGGTAGCCGGCGATCTGAATCGGCTGCCCGAAGCGGGACGCTATCGGGCCGCAGACATGATCGCAAACGCTCCCGTCGCAAAGGCGGTCGGGGGCTTCGTGCAAGAGAACTTCAGCGAGTACCACTTGTACTCGCTCGGCCGGCGGACGTCGGTCGAAGACAAAGAGACCAAGCAAATCAGTCTGCTGGAAGGAAGTAACGTCCCAGTCGAAAAGTTGTTCGTGGTGAACGGCCAGAATTTCTACTATCACAACGCGCAAAATCCCGGTTCGCCGCTGAAGGATGCAGTGATGGTGTTCTACAAGTTCAAAAATGAAGAGAAGGCAGGGCTAGGGATTCCAATTCCCGCCGGCAATGTGCGCGTGTATCAGAAAGATTCGAAGGGTGGGCTGCTGTTCATCGGTGAGGACCACATCGACCACACGCCGAAAGACGAATTTATCACCGTGAAGATTGGCAATGCGTTCGACATCGTTTCCGAGCGCAAACAAGTCGACTACAAGAGCATTGCGAGCCACGTGTGGGAAATGGAGTTTGAGATCACGCTGCGCAACCACAAGGACACGCCGGTGACCGTGCAGGTGAACGAGCCGATTGGCGGCGACTGGGAGATGTTGTCCTCGACCTATCCGGCGAAGAAGACGGAAGCGTTTGCGGCGCAGTTTAATGTGCCGGTCAAGGCGAATGGCGAGTCGGTGCTGCGGTACCGGATTCGGGCGCGGTGGTAGGGGGAAATGGCGGCGGCTAGCTTAGGCAGGGTCTCGATGGGTTGCTGTTTGTAGCTATTGCTTGCGTTGAGATCCTTCGCCCAAAAGCCGGGCTCAGGATGACAATGTGAGCGATAAGATCGCCTCAGGATGACAATTTTGGGGAGTCAGGCGGGGCCGGCGACGAAGATCATTTCGGGCGAATCGTCCTGTAGCGGCAGGCCCTCGAAATTGCCATAAGTGGCTTCGAGTTGGAAGCCGCAGCGCGCCAGCAGGTGCTCGACTTCATAGCGAAAGAAATAGCGCAGCGCCCACGCCATGACCAGGCGTTCTTTTCGCCCGCCAGGGTGGGTCACGTCGAAAATCATTTCGACGTCATTGCACTGCAAGGCGCGATGGTAGGCAGCGACGCGCTCGGAAAGCGCCACGTGCCGGCCATCCGGCAGGTCGTATTCGATCAGCAGTGATTCCTTGAGGTATTTGGGATCGTGCATACGTTCGGCATCGGTCTGAAAGAAATCGACGATGAGCCGGCCGCGGGGAGCCATGTGCTTTTTTGCGCATTCTAGGCAGCGAACTTGATCCTCGACTTCAAGGATGTGCTGAAACGGCCGGAAGGGAACGATGATGAGGCGGAATTTCTCGCCCAGGTCGAAGCCGGTCATGGCGCCTTGGACCAGTTGAATGCGTTCCTGGGTTTCGTGGGTTAAGGCGCAGCGTTTGGCGGTGGCGCGTTCCAGCATTTTCTCCGAAATGTCCAGTCCGACGACGCGGTATCCCGCCTGCGCGATTGCGAGAGTGATACGACCAGTGCCACAACCGAGTTCCAGGACGGGATCGCCATATTGGCGCGCGGCTTTGGAGTAAAAGGCAACGTCCTGCGTGCGCATCGTCACCATCGGCGAGCTGTCGTAATAGTCGGCGATGAAACTGTCGTAGAGCGCTTTCTCTTCACTCATTAGCTGACGATCGCTTCGGCTTCAATTTCGACCAGCATTTCGGGGGAAATCAGTTTGCTGATTTCGATCATGGAAGTGGCGGGGCGAATGTCTTTGAAGAACTCGCCATGAGCGCGGCCGATCTGCTGCCAATCAGCAATATTCGTGACGAAAATGCGCGTGCGCACAACGTCTTTCAGGCTGCCGCCGCAACGAGTCAGCGCGGATTCGATGTTGCGAAGCGTTTGCAGCGTTTGCCCGTATGAATCACCAGCGGCGACAACCTTTCCGTCGGGACCGGTGGCGGTGGTGCCGGAAACCCAGATTTGGTGGCCGACGCGGACGGCGCGAGAGTAGCCCACAATCGGCTCCCACTCTGTGCCGGTGGAGAAATTCTGTCGTGGCATTTTCGGTTCCTTGGCCGCGGCGCTTCGATGAGCCGCGGAGTCGCATGCTAAACTGAAGGCAGTATGGCATAGCCGGGCGCTTCCCCCGAGCATCCAAAGAGACGCGCATGCGCTGCAACAATATTATTGAAGCGGTGGGACGGACGCCGCTGATCCGTTTGAACCGGATCGCGAACGGGCTCAAGCCGCAAGTGTGGATCAAGGCGGAGATGCTGAATCCCGGCGGGTCGGTGAAGGACCGCATCGGCATCACGATGATCGACGATGCGGAGAAGCGCGGACTGCTGAAGCCCGGCGGAACAATTATTGAAGGCACCAGCGGGAATACCGGCATGGGCCTCGCGCTGGTTGCGGCCGTGCGCGGATACAAGTGCGTTTTCACCACGACCGACAAGCAATCGAAGGAAAAAGTGGATTTGCTGAAGGCGCTGGGCGCAGAAGTGATTGTCTGCCCGACGGCGGTCGAGCCGGAAGATCCGCGCAGTTACTACAGCGTGGCCAAAAAGCTGGCGCGCGAAATCCCCAATTCCTACTATCCGAACCAGTACGACAATCCGAGCAATCCCGATGCGCACTACGCGACGACCGGCCCCGAGATTTGGGAGGATTCGGAAGGGAAGATCACGCATTTTGTGTGCGGGATGGGGACCGGCGGAACCATCAGCGGCGCCGGGAAATTCCTGAAAGAGAAAAATCCGAAGGTGCAGATCGTCGGCGTCGATCCACAGGGATCGCTCTATTACGATTTTCACCAATCGGGAAAGATCACAAGGGCGCGGACGTATGTTGTGGAGGGGATTGGCGAAGATTTTTTCCCGACGACGATGGACATGAAGATTCTCGACGACGTGATCCAAGTGAACGACGAGGAGTGCTTCGTGGTGGCGCGACGGCTGGCGAAGATGGAAGGGATTTTCACCGGCGGGTCGGGCGGCGGCTGCCTTTCGGCAACGTTGCAGCTGGCGCAAAGGCTGGGGCCGGAGGCATTCGTGGTGGCGTTGCTGCCGGATACCGGCATGCGTTATCTGAGCAAGGTTTATAACGACGAATGGATGCGCGAGCGCGGGTACGTGGAGTCGAGCGTGCCGATCACCGCAGCGGAGGTAGTCAGCGCGAAGAAGGGCGCCGGCAAGGTGCGGGAGTTGGTGATTGCGCGGCCGTATCAGACGATTTTTCATGCGCTGAAGACGATGCAGGAGCAGGACATTTCACAGATTCCGGTGTTCGAAGAGAATCTGCCAATCGGCACCGTGTATGAGGATCAGATCCTCACGCTAGCGCTACAGGGGAAGGACCTGCGAAAGCTGGTGGTGCGTGAAGTGATGAGCAAGCCGCTGCCAAGAGTTTTGAAGAATGCGCCGGTGGAACGCATTACGTATATTTTGAGCCACGAAAATCCCGCGGTGTTTGTGGAGATGGACGAAGGCAAGTTTGAGATCCTCACGAAATACGACCTGATGAGCACCGTTGCGGGATTGATGGAACAGAAGCGCTAGCGGCCTCCCTTTTTCGTGAAATTCGGCAATCCAGGACTGAAAAGTGAAGATTCAGGAATTCAATGAGCGGCTGAAGGACTCGATTCTTATCGCGGACGGGGCGATGGGGTCGATGCTGCACGATGCGGTGGGCGCGGTGCGTTGCTTCGACGAACTGAACGTGACGGAACCGGAAGCGGTGTTTCGCGTGCACCAGGCGTACATCGAGGCGGGCGCGCAGATTATCGAGACCAACACGTTCGGGGCGAACCGCTTCAAACTGGAGCCGCTCGGGCTCGGGGATGAAGTGCTGAAGTTGAACAGCCGGGGCGTGAAGATAGCGCGGGAAGCGCGCGAGTCCGCGTCACGAGAAGTGCTGATCGCCGGGTCGATTGGACCGCTGGGAATCGGTGTGCAGGCGCGGCACCCGGAGCCGAACCAGATTCTGTCGATCTTCCACGAGCAGGCGCTGGCGCTGGAGGAGCGGGGCATCGACCTCTTTGTGCTGGAAACATTTTCGTACATCGAAGAACTGCAACTGGCCATTGATGCGATCCGGTCATTTTCGTCGCTGCCGATCATCGCGCAATTGACCTACACCGAAGAGGGCACAACGCACGGAGACATGCGGCCGTTCGTCACGACGGCGATGGTGAAGGACAAGAATATCCAGGTGATTGGGGCGAATTGCACGCTGGGGCCCCAATCGCTGCTGCCGATCTTGCAGGAAATTGCGAACGCCACGGAGTTTGCGGTGAGTGGTATGCCCAATGCGGGATTCCCGAAGCGCGAGGGCGACCGCATTGTGTATCCGAAGTCGTCCCCGGCGTATTTTGCGGAGTTTGCCCGGGAGGCGGCCGCAATCGGCGTGCGCATCCTCGGGGGGTGTTGCGGAACCACGCCTGCACATATCCAGGCGATGGCGGAAACTGTGAAGTCGCTGCGTCCGGCGAAGACGCACAGTGCATCGGTGGTAGTCGCGACGACGCAGCCGTCGATTCCCTTGGCGGAGCGCGAGCCGGAAAGCAAGCTCTGGAAGAAGTTCCAGGGCAAAGAGTTTGTGGTCTGCGTGGAGATTGATCCGCCCAAAGGCATTTCGCTCGACCGGATTTTCGAACAGGTCGACAAGGTGATGGCGTCGAAGAAAGTGGACGTGATCGATATCAACAGCGGAGCGATGGCGCGGGTTGGGATGGACGCGCTGATTGTTGCGGGCGCGCTGGAGGCGCGCGGCGTGGAAACCGTGCCGCACCTGACTACGCGCGACCAGAACATTATTGGATTGCAAGCGATGTTGCTGGGTGCGTGGGCGGTCGGCGGCGTGCGCAATGTGCTGGGGATTACCGGAGACCCGCCGTCGGTGGGCGATTATCCGGAAGCGAGCGGCGTGTATGAAGTGGATTCGGTGGGACTGACGAAGATCCTGCACCGGTTGAACCAGGGCACGGACTGGGCCGGGAAAACGCTGGGCGGGCAGACGAATTTCACGATTGGCGTGGCACTAAATCCTGTAGCAGATGACCTCGAGAATGAAATCGCCCGATTCCACGCGAAGATCGAAGCAGGCGCGCATTTCGCGATGACGCAGCCGCTGTTCGACCCGGAGCACTGGCATACGTTTCTGAAAAAGCTCGGAGGCAAGCCGCCGATTCCGGTGTTGATCGGAGTGTGGCCGCTGAACAGTTACAAGCAAGCGCTCCGGCTCAATAACGAAGTGCCCGGCATCGTGATTCCAGAACCGTTGCTGAAGTCGATGGAAGCGGCTGGCGCGGCGGCGAGGGATCGCGGGTTTGAGGTTGCGCGAGAGATGTTGGCCTGGGCGCGGACGGAAATGGCCGGAGCGTATTTGATTCCGCCGTTCAAACGCTACGAGGAAGTGCTGGACGTTTTGTGATTCCGCCATTGACCGCTTGTTAAGGCGGGCGTTTAATGGTGCCGCGCATGAATTCCCCTGTAAAAGCCGGGCGTAGTTCGCCGCTGGGCGCTACGCTTTGCGATGGCGGAGCGAACTTTAGTTTGTTCTCACGGCGGGCCGAGAAGGTGGAGTTGCTGTTTTTCGACGACGTCGATGCAGCGAAACCGTCGCGCGTTATCGCTCTTGACCCGATAGCGCATCGCACCTATCACTATTGGCACGCGTTCGTGCCGGGGGTGGCTTCGGGGCAGCTCTACGGCTACCGCGTGTACGGGCCGTTCGATCCCGCGAATGGGCTCCGGTTTGATCCGGCGAAGGTCCTGCTGGATCCCTACGCGCGCAGCATTTTCACTCCGAAGAATTACACACGAGAAGCCGCGACGGCGCCAGGCGACAATGCCGCCACCGCGATGAAGAGCGTTGTGGTTGATCCTGGCGGGTACGATTGGGAAGGCGATGAACCGCTGCATACGCCATCAACACGGACAATTGTGTATGAAATGCACGTTCGAGGGTTCACGCGGAATCCAAACTCCGGCGTGCCGGAACATCTGCGGGGAACCTATCGCGGGTTGATCCAGAAGATTCCGTATCTGAAGCAGCTCGGGATCACGGCGGTAGAGCTGCTTCCGGTTTTCCAGTTCGACGCGCAAGCTTCTCCGCCCGGGCTGGTCAACTATTGGGGCTACCAACCGGTCGGTTTCTTTGCGCCGCATGCAGCGTACAGTTCGGAGCAAGGCGCGCTTGGTCCGGTGAATGAGTTTCGCGATATGGTCAAGGCGCTGCACCGCGCGGGGATCGAAGTCATTCTGGACGTGGTGTTCAATCATTCCGCGGAAGCCGGGGCGGATGGCCCGACGCTTAGTTTCCGGGGCATCGACAATCTTTCGTACTACATTCTGGAAAATGACCGTGCGCGCTACGCAAACTATAGCGGGTGCGGCAATACCATGTATGCGAATCACCCCGTTGTGCGGCGGATGATCGCTCAGAGTTTGCGCTATTGGGTGGAGGAGATGCACGTTGACGGCTTCCGCTTCGATCTCGCATCGATTCTGGCGCGCGACGTGAGTGGGAACGTGCTGTCGAATCCGCCGCTGCTTTGGGATATCGAATCGAATCCCGCGCTGGTAGGAACCAAATTGATTGCCGAGGCATGGGACGCCGGCGGGCTGTACCAGGTGGGGCAATTCATCGGAGACAGTTGGAAGGAATGGAATGGGCGATTCCGTGACGATGTGCGCCGCTTTTTTGCCGGCTCGGAAGGCGAGGTACGCAATCTGGCAGACCGGTTCGTGGGCAGCCCTTCCATCTACGCGCACAAGCAGCGCGAGGCGGAACAAAGCGTGAACTTTGTGACGTGTCACGACGGATTCACGCTGAATGATCTGGTCAGCTACAACGGAAAGCACAACGAATCGAACGGCGAGAAGAACGCGGACGGCGCGAACGACAACTACAGCTGGAATTGCGGCGTGGAGGGTCCCGCCAACGATCCAGGTGTAGAAAAGCTGCGCAACCGGCAAGTGAAGAATTTCTTTACAGTGACTTTGCTGGCGCTGGGTATGCCCATGCTGTTGATGGGCGACGAAGTGAGACGGACGCAACTCGGGAATAACAATTCGTATTGCCACGATGACGAGTCGGTATGGTTCGATTGGGGCCTCATTGAGAAACATGTGGACGTGTTGCGCTTCGCGAGGCTGCTGATCGAGCGGCGACTGCGGCGCGACATGAGCGCCGAACAAAAGCGGCTGACGCTGACCGATTTGATTCGCAACGCTCCGCATGCGTGGCATGGCGTAAAGTTGTTGCAGCCGGATTGGGGAGACGCATCGCACAGCCTTGCATTCAGCACCGAGGTGGTGGAAGAGAAGCTATGGTTTTACGTGATCTTCAATGCCTACTGGGAGCCGCTGACATTCGAACTGCCAAACGCGGAGCTGGGTGTGCCGTGGCGGAGATTCATTGACACGTATCTGGATTCGCCGAACGACATCGTCTCCTGGGAAAACGCTCCGGCAGTGGTGGACGGGAAATATGCCGCGGGACCGCGATCGGTCGTGGTACTGACGCGATCCCTGACGTAAGACTTAGCTATCGTCATGGCGCAGGTTTGGCGTCAGCGCTGGTGTGGTCGTGAATAATGCGCCAGCCTTCGGGAAACCGCTGAAAGACGAGAGTGAAGACGCCACCCGGCTGGTCGTTAGCGCGCGTCAGGTGCCAGCGTCCCAGAACCAAAGCAGCGTCGTTGCCCAACATCCGAATTTCGAGATCGGAAAAATCGAGATGGCCCATGGCCGCGGTGCCGGGATAGTTTTTGCGGTAGCGCGCCAAGACAGGCTCCCACCCGCGCGTCACGCCAGAGGTTCCGGAGAAGGTGAGATCCGGCGAGTTCCAGTAACCTTTCATAAAGGCATCCACATCGCCACGGTTCCAGGCTGATTGTTGCTCGTTGAGCACGGCGCGAATCGCCTCGGTGGACGGCGAATCGACGATAGAAGGCTGGCCAGCATGGAGATGGGGTCCGAAGAAGGCACAGGCCAAAGCACCGCACAGGTAGGCCACTAAGATTATTATTTTCATTAAGTTACCTCGTAAGCTGGGAAGGATAGGCCAGATTCCGTCTGGAAGCAAGCCTTCCTGCGCATCCCCTTGGTTGCTGATGAGTTAAGCCCGCGAAGGCTATCGGATTGGTACTGCCGAGCTATTGGGCCTTACAACTGTAAAGCGCATTATCGCGGTGGAGGCTGAGGGATGTTCGCCGCCATGTTATTCGCGATATCGATCGTGGCCCTAGCGCAATTCGGGCTGTACTACTGGCGCGCTGTGCTCTCAGGCGTTGCGTCCCAGCCGGTTTCGAGCGCCGTGTTCGAGGCGGTGCGAGTGCCGGAAGCGGAGTTGCGGGGAGCGGACTTCGAGAAACTGGCCAGCCTGCTCGAACTTACGCCGGAACTGAAGGGCGATCAGGGTGGACTGGGCACCGTCGGCATCTACTACAAGGTGGTCGGCAAAATCGCCGATCTGTTTGGGAAACTCTCCCCTGCGCTGGCAGTCTGGGGCGAACAAGAACGCGTGCTGTGCGCGCGTTATGCCGCCGTAATGGTGGAGCGCCGGCTGGAAGCCAACCTCGCGCAAGCGGCGTCGTTGCGGTCCTGCTAAGTTCGGCGAATTTTCAAAGCGACGCAAGCCATCGTCAGCCAGCCCTGTTCTTCTTTCCAATTCTTCACATTCGATTTCAGTGTGCCGGTGCTATGCTAGTGGCCCGCCCGATACCTATCTAGAAAGAAGGAAATCCCATGGCAGATTTGGAGCAACTGAAGGCCAAATACGCATCGGTATTGAATGCCATAAATCAATCGGGAGTCCGCCTGGCCCACGTGCATATCCAAGACGACAAACTGTACATTGAGGGCGCCTGCGGTTCGGAGGCCATCAAGAACAGGATCTGGGATCAGGTGAAACTGGTTGATCCCACTTTTAGCGACTTGACCCTGAACCTGACCGTCGATCCTTCGCTTGCTCCGAAGGACCAGACTTATACCGTTGCGGCGGGCGACTCGCTGTCGAAAATCGCCAAACACTTTTACGGAAACGCGAATGAATATATGAAGATTTTCGACGCGAACCGGGACAAAATCTCCGACCCGAATAACATTAAGGTCGGGCAGCAATTGGTGATTCCGAGCTAGGGGACGCTTTCAGCAGCGGAGGGTAAGGCGCCAAGCATTTTTGGTTGAGATCCTTCGTCGCTGATAATGCGCTCCTCAGGATGACAGGCCGGTGTATCAGGCTGTATAGAGAAAAGACCACGATGAAAGGGCGAGCACATTGGGTGCCCGCCCTTTTTGTTTATGGAGATTGCTCAGTAGGCCCAGCGGACGAGCGTCGCGCCGGAAGTGAAGCCCGCGCCGACGGCAGCGAGCATCACCAAGTCGCCCTTCTTGAGCTTCTTTTCCTGAAGTGCGGTTTCCATGGCCAGGGGAATGGTGCCGGCGGTGGTGTTGCCGAAGCGGTCGATGTTGATGATTACTTTATCGAGCGGCATGCCGAGGCGTTCGGCGGTCGCGGTGATGATGCGGCGGTTGGCCTGGTGAGCGATGAAACAGTCCACATCCTTGCCGGTCAGGCCATTTTTTCCGAGGACCCGTTCGGTCATCTCGGCCATTTTCTTAACGGCATACTTGAAGACGTTTTTTCCGTCCTGATGGATGTAGTGCATCTTCTGGTCGACGGTTTCATGCGAGGCGGGATGCAAGCTGCCACCGCCGGGCATGTAGAGGAACTGGCCGCCCATGCCTTCCACCTGCGCAACATGATCGATGATGCCTTGCTCTCCTTCCTGGGCGGGTTCGAGCAGAACCGCGCCAGCGCCGTCGCCGAAAATGATGCACACCGCGCGGTCGGTGAAGTCGGTCATGGAAGAATTGACGTCCGAGCCGACCACCAGAACTTTCTTGTATTTTCCGGACTCGACGAATTTCGTGCCGACGTTGAGCGCATAGAGGAAGCCAGAACAGCCGGCGGAGACGTCGAATCCCCACGTATTTTGGATTCCGAGCTTATGCTGCACGAGGCAGGCTGTGGAGGGATACATCATATCCGGGGTGACCGTGCCGACGACAATCAGGTCCACTTCCTGCAAATCGAAAGGGTGGCGCGACTGCAGGCACTTCACGGCGGCAACGGCCAGATCGCTTGCGGCAACGCCCTTATCCGCGAGATGGCGTTCCCGGATACCGACGCGTTCCATGATCCATTCGTCCGTCGTGTCGACCATTTTTTCCAGGTCCGCGTTGGTGAGGACGCGCGGCGGAACGTAACC
>Ga0207780_1000143_pt1 | contig 18826 bp, 16 predicted proteins | sample LuqExpMetageno45_FD_187803 | JGI IMG/M metagenome (GOLD analysis project Ga0207780, IMG submission 187803) | Tropical forest soil microbial communities from Luquillo Experimental Forest, Puerto Rico - Sample 45 (SPAdes) | ecosystem: Environmental > Terrestrial > Soil > Tropical forest ...
CTCCGTTAGCAACTCCTGGATCTCTTCTGGAAACACCTCCGCATAGTGCACCGCTGCCCGTACCTTCGTCTCCGGCCACCGCAAATGCCGAGCCACGGCCGCCACGTTTCCCTTATAGGCGCGCACCAACATCACCACTTCCCATACCGCCAAACTGCTTCCTTCGATATAAGCGTTACGGCCCGCGACGGAATCGCGAAAATCGATGAACGCAAACTCTCCCCGTCTCAACCCTTCTTCAATCAGGCGCGCACTCGCGTCGCTCGGCGTCCACCCATGCCGGCTCGCCATGCGCTTCAGCCGTTTCCCACTCTCAATCGGCAATCGTGTACTCACTACCACTGACCGTTTCGTTTTCATAAATGCCTCAGATTGTAACTATTGTATGCATTGTAGCATATTCTGAAGGCGGTCCACTTTTCTCGCCAATTCACCGCCACTAGTTGAGCTCGTGAGACGCTACGCGCGTTTCAGATTCCCGCGTACCAGGCATACCCGGCTTCGGGTGAAGCCGAGCCCAAGCCCTTGCCGAACTGTTTGAGACTATCCGTCACCGTGATGCGTGTAATGTATTTGACGCTTTTATAGCCGACCTGCCGAGTCACGCGCAAGCGCAGCGGCCCGCCGAACCCTACAGGGATCTCATCGCCATTCATGCCATAGGCCAGCAGCGTTTGCGGATGCAACGCGTCCGCCATATCGATGCTTTCCCACCAATCCGGTTGAATCGACCGGTAAACCACGTATCGCGCCTGCGGCAACGCGCCCGCCACTTCCAACACGTGAGACAGCGGCGCGCCGATCCACTCCGCGATATACGACCAACCTTCTTCGCACTGAATCATCGTAATGTGGCTGCGCTGCGGGTAGCTTTTCAGCTCCGCAAGAGTGAACGATCGCGGCTGTGCGACCATCCCATCCACCGCAACCCGCCAGTCGGCGAATCGTCCCTCCTGCAAGCGCTTGAACTCGTCGCTCGGTGGATCCACTTCGTTCATCAATGGCTTTGCGGAGATTTGGCTTCGCGAAAATTCGCGCGCCATCGAGTGCCGCGTCAATAATCGCTGCACCGCATAAGTCAGCGTCTCGCCCGGCCCGTAGACGCCGCCGGAATCCGGTGGAATCAATCCATAACGTCCGGCCAACTTCGCCGCCACCGCCAGCCCCGTTGCTCCTGCCGCAGCGGCAACGCCCGCGGTGATCAGTTTCCGTCGCGAAAGCGTACTCATACTCGCTCCAGTGGCTCGGCAACCCGGCCCGTGATCATCGCGCGCATGCGGCTCCAGAATCCGGCAAGAAAAATCATCAGCAGATGAACCACAAGAAACAGCACCAGTACCCAAGTGAAGACAAAATGCAGCGTGCGCGCCGATTGCTGCCCACCCAGAACATTCACCGCCGCCGGAAACGCCGAGACAAACGAAGGCGACATCGCCAGCCCCGTCCAGATGATCATGGGAAACAGAATAAAGATCACTACCAGGTACGCCAAGCGCTGCAGCACATTGTACGACCACGCCTCGTGCGCGCCCGGCCGAGCGAATTTCAAATGCTGAAGCAGCGAAGCCAGAAGGCTCTTCGGCGACACGTCCGAGCGACCGGGAAACACGTTGCGACGGAAATGTCCGTCGAACAGGCCCACGCCCACATACAGCAAGCCCGTCAGCACCAGAATCCATGCCGATTGAAAGTGCAAGTACCGGCTCCAGCCATTCTGGTCGGGCATCACATACCCGTAACCGGTGGGCACCAATTTCCGCGAAGCCGGGATCGGGATTTTGAATAGAACAGCAGTGTTTACGTTCCCAACTTCGCCCCAGTAGAACCGCGGGTGCGACACCACAATTTCCAGTCCCGTGACCAGCAGGGCCAGGAACGCCAGCGCCATGATCCAGTGCGTCAGACGCACGAGCAGCGAATGCCGGGAGCGAACGGTTTCCGCCATTTGCGCAGTTGTATCAACGACCTCTTGGTTGCGCAAGCTATTTCTAAACCGGCAGAAGTAAATCCAAATTCGTGCTGATTTCACTATTGCGTTTTAGGAACGGTCGTTGACGAGCCGTCAAATTGGCGCATATTGGAAGTAAAGACGGAGACATCCTGTGCGACAGAAAAACCTGCCTGTACTACTCGCGTCACTCATGCCTTTCCTTGGCGTTGCGTCGTGGCTAATCGCGGCGGACCGCGCTGATTCCAATTTGCATCCGAGAATCAGCGGCAGCAAGCAACTGACGTTCGACGGGCTAGGGAAAACTACTTTGGGTACCGACGGCACCAGCCTCTATTTCACGGAGCTCGCCGGGGACAATTTCATCATCGCCAAAGTGCCGGCCGCTGGTGGAGACGTCTCGAAAGTTGATGTGAATCTCGCGAACGCCGAACTGCTCGATGTTTCTGCCAAGCATTCCTCGTTGCTGGCGGCAGACTTCTCCTCGGCATCAGCGTCCGGTTATCCGTTTTGGGTTTACTCACTGACGGATCGCGCGGCACAGCGTTTCGGAAGCCTGACCGGCCACGAAGCTGTCTGGTCGCCAGATGGTCAGCATCTACTGCTGGTGAAGGGATCAACGCTGTACGTGACCGAGCCAAACGGTGCACCCGAAAAGGAACTCGCGACGGTTAAGGGCACCCCCTACGATCCGAAATATTCACCCGATGGGAAGCGCATCCGCTTCAGTGTTGGGGACACCCTGTCCAATACCTCCGCCATTTGGGAAGTGAACAGCGACGGAACCGGCTTACATGAATGGTTGGCGGACTGGCGTGCGGTTACTTCCAAATGCTGTGGAAACTGGAGCAACGACGGACGCTATTACTTTTTCCAGGCCTCTGGCAACTCTTCGGCCAACGGCGGGGATCTGTATGCGTTCTCCGAACCCAGCGGAAAGGTAGACAAAAAACACATCGATCTGCCTGTCAAACTCACGGAAGGGTCCATTTCTTTTTCAAGGCCGGTCTTCGCTGCAGACAGTAAGACCATGTGGACGCTGGGACTAAATACACGAGTTGCCGTGGTGAGTTACGACCCTTCCAGCGGCAAGTACTTGCCATATCTCGCCGGAATCTCCGCAACGGACCTGGATTTCTCGGCTGACGGTCAGTGGGTAGCCTTCGTGTCCGTACCAGAGGGAACGCTCTGGCGTTGCAAGGTCGATGGGTCAGAACGGCGGCAACTGACTTTTTCTGGCTCAAGAGCCGCCCTTCCCCGGTGGTCGCCGGATAGGAAACAGGTCGCGTACGTAAATGTGGAGCCGGGAAAACCTTGGGCAATCCAAATCGTGTCCGCGGACGGCGGAACGTCACGGGCCCTCTTCCCGGAAGCGGTCACCCAGATCGACATCAACTGGACGCGCGATGGCGGGAAGATCATCTTTGGTCGAATCACTCAGCACAACGCGGAGGGCTTGACGATCCTCAGCTACGATTTGAAAACACACGAAGTCACCACGGTGCCTGGATCGGAAGGGCTCTTCAGCCCGCGATTGTCTCCCGATGGCCGCTACATCGCAGCGCTTTCCGGCGACCTGACCCGGCTCATGTTGTACGACACGGAATCAAAGACGTGGTCGCAATGGCAGACCTTGGAGTCCGGCGCATTGAATTATCCAGTTTGGTCAAAAGACAGTAAGTCGATCTATTTCGACGACCTTGTCAGCGGCGAAGGCGCATATTGCCGAGCGAGGGTCGGTGAAAGTCATTACGAGCATGTATTTCTCCAGAAAGGCATCGAACGGTATCTTGGGCCCTTTGGGCTGTGGTCGGGCCGCGCGCCAGACGGGTCGGTTCTCTTCGTTCGGGAAGCGAGCACCCGGGAGATTTATGAACTACAGCTGGAGTTGCCTTAGGGCCCGTCCGATGACGTGGCGCGAATTGGAGGCTACGCGTATGAAAGCCCGTGTCTTGTGGGTTCTGATTCTCTTCTTGCCGCTCCTTGCAGCGTCTTCCATTCCATCGCAAGCGCAGAATTCCGATAGTGATCGAAAACTGCTTTCCCGCGTCGAGCCCGACTATCCGCCGGTTTTGCGAATGCGCCAGATCGGTGGAACGGTGAAGCTGCAGATCACGATTGCGGCGAACGGAACCGTGGAAAGCGCCAAAGTTCTCGGGGGGAATGCCATCCTGGCGGAATCCGCTGTGACGGCCGTCAAAAAATGGAAATATGCGGCCACCGGCGCAACGACGACTGCAAACGTTTCTCTCGAATTCAATCCATTCCGCTAGCGGCAGTGGCGCCCTGGCGTTCTCGCGCCCTCCGCAATTGACTGGCTTCTGCACCCAACCTAACATTGCCGATTCATGGAGGCTCCGGACTCCTTAATCGGCCGAACCGTCTCGCATTACCGCATCATCGAGAAGCTCGGTGCTGGCGGCATGGGTGTGGTCTACAAAGCCGAAGATACAAGGCTTCGCCGATTTGTCGCACTGAAGTTTCTTCCCGAAAACATGGCGCAACACTCACCCGCGCTGGAGCGATTTCGCCGCGAGGCACGCGCCGCATCAGCCTTAAATCATCCCGGCATCTGCACGATCTATGACATCGGTGACCAGGACGGCCGGGCGTTCATCGCCATGGAATTCATCGAGGGCCAAACGCTGCGTAGTTACATCAACGCAAAGCCGCTTCCTCTGCAAGAAGTCTTGCGAATCGGTATTCAGGTCGCCGATGCCCTGGATACCGCCCACGGAGAAGGCATCATCCACCGCGACATCAAGCCGGCGAATATTTTCGTCACCAAGCGCGGAAATGCCAAGGTCCTCGACTTCGGCCTTGCGAAACTTCTTCCCAGAGGTGTCGCGGGTGCGGATCCAGATGCCAGCGGCGACGATTCGGACTCCACTTCGATCGTCGGCATCATCAGTGGCACTCCGTCCTACATGTCTCCGGAACAAATTCGCGGCGACGATCTGGACGCTCGCAGCGACCTTTTCTCTCTAGGCCTGCTTCTTTATGAGATGGCCACGGGCCGCCAGGCGTTTAGCGGCAAGGGCGGCGTGATCATTGAGGCTATACTGACGAAGTCGCCTGATCCGGTGCGAACCATCAATCCGGATATCCCGCCAGTGCTCGAAGAAATTATCAGCAAGGCACTCCACAAGAACATCGACCAGCGCTACCAGCGCGCGGCGGACATTCGCGCCGACCTGCGACGGCTGGAACAGGGTCCCGATTCCGGCTGGAGCCCAACACAAGCCAACACCGCCGAAAAGGAAGTGCAACCCCAAGCACTTTCCCGGCCGAGTGAGCTGCAGAAACAAAGTGATCCAGCGACTCAAACAGGCATGCTGCGCACCGGGCGCGTATCCAAAACCATCGACTCCGTCGCCGTGTTGCCTTTCGAGAACACGAGCCGCGACCCAGAACACGATTACCTCAGCGATGGCATCGCGGCCAGCCTTATCAACATCCTGGCAACATTGCCAAAACTACGCGTGATGGCTCAGAGCACCGTATTCCGCTACAAGGGCCGTGCCATCGATCCTCTATCCGTTGGCCGCGAACTCAATGTCCGCGCGGTTCTCACCGGCAGGATCATGCAAAGCGGTGAATCTCTGCGCATCGGAACGGAATTGGTTGATGTGGTAACGGGTTCCCAGTTGTGGGGCGGCCAATTCAATCGCAAGGTCGGCGATATCTTTGCCATTCAGGACGAAATCTCCGACGAAATCGCCGAGAAATTGCGCTTGAAGCTCACGCACGCAGAGAAGAAGCGCCTTACCAAACGCCAGACTCATGATGCAGAAGCGTACAAGCTCTATTTAAAGGGCCGCCACCACTCGGACCGCTGGACTGAAGACGGATTCTACAAGGCCATCGAATATTTTCAGCAAGCGGTCGAGAAGGATCCCAGCTACGCGCTGGCCCACGCGGGTGTAGCCGATTCCTACGTGCTCCTCGGCTGGAACGGTTACCTGCCACCCAAGGACGCGTTTCCAAAGGCGAGAATGGCCGCCCTGCGCGCGCTCCGTCTCGATCCGGACCTGGGTGCAGCCCACACGGCCCTTGCCGCAGTTTTGTGGCTCTACGAATGGCAGTGGCAAGAGGCTGGAGACGAATTCCTTCGGAGCATAGCGCTGAATCCCTGCTACCCCACGGCCAATCATTACTATGCCGAATATTTGATGACCATGGGACGCCACGCCGATGCCATCGAGAAAATGAAGAAGAGTCAGGAACTCGATCCGTTGTCCCTGATTATTAGCGTAGCGATTGGCTGGGCGCTGTACATGGCCCGCCAATATGATGCAGCCGTCGAGCAACTCCGCCGAACCGTCGAACTCGAACCCAATTACCCGATGACGCATTGGATTCTTGGCCTGACGCTGCGCAAGAAGGAACAATACGAGCTCGCGATCGCGGAAGGCGAGATGGGCGTCAAGTTGTCTGGTGGAAGTCCCACCATGCGCGCAGCCCTGGCGCAAACCCTCGCAACCGCGGGCCAAAGGGGTCAGGCAATCCAAATTCTCGATGACTTAACCGCACTTGCAAAACAAAAGTATGTCGCGTCGTACTTCCTCGCCGGAATCTGCGCCGGCCTCGCGGAAGGCGATCGCGGCATCGAACTTCTCGAAAAATCCCACGACGAACACTCCCACTGGCTGATCTACCTTCATCTCGATCCAGCCATGGACGCGTTACGCCCTCACCCGCGTTTTCAAGACCTGCTGCACCGTATCGGCCTCCCTTTGCAACAGGCCCCACCTGCTTGATGAGTTTGATGAACGTCTAGTCCGCGTTCCGCGCCTCTCGAATCCGCGTGTTACACTGATTTTGCCGCGTACGCAGCCGGTGCGGCTGTGGCGAAATTGGCATACGCGGCGGGCTTAAAATCCGCTGGGGATTTCCCCGTTGTCGGTTCGACTCCGACCAGCCGCACCATCTTTTCTCTCACCCTTCCATTATTGTTAGCTAGCAGACTCCCGATTCCATTTGCAGTACAATTTGCCCGAAACCTTTCACCAGAGGTGACATCTAACCTCTGAATCTTTGCGGGATCCCCTTCCCCCGCGCCGGAGCCACCGTGAACGCACCAACGCCAACTCTCGATAAACGCCCCACTCTCGACGAGCTTTGTATCAACACCATCCGCACGCTCTCCATCGACGCCGTGCAGCAAGCGAACTCCGGCCATCCCGGCGCGCCCATGGGTCTCGCCCCCGTCGTGTATTCCCTCTGGCAATACTTCCTCAACTACGATCCCAACGACCCGGTTTGGCCCAATCGCGACCGCTTCGTGCTCTCCGCCGGCCACGCGTCCATGCTTCTGTACTCCACGCTTCATCTCGCCGGCGTGAAACTCGTCAATGCCAAGGGCGAAGTTCAGAATGAACTCTCTGTCACGCTCGATCAGATCAAGCGTTTCCGCCAACTCGACTCCCGCACCCCCGGGCATCCCGAATCGCACCTCACCACCGGCGTTGAAACCACCACCGGCCCGCTGGGCCAAGGTGTTGGCAATAGCGTCGGGATGGCCATCGCCGGGAAATGGCTCGCTGCCAACTTCAACAAACCGGATTTCGACCTTTTCAATTTCCGCGTTTTCGCCGTCTGCGGCGATGGCGACATCATGGAAGGTGTCGCCGGGGAAGCGGCTTCCCTCGCCGGCCATTTGAAGCTCGGCAACCTGATCTGGATCTACGACAACAATCGCGTGACGCTCGATGGCCCCGCGAGCTGGTCTTTCGGCGAAGATGTGATGACGCGTTTTGTCGGCTACGGCTGGAATGTGACGCGCGTCGCTGACGCCAACGACCTTCTCCAGCTCTCGCGCGCCTACGAATACGCGGAGAAGCACAACGACCAGCCCACGCTGATCGTCGTCGATTCGCACATTGGTTACGGCTCGCCGCACAAGCAGGATTCCTACGAGGCGCATGGCGAGCCGCTTGGCGAAGCCGAGGTCAAACTCGCCAAGAAGAATTACGGCTGGCCCGAAGACGCCAAGTTCCTCGTTCCCGACGGCGTTTACGACCATTGGAAGCAGGGCATCGGGTCTCGCGGCCCACAGCACCGCGAGAAATGGCAGACACTTTTCACGCAGTACAAGCAAAAGCATCCCGAGCTTGCTGACCGCCTCGTTCGCATGCAGAAGCGCCAGCTGCCCGACGGCTGGGACAAAAATCTCCCCACCTTCCCCGCTGATCCAAAAGGCATGGCCACTCGCGAGAGTTCCGGCAAAGTACTCAACATCCTTGCGCAAAATATACCGTGGCTCATGGGCGGCTCCGCCGACCTCGCCAAATCCAACAAAACCAACCTCACCTTTGAGGGCGCTGGCGACTTTTTCACCAGCGAATTCACAGGACGCAACGTGCACTTCGGCGTGCGCGAACACGGCATGGGCGCCGCCGCGAACGGCATGACGCTCACACTCCTGCGCGCCTTCTGCGCCACCTTCTTCAATTTCAGCGATTACATGCGCGGCAGTATGCGTCTGGCTGCACTGATGGAAATTCCGGTTCTCTTTATCTTCACGCATGACTCGATCGGCGTAGGCGAAGACGGCCCGACCCACCAGCCGATTGAGCAACTCGCCGCTTTCCGCGCCATGCCCAACATGCTCGTTTTCCGCCCCGGCGACGCGAACGAAGTCACCGAGACGTACAAGGCCGCACTCCAGCATTCTCACGGCCCGTCGACGCTCGTCTTCAGCCGCCAGGCCATGCCCACCCTCGATCGCACGAAATATGCCTCAGCCTCCGGTGTGGCCAAAGGCGCTTATGTTCTTGCCGACGCCGATGGCGGCAAGCCCGACGTCATCCTCATGGCCACCGGTACGGAATTGCAATGGGCCGTCGCAGCCTACGAAAAGCTCAAAGGCGAAGGCATCAAGGCGCGCGTCGTAAGCATGCCCTGTTGGCAACTTTTTGAAGCGCAGGATCCCGCCTACAAGGAATCCGTCCTGCCACCCTCCGTCACCGCCCGCGTTTCCATCGAAATGGCGGCCACGCTCGGCTGGGATCGGTATGTCGGTCCCAAGGGCAAGATGATCGGCATGCATTCCTTCGGCGCCTCCGCTCCGTTGAAAGACCTGCTCAAGAAATTCGGCTTCGATGCGGATGTTGTCGTTACCGCCGCCAAACAAGTTCTCGGAAAGTAGTCGCAAAATGAAAATCGTCATCGGCTCCGACCACGCCGGATTCAAGCTCAAGAACGCCATGGGCGACGTGATTCGTTCACTCGGCCACACCGTGCTTGACGTCGGCGCTTTCAACGAAAACCCCTCCGATTACCCCGATTTTGCCGAACTGGTCGGCCGCGCCGTGCTCGATGGCCGCGCCGAGCGCGGCGTCCTCGTCTGCGGCAGCGGTGTCGGAGTCAGCGTGGCCGCCAACAAAATCAAAGGCATCCGCGCCGGCATCTGCCATGACACCTACTCCGGCCATCAAGGCGTCGAGCATGACAACATGAACGTCCTGGTCATGGGATCGCGGGTCATTGCCGAGAAGCTCGCTGAGGACATCATTCGCGCCTTTCTGGCCGCGAACTTCACTCACGAAGAGCGTCACGTGCGGCGGCTGGGGAAAGTCCAGGCCCTCGAGGAGAAGTTCGGGAGGCCCTAAGCATTCAAAATTCACGCTTCTCGTCGGGAAGCGTAAAATGGGATACTCAAGCCCCAGTACTACCTTAAGGAGAAGCATTATGACCACCTCGGTTACCATCCCCAACGCGGCCGGCACCAACCCGCTCAAGGGCCTCCTCGAATATGGCCAGTCCCCCTGGATGGACTACATTCGCCGCGACCTGCTCACCGGCGGCGGCCTGAAGAAGATGATTGATGAAGATGGCCTGCGCGGCATGACCTCGAATCCCGCCATCTTCGAAAAGTCCATCACCGGCAGCCAGCTTTATTCGGACATTCTGAATTCCGCGGAGGCCAAGTCGCTCGATGCGAAAGGCATCTACGAGAAGATTGCCATCCGCGACGTGCAGGACGCTTGCGACATTTTCAAGCCCACCTACCAACACACGCGTCGCCGGGACGGTTACGTCAGCCTCGAAGTCTCGCCGTACCTCGCCAACGATACCCAGGGTACACTCGAAGAAGCCCGCCGACTCTGGAAGGCGGTCGGCCGCGAAAACCTCATGATCAAGGTTCCTGGCACGCCCGAAGGCGTTCCCGCGATTCGCAAGCTTCTGGAAGAGGGTCTGAACATCAACATCACGCTGCTCTTCGCCCAATCCGCGTATGAAGCCGTCGCGGAAGCGTTCTTCGGCGCCCTCGAAGCCCGCGCCCTCAAGGGCCAGGATCTCAGCCACTGCGCCAGCGTCGCTAGCTTTTTTGTTAGCCGCATCGACACGCTCGTCGACTCCAAGGTCGAAGACATGCGCAAGTCCGGCAAAGGCGCGCCCGGCGATCTGCTCGACAAAATCGAAGGTCAAATCGCCATTGCCAACGCCAAGATGACCTACAAGAAATATCAGGAGCTCTACGGCGCGCCGCGTTGGAAGGCCCTCGCCGCCAAGGGCGCGCAGCCGCAGCGCCTCCTCTGGGCCAGCACCAGCACCAAGAATCCCAAGTATCGCGATGTCCTCTACGTCGAGGAACTGATTGGCGCGGAAACGGTCGACACCATTCCTCCCGCCACCTTCGATGCCTTCCGCGAACACGGCAAGCTGCGTCCCAGTCTCACGGAAGACGTCCCCGGCGCTGCAAAGGTTATGGAGAATCTCGCCAAGGCCGGTATCTCCATGAAGGAAGTGACCGACAAGCTTTTGGTGGACGGCGTGAAGCTGTTCGCCGACGCGTTCAAAACTTTGCTCGACGCCACGGGCAAGTCCGCGGGCGTTCACAAGTAGCATAAGACTTTCGTCTGCGTGGGTTTCCGCGATCACCCGTGCAGCGACCCGGAGCTGGAACACAGTCCTAACGGCAAAGGCGGCGATTTATCCACCCCGACCGCCGATCAGAAGAATCCGTCATTCCGAACGGAGTGAGGAATCTCTCTGCTGTGTTGACGGGTGCAACTGTTTGCCTCCGGTGAGATTTCGTAAGGTTGTGCGACTCTCAATTTACGCGAGGAGTTCTCCATGCAACTCGGCATGATCGGCTTAGGCCGTATGGGCGCGAACATGGTTCGCCGCCTTCAAAAAGCAGGGCACAAGTGCGTGGTATACGACCGCTCAGCGGACAGCGTGAAGCAGCTCGCCGGCGAAGGCGCCACGGGCTCGTCTTCCCTCGACGACTTCGTCGCCAAGCTGCAGCAGCCGCGCGCTATCTGGTTGATGGTTCCGGCCGCGGTGGTTGACTCGACGATTGCCGATCTTCTGCCCAAACTCTCCAAGGACGACATCCTCATCGATGGCGGCAATTCCTATTACATCGACGACATTCGGCGCGCCAAAGAGCTCGGCCCTAAGGGGATCCACTACGTCGATGTAGGCACCAGCGGCGGCGTCTGGGGACTCGAACGCGGCTACTGCCAGATGATCGGCGGCGAGAAGAATATCGTCCAGCACCTCGATCCCATCTTCAAATCACTCGCGCCGGGTCGCGGCGATATCCCGCGCACTCCCGGCCGCGAAACCGCGTCAGGCACCGCCGAACAAGGCTACCTGCACTGCGGCCCCAACGGGGCAGGCCACTTTGTCAAAATGGTTCACAACGGAATTGAGTATGGGCTTATGGCTGCCTACGCCGAGGGTTTCAACATTCTCAAGCATGCCAACGTCGGCCACATACAACGCGAGACCGACGCTGAAACTACTCCCCTACGCGATCCCGAGCACTACCAATACGATTTGAATCTTGCCGATGTCGCCGAAGTCTGGCGTCGCGGCAGCGTCGTGGCTTCCTGGCTCCTCGACCTCACTGCCATCTCGCTGTTCGAGCAGCCCAAGCTGGACCGCTACTCCGGCCGCGTCTCCGATTCCGGCGAGGGCCGCTGGACCATTCTCGCCGCCATCGAATCCACCACGCCCGCGCCGGTCCTTTCCGCCGCCCTTTATCAGCGGTTCACGTCGCGTGGCGAAGATGATTTCGCAGCAAAGCTGCTCTCGGCCATGCGTTTCCAGTTTGGAGGCCACGTCGAAAAGAAGGCCGGTGCTCACTGACACCCTCGCGGCGCAGCTGGCTCTAAAGGGAAATTACCATGAGCAACAATCACAACGAAACCGCTGCCGCCGGGCCCTGCGTCATGGTGATCTTCGGAGTCACCGGAGACCTGACCAAACGCAAACTCATCCCCGCGTTGCTCAATCTGGCTCAGGAAGAAATTCTCTCCAAGCAATTCGCCATTATCGGCGTCGCCGTCAACGATTTCGACACCGACTCTTTTCGTAAAACGCTCAGCGAAGAGATTCCGAAATTCGCGACCGATCCCATCGATTTGAAAATGTGGGACTGGCTCAGTCAGCGCATCTACTACATCAAAGGCGATTTTGCCGACAAGGATATGTACCAGCGCCTGAAAACGCAGATCGCCCAAGTCGACAAAGAGCACAACACCTCTGGCAACAAGTTCTTCTATCTCGCCGTCGCGCCGCGCTTCTTTGCGCCTATTGTGGACCAACTCGGCGCCGCCGGCCTGACCACCGAAGAAAACGATCACTGGACCCGCGTGATCGTCGAAAAGCCTTTTGGCCACGACCTCGACTCCGCCAAGCAACTCAACGCCGACCTCAAGAAAACCCTCACGGAAAAGCAGATCTACCGGATCGACCACTACCTCGGCAAGGAAACCGTCCAGAACGTGATGGTCTTCCGTTTTACCAACAACATCATTGAGCCGCTCTGGAACCGCAATTACGTCGACCACGTCCAGATCACCGCCTCCGAAACCGTGGGTGTCGAGCATCGCGGCGGCTTCTACGAAACCGCCGGAGCGCTCCGCGACATGGTCCCCAACCATCTCTTTCAACTCCTCACCATGAGCGCCATGGAGCCGCCCATCTCCTTCGACGCCGACGAGGTTCGCAACAAACAGGCTGAAGTTCTTCACGCCATCCAGCCGCTATCTCCCGAGGAAGTCCTCACCAATATGGTCCGCGGCCAATACGGCGAGGGCGTCATCGACGGCGTTCGCGTTCCCGGCTATCGCAGCGAGCCCGACGTTTCTCCCACCTCCAACACTGAAACATTCGTCGCCCTCAAGCTCCAGATCGACAACTGGCGCTGGGCCGGCGTCCCTTTCTATCTCCGCACCGGCAAAAGCCTGGCTATGCGCGCCACGGAAATCGTTATCCAGTTCCGGCGCACACCTTTCGTCCTTTTCCGTAACACTGGCGTGCGCAATGTCGAAACCAACCGCCTGGTCATTCACATCCAACCCGACGAAGGCATTTCGCTCAGCTTCGGCGCGAAAGTCCCCGGCGCGGTCATGCGCCTGGGTCTCGTGAACATGGATTTCGACTACAAAACCTATTTTGGCGTGGAACACGGTACAGGCTACGAGCGCCTGCTCCGCGATTGCATGGCCGGCGATGCAACGCTCTTCCAGCGCGCCGACATGGTCGAAGCCGGCTGGAACGTCATTCAGCCCATCCTCGACGTGTGGCACGCCCTGCCTCCTCGTGGCTTCCCGAACTACGCGGCCGGCTCCTGGGGCCCGGTAGAAGCGGAAGAACTTCTCGAGCGCGACGGCCGCACCTGGCGCCGCATCGGTGAAGAGGATCTCGACGAGCGAGGCCGCATCGCTGCACCCGGCGCGCCGGCCAAAGCGGGGACGTTCCTATGAGCTCCTCTACTCCCGCCCCGCAACGCCAGCTCGAAATTCTTCCCAGCGGGGACGCTATCGCTCGCCGCGCCGCCGAGGAATTCCTTAAAGGCGCAAGCGAGGCGGTAGCACAGCGCGGCGCCTTCACCGTAGCTCTCGCGGGCGGTTCCACTCCCAAAGCTCTTTATTCCCTGCTCGTCACCGATCCCGCATTCCGCGACAAGCTCCCCTGGGAACGCATGAACTTTTTCTTCGGCGACGAACGCCACGTTCCTCCCGAGAATGACCAAAGCAATTTCCGGATGGCGAATGAGTCACTCTTTTCCAAAGCTCCCATTCAGGCCAGCCAAATCTTCCGCATCCGTGCCGAATACCCCGATGCCGAAAAAGCTGCACTGGAATATCAGCAGGTTCTTCACGCATACTTTAAGATAGCGGAGGGCGAGTACCCTCGCTTCGACTTGGTGCTTCTGGGCATGGGTGAGGAAGGCCACACCCTTTCGCTCTTCCCCGGCACCAAAGCGTTACACGCCTCCAATCGTGTCGTGGTTCGCAATTGGGTCGGAAAGCTGTTCACCGATCGCATCACTCTTACGGCGCCCGCTGCTAATCAGGCGAATCGCGTGATCTTCATGGTCACTCGCGCGGACAAGGCTCTGGCCTTGAAAGCGGTTTTGGAAGGTCCCTACGAGCCGGAACAACTCCCGGCTCAACTGATCCAACCAGCCTCTGGCAAATTGCTTTGGCTGGTGGACCAGACCGCCGGCTCCATGCTGGCAAAGTAGTTGTAGAGTCCGCCTTCTGTTTGTCCTGAGGTACGGCGGATCGCTCTCAGAATCGTAACTTACTAGGAGAAGAACATGGCTACCGCAACATTCAGTGCAATCGAACAATATCTAGGCGCCAAGGCGGAATCCCTCCTCGGCTTTAAGAACCCCAAAATCTCCAAGGAGCGCCTGCACATTCCCGGACCGGACTTCATCGATCGCGTCTATGCCGCCTCGGACCGCAATCTTCGCGTCCTCAATAATCTTCACCGCTTGTTCTTCACCGGCCGCCTTGCTGGTACAGGCTACCTCTCGATTCTCCCTGTCGACCAGGGCATCGAGCACTCCGGCGGCGCCAGTTTCGCCAAGAATCCCGATTATTTCGATGGCGAAAACATCGTAAAGCTCGCCATCGAGGGCGGTTGCAATGCGGTCGCTTCGACTTTCGGGGTCCTCGGCTCCGTGGCCCGCAGGTACGCCCACAGGATTCCTTTCATTGTGAAGATCAATCACAACGAACTGCTCACCTTCCCCAACCAGTTCAACCAAATTCTCTTCGGCACCGTGCAAGAAGCGTATGACATGGGTGCCGCCGCCGTTGGCGCGACCATTTACTTCGGCTCCGAGCAGAGCGATCGCCAGATCATCGAAATCAGCAAGGCTTTTGCCGAAGCCCACGAACTCGGCATGGCCACTGTGCTCTGGTGTTATCTCCGCAACTCCGCTTTCAAGAAAGACAAGGACTATCACGTCTCCGCCGACCTCACTGGCCAGGCCAACCACCTCGGCGTGACCATTCAGGCCGACATCATCAAGCAGAAGCTGCCCGAGAATAACGGTGGGTACGAAGCGCTGAACATGGGTAACTCTAGTTACGGCAAGTTTGACAAGCGCATTTACACCGAACTCGCCAGCGATCATCCCATCGATCTCACCCGCTACCAGGTGGCCAACTGCTACATGGGCCGCGCGGGCCTGATCAACTCCGGCGGAGCTTCCGGTGCAAACGACTTCGAGGAAGCCGTAGCCACTGCGGTCATCAACAAGCGCGCGGGCGGCACCGGCCTCATCAGCGGACGCAAGGCTTTCCAGCGCCCGATGGCGGATGGCGCAAAATTGCTCAACACCATCCAGGACGTTTATCTCGCGAAGGACATTACCGTCGCCTAAGGTCTGGTCATCTCATCTTGCGCAGCCCGCCGAAGTTTTGGCGGGCTGTTTTTTTTGACCTGACAACCCAGCATGTCATTCCGAACGGCGTCTGCGGAGTGAGGGACTCTGCGCCATCGCACGGTTTTCGTCCGGTGTATCTCTCTTCCTTCTTTCCATTTGCCCCTGCATCGAAATCCTTGCTGAATTCCATCGAAATTTTGGCCCGTATCTGAAACGGCAACTATTACAGAATTGAAATAGATCGTCTCGCGTCGCAATTTCACAATAGGAGGGAGCAGTCTTGAAGGAGAAACGTATGCCGAAGGTGAAGGCGGAAACCACCAAGAAGCCGCGCAAACCCAAAGCCGGGCCGACTCACGATCAAATCGCGTTCCGCGCTTATCAGATTTACCAGGAGCGCGGCTATACCCCGGGGGATCCGATGCAGGACTGGCTCCAGGCAGAACGCGATTTGGCCGCAGGACCAAAGAAGGCTGCGCGCAAGCCCAAGAAAGTCGTCTCCATCGCGGCATAGATCCGGCCGCCAGACGGCCCGAAACACAGGCCTTCGCCTGTGAAGAGGTACTTGTAACTCCCTGAAGGATATTGTCCCCCCCGCTGCGCTGCTTCGCTCCGCAGACCTTTGGTTCCTCTGTCCGTCTAACATGCTGTCTCGCCGGATTTTCCTTATACTATTTGTACGGACGGCCTGCAGGAGGCCATCCGTTCTGAGGATCCTCCCATGACTCGTGGAAACGGATTGAGCAGCGCTCGGCTGCTTCTGATTGCGTTGATTTTGGTGCTCGGAGCGTTCTGGGTGGGCGCTCGATACGGCCCACGCCAGCCGAACGATGTCGAGGCTCGGCGCGCCACCGAACCCGCGTCTCCACTGCTGACGACGGCCGCGACTGTCGGCCCGCACGCTCTTACCGACGAAGAGTCGATCAACGTGCGCATCTACAAAGCTGCTTCGCCTGCCGTGGCAAACATCCTTACCAAGGCCACCGAGTATGACTTCTTCATGGACCCGGTTCCGGTGGAAGGCGCTGGCTCGGGCTTTGTCATTGACCCGCGTGGCTACATCCTCACCAACTATCATGTGGTCGCGGGTGCAAATTCCATCGAAGTGATTCTTGGCGACAAGACGCGTTTTCCCGCCAAGTTTATCGGGGCCGACCAGCGCAACGACGTGGCGCTTGTGAAGATCGATCCCAAAGGCAAGGCCCTTACCGCGCTGACTCTTGGCGATTCTTCGCAACTGCAAGTTGGCCAGAAGGTGCTCGCCATCGGCGACCCATTCGGTTTCCAGTCCACGCTGACGACCGGTGTGGTGAGCGCGCTTGGCCGCACCGTGCAGACCAGCGAAACCACCTTCATCGATGAAGCCATTCAGACTGACGCATCGATCAACCGCGGCAATTCCGGCGGCCCGCTCATCGATACGCACGGTGAGGTCATCGGCATCAACTCGGCGATTTACACGCCTTCCGGCACCACCGCGGGCATCGGCTTCGCCATTCCCATCAACACTGCGAAACTCATCGCCAACGACCTTATGACCGAAGGCAAGGTCCGCCGCGCGTATCTTGGCGTTTCGACTATTCCCGTGGCTGGGTGGCTCGCCGAGGCGCTCGATCTACCCGTGCAGGAAGGATTGTTGGTCGAGCAAACGACAAAGGCCAGCCCTGCTGCCGCCGCTGGCATTCGTGGAGGTGATCGCGTTGCTCAAGCGGGTATGCGCAAGATCATGATTGGCGGAGACGTGATCGTGGGCATCGACGGCCAGAAAGTCTCCAACCAGTTCGACATCAACGTCATCCTGAATCGCAAGCGGCCCGGCGACACGGTTACGCTGACGATTTACCGCGGCGGCAAGAAGCTCGACGTGCCGGTCAAGTTAGGCGAACGCGACGGAAACTGATCCTGGGAACGCCAACCGCCGTGTTGGCGGATGTTCGGTCCATTAGGCCCGAGAGGCAAGCGGACCGTTGGGGAGCAAGACTCAACGGTTGAGATCCTTCGCTTCGCTCAGGATGACAAGATTCTCTATTTTGCTTAGACGCGCGTCTCACCGCTCTGCTTCGCCAGCCGCCGTCCATTTCGCAGTAGATTCAGTTTCACCTTGTACTTGGCCCACTCTTCGAGAACGAGGTACGGCACCGATACCAACACGAAGAGGCCGAAGAATTGCCATCGCGACAAATGCCACTCACCAGCCAACCAGATAAGAAAGAGTCCTCCTAACAGGATTACGACCCAATTCATCACGTGGATAGCAATGGAAGACCACGGCCATCTACCAGTCTGGCGTTTGTAAGCCGTCCACCAATGAAGAGTTTTGCCGCCGTCTCGAATCAGGCGTCCGAAAGACCCGGTAGCCTTCTTCTGATTTTGCCTCAAGGCAGCAGCTTGATCGCGTGCATCTTCCTCTTGAATGCGCGCAACCTCTTCCGCGCCTCTATGTCGTCTGCCTAGCTCTTCCTCCAACGCTCTTCGCGCCTCGGAGCGAAGTTCCTCTCTCTCGATGAAGAGCCTGCACAATTCGTCGTCTGATTTCGTGCTGTAGTCAAAGGCGTCCATCAGCCGCTCCCCGTCGTTTTTCCTTACTTCCTTACTTCATTACCTCTTTACTCCTTTACTTCGTTCATCACTTTCCGATTTCCGCGCGGAGGCGGTTGCGTTCCTCTTCGGTCATAGCGAACCAGCCCTCGGCTAAATCGCGAACCCGCTCCAACTCTTTCTGCATCTCTTCGTGTTTGGCTTTGATCATGTCCGAATCCGCATCCATCGGGACGTGAATGGGCCGGCCACCGATTAGAACTGCGTTCGCGAAGAAATGAGGGACACAGAAATGGTCCCAGGTCTTTTCGATGGTCTTGCCCTTGTCCACGCCGACGTGGAACACCATGATCGGCGCGCCGGTCATTCGCGCCAGCAGCACCGGCCCGACCTTCGCCACGTAGCGCGGCCCGCGAGGGCCATCGATGGTGAACCCGCAATCGAGCCCTTCCTTGATGCGCTGCGCCATCACCGTCAACCCGCGCAAGCCGCCGCGCGAGGAACTTCCCTGCGCCGTCCCGAATCCCAGCCACTCGATGACCTTGCGCGTCCACTGGCCGTCGAACGCGGTGGTATTCATGATGACGATGCCGCGATTGCGCCCGTACCACGCAATGGGGATGATGCAGCGGTGCCAGAACGCCCAGATGACCGGTCGCTTCACTGCCCAAAGGTCATCGACCGGCTTGCGCCCC
>Ga0207780_1000144_pt1 | contig 18792 bp, 20 predicted proteins | sample LuqExpMetageno45_FD_187803 | JGI IMG/M metagenome (GOLD analysis project Ga0207780, IMG submission 187803) | Tropical forest soil microbial communities from Luquillo Experimental Forest, Puerto Rico - Sample 45 (SPAdes) | ecosystem: Environmental > Terrestrial > Soil > Tropical forest ...
GGTATCCGCCGTCCATCCGGTCCGCCGTTCAACATTAATTCGCTGGTTGATAACTTGCTCAAGAAGGAATTTGATGTCCACCGTGCCAATGGAACAACTCATCCGTTGCTGCGGCAGTATCGAGTCGACGCGGTGCCATTTCAGCATCCGAAGATCGATGAGTGGCGGGAGAATTTTAAGGGCGTTCAGTTTCATCATGCGCAGACCAACCTAATTGTCGCTGGCGCAGTCGATGATTTGTGGATCAATCCGGCTGGCGAGGTCATCGTCGTCGACTACAAGGCGACGGCAAAGAACGGAGAAGTGACCATCGATGCCGATTGGCAGATGGCCTACAAGCGGCAAATGGAAGTGTATCAATGGCTGGTGCGCCAACAGGGCTTTACCGTGTCCGATACGGGCTATTTTGTTTATTGCAATGGCCAAGACGCCGAAGCGTTCGACGGTCGGATCGAATTTGTAGTCAAGCTGCTGCCATATACTGGCAGTGACTATTGGATTGAGGACGTCCTAGTCGATCTTAAAAGATGCCTATTGAGTGATGAGATTCCCAATAAGCCTCCCGATTGCGAATTTTGTGGTTATGCATTTGCCCGCGCTGAGCAGGAACACGCACGAGCAAACTAAAGGCGGTTTGTCTGCTAAGATTAGATGAGACCGCCGCGAAGCGGTTCGTTTGCTTGCGCAGTTATTTTGCGGATGTTCGTTCGCAGTTACCTTGCCGAGTTGGGTCTATCTTCGGATCACATACACGTTTATCTGGTCGTGCATGCCCACAAGGCAATTGCGCAGCCGGTTGTGTAGGAGCCGCAAGCATTCATCGCAAGGCTTTCGGCCTCTTCGTTGTTTCCCGCCCAGCCTGTGCCATATCCACGGCCTGCACCTACCGCTAGTGCGCCGCACGCATTTGTAAACACCACAACTACTGTGCAATCGTGATAACCACACCGTTGAATTGCACTCTGTTGAGCATCAATGCCCGTACTGTAGTCGTAGGAAGATCCACTTGCCCCGCTGTTGGTCGAAAAAGCAATAGCTCCAAAATTGTCACCGGGCGAACCTGGTTGTGACAAGTAAACACTGGGATTTGCGGGCGGAACCGGATAACTGGGCGCTTGATAAACTCGGCAATCAAAATTGCCCTTGATGTTCGTATTGTAGAACTCTCCCATCGACGGCGCGCTCAGCAGGGAGGACACTGTACCGGCATCAATAGCGCAGTAATGATAAAAAGTACCATTCAGGGATATTAGCATGTATTCATTACGCCGGTCGTAACATACGCGCCTGATGAAGCTACTTCTGGTGATGTCTTTGCAACCAAAAAACTTCAAATCGACTTCCCCGCGGTATTTTACGTAGACGCTCTCTGCGCGCGCTAGCGATGAGCCAACACACAACGCACACGTGAACATTGCGGCAAAGATTGCATTGAAAGCGCGTTGCATACCGGCCTACAACTTCCGACCTAACCCGCGTGCGCGCAATATGACGTTCAACTGCTGCGGTTAATTTGATGTATTGGATAAAATTTTACGCATTGGCTTAAGCTGCACGAAGCTATGGGCGCGACGTTTTAGGCTATTTTTTTGAGCTGCATTACACACGGGTCCCTGGAAACGAGGCCCCCCGGCAGGTGGCCTGTCCATATACCCCGCCGGGGCCCCCACCCTAACAGCGGTAGACATGCAAAAATTTTCCCTAAGATCGTGCGTGTTGCTTCCAAATTGCTTCCGTCGCTTATGCGGCTGGAAGCAAGAAATCTTGCCAGCAGAATTTCGCGAGTCACTACAGAGAGATACTGGCGCGCCGGTCAGAATAAAACTGCGAACACCTATGTCATTGAAATTGCGATATAATTCAAAATGATCGCTCACACGGTCACCTCGCCGCGGCGGAGTTGCTTTCTGACGACGACCTTCTCGGTCGCGTCGATGCCGTGAACTTGGAACACGTTCTTCGATTAGAGAAGCGGACATTGCCCCCAAAAAAGAAAGACCGCCTCGCGGCGGTCTCTCCTTCAAAGGACTATCTCGGACCGATCAAACGGCCTGCTTGAATGCCTCCTGTGTCGCTTGATTGGCGCGATCGAACGCACCGCGAGTTTCCGTCAACGCAGTCACCAATGCAGACCATGACTGTTTGCCCGCCTCGTTGATCTTTTGAAGTTTTTTCTCAGCCACGGCAGCGTCGGCTTCCATTTGCTTTAGGGTAGCCTCTATCTCGCTCCGACGACCAGCTGCGAACTCTTTGCCAACGGTGCGAAGATTTTCGGCTGCTTCGCGCCACGCCTTCACTTGAGCTTCAGCTTGACGTTTAAAAACCGCCTGCTGTTGCTCGATTTTTTGGCTGGAGGTTTCGATATACTTCTCGACGTCGGCCTCGAACGCGTTCCATTCAGATTGGAGTCGTGCTTTCTCTTTAATCCATACGGTCTCGTTGGCATCCGCCTGCTTTTTCAGCGTATCACGGAAGTCATCACGCTTTTTGCGCATGTCAGCGAGAGTTTGGTTGGCTTTGGTGCGGGCGTCAGCTTGGATTTCGCTAACCTTGGCCTCAAGTGAGGCCAGTGTGGCGTCCATTTCATCGATCCGTTCTTTCGCCCAATTCAGATAGAAATGAATGGCGCTGTGCTGAGACATTCGGTCACCTCTCTGAGTTTTTATGGATAATTTTTAAAGATACGAGGGCATTCATTACGCGCGTTGACATAGGTCAACTACACGAGCAGGAGGTGCCACTGAGTTTGCAAACCCGCCTCCGCGCCGACCGCGAGAAGGCTCGGCTTACTTCCTGCGCCATCGCCGCGCTCTATCGTGCCTGGAAGGCCGGAAAGCGCGAGCGCAGTCACCCGATTGCCGAGGCAGCCGAATAGTGCCGCACATCCTCACACTCAACGCTGGCTCCTCCCGAGCGCAGGATCGAGGAAATACTCAACTCGACGGAGGGTGCCGACCATGATTCCGCGCTTGCCGTGGTGCTCGGCTTACTCGACCGGCAGTTAGGCAAGTCGACGATCGCTGCCGTCGGCCATCGTATCGTGCATGGCGGTGTTGAGTTTACCGAATCCGTCGTGCTCGACGATCGAAGACCGCAAGCTTGCACCGGCTTGCTCCGCTCGCGCCGTTGCACCAGCCACATAACCTGTTGGGCGTGCGCGCGCCCGCAGCGCGCAGAGCCTTTCCCGAAGCGGCGCAGGTCGCCTGTTTCGATACCACCTTCCACCGTGCCCACCCTTGGGTCAACGACACCTATGCCTTGCCGCGCGAACTCTACGAGCAGGGCATTCTCCATTATGGAGCCGTTCGTGGCGGTGTCCGCATTACGGACCACTCCGTAAATTTTGACTCAGATCAATGTGCTGCAATGTAGCAGCAATATGTTGAATGTAGAGCGTCCGGCTCTCGCCTGCCGCGCGGGCGGAAGCCTGGTTCGACTGGTGCATCTGGCCGTCACACCCGCAAGTCGTTGAAAAGGCGTTGAAGAAAACGACGAAGCTCGCCCTTTACAGCGCGCTGCCGGGGTGCACAGCAGGCCAACTTTTGCGCACCTCGCGCCGTCATAAAACCTCGCCCGAACCAGAAGGAAATCGACCAATGTCCGAGCTCCAGACTCCTTCGGTGTCGAAGTCCCCGTCATCGTCAAATGCGGCTGACGTTTCAATATGCTCTTACGGCCCTTTCGCCCCTGCGGTCGAATACGCCGTCGACGCTGCGCAGCGCTGCATTTTGTTCTGGGACGTGATGCGCGAACGCGGCAATCAGTACCACGCGCATCTCGCCGAAACCGCGCCGCATGTGCTCGATTACGGGTTCGAGGTCATTGTCGACGGCCGCGAGCTCAAACAGCCGGTGAATTACGGCCTAGTGCGGGTGGTGCCGCCTGAAGGCGTCGTGATCGATCCAACGCGCCGGCCGTTTGTTGTGGTCGATCCGCGCGCCGGCCACGGTCCGGGTATCGGCGGCTTCAAGTCCGACAGCGAAATCGGCGTGGTCATGAAGGCAGGCCACCCATGCTACTTCGTCGGCTTCCTACCGAACCCTATGCCCGGCCAGACCATCGAAGACATAGGGCGCGCCGAGGCGGTGTTCCTCGAAAAGGTGATCGAGCTGCACCCGGAGGCCGACGGCAAACCGTGCGTGATCGGGAATTGTCAGGCCGGCTGGGCGATTATGATGCTTGCATCCGTGCGGCCGGAGCTGTTCGGCCCTCTGATCATCGCCGGATCACCGCTGTCCTATTGGGATGGCGTGCACGGGCGAAATCCAATGCGGTACTCGGGCGGGCTGTTGGGTGGCAGCTGGCTGACCGCGCTCGCTAGCGATCTCGGCGCCGGGAAGTTCGATGGCGCCTGGCTGGTGCAAAACTTCGAGAATCTGAACCCGGCGAACACACTGTGGACCAAGCAATACAGCCTCTATTCCAAGATCGATACCGAGGCGCAGCGCTATCTTGGCTTCGAGCGATATTGGGGTGGTCACGTCAATCTCAACGCCGAAGAGATTCAATTCATCGTCGATCAACTGTTCATCGGCAACAACCTCGCAGCTGCGAAAATGCAAACCTCGGACGGCACGCCGCTCGACCTTCGTAATATCCGCTCGCCGATCGTGGTGTTCTGTTCGGAGGGTGACAACATCACGCCTCCGCCACAGGCGCTCGGCTGGATCCTGGATCTTTACGACAGTGTCGACGACATTCGCTCGCACAAGCAGACGATCGTGTACTCGGTGCACCAGAAGATCGGCCACCTCGGTATCTTTGTTTCGGGTGGGGTCGCCCAAAAGGAATATAGCGAGTTCTCCAACAACATCGACCTGATCGATGTACTGCCGCCCGGCCTCTATGAAGCGACCTTCGAGCGCAAAGGCATCGACACGGTTAACCCTGATCTGGTGAGCGGCGACTGGGTCATGCGCTGCGAGGAAAGGACGCTCGACGATATCCGCGCCCTCGGCGGAAATGACGTAGCGGACGATCGCTGCTTTGCTGCCGCCGCAAAGTTATCGGAGATCAATCTAGCCCTCTACCGTGCCTTCGCCCAGCCGTTCGTGCGCGCACTCGCCATTCCGCCGATGGCGGAGTGGATGCAAAAGCTGCACCCGCTGCGAGTCAGCTATGAACTATTGTCGGATGCAAACCCTATGATGGCGATGCTCAAGCCGATGACAGCCTGGGTGCACGAGCACCGCAGTGCCGTTTCTCCAGACAACCCATTCATCGCCTGGCAGGAGAATATATCGAAACAGATAACGGCTACGCTGAACGCATGGCGCGATGGTCGCGACCATCTCGCAGAACAGACGTTCTTCACCATTTACGGCTTGCCGGCGCTGCAGGCGGCGCTCGGGATCGATCCGGCGAGCACGCAATCCTTGCGCGAGCCTGCCAAGGATCCTTGGCACGAGGAATTGTTGCGCACGCGACTCGGCGAATTGAAAGCACGGATGCCGATTGGCGACTTGAACGCAGCGGCCGTCCGCGCCCTGGTGTACGTCGGCAAGTACCGAGGCGCTGTTGACGTGCGCGGTTTTGAAATTGTGCGGCGGCTTCGTCGTGAGCCGAGCATCGCGCCCCGCCTGTCGCTGGCAGAGTTCAAGGCCCTGGTGCGCGAACAATTCTATCTGCTGCTGATCGATCAAGAAGCCGCGCTTGCAGCAATCCCGAAGATGCTGCCGGATAATGCGGTAGCACGCCAGCAAATGCTCGATGTCGTAAAGCGTGTTTTAACTGCGTGCGGGCCGCTCGATGGCGAGGACCAAGCGCGCCTGACGCGGATCACGCGACTGTTTCAATCGGGCGATGCGGCAGCCGACGTCATCGCTTTATCGCCGATGAAACCTGAAATTCAAAGCAAGGCGTCGTAGCCAATTCATCACCACAGCGGGAGTCGACTATGCGGGTCGAGGAAAACGGGGAAAGTCCCACGGTTGTGCTTGGTCCTATGGCTCACGGACCCAGACGGAATAATCCCGTTGGCCGGCTGCCTGTTTGCTTGGTGAGCGCCATGCTAGGAGCCGCTCTGATTTGCGCTGTACTGATGGCATTCACATCGGCGCTGGGCGTTCCGAACGGAGGCCTCTTAATCGTCAGCGCGTACGCGCAATCGAACCAGCAAAATCCTCTCGAAAAAGCGCGAACATCGGTAGAAACGCTGATAAATCGCCTGCGCGGCCGCGATATGCCTGAGGGGATCACAAAAACGAACGGCCGCATCGAAGCGACGGAAGTGGACGTCGCGGCGAAATATCCTGGCCGGCTGGCAACCGTATCTGTGAACGAGGGCGACGAGGTCACCGCTGGACAGGTCGTTGCGACGATTTCGTCTCCGGAAACGGAGGCTCAGTTGCGCGGTGCGCAGGCCCAACTGCTGAAGGCGAAACAGTCTCTGGTGGAAGTTGTCGCGCTCATTGCCCAGCGCAAGAGCGACCTGGATTTTGCCAGACCAGATTATGAGCGCGGGAAGACTCTGCTGGAGCACGGGAATATTCCGCAGCAGGTCGTCGATCAGCGGCGCAACAAGCTCGAAGCTGCGGAGGCCGGATACGTTGCGGCAAATGCCCAGCGTGACCAGGCCGAGGCCGCAATCAAGGCTGCCGAAGCCGATGTCGAACGGCTCCAATCAATTCTTGTCGATCTCGTGCTCGTCTCACCCAGAAGCGGACGGGTGCAATACCGGCTCGCTCGCGCCGGCGAGGTAGTGGGTGCAGGGCAACGCGTTCTGACGATTCTTGATCTCAACGACGTCTACATGACGATCTACCTGCCCGCGAATGTGGCGGGACAGCTTATGCTGGGCGACGAGGCGCGCACCATTCTCGATCCGATCCCGCAATATGTCCTCCCCAACACCATCAGCTTTGTGGCGACCGAGGCCCAGTTCACGCCAAAGAGCGTCGAGACGGCCGAGGAGCGGGAGAAACTGATGTTCCGAGTCAAGCTCCAGGCCGATCCTCAGGTAATCAATAAATACTATCGCCAGGTGAAGACAGGGGTGCGCGGGCTTGGGTTTGTCCGCACCGATCCGAAGATCCCCTGGCCCGCAGAACTTGCTGTGAAGCTTCCGTAATGAGCAAGGCCACGATCGCAAGGATCGAGCGTGTAACGCACCAATACGGAAAGACGTTCGCGCTCAACGACCTGACCCTCGATATTCCCGCCCAGTGTATGGCGGGATTGATCGGGCCCGATGGCGTTGGAAAGTCCACCTTGCTCGCTCTCATCTCCGGGGTGCGCAAGATTCAAAGCGGCAAAGTCACGGTGCTCGACGGAAACATGGCCGATGAGAGCCATCGCCGGGCAAGTTATGGCCGCATTGCTTACATGCCGCAGGGGCTCGGCCGCAATCTCTATCCGACGCTCAGTGTTTTCGACAACATCGATTTTTTCGGCCGCCTGTTTGGGCAGGGCGCGGCCGAACGGCGCGCGCGCATCGACGAGCTTCTGAAGGCCACCGGCCTCGATCCGTTTGCAGATCGGCCATGCGGTAAGCTTTCAGGCGGCATGAAGCAGAAAGCGAGCCTCTGCTGCTCGCTGATGCATGATCCTGATCTGCTCGTTCTCGACGAGCCCACCACGGGCGTCGATCCGCTTTCGCGCCGGCAGTTCTGGGAGTTGATCGATTCGATCCGCCTGCGCCGCCCGCAGATGAGCGTGATCGTCGCAACCGCCTACATGGACGAGGCGAGCCGGTTCGATTGGCTCGCCGGTATGGACGACGGCAAGGTCATCGCGCACGGTGCCCCGAAGGAAATTCTCGCCCGAGCAAACAAGCCCACACTGGACGACGCCTTCATCGCCCTTCTGCCGCCGGAAAAGCGCGCCCAGCATCAGGAGGTCATCATTCGGCCGCGCGTCGAAAGCACCGACAAGACACCGTCGATCGAGGCTGAGGGGCTCACGCGCCGGTTCGGCGATTTCGTCGCGGTCGACCATGTAAGTTTTCGCATCGGACGCGGCGAGATTTTTGGCTTCCTTGGCTCGAACGGATGCGGAAAAACGACAACCATGAAAATGATGACGGGGCTCCTGCCTGTCACCGAAGGCTCCGCCAAAATATTCGGCAAGCCGATGGCGGCCGACGACATGGAAGCGCGTCGCACGGTCGGCTTCATGTCGCAGGCGTTTTCCCTCTACAACGAGCTCACGGTCCGGCAGAATCTGGATCTGCATGCCCGGCTCTATCACCTGCCACCGAATGAGATTGAAGGACGGATCAAGGAGCTGCTCGAACGCTACGACCTCAAGGACGTGGCCGATGCGAAGCCGGATAGTCTGCCGCTTGGCGTCAAGCAGCGGCTGCAGCTTGCCGTGGCCGTGCTGCACCAGCCACCCATGCTCATTCTGGACGAGCCAACCTCAGGCGTCGATCCGGTGGCGCGCGACTCGTTCTGGCGAACGCTGATCGATCTCTCCCGCAACGATGGCGTCACCATCTTCCTCTCGACCCACTTCATGACCGAGGCCGAGCGCTGCGACCGCATTTCGCTGATGCATGCGGGCAAGGTGCTCGCCATCGGCGCGCCCAAGGAGCTCGTCGAGAAGCGCGGTTGCAATTCGCTCGAGGACGCGTTCATTTCCTATCTGGAGGAAGCAGGCGCGGCCGGCAAGGAAAAGAAGGTCGAGCCAACCCGGCCAGCGGCATCGCCGGCCGAGCCGCCTAAGCCCGCGGCACCGTCGGCCCAGACCGTCCTATCGCGCGCTTCCAAGCGATTCGATCCTGGACGGCTGTGGGCTTATGCCCGGCGCGAAACGATGGAACTGTTACGCGATCCCATCCGGCTGGGCTTCGCGTTCCTCGGGCCTGCCTTGTTAATGATCGCCATGGGTTATGGAATCACCTTCGACATCGAGAACTTGAAATACGCCGCCTTCGACCAGGATCAGACGCCGCAAAGCCGGCGGCTGCTCGAAGGCTTCTCGGGCTCCCATTATTTCTCTGACCAGCCCCCGATCGGCTCCGCAACTGAGTTGGAGCACCGGATGAGAAGCGGAGACCTGGCCGTCGCCGTCGAAATTCCGTCCGGTTTTGGCCGCGATCTTACGAACCTGCATCCGCCCGAACTCGCTGTCTGGATCGACGGCGCCATGCCTTTCCGAGGCGAGACAACGCTAGGCTACGTCAACGGCGTTATCTTGCGCTATGTGCAGGATCTCGTGATTGAGCGGCTCGGACCGAATGCAGTCGCCAACGTCTACCTTGGCGGCGTCAAGGTCGAAAACCGCTTCCGCTACAATCAGGCTTTCAAGAGCGTGTTCGCCATGGTTCCGAGCGTGATCATGATCATGTTGCTTGTCATGCCGATGGTCATGGCGACCATCGGCGTGGTGCGCGAGAAGGAAACCGGCTCGATCTCCAATTTCCGCTCGACTCCCATCAGCAAACTCGAGTTTCTCCTCGGCAAGCAGTTGCCCTACGTCGTCGTTGGAATGTTGATCTTCGTGCTCATGCTGCTGATGTCGCTGTTCATTTTCCATGTGCCTGTCAAAGGATCTTTCGCAGCCCTCACACTCGGGGCGTTGCTCTATATTTTCGTGGCTTGCAATTTCGGGCAATTCGTCTCGACCTTTACCCGGACACAGGTAGCGGCCGTCTTTGCCGCCACGGTTATCTCCGTGATTCCCACCGCGAACTTTTCAGGTCTGCTCGTGCCCGTGTCGTTACTGACTGGTACGGCAAGGGCGATCGGCCTTGCGTTTCCAGCGGCTTGGTTCCAGCCGATCAGCGTCGGCACCTTTACCAAGGGGCTCGGATTTTCTGATCTCTGGTTCAACGCGCTTGTCCTTGTGCTGTTTGCGGTCGGCTACTTCATTGCCGGACACATAGTGCTCCAGAAGCAGGAGCGGTGAAATGTCGGCGAGCGATATGGTAGCGACGCGGCAACAGACGTCTCCCCAAGCGTTGATCAAGGCACGGCGGCCCAAGAGCAACTGGCTCGGCAAGCTGCTGACGCACCTGGCCAACATCTATTACCTGTCCATCAAGGAGCTGCGCGGCATCCGCGCCGACCCGATCCTGCTAGCCCTCGTAGCCTACAGCTTCACCATCGCCATCTACGCGGTCGCCACCGGTGCCTCGACCGAAGCGAAGAACCTTTCTGTCGGAATCGTGGATGAAGACCGTTCTGATCTGTCGCGCCGCATTGCGGATGGGTTGACGCCGCCAACGTTCCAGCCGGCGGTGCAGATCGCAGCAACAGAAATCGACGCTTCGATGAACGCGCAACGCCTTATCTTCGTCATCGAATTCCCCCCGAAGTTTGAGGAAGATATTCTCGCCGGGCGGCAGCCCACAGTTCAAATCGATATAGACGCTACAGCAGTTTCCCAAGCCTACAATGGCATGATCTACATCCAGAACGTCATCACCGGATATGTCATAGACTTCATCACGGGACGGGAAGGACTGATGGGTGTGCCGGTTAAGACCGTTGTCCGCACAATGTTCAATCCGAATTCGACGACGAGCTGGTTCAGCTCGGTGATGCAGGTGCTCAGCAATATCACCATGTTGACCGTGACACTTGTGGGTGCGGCGCTCATCCGCGAACGCGAGCAGGGTACGGTCGAGCATCTCCTCGTTATGCCTGTGGTTCCGACCGAGATCATGCTGTCGAAGATGATCGCGAACAGCCTGGTGGTCCTGGTGGCGGCCATACTGTCGCTGTGGCTTGTGGTGGAATGGTGGCTGCAAGTGCCGGTCGTCGGGTCCAAGCTGCTGTTTATTCTCGGCTCCTGCTTTTTTGCCTTCGCAATCGGGGCGCTTAGCATTTTTCTCGCGACAGTCGCAGCCACGATGGGCCAGTACGGGCTGCTGTCGCTCCCGACCATACTGATCATGATGCTGCTTTCCGGCGCAACCACCCCGATGGAGAGCATGCCGGTCTGGCTACAGTATGTGATAAAGACCCTCAGCCCGATGCCGCATTTTGTCGAGTTTGCCCAAGATGTGCTCTTTCGCGGCGCCGGTTTCTCCATCGTCTGGCCGCAGATCTTGGCGATGAGTGCCATCGGCAGCGCCTATTTTGGTTTTGCTTTGTACCGCTTTCGCCGCGTCATTTTCAGTAGTTGAATAAAGTGGCGTCGGTTACCTCCGTGCCTCTCGATGTAAGTCACTGGCCCCGAAACATGGACGATTCAAGGGGTATACGTTTGAGGCGCCAGTTTTGCTAGCAGGTGAAGGAATGCAAATTGATTTTCACGATCTCTTGGTCGCAATAAGTGTGTTAGTGGGTTTTCAAGTCACGTTGTTCATTTGGCGCATCGACCGCGAAGTCGAAAAGAAGCCTGAGCAACACTCGTGGCTGCCTCCCTCTGATTTGTTGGGAGGGCTGTCGATGCTTTTCTTCGTCGTCGGCGGGCTATTGCTGCCAATCGTCGGAGCGGTCGATATTGAGACAGCGAGAAAATTTTTTGGGCTCGGTGCGCTGCTAACGATCGGGCATATTTTTGGACTGGTGGGACATTATGAACTTTTTACGATCAAAGCGCGAAGCCGTGCTTGGTTCCCACTGTCCGTCGTCAGATAAATTGCGAGAGATGGAGGCGTGATTTACCGGAGGATGTGGCTCATCTGGTTTTAGTTTAGGCGGCTTTCTTTTGGTGCTGCAAGCGTCGATATTGGATTGTGTTTCGTTTGATCCCTTCTCTTTCCAGCAGGATTATCTGACCGCGCCCGAAGCACACATCGGCCGGCGTTAGATTGTTCAGGCTTTCATGATAGCGCCGGTGGATGTAGTGATCGACGAACCTGTCGATGCTGGCTTCGAGATCTCCTGGCAGATAATAATTTTCCAGCAGGATGCGGTTCTTGAGCGTTTGATGCCAGCGTTCGATTTTGCCCTGTGTCTGCGGATGGTAGGGCGCGCCGCGAACGTGACCCATCTTCTGTGTATCCAGCCAATCTGCCAGCTCAGCCGAGACGTAGCTGGAACCATTATCGCTGAGCAGGCGCGGCTTATGGACGATCCGTGCCTGGTCACAGCCTGAGGCCGCGAGAGCAAGATCCAGCGTGTCGGTCACGTCCTGCGCCTTCATCGTCGTGCACAACTTCTATGCGATGATATAGCGCGACGGTTTGCAAACCGAATCGGCCAGCGCTGATGTTGCGGAATACCTCATCGACGTCGTCATAGGGCAACAGGCTGACGACCGAGCCAAACACTTCGTCGCACATGAGGACCATTGCGATCAAGCTCGACACGTGCATGTTCCGCACCAGCGGGATGACGTCGCCGATCCACTCAGTGAGCGTCACGCGCACTCTGGTCGCTGCTGACAACGGTGCTCAACCTCTTTGTCGGCGTGCTGCTGCTCTGGCATCCAGTAGAAGGCGTCGTCTCGCTCACGCTCGTGCTGGTGGCATTCTTTATCAGCGAAGGCGTGTTTCAGATCGCGACCGCTACAGTGTATCGGTCTGCCTTCCCCGACCCTTGGGGATGGATGCTTTTCAGCGGCATTATCGACATCGTCCTGGCAGGCCTGATCATCGCCGGCTGGCCAGGCACCTTCAGCTGGGCATTGGGACTTATGGTCGGGGTGAACCTAATCAGTTCCGGCGTGGCGATCATGATGGTGGCAAGCGCGACGCGAAAGATCGCCGCCGCTATCCGGTAATGATCCTCTAAAACTTTGCCTGCGGGCGCGCCGAGCGCCCGTAGTCTGCGACAGTGCGTCCGGAGAAAGCTATCGGCGCCGGAGGAAACACTCATGACCGCTCCGTTTGCTCACACGCGGTTGCTAGTCACGCTTACTTTGCTAGCCGTTCTCATCGCGCAGCCCTGTAGCGGACAGACACTGTCGGACGTCGCGGCGCGAGTCATCGAACCACGTGGCGAGTTCACCGCTGTCGAAAAATCGACGATTGCTCTGTTCAAGCGGGTCTCGCCCTCGGTGCTCCAGGTTGTTGCGAAGACCGAGAAAAGTGAATCCTTTTTCAGCGAGTCCGGTATGCGGAGCGGCACTGGGTTTATCTGGGATTCTGCCGGGCACGTTGTCACCAACAATCATGTCGCTAAAGGTGCAACCAGCATCTCGGTTCGCCTTACGACGGGAGAAGTTTTATCGGCGGACGTCGCCGGCGTAGCGCCGAATTACGATCTTGCGGTAATCCGCCTGAAAGCGCATCGAGGACTCCCCGCGCCGATTCCCATCGGCACATCCGCAGACCTGCAGATCGGCCAATTAGCGTTCGCGATCGGAAATCCTTTTGGCTTGGATCAATCGCTGACAGCAGGCGTCATTAGCGCCTTGAAGCGGCGACTGCCCACCACCGAGGGCCACGAAATCGCGCGTCCAATGCGCAGCCATGCGAGCAGCATTGATCTGTTTGTCACTTCGACTTCGGCAGCAATGGTAAGATTCGGATAACGCGTCTTGCTCTCATGGAGCGCCCGCACGACGAGCGGGTGGAAAATCGCGCCGCTTGAACCGACAATAATGCGCCCTGTTTCGCCGCGGCCACGACGCCGCACGCCGATTGCGGCCTCCTCTACTTGTTTAAGTATGACGCGGGCTTGTTCGAGCAAGAGCTTTCCGGCGTCGGTGAGCTCGATGCCTCTTGTCAGACGCCGAAACAGTTGGGTACCGAGTTCATTTTCCAGCTGGCGAATCTGCGCGCTCAAGGGCGGCTGATTGATACGCAGCTTCTTGGCTGCTCGCGTAAAGCTCAGCTCTTCGGCCACCGCTACGAAATAGCGTAAGTGCCGCAGTTCCATTTGCCATCCCCAAAATCAGGCACGCGCCAGCGCTTTGGATCGCCGCTGTTCAATCGATATTCGCAAAGTATGAAAGCCGATACCTGTACGTATTGGCGATTTGCTGGCATTTTCCCTATATCCCGCGAAACCAGAATGGCGATCGCGCACATGGATGAATCCAGGATGAGAGAGTTGCAGCAGCAAAATCGGCAATTTTACCAGTTGCTCGTCTCGCTGAGCGCGACTCTGCTGCGCAAGGTCGCAACTGAATCTGCGAGGTATAAAACCTTCACTGGTGCTGATGCTGAGTGTTTCATCGATGAGGCTCAGGCGTGCTTCCGCTGCGCGAGGATACCTGGGCTGAGACAACAAATCGCTGAGGGCCTGGAAGTTGCGGGACATGAATTGATGGCCATGGCAGTAGACATCGAGACCGGACTTCCGCGTCTCAAAGGTGGAACGAAACAGCAATGCGATTATTGAACCTTCGTGCCGCGGGCGGACTTATCCGCCCGTCGACAGCATCGAAGACGTATTGCGACGATGACCGCGGATACTGGCGATGAGCACTGCGACGATACCGGTGAGGAAAATGCCGTCGAAGGTTCCTGCCCCGCCGATAGAGGCGACGGGCGCATTGAGGTCAGTAAGTTTGTCAAGGTTTAAGAGGTCGGCACCGATTAGGGTGCCGAGAGATCCCGCGATGTAGGCAAGGGGGGCTGCGCGCGTCCGTGACAGCAGCAGCGCAACAACTGCCGTCGCGATCACCGGCGCGAAAGTGGGGACCGCAATCCCCAGTCCGGGGACCGGAGTAGCGAGCCAGTAACAGATCGCCGCCACCACTGCTGTTGCCACCAGTCCCTCCAGCCAGAGGCGCCAGCGAATGAGGAGATAGGTCGACATGATGATAGGAATGACCGCTCCGCCGATATTCACTGCAAGCACGGTCCCGCCCCAATTACTTGCCTCTGGCACCTGATACCGCATCCCAAAAAAATCGATCATTTGACTTGCCATAACGCTCTTCTGCGAAATAACTGCAATGGGAATGTTGACGTAACTTCCGATCAGGGACGCAAAGAGTAAGAACACCGCCGTGCCCGGGCTGAGACCCAGCTGCTCGTACGCGTACTGCAGCAGCCCGAGCGGCAGCAGGACAAAAATGAACACGAAAAAAACGACAAGTATTAAAAAGAACGCCGGTGCGAGAGGCAGGTACCAAAACTGAAAGGGGTCCATCGGAAGCCTCGTTTGAAAGCCTTTCTGTATTTTCTACATCTCAGCACTCAATTGCCGGTGCACCCCTTGAACCAAGCCGCCTGATTTCCGGAGGGGCCACGCGGGAGGAATTCGATCGATGGTTGCTGCCGCACGGGCTGCGGATAGAGCTGCATGAGCTCGAGAATCGATAAGGGAATACTGGTCTTAATAGTCAGACCCAAGTCCTGCGCTTCCTTGGCGGTCAAAGCATAATCGTGGGTCCACTGCCCGCCGGCAAGCTTGTCGACGAGCGGCCTCGCCCGCTCTTGAGGCATTTTGTCGGCAAGAAGTTCCAAAGCACCCGCTTTGACCTGCTTTAACGCCTTCTCACCCATGCTCGCAAGAACGAGTGTCAAGTCGTTAATCTCAGCAATCGGCTTCTCGGCCTTTACTTCAACGAAACTTGCAGCCGGCAGGCCGGCAAGTTGCGGATCGATGGGTCCGAGCACAGAGAAGGTGTCCATCGCGATTTCATCGGCAGCGAGCGCGATGAGCGTTCCGCCAGACATGGCGTAGACCGGGACGTGAACTGTTACTTTTGCCGGATGAGCATTAATCGCGCGCGCGATCTGCATCGCCGCCAACACCATGCCTCCGGGCGTGTGTAGAATGAGATCGATCGGTGTGTCCGCCGGCGTTTCCTTGATCGCGGGGATGATTTGCTGCGCATCCTCAAGGTCAATCATACGAGACACCGGCACGCTGAAAAACCACCTCGTTTCCTGGCGGTGAATCATCGTGATCACGCGTGAACCCCGCTCTTTCTCAATCGCTGCGATTTGGCGGGCTCGGCGCATGCCTTGATAGCGGGCCTGCAGCAATGGCTGCAATGTCGAGGCAATAAAAATGAATAAGATCAGGAGGCTGAAGAAATCCATGGCGCGCTCGAATTTTTAAAAATGACACGACTGGAGGTCGATAGTTTTGACTCAGATCAATGGACCGAAAAACCTTGGCGCTAGGATTTAAACTTTACGCTCTGCGCGACTAACACAAGGCGTTTTCAAATAAATGGAGACGAAGATGGTAGAACAAAGCAGCGTGCATCCATACCTGAACTGGGCGAAGCAGCGGATCGACGAGATGGACGCAACCTTGGGCTCTCTCGAAGCGAAAGCCGGTCAAGTGCAGACCGACTCAAAGGCGAAAGCCAATGAGCTTATTGCGGAATTGAAAAAGCAGCGCGACGGCTTCCAAGCCGAGGTCAAAAAACAAGCCGCAGCAGGGGAAGCCGCTTGGAAAAGCAACAAGGCGCAGTTTGACTCGAAGTGGAAAGCTTTTGAGGCGCAGGTCAAAACCTATATCGACACTGTCGCAAAGCAGGCTCCGCAGCAGCAAGCGCTTTTCCGCGATGTTGCCGCTGCACAGGTGAAGACGTGGCGTGAAGCGGCCGAAACAATCCAGGACACAGCGGCAAAGTTCGCCGCCGGGCGGCGCGCTGACGTCGATGCGGCTGTGAACAAGATGAAGGCGGACGCTGCCGAAGCGGAAGCGCGATTACAGAAGTTGAATCAGGTGGGTCAACAGTCCTGGGGAGCGCTCAGCGCGGCTCTGGCAGAATCGCGCAAGGCTTTCGACAGTGCCAATCAGGCGGCGTGGGACGCGATCAAAAAGGCTGTCCCTCCAGCTGCCTAGAGATCATCCGCAATTAAGCGAGCTTGTTCTGAAGGGGAAGCATCATGGCAGCTGACGCAGTGGTGTCGCGAGAATTGAGGTCCCTTCAGGACGAGCTTTCGATCTCGCAGCGAGACCGCGTGTCGCCGGCGCCAGCGGCCGGCGGCACGACATCAATGCCGCCCGTCCCGCCGACAGAGACTGTGGAAGAGGGAGAGCTGCGGCAGCAGCTACGCGAGCTCGTCAATGAGGTCACGACGTTTTTCGAAGAAGCGGAAAAGAATATCGCAGCCCATCCCACCGAAAGCGTGGTCGGCGCTCTGCTCGTGGGGGTGTTGATCGGCCGCCTGCTCGGGCGACGCTAGGAGCGCACGATATGATCGACAATCTTGTTCGTGACTTTCAGGTTCTGCGCAAAGCCGATGTCTTGATCGGCAGGATATGGGTCAACGTCATCGCGCGCCGGTTTGCCTTATTCGCCTTTGCGGGATTGATCGCCGTTTTCGGGCTGGGCATGGCAAATGTCGCGGGTTTCTACGCGCTGCAGGCATCGGTCGGACCCGTTTGGGCGGCGACGATCGTTGCCATTGTTGATCTCGCCATCGCGGCAATCGTTCTGACCGTTGCCGTCAATTCACGGCCGGGACCTGAGCTCGATTTCGCCGTCGACGTGCGCAAAATGGCTGTTGAAGCCATTCAAACAGACACGCGCGATCTCAAGCTCGCGGTCGACGCACTCGGTCAGGAGATTCGCGAGGCAAAGGAAAACCTCGTTGCCTTCACGCACAATCCGTTGGATGTCGCGGCGCAGAAACTGCTTATTCCGGCCGCTCTGTCGATTATCAGAGGAATACGCTCGAAGAGAGCGTAGTTACGTGAGGAAGTTTCTTATCGCCCGCATGCAATGTCAGAAGCGGGGGGATTTGACTTGACGCAAGGTAGTTTTGTATCCGCTTCAGTCATCTTGCAGGAGCTGCACGATCAGCCGCCGACCGGTCCCGTCACATTGCAGTGGCTGATGGAACGTCTTGGCCAGCAATCGTTCGGCATCTTCATCTTGCTTTTGGCCATTGTTGCCACAATCCCTGGCATTGCTTTTCTGGCCGGGCTTTTGTTGCTGATCACAGCGTTTCAAATGATGCTCGGCCGCTCTGAGCTTAGGTTCCCAGGGTGGCTTTCCACTCGCGAGCTGCCGACGCGACGTGTTGGCATCGTTATGCAGCGCGCTATTCGCATTCTCGCATATCTCGAAAGGGCAATTTATCCACGCCTTGCGAGCCCGACTAAAACGACCAAGCGTGTCGTCGGCGTGTTGTATTTGTACTTACTGTTCGGCTGCTGACTGCACCATTTCCATTCAGCAATGTCCTTCCCGCTATTCTGATCGCGTTTATTTCGCTGACTTATCTCGAACAAGACGGGCTATTGCTTATCGTGGGAGTGGTGATGGGATGCCTCCTCCTCATCGCCGAATTTGGCGCAATTTGGCACCTGGTTCACGATGCAAAATGGATACAGGGTCTTGTTTAACTTTGTCAGCTTCTGACCGATTGTGTTGAAAAAGGCGGCTGTTGCGGTGCAGGAGCATGAGTGATTCAGTGCTGTTGGTACGCAGGACTGACGCTCATGATGGGACATCGGCAAGTCGAACAGGCTGCGTTGTTCTATGAGTTCTCACTGGAAAGGCACATTCCACCTGTTCACCTCCTTCGCTCGGTGGACAGGTTCATCGAACTCGGTGATCTCAGGCGCGAGTTGGCAAGCTTCTACAGCAGCATCGGAAGGCCTTCGATCGATCCCGAGCTGATGATCAGGATGCTGCTGATCGGCTATTGCTTCGGAATCCGTTCGGAGCGACGGCTGTGCGAGGAGGTCCACCTCAATCTTGCTTATCGATGGTTCTGCCGGCTCGGGCTGAACGACGCAGTGCCTGATCATTCCACCTTTTCCAAGAACCGGCACGGTCCCTTTCGCGCGAGCAATCTCTTCCGTCTCGTATTCGAGACGGTCCTTCGTCGATGCATCGCCGAGGGGCTCGTCGCAGGAGAAGGTTTTGCCGTGGACGTGAGCCTCATCGAGGCCGATGTGAACGGGCAGAAGGGCATCGAGGGCGACAAGGGACTGATCCACCCCCTTTGAAGTGGTCCGACTTGAACTATGTCTTTTGGCATCAAGGAGGACCAATATGCCGAGGAAGAGATACACGGCTGAAGAGATCGTC
>Ga0207780_1000146_pt1 | contig 18747 bp, 14 predicted proteins | sample LuqExpMetageno45_FD_187803 | JGI IMG/M metagenome (GOLD analysis project Ga0207780, IMG submission 187803) | Tropical forest soil microbial communities from Luquillo Experimental Forest, Puerto Rico - Sample 45 (SPAdes) | ecosystem: Environmental > Terrestrial > Soil > Tropical forest ...
TCGGGCGGCGACAACCGTGTCGAATTTGGCACCCGCCTCAGCCACGCACTCTGGTACGAATCGCCGAAATTTGGCGGCGGCTTCCAGTTCAATTTTTTATTCGCTCCGGGCCAGAACCGTGCGTCTGACAGCAGCAATCTTGCCTCTGGGGAATCCGATTGTGCCGGCGGCAACGACCCGACCAGTGGCGCAAATCCGCTCTTAAACTGCAGTGACGGCGCGTACAGCAATGTAGTAAGCACCAATCTCAGCTATACGAACGGCCGGTTCTACGCGACCGCGGCCTACGAGTGGCACCAGCACGTCAACCGGTCGAGTGACATTGCGGGCGCTTACGTCGGCGGGCCATTTTGGGCATTTAACGGGCAAGCAAACTGCACGCAGATCACTAGCGCGCTTGGCAATCAACTATGCAATGACGATACTGCAAACGAAGACGCCATCAAGCTCGGCGTCATGTATACCTTCCCGACCAAGACCACGGTCGGCGTCATTGGCGAACGCCTGCATCGCTACGTCCCGGCGGATCTTGAGTTCCAGAACGAACGCTCCCGCTACGGCACCTGGCTGGTTGTGAGCCAAGAACTTTCGCCAATCGACAGCCTGCATTTCGGGTGGGCGCATGCGTTCCAGGCACAAGGTGATCCCGGGCAGCACAATTCTACCACCCTCTTGATCGCTGATACCCCGATTGCCGCTAACAACACCCCTTACGGTGGTACCAACCAAAACCAGGCCGACATGGTCACGGCAGCGTGGAAGCACAGGTTCTCAGACAGCTTGATCTGGTACACCAACGCGGCAGCGACCTTCAACGGGCCGACTGCCCATTACGATCTCGGCGCGGGCGGACGGTCGGTCACCACCGATTGCCACGACGCGAATGCCGCAACGGGCGGTTTAACCTCTAATCCGCACTGCTGGACTGGCACCACGTTGGTCGGAGTGTCCACCGGTTTGCAATGGAGGTTCTAGGCGGTCTCTTCATGCATCGCGCATGCCTCTCATAATGAGAGGCATGCCGATTTTTGCTTACTAGAGTGTGTGAGGCGCGTTTGCTAAGGCGGGGCTGGTCGATGATCTATGTCGAGACGCGGCACAGTCGGGCCCCAATCAACAAACCACAACGACGCTTGCGGGTTTTGCGCAGATGATGCGGGTTACGTCTTGTTTTCTGGGCAGCAATCCTGCGTATAGTTGCCTAGTGACATGCGGAAACAATCCGCGTGTGTTGAGCTCAAATCTAAACTAGCCAATGGCATTTTCGATAGATTAAAATACGATAAAATACCAGATTGAGCGACGGGCCTGTTTACACAAATAAAGCTCGGGGGGAGATACCAATGTCTTTAGCGACGGGAAGAATTGACGCGACCAAAGCGTCGGAGGGCACGCGCTGGGGCCAACTCGTATTCGGCATCATCTGCATGGTCATGATTGCCAACCTGCAATACGGCTGGACACTATTCGTCAATCCGATCGATCAGAAGTACCACTGGGGCCGGGCTGCGATCCAAGTCGCCTTCACGCTTTTCGTGCTCACCGAAACCTGGCTGGTGCCCGTCGAGGGCTACCTGATCGACAAGTTCGGTCCGCGGATCATGATTTGTTTAAGCGGCGCGCTAGTCGCAATCGCCTGGGTGATCAACTCGGTCGCCGACTCTCTGTTCCTGCTCTATGTCGGCGCCGCCATCGGCGGCATCGGCGCGGGCGTGATCTATGGCGGTTCGGTCGGCAACGCGCTGAAGTGGTTCCCCGATCGGCGCGGTCTAGCGGCTGGTTTGACGGCGGCCGGTTTTGGCGCGGGCTCCGCGTTCACCGTGGTTCCGATCGCGAACATGATTGCCTCGAGCGGCTACCAAGCGGCTTTCCTTTGGTTCGGTCTCGGCCAGGGCATCATCGTGATGATCGTCGCGCTGCTGCTGCGCGCGCCTGAGGCTGGCGAAGTCTCTGCGCCGGCGGCTCCGACGGTGCAACAGACCCGCCGCGACTACGGTTGGTCCGAAGTGCTGAAAACGCCGGTATTCTGGGTGATGTACGTCATGTTCGTCGCCGTCGGCGCCGGCGGCTTGATGGCGATTGCGCAACTCGCGCCCATTGCCAAGGACTTCAAGGTCGACAACATTCCGGTCTCGCTGGTCGGCATCACGCTGCCGGCGCTGACCTTTGCCTTGACCATCGACCGCGTGCTCAACGGCGTGTGCCGGCCGTTCTTCGGCTGGGTGTCGGATCACATCGGCCGCGAGAACACGATGTTCCTTGCCTTCTTCGTCGAAGGCGTCGGCATCTACGCACTGCTGCTGTTCGCCGGCAATCCCGTGCTGTTCGTGATCCTGTCCGGCGTGGTGTTCTTCGCCTGGGGCGAGATCTACTCGTTGTTCCCGGCCACCTGCACCGACATCTATGGCCGAAAGTTCGCGACCACCAACTACGGCATGCTGTACACGGCCAAGGGCACAGCTTCGCTCTTGGTGCCACTCGCCAACGTGCTGACCAGCGCGACCGGCAGTTGGCATGCGGTGTTCTACGTTGCAGCCATCCTGAACATCCTCGCTGCCGTGATGGCGTTGGTGGTGCTCAAGCCGATGCGCATCAAGATCATGGCGAAGGGCTAAGCCCTTCGTTCGACGCTGAGACGAGGGCGCCCGCGGGATTGCTTCTGCGGGCGGTATGATTTTAATCGTCATACCCGCAGAGCTGCGCTGATCCGCGTCGTTTGAGGCGTTACTCGAACGTTCTCTCACGTTAGTGCCCATAAGGAGTTGCACACGAGCGCGCATTTGGCATATTGTATACCAGCCATGAATAACCGCACTTCGTCATCGTCCCGTCGCGTGCCCGCGCGTACCTCCCGCCGTCATTCGCCGGTGGGGACTGCCGTATCGGTGCAGCCGGCATTCGAACCGATCGACCCGTCCCCGAGTTTCAAGCACAAGGCGTACACCGCCCTCAAAAACGCTATCGTGGCGATGGACATCTATCGTAGCCGCGACGACATTCGGCTCGACGAGCGCAAGCTGGCGCAGGATTTCGGCATCAGCCGGACCCCGGTGCGCGAAGCCATGGCGCAGCTCGAAAGTGAAGGCTTCGTACGCATGGTGCCGCGGCGCGGCATCTATGTCGTGCGCAAGACCAAGCGCGAAGTGATCGAGATGATAACCGCCTGGGCGGCGCTCGAAAGCATGGCGGCGCGCCTGATCACGCAGACCGCGACCGATGAGGAGATTGCCGGCCTGCGCAAGATGTTCGCCACTTTCGAGAACGGCAAGCTGCGTGCGCACCTCGACGAATATTCCGACGTCAACATTGAGTTCCACCAGACCATCATCCGGCTCAGCCACAACCGGGTGCTGATCGACCTCGCCGAGAATCTGTTCACCCATATGCGCATGATCCGGCGCAAGACCATCGGCGAAAAGGATCGCGCCGATCGCTCAATTCAAGACCACATGAACATCATCGAAGCACTGGAGGCGCGCTCAACCGATCGCGCCGAAGAACTGGTCCGCGACCACGCGCTCGGCCTGGCCGATCACGTGGCGCAGTTCGCCGACTACTTGGACTAGAAGTCCTGCACAAGACCTGGAGGAAGGATTCCCATGGCTGACGCAGCAGTGAAAGAGAAAACGCAAACCACAGGTGCAGCTGAAGCAGAGCGGGAGCTGACAGACGGCTTTCATCTCGTTATCGATGCGCTCAAGCTCAACGGGATTAACACAATCTACGGCGTGCCCGGCATTCCAATCACGGATTTGGGCCGTATGGCGCAAGGCGCAGGCATTCGCGTCCTGTCGTTCCGTCATGAGCAGAACGCTGGCAATGCTGCGGCCATCGCCGGTTTCCTGACGAAAAAGCCCGGCATCTGCCTCACGGTATCGGCTCCCGGTTTCCTCAACGGTCTGGTGGCGCTGGCCAATGCCACGACCAACTGCTTCCCGATGATTCTGATCAGCGGCTCGTCCGAGCGCGAGGTCGTCGACCTGCAGCAGGGCGACTACGAAGAGATGGACCAGTTGGCGATCGCCAAACCTCTTTGCAAAGCCGCCTTCCGCGTGCTGCATGCCGCCGACATCGGCATCGGTCTTGCGCGTGCCATCCGCGCTGCCGTTTCCGGCCGTCCAGGCGGCGTGTATCTCGATCTGCCGGCCAAGCTTTTCTCTCAAGTCATGGACGCAGAGGCAGGCGCCAAGTCGCTGGTTAAGGTCATCGATCCCGCCCCGGCCCAGATTCCCGCGCCAGCCGCCGTCAAACGCGCGCTCGATGCGTTGAAGAACGCCAAGCGGCCACTAATAATTCTCGGAAAGGGCGCGGCCTACGCGCAGGCCGACGATCAAATCCGCGCATTCGTCGAAAAGACCGGCGTTCCATTCCTGCCGATGAGCATGGCCAAGGGGCTTCTGCCTGACACGCATCCACAATGCGCGGGCGCCGCGCGCTCGACGGTGCTGAGGGACTCCGACGTCGTGATGCTGATCGGCGCCCGCCTCAACTGGCTCCTGTCGCATGGCAAAGGCAAGGCCTGGGGCGAACCTCATTCCAAGAAGTTCATCCAGGTCGATATTGAGCCCAAGGAGATGGACAGCAACGTCGAGATAGTCGCTCCGGTTGTCGGCGACATTGGCTCGTGCGTGTCCGCGCTTCTCGATGGCATGGGCAGCAAATGGCCGGCCGCACCGGCTGATTGGGTCAACGCCGTCACGGCGAAGAAGGAAGAAAACATCGCCAAGATGGCCCCGAGGCTGATGAGCAATGCGATACCAATGGACTACTACGGCGCACTGGGTGCCCTGCGCACCATCATCAAAGAGCGGCCAGATGCCATCCTCGTCAACGAAGGCGCCAACGCGCTCGATCTCGCGCGCGGCACCATCGACATGTACCAGCCGCGCAAGCGCCTGGATGTTGGCACCTGGGGCATCATGGGTATTGGCATGGGCTTCGCCATCGCCGCCGCCGTGGAGACCGGCAAACCGGTGCTCGCGGTGGAGGGCGACAGCGCCTTCGGTTTCTCCGGCATGGAGGTGGAGACGATCTGCCGGTACAAGCTGCCGGTCTGCGTCGTCATCTTCAACAACGACGGCATTTACCGCGGAACCGACGTCAATCCTTCTGGCGGTGCGGACGTTGCGACGACCGTCTTCGTCAAAGGCTCGCGCTACGACAAGATGATGGAGGCCTTCGGTGGCATTGGCGCCAACGTGGCGACGCCTGACGAGCTGAAGCGAGCCGTGAACGAAGCGCTGGACTCCGGCAAGCCGACCCTGATCAACGCAGTGATCGACCCGGCAGCCGGCAGCGAGAGCGGCCGCATTGGTAACCTCAACCCGCAAAGCAAGATCCGCAAGAAGTAACGGATTGGGCCAAGCAATCGTAACTCAGAGCGTCCCGCATATTGCACTGCGGGCACAGTTGGAGACAGTGAAGGACGTGAAAATGGCTAACAAGAAACCGAAGAAGCAATCCAAAAGTAAGGCTGCAGCTAAGAAACCCGCGCGCAAGGCGGTGAAGCTCGCTGCCGCGAAGAAGACGAACGGCAATGGATTGCCCAAGCCGTCCAACAGGCCTTGGGGGCAGGCTGGCCGCGCGCTCAACGGCCTGCGCATTCTCGACTTCACCCATGTGCAGTCGGGCCCCACGTGCACCCAGCTTCTCGCCTACATGGGCGCCGACGTAATCAAGGTCGAGCGTCCGGGCGCCGGCGACATCACGCGCGGCCAGTTGCGTGACGTGCCCAACGCCGACAGCCTCTACTTCACCATGCTCAACGGCAGCAAGCGGTCGATCACGATCGACTCCAAGCATCCCAAGGGCATGGAAATCCTCAACCGGCTGATTAAGACCTGCGACGTGCTTGTCGAAAACTTCGCCCCCGGTGCTCTCGACCGTATGGGCTTGACCTGGGAGTACGTGCACAAGACTAACCCGCGCATGATCGTCGCCTCGGTCAAGGGCTTCGGCCCCGGGCCGTACGAGGACTGCAAGGTCTACGAGAACGTCGCGCAATGCGCGGGCGGTTCGGCCTCGACCACCGGTTTCCGCGAGGGCCCGCCGCTGGTCACCGGTGCGCAGATCGGCGACAGCGGCACCGGATTGCATCTGGCGCTCGGTATCATGGCGGCGCTCTATCAGCGCAACCGCACCGGCCGCGGCCAGAAGGTGCTGTGCGCGATGCAGGACGGCGTGCTCAATCTCGCCCGCGTCAAGCTGCGCGATCAACAGCGCCTCGCGCATGGCCCGCTTACCGAGTACAGCCAGTATGGCGAGGGCGTTCCGTTCGGCGTGGCGGTGCCGCGCGCCGGCAACGACTCCGGCGGCGGTCAGCCCGGCTGGATCGTCAAGTGCAAAGGGTGGGAGAATGATCCGGACGCTTATCTCTATTTCATCACCCAGGCGCCGGTGTGGAACGAAATTTGCGATGTGATCGGCGAGCCTACTTGGAAAAACGATCCGGATTATGCCACGCCGAAGGCGCGGCTGCCGCGGCTGAAGCAGATCTTCGCCCGCATCGAGCAGTTTACCATGACCATGACCAAGTTCGAGGCCATGGACCTGTTCAACAAGCACGACATCCCGTGCGGGCCGATCCTGTCGATGAAGGAGATCGCCGAAGAGCAATCGCTGCGCGCGACCGGCACCGTCGTCGAGGTCGACCATCCGACCCGCGGCAAGTATCTGACCGTCGGCAATCCAATCAAGCTGTCGGATTCGCCCGCCGACGTGCGGCGTTCGCCGTTGCTCGGCGAGCACACCGAGGAAATCCTGTCCAAAGTGCTCGGCTATAGCGCGTCGCAGATCAACGAGATCAAGGCATCGGGGGCGATCACGGCGCCGGACAAGTCGAAGGCAGCGGCGTGACAACAGCGCTCGTCCCCGCGTAAGCCGGGACCCGGACTTTAAAGCGCTGTATGCCCGCTTGTGCGGGCATGAGCGCATGAGGGAGGGAGTCGATTATGCGTATCGTAGTCCACGGCCAACAGGCCTTCGGCAGGGCCGTGCTAGAAGCGTTGCTCAAACGCGGTGAGAATGTGATCGCCGTCTATGTGGCGCCGGAAAAAGAAGGCGCTAAGGCCGATCCACTGAAGGAGGCCGCCCTCGCCGCCAAGCTCCCGGTCTATCAGCCGGCTTCCTATCGCAAGCCGGAGGTGTGGGAGCAGTTCAAGTCGCTCAAACCTGACTTACAGGTGATGGCCTTTGTGACACTGTTCGTGCCGGAGGATTTCCTCAACATCCCGACCCACGGCTCGATCCAGTATCACCCCTCGCTCCTGCCGGCCTATCGCGGTCCGAGCGCGATTAACTGGCCGATCATCAAGGGCGAGAAGGAAACCGGACTGTCGATCTTCTGGCCGGACAATGGGCTCGATACCGGTGACGTGCTACTGCAGAAGAAGACGCCGATTGGCCCCACTGACACGCTCGGCACCGTTTATTTCGACCGACTGTTCCCGATGGGCGTCGAGGCCATGCTCGAATCAGTCGATTTGGTGAAGGCCGGCAAGGCGCCGCGCATCAAGCAAGACGAGTCGAAGGCGACTTACGAGGGCCGTTGCGGCGCCGACAATGCCAAAATCGATTGGGGCAAGCCCTGGGAGCAGATCGATCGGCTGATCCGCGGTTGCAATCCAGCGCCGGGCGCCTGGTGCACGCTCGATGGCAAGACGGTCAAGATCTTCGACGCCAAGCCGGTGCCGGCTAAGGATCCGAAAGGCATCGGCGGCAAGATGGGCGACATCGTCGCGGTGGAAGCCGACGGCTTCACCGTGGTCTGTGCCGACGGCCGCTTCAAGGTCAGTCGCGTGCAACCCGAAGGCGGAAAGAAGATCGATGCTGCCGAGTGGACCAAGTCTGCCAACGTCGCCGTCGGGGCGAAATTCACCTGACCACTCTGCGCTTCAAAAATCCCAAATCGCCGACCCACCGCGCATTACATTAACGGAAAAATCCCAATGCCCGCCTCGCAGCATCAGTCGCCGAAGTCCGACATCGAAATTTCGCAGGCCGCCAAGAAACGGCCAATTCTCGACATCGCCAAGGAAAAGCTCGGCATCGCGCCGGAGAATCTCGAACCCTACGGCCATTATAAGGCCAAGGTGTCGATGGACTACATTAACTCGCTGCAGTCGCGGCCGAACGGCAAACTGATCCTGGTCACCGCCATCACGCCGACCCCAGCCGGTGAGGGCAAGACGACCACCACCGTCGGCCTCACCGACGCGCTCAATCACATCGGCAAGAAGGCAATGCTCTGCCTGCGCGAACCGTCGCTCGGCCCTTCGTTCGGCATGAAGGGCGGCGCCGCCGGCGGCGGCTATGCCCAGGTGGTGCCGATGGAGGACATCAATCTGCACTTCACCGGCGACTTCCACGCAATTACCTCGGCGCACAATCTGCTGTCCGCGCTGATCGACAATCACATCTATTGGGGCAATGCGCTCGGCATCGATTCGCGCCGCGTCACCTGGCGCCGCGTGATGGACATGAACGACCGCGCGCTGCGCGAGATCGTCTGCTCGCTCGGTGGCGTTGCTAACGGCTATCCGCGCGAAGCCGGCTTCGATATCACTGTCGCTTCCGAGGTGATGGCGATCTTCTGCCTGGCTAAGAATCTCGACGATCTGAAGGAACGCCTCGGCAATATCATCGTGGCCTATACCCGTGACCGCAAGCCGGTGCGTGCGCGCGACCTCAAGGGGCACGGCGCTATGACCGTGCTGCTCAAGGAGGCGCTGTCGCCCAATCTGGTGCAGACGCTGGAAGGCACGCCCGCCTTCATCCACGGCGGCCCGTTCGCCAATATCGCGCATGGCTGCAACTCGGTGCTGGCCACTACTACTGCGCTCAAGCTCACTGACTATGTCGTCACCGAAGCCGGCTTCGGCGCCGATCTCGGCGGCGAGAAATTCATCGACATCAAGTGCCGCAAGGCCCGCTTGGCGCCCGATTGCGTGGTGCTGGTCGCCACCATCCGCGCGCTCAAGATGCATGGCGGGGTGCAGAAGGCTGATCTCAAGAAGGAAGACCTCAAGGCGCTGGAAGCCGGCATGGCCAACCTGCAGCGCCACGTCGAGAACGTAAAAAAGTTCGGCATCCAGCCGGTGGTCTCGTTGAACCGCTTCTCGGCCGACACTCCGGCGGAGATCGAGCTAGTCAAGAACGCCTGCGCCAAGCTCGGGGTCGAGGCGATCATAGCCGACCACTGGGCGATGGGCGGCGAAGGTGCCGCCGACGTTGCCAAGGCGGTGGTTAAGATCTGCGAGGGCGGGACGAGTAAGCTCAAGCTGCTCTATCCCGACGAGATGCCGCTGTTCGCGAAGATCGAGACCATTGCCAAGGAAATCTACCGCGCCAAGGGCGTTACCGCCGACAAAGCGGTAAAGGATCAGCTAAAAGGCTGGGAGGAGATGGGCTATGGCAAGTTGCCGATCTGCGTCGCCAAGACCCAATACAGCTTCTCCACCAACGCCGATACGAAGGGCGCGCCCAACGATCACACCATCAATGTGCGCGAAGTGCGGTTGTCGGCCGGCGCCGAGTTCGTGGTCGCGATCTGCGGCGAGATCATGACCATGCCGGGCCTGCCGAAAGTGCCGACTGCAGACGTGATCGACGTGAACGCGCAAGGCCAGATCGTCGGGTTGTTCTGACAGATTTTGCCGACCTTAAGATTGATGGAAAAGTTCTATCGACTCATGCCGCACAAGGGGTTGTCGGGAGCCTAGAACGACTGCAAATTTTGCGTCGGGAGACCGCAATGAACATTCAAGCTCCGCCGCCTTCCAGCGGCAAAGGCGCCGGTCGGCGTCGGCCATCACGCACGCCGAAGGGCCGCCAGGTCGATCCGGCTGCACTTGCCGACGTGCAGGCCTTGCTGACCGATCGGCCGCGCCGACGAGATCTGCTAATCGAGCATCTGCATCTGATCCAGGATCATTACGGGCATCTCTCTGCCGCGCATCTTGCAGCGCTCGCCGCCGAGATGAAAATGGCGCTCACCGAGGTCTACGAGGTCGCCACCTTCTATGCGCATTTCGACGTGGTGAAGGAGGGCGACACGCCGCCCGCGCCGCTCACCATCCGCGTCTGCGATTCATTGTCCTGTGCCATGGCTGGCGCCGAGAAGTTGCTGAAGGAATTGCCGGGCAAGCTCGGCACGCGAGTGCGCGTCGTGCGCGCGCCCTGCATGGGCGCCTGCGACCACGCGCCGGTCGCCGCGGTCGGTCACGTGCAGAGCTTCAATGTCACGCTGGATTCGATCGCCGCCGATGCCAAGGCCAAACCGCACGCGCATGCCTTCACGCCCGGCGCGGATTTCGCCGCCTATCAGAAATCCGGCGGTTACGCGCTGCTGCGCGACTGCCTCAGCGGCAAGCGTACGCGCGACGACCTCATCAAGATAGCCAACGACGCGGGTGTGCGCGGCCTCGGCGGCGCTGGGTTCTCCACAGGTCGCAAGTGGACACTGGTGCGCGCGGAGCCGGCGCCGCGGCTCTTCGCGGTCAACGCCGATGAGGGCGAGCCCGGCACGTTCAAGGATCGCTACTATCTCAAGCGCGATCCGCACCGCTTCATCGAAGGCATGCTTGCTGCGGCATGGGTGGTCGAGGCGGCCGAGACCTACATCTATATTCGCGACGAATATCCCGAAGTGCGGCTGATGCTCGCCGAGGAGATCGCCAAGGTCGAAGCCGCCGGTTTGAGCGCGCACACCAAGCTGCATCTGCGCCGCGGCGCCGGCGCCTATATTTGCGGCGAAGAGTCGGCGATGATTGAGTCTATTGAGGGCAAGCGCGGCCTGCCGCGCCATCGCCCGCCTTACGTGGCGCAATTCGGCCTGTTCGGCCGTCCGACTTTGGTGCAGAACGTCGAGACGCTGTACTGGGTTCGCGAAGTGGCTGAAAAGGGCGCGGGTTGGTTCACGTCGCAAGGCCGCCGCGACAGCAAAGGCCTGCGCAGTTTCTCGGTTTCCGGTCGCGTGAAGAATCCCGGTGTGAAGTTGGCACCGGCCGGCATCACGGCGCGCGAACTAATCGACGAGTTCTGCGGCGGCATGGCCGACGGCCACACTTTCAAAGCCTATCTGCCGGGCGGCGCCTCCGGCGGCATCCTGCCGGCGAAAATGGCCGACATTCCGCTCGACTTCGGAACTTTGGAACCGCACGGATGCTTCGTGGGCTCACACGCGGTTGTCATCCTGTCCGACAAGGACGATATCAAGGCGGTGGCGCTCAACCTGATGAAGTTCTTCGAGGACGAGAGCTGCGGCCAATGCACGCCCTGCCGGGTGGGCACCGAGAAGGCGGCCAAGCTGATGGCCAGCGGTCCATGGGACACTTCGCTGTTGACGGAACTGTCGGCCGCCATGCGCGACGCCTCGATCTGCGGCCTCGGCCAGGCCGCGCCGAACCCGCTGCTCTGCGTGCTGAAGTATTTTCCGGAAGAATTGTCGAAACCGCTGGGAACTTGGTGACGAAAGGCTAAAGCGATGACTACAGGCAACGGCGCCGGCAAATCGGTGAAATTTATCCTCGACGGCAAGGAAGTCGAGGCGCTCGAAGGCGAGACTATCTGGCAGGTGGCCAAGCGCCTGGGCACCGACATTCCGCATCTTTGCTACTCGCCCGAGCCCGGCTATCGCGCCGATGGCAACTGCCGCGCCTGCATGGTGGAGATCGAGGGTGAGCGTGTGCTGGCCGCAAGCTGCATCCGCAAGCCGTCGCCCGGCATGAAGGTGAAGGCTACCTCCCAGCGTGCCAAGACCGCACGGCAGATGGTGTTCGAACTGCTGATGACGGATCAGCCGGTGCGTGAGACTGCGCGCGATTCGCAGTCGAAATTCTGGGCCTGGGCCGACCGCATGAACGTGGCGACCAGCCGCTTCGGCAAGCGCGAGGCGCCCAAGCCTGACCGTAGCCATCCGGCCATGACGGTCAATCTCGACGCCTGTATCCAGTGCAATCTCTGTGTCCGCGCCTGCCGCGAAGTGCAGGTCAACGACGTGATCGGCATGGCCGGCCGCGGTCACAGCGAGAAGATCGTGTTCGACTTCGACGATCCTATGGGCGCCTCCACCTGTGTCGCCTGCGGCGAATGCGTGCAGGCCTGCCCGACCGGTGCGCTAATGCAGGCGACGCTGGTCGACGATAGGAATGTGCGCACGCAATTCCCCGACCGCGAGGTGCACTCGGTTTGCCCGTATTGTGGCGTCGGCTGTCAGCTCACCTATCAGATCAAGAACGACGAACTGATCTCGGTGGTCGGCCGTGCCGGACCGGCCAACGAGAACCGGCTTTGCGTGAAAGGCCGTTTTGGCTTCGACTATGTCAGCAATCCACAGCGCCTGACCAAACCGATGATCCGCAAGGAGGGCGTGCCGAAGATCCCGCACGAATCTATCGATCCGTCCAATCCGTGGACGCATTTCCGTGAAGCCACCTGGGAGGAGGCACTCGATAAGGCGGCCGCGGGCATCAAAAAGATTCGCGATCGCGATGGCTCCAAGGCGCTGGCCGGCTTCGGTTCGGCGAAATGCTCGAACGAAGAGGCCTATTTGTTCCAGAAGCTGGTGCGTGCCGGCTTCGGCACCAACAATGTCGACCACTGCACGCGGCTGTGCCACGCCTCGTCGGTGGCGGCGCTCTTGGAAGGCGTCGGCTCCGGTGCGGTGTCGGCCACCTTCAACGAGGTAAAAAATTCCGACGTCATCATCGCCATCGGCTGCAATCCGGCCGAAAATCATCCGGTGGCAGCGACCTTTTTCAAACAGGCGGCCAAACGCGGCGCCAAGTTGATCGTGATGGATCCGCGCGGGCAGGCCTTGGACCGCCACGCCTGGCGAATGCTGCAGTTCAAGAACGGCACCGACGTGGCGATGCTTAATGCCATGCTCAACGTTATTGTTAGCGAGAAGCTATATGACCAGCAATACATCCAGAGCTATGTGGAAGGTTTCACCCAGTTTGCCGAGCACGTGAAGGATTTCACGCCAGAGGAGATGGCGCCGATCTGCGGCATTCCGGCCGATACGCTACGCGAGGTGGCGCGCACATATGCACGCGCGCATTCAGCAATCATCTTCTGGGGCATGGGTGTGTCGCAACACACCCACGGCACCGACAACGCGCGCTGTCTGATCGCGCTCGCGCTGATTACCGGCCAGATCGGCCGCCCGGGCACCGGCCTGCATCCGCTGCGAGGGCAGAACAATGTGCAGGGCGCCTCCGACGCTGGCCTGATTCCGATGTTCTTCCCCGACTACAAGTCGGTCGAGAACGCCGAAATCCGCGCCAACGTCGAAGCCACGTGGGGCGCCAAACTCGACCCCAAGAAAGGCCTGACTGTCGTGGAGATCATGGATGCGATCCACGCCAACACGATCAAAGGCATGTACATCCTGGGCGAAAACCCCGCGATGTCGGATCCCGACCTCAACCACGCGCGCGAGGCGCTCGCCCATCTCGAGCATCTGGTGGTGCAAGACCTGTTTCTCACTGAGACTGCGGTCTACGCCGACGTGGTGCTGCCGGCCTCGGCCTGGCCGGAGAAGGATGGCACCGTCACCAATACCAATCGTCAGGTACAGATGGGCCGCGCCGCGCTGCCGCTGCCGGGCGATGCGCGCCCTGACTGGTGGATTACGCAGGAGATCGCCCAGCGCATTGGACTTAACTGGAATTACACGCACCCAAGCGAGATCTTCACTGAAATGGCGTCTCTGATGCCGTCGCTCAACAACATCACCTGGGAGCGGGTCGCGTGCGAGAGCGCAGTGACCTATCCGGTCGATGCGCCCGACAAGCCGGGTCGCGACGTGGTGTTCGACAAAGGCTTCCCGCGCCCCGGCGGCTTTGGGAAGCTGGTCGCCGCCAAGCTCACGCCGCCGGACGAGACACCGGACGCCGAGTATCCGTTCATCCTGACCACCGGCCGCCAGCTCGAGCATTGGCACACTGGCGCCATGACGCGCAGAGCCTCGGTGCTCGATGCGCTGGAGCCGGCGGCAATCGCTGCACTGTCGCGTGGCACCATCGCGAAACTCGGCATCAAACCGGGTGACATGGTGCGCGTCACCACTCGACGCGGTGAGGTAGAACTCGCCGCGCGTCAGGACGATGCAATCCCTGACGGCGTTGTGTTCATTCCGTTCGCCTATGTCGAGGCGGCGGCCAATATCCTGACCAACCCGGCACTCGATCCGTTCGGCAAAATACCGGAGTTCAAGTTTTGTGCTGCCAAGGTAGAGCCGGCCGAGGTGACGCAACAGGCGGCAGAGTAACCGTTGCTACGCCGCTCAATGCAGGCACCGCGGCTTGGTATCGACCACGGTCATCTCCAACCTTTCGATCATCTCCGCCCGCAGCGCCTCGTTCGCTTGCAGCGACGTCTCGGTTTGCGTCCATGTGGTGGCATTCGAGCCGAGCAGCACGATGCCGCCGATCGCTGCCGCTAAGGCGCCGATGGTCATAAACGGCACGTAAGTGATTAGCCCCAGCAGCGTGAGCACAATCCAGGCTGCGCCGGCGCCGATCGCGATCCTTGCGGCAATCGACAGCTTGCGGCAGCGCTCGATCGCCTCGCCCAACTCCTCGATCCGCGCCTCGATCTGCGCAATGTCCTCGTGCCCCTCGTCATCCGCGTCTATCATTCCGGCCTCATTAAGCCGAGGTAACCATCCGTTGGTAGAGCGAGTTTGGCCGCTGCCTGATGATGCGCGGCCCGGAAAGGTAGATGAAAAATTTTCCGTGGTCTGTGCGAGATGCGGGCATCGTGCCGTCTAAGGCATCAAGGATATCAAGACGATGAGTGTGCGCTAACACTCAGCCTGGCTTGCGCTTGTAATAGGCCTCGACCACACCGCTGAGCTTGATGGTCAGCGGGTTGCCGCGGCGATCCAGCGCCTTGCCTGCAGCAACGCGGATCCAACGCTCGCTGACGCAATATTCCTCGACATTGGTCTTCTCGACGCCCTTGAAGCGCACGCCGACATCGCGCGCCAGCACCTCTTCATTGAAATAAGGGCTGCGCGGATCGGTGCTGAGCCGATCAGGCGGGTTGTCTCGCTCGGGTTCAGACATGCGCACTGGTCTCACATGGCTCGCCGGCGAGGCAAGCGCTCTGATCTCGTCGCGATTGCGCTGTGGTGATCATAGCGGCCTAGCACGGCGACGAGCCTGCTGACGCCGTATTTGCTTATCCGCGGCTAGCGTTTGGTTTTGGAGTCGTCGGTGTTTCGCATGTTCGCCCATGGATCGATGCGGCCACTGGGACCGTCTTTGCTCGTTTGGTCAAGCGTCGATTTGTAGCGCTTGTCGATCTCCTCGGCGTCCTTCTTCTTCCGCATCTGTTCCTGGATGATCGGATCGTCCTCGTTCGCCGGCTGCGCAAAGGCAGAGCCGGTCAACACGGTCAGAAAAGCAAGTCCAATCGTGACGGCGACTATTCTTTTCATGACGGATGGCGATCCTTAAGCGTGAAACGAAACTTTACACGGCAGCGCGGCGGATTTCAATCTGATGGAATTATGGCGAAATTAGCGGCCGTTCTTGCTATAGAACTGCCTTGGCCACGCTCGGCCTTCTTAAGAGGTAAAACGTTCGACAATGTCACTGGCTCATGATGTCGCATCGCTCACCGGTATTATGGCGCCCCGCCATGACTGGACACGCGAGGAGGTGCGCGCGCTATTCTCGCTGCCGTTTCCGGAACTGATGTTCCGTGCGGCAACTGTGCACCGGCAAAATTTCGATCCGACCGAAGTGCAAATTTCGACCTTGCTATCGATCAAGACCGGCGGTTGTGCGGAGGACTGCGCCTATTGTCCGCAAAGCGCGCATTACGATACCGGCGTGAAGTCCGAGAAGCTGATGAACGTGGATGCCGTGGTAGCCGAGGCGCGCGCGGCCAAAGCCTCCGGCGCCTCGCGCTTCTGCATGGGCGCCGCTTGGCGCGCACCTAAGGACCGCGATCTCGCCGATGTCTGCGCCATGGTCGAGGGCGTCAAAGCGCTCGGGCTGGAGACCTGCGCCACGCTCGGCATGCTGAGCCTGGATCAGGCGCAGCGGCTCAAGCAGTCTGGCCTCGACTACTACAACCACAATCTCGACACCTCGCCGGAATTCTACGGCTCCATCATTACTACTCGCACCTATGAGGATCGGCTCGAGACGCTTGAGCATGTGCGTGCGGCCGGCATCAATGTCTGCTGCGGCGGCATTGTCGGCATGGGCGAGGGGCCGGAGGACCGCGTCGGTATGATCGCGACGCTCGCGAGTCTGCCGGTGCATCCGGAAAGTGTGCCGATCAACATGCTGGTGCAGGTGGAAGGCACGCCGCTCGCCGGTAGGGCCAAGCTCGACACGTTCGATTTCGTGCGCACGATTGCGGTTGCTCGTATCTGCATGCCAACCTCGGTGGTGCGGCTGTCTGCTGGGCGCGAGGACATGAGCGAGGAGACGCAGGCACTGTGCTTCCTCGCCGGCGCCAATTCGATCTTCTACGGTCCGAAGCTGCTCACTACGCCGAATCCGCAACGGGACCGCGACATGGCCTTACTCGACAAGCTGGGATTGCGTCGTATGGAATAAGTTCACGCAAAGTTGCGCACGAGAGCGAGACCGGCAAATAGGCCGGCGATCGAAATCGCTACCGAGGCGAGCAAATAAATCGCCGCCAGAACGGTTTTGCCGCGCTTATAGAGCAGCGCTACGTCGAGAGAAAACGCCGAGAAGGTGGTGTAGGCACCGAGGATCCCGGTGGGGAGGAACAGCCGCGGTGTTGCGAGGCGTCGCCTTTGAAGGCGCAATACGGCGACGAGTCCCATGATGAAGGAGCCACTTATATTGATTAGCAAGGTGCCATGGGGAAATGCGATGCCAAGCACGCGCGCGACGCTGTGATTGATGCCGAGGCGCAGCGCGGCCTCCAAGCAGCCGCCGAGAAATACAATCGGATGGCCCATCGCTTTAGTTAATCTGCACCTACGGGCTCGGCTTGAACGTTCTGCCCAGTTCGGGGATAGGGAACGGCGCGGCGTCGGCCGCGGACGTTCGTCGGAGAAAACGTTGATGGCCCAGCTTGTCGTGCTGGCACCCGTGGCCGTGGGCGCGGCCTATTCCATCATCGCTGCCGTGCTCGCCATCCTGTGGATGCGGCTGCCGCGCAGGCCGCCCCCGCCAAATCTGCCGCCGGTGACCGTGCTCAAGCCGCTCTACGGCGCCGACAAGAACCTGCGCGAGAACCTGCGCAGCATTTGCGTTCAGGACTATCCCGACTACCAGGTCGTGCTCGCGATCCAGCGGCTGGACGATCCCGCGATCCCGATCGCGCGCGAGATCGCGGCGGAGTTCGGCCCGTCGCGCGTGAGCCTCGCCATCGCTGACGCGCCGCCCCGTCTGAACGGCAAGGCGGAGAACCTCGCCCGCGCCATGGCGCTCGCACGCCACGACACCATCGTGATCAGCGACAGCGACGTGAAGACCGCGCGCCATTATCTGAGCACGGTCGTACCGCCGCTGTCGGATCCGGACGTGGGCGCGGTGTGCACGCTCTATCGCGCGGCGGTGGCGGGTAACGTCTACGAGAAGCTCGAGCTGCTCTCCTTCAACTGCGACACCATCCCGTTCGTGATCTTGGCTGTGACCTTCCGGCTGGCGAGATTCTGTCTCGGCGCATCGACGGCGATCCGGCGCGAGACGCTCGACCGCATCGGCGGCTTCGCCGCACTTGCCGGTTACATGGCTGAAGACGTCGAGATGGGCCGGCGCATCGCCGCGGCCGGCCGGCGGCTCGTGTTCCTACCGCACCTCGTCGAGACGCTGGTGGATCTGCCGGACGTGCGAAGCTGGTGGAACCACCAAGTCTACTGGGACCAGAATGCTCGCGTCGCGTCCCTGCCAGGATTCATCGCGCTCCTGTTCCTCAAGTCGGTGCCGTTCGCGATCGTCTTCGCGGCGATGCGGGCACTGGATGCGGTGGGCCTCGAGATCCTCGCCGCCGCGCTCGCACTGCGCATGGCGTCCGCGGCGGCGATCCTCGCCTTTTGTGCCGGCGACCGCGAAGGCCTGCGCGCGCTCTGGCTGCTACCACTGCGCGACGTGGCGGGGCTGGTCTGCTGGATCAGCGCGGCTGCGAAGAGGGACTTCGTGCGCCGCAGCGTCAGGCGCGATCTCGCGCCGGACGGCCGCATCGTCGCCGACGACCGTTAGCGGCAGTCCGCCATCCGCGCGAGCGCAAGCCCCGCGGCGGCGAGGTCGCGCGGGAAATCATCGCTCATCAGATAGCGGAACTCGTCCTCGCGCGGCGCAGTCATCCGGTCGCGCGTCGGCAGCACCTCGTCCACGACGCCGGGATGGCAGAGCACGAGGGAGCGTTCCGGCGCGTCCGCGATCATGCGCCGGAACAGCACTCCGAACGGCGCGTGCTCGCGGAACGTGCGCGTGCCGCGGAACTCGGCGTTCGTCACGAGATCGGATGTCCGGCGGCCGAGCCCGCGCGACATCAGCGACAGCATAGCGGAGTCGAACGGCGCGGGCCGCCGGAGCAGCGCCCGGTCGAGCCGCGCGCGGGTAATCCGCACATAGGCGCCGATGCGCCGCGCGGCTTCGGCGATGGCGTCGCGGATAACGGGCAGATGATGGACGTGCTGGTGGCCGTCGATGAAGTCGGGCGCGCGGCCCATCACGGCGGTGAAGCGCGCGACCTGCCAGTCGACCGCGTCGCGGATCGCGCCGGCATCGAGCCGGGAGATGTCGA
>Ga0207780_1000147_pt1 | contig 18731 bp, 20 predicted proteins | sample LuqExpMetageno45_FD_187803 | JGI IMG/M metagenome (GOLD analysis project Ga0207780, IMG submission 187803) | Tropical forest soil microbial communities from Luquillo Experimental Forest, Puerto Rico - Sample 45 (SPAdes) | ecosystem: Environmental > Terrestrial > Soil > Tropical forest ...
TTGACGAAGTCGGCGAGCCATTGCGGGCTCTGCTGGTCCTTCTTGGCGACAGTGGCGCCGAGACCCTTCATGCGCTCCTCTACCGACGGCGTCTCAATCGCGCCGACGGCGGCGGCGTTGAGTTTCTTTACCACGTCGGCCGGTGCGCCCTTGGGCAGAAATAGCGCGCTCCAGGTATAGGCCTGCACATCGAGGCCCTGCTCGCCGGTGGTCGGCAAATTCGGCAGCACTGGCGAGCGGTCCTTGGTCATGATTGCGATGCCCTTCACCTTGCCGCCTTCGATCTGTGCCTTGGCGGTAGCAATGATGTCGCACAGATAGTCGATGCGGCCGCCGATCAGGTCCTGCATTGCAGGTCCGGTGCCGCGATAGGGTACATGCGTAATGTTGGTGCCCATCGCGCCGTCGAGCACCACGCAGGCGAGATGCGTCGCCGAACCAGCGCCGGCCGAGCCGAACTGCATCTTTGTCTGGTTCGCCTTCGCGTAGGCGACGAATTCCTTGAAGTTGGTTACCGGCAGATCCGGACGCGTAATGATCGCAATCGGTGTCTCGGCAAGGAACGCGACCGGCGTGAAATCAGTGACCACGTTGTAGAGCGGATGTTTGTAGAGCGTCTGGTTCTGCGCATGGGTGCCAACGCTCCCAAGCACCATCGTGTAGCCGTCGGGCTTGGCATCGGCTACGCGCTTGGAGCCGGTCATGCCGCCAGCGCCGCCGACATTCTCGACCACGACGGTCTGTCGGAGGAGTTCACCCATGCGCTGTGCGAAAATACGCCCGATGGTGTCCTGCGGTCCGCCGGCAGCGAATGGGATCACCATGGTGATGGGGCGGATCGGAAAATCCTGCGCCCCGGCGGATGCGGTCAGCGCCAGTACACCAGCAAATGCCGCCGCAATGGTAGTTTTTTTCATTGCATTTCCTCCACTTTAGGGAGGAAGCCTCGCGCTCTCCGGCGTGGCGGTCAAGGCCGCCCGCGCATGCTAGCGGACCTCGACGATTTCCTCGGGGAACTGATGCAACCGGTCGCCGGGCCCATTGCCGCCGATCAGGTAATTGTCGCACAGCCAGTTGAGATATCCGGCATGGATATAGGTGGGATGCACAACAACGTTCATATCTTTTTCGATCATCATCGGCTCATCGTGGCGCACCAGTGGCCGCTCGACCAGGTCATAGCCCTGGCCGTGGCAATAGAGGCGGGCTTCTTCCGGTCGGCCGTTCTTTCGCATGAAGGCGTTGAAACCCTCCCACACCTCCTTGCATGCCGTGCCCGGCTTGAGCATGTCGAGTGTGACCCGCCGCGACTCCATGCAGAAGGCGAGTTCGTCCTTCATCGCCTGCGGCACCTTCACGCCGACCACGCAGGAGCGGCCGAGCTCTGTGTACATGCCGCCCGGGCCGTTATCCTCCACCAGAAGTGCGATCTGATCGCCCTTCTGGATGATGCGGTTCTGCAGATGGCGGTTGGCGAACTTCGATGGTTTGCCGAGCGGCATCGAGGCGCACAGATAGATGCCGTTCTCGCTGCCGTTGCACTGGCTGTAATGCTGTGCGACCGCGGCCACCTCGGTGTCGCGCATGCCGGGCTTCACCGCCGCGAAGGCAGCGCGCATTGCCCCGTCCTGCATTGCGGCGGCGCGCTTGACCAGCTCCATCTCCTCCGCGCTCTTAATCACCTTGATGCGGTCGATCATGTCGGAAGCATCGACGAAGCGCGCCTCGGGAAAAGCGCGTTTGATATAGTCGAGCATTGCGTAGGACATCTGATAAGTGCCGACGAAGCCGATGGTGGCCTTTGCGAAGGGTGCCAGCGCCTTGGCGGCGAGCTCGGGGTCGTAGTCCTTGGTGTAATGCGCTGAGGCATAGCTCGGAGTCGTGAGCAGGCGTTTAACGCCACGCCAGTTCTGATCGCCCTGTGCAGTCGCCTCAGTGCCGCCGAACGGTCCCTGACACACCACCGTCATCTCGTCGTCGCGCGGGAACATCACGGTGTTGGGATAACCGTTGGTCGCGGGCATGTCGGTAAAGTAGCGCACATAGCCGCCCATGTGATCGTTGTTGTTCTGCATCAGCAGCACATCGATCTTCTCGCGCGCCATAGCAGCACGCACCAAGCGCCAGCGGCGCCCGAGCTCGGCGGTGGAGATCGGATTATTCAGACGCTCGGACAGGGCCATCTTTCAGTCTCCCCAGGAGGCGGGCTTGCGCACTATGTTGATCATACTCTTGAGATCGCCAGCGAAGAACTTACGCATATTGCCCTCAATGGTTGGCATGGCGCGGTCTTCGTAGCCGTGCGAATAGCCGCCAAGATGCGGAAAGATGGTAACATTCTTGGCGCGCCAGATCGGATTGTCGGGCGGCAGCGGCTCCTGCGCGAACACGTCGAGCGCAGCGCCCGCGATCGCGCCGCTGTCGAGCGCCTTGATCAGCGCCGGCTCGTCCACCACGCCGCCGCGCGCGACATTGACGAGATACGCAGTCTTCTTCATGGCGGCGAGCAGCTTCTCGCCGATGATGCCGCGTGTCTCCGGCGCCAGCGGCGCGAGCGCGACGAGATAGTCGAGCTCGGGCGCGACCTTCATGAGGTCGTTGCGATGGACCATGCGGTCGAAGCCCTTGGTCTCGCGCGGGCCGCCGCTGATCCCGATTACCGTCATGCCGAGCGTCTTGCAGATTGGCGCGAGATACTCCGCGATCAACCCGACCCCCAGAATACCGACGGTTTTGCCGGCGAGCAGCTGCGAGGGCCAGCGCTCCCAGGCGTTTCTGTCCTGCGCATGCGCGGAGCGCGGTAGGTCGCGCGCGAGCGAGAGCATGTAGGCGATCGTGGCTTCCGAGACCGGCGCGCCGTGGATGCCGCGGATGTTGGTGACGATCACCTCCGGCCCGAGCGACGGCAGGTCGACGATATTGTCGACGCCGGTTCCCAGGGCCTGGATCCATTTCAGTTTGGGCGCATCGCGCACCACATGGTCGGCCATCGGCGGCGAGAAACACAGCAGGATCTCGGTGTCGGCGATATAAGGGCCGACATCGTTGTGATGGCCGACCACGTTGATCGTCAGCTGCGGAAAGCGTTTCAGGAGCATAGCCTTGTAACGGGCCCGCATCGCTTCCTGAACTTCAGTGAGAATGAGGAGGTTTGGCATGGCGGCGGGACATATACTGGCAAACGAGCGGTTGGGGAATGATGGGATCAACGCGCCGCAGGTGACCCACATCGTGGACCTGCTAATATTCAAGAAGGGACGACGTAAGGAGGAAGCCATGCCGATCGATCTAACGCAGGTGGACTGGCTCTATGTCGCGCTGCTGGCGGTGTTCGTGTTTGTCGCCACATTGATCGGCAACTTACTGTCGTTTAACCATCGCGGCACTGCTGCCGCGCTGTCGGCAGTGCTGTTCGCTGCGATCTTCGTGGCCTGGACTTACTACCCGCACCATTTACCGCTGCCGACACAGCTTACCGGCACGAAGGCTCCGGCCGCCGCACCCGCGCCGGCTACCGCCGCTCCGGCTGCACCGGCTGCCCCCGCGCGGCCGCGCAATCCGATCACCGACATCACACCGCCGGCGCCGGCGCGATAATCTGCACACCGGATAGGCTTGCATAGGGGTGTCGAATTGATGTTCTCTCGCGATCAGCTAAGGGAAGTTCTCCCGCATACAGGTGGAGGCGCGTGCCGTTTGAAGGCGCGCGGTGTTGCATGAAAAAGGTGTATCCAGACGCCCGCGCGGCGATGGCTGGGTTGCTCAAAGACGGCATGCTGATCTGCGCCGGCGGTTTCGGCCTCTGCGGCATCCCGGAGACGCTGATCCTCGCGATCCGCGACTCTGGCGTCAAAAACCTCACCATTGTGTCGAACAATGCCGGAGTGGACGGCGCCGGGCTCGGCCTGCTGCTCGAAACGAAGCAGGTCAAAAAAATGATCTCGTCCTATGTTGGCGAGAACAAGCTGTTCGCCCAGCAATATCTCGGCGGCGAGTTGGAGATCGAGTTCAATCCGCAGGGCACGCTGGCCGAGCGCATCCGCGCCGGCGGCGCCGGCATCCCGGCCTTCTTCACCCCTACCGGTGCCGGCACCGATATCGCCAAAGGCAAGGAACAGCGCGAATTCGACGGCGAGCGCTACATCATGGAGCGCGGCATCGTCGCCGATCTATCAATCGTGCACGCCTGGATGGGCGACCATGAAGGTAACCTCGTGTACCGGAAGACCGCACGCAACTTCAACCCAATGATGGCGACCGCCGGCAAGGTTACGGTGGCCGAAGTCGAGCACTTGGTGCGGCCGGGCGAGATTAATCCCGATCACATCATTACCCCGGGCGTCTACGTCAAACGCGTTGTGCATGTGCCGAACGCCACGAAGCACATCGAGCAGCGCACCGTGCGCAAGCGCGTGCCGGCGGCGGCAACCGGAGAGGAGGTCTGACCATGGCCTGGACCCGCGAGCAGATGGCTGAACGCGCCGCCAAAGAATTGCGCGATGGCTTCTATGTTAATCTCGGCATCGGCATCCCGACGCTAGTGTCGAACTACATCCCGGAAGGCATGACCGTGCAGCTCCAGAGCGAGAACGGCATGCTCGGCTTCGGTCCCTTCCCCTATGAGGGCGAGGAAGACGCCGACCTGATCAACGCCGGCAAGCAGACCGTCACCGAGTTGCCGACCACCAGCTATTTCTCCTCTGCCGATTCCTTCGCTATGATTCGCGGCGGTCACATCGACATCGCAATTCTCGGGGCCATGCAGGTGGCCGAGAACGGCGATCTCGCCAACTGGATGATCCCCGGCAAGATGGTGAAGGGCATGGGCGGCGCCATGGACCTGGTCGCAGGCGTCAAGAAGGTCGTGGTGGTGATGGAGCACACCGCCAAGGACGAGCCGAAGCTATTGCACAAGTGCAACCTGCCGCTCACCGGCGCCGGCGTGGTCGATATGGTGATCACCGATCTCGGCGTGTTCAACATCGACCGCAAGGGCGGCGGCATGACGCTGATCGAGCTCGCGCCCAGCGTGACGGTGGACGAGATCACCAAGAAGACGCAGGCGACCTTCAAGGTCGACCCGAAACTGAAGCACTAAAATTTTTGTCATGGCCGAGCTTGTCTCGGCCATCCACGTCTAGCGTTCTGGAAGCGCCGAACGTGGATGCCCGCGACGAGCGCGGGCATGACATCGAATAGGCTAATGCGCCAGCTTGATCAGCCGCTTCCCTAGATTCTCCCCGCGATAAAGTTCGGCGATGGCGCCGGGGCAGCGTTCGAGACCGTCGACAATATCTTCGCGATAGCGCAGGCGGCCCTCGCGCACCCAGCTCGCGAGACGCGCGATCGCTTCTTCGTAACGATGTTGGTAGTCAAAGATTACGAAACCGGCCAAGCGTGCGCGCTTGACCAGAAGATGGCGTTCGAGGCGCGGTCCGCTCGGCCACGGGTCCCAGCTTGCGACCGACGCCGTGCCGCAGATCACGACGCGCGCGCCCACCGCAAGCTTCGTCATTACCGTATCGCTGATCGCGCCCGCGGTGTTGTCATAATAGACATCGACGCCGCGCGGACATGCTGCGGCAAGCTGTTGGGCAATATTGCCGGCCTTGTAGTCGATGGCGGCGTCGTAGCCGAATTCCTCCGTGCAGAGCTTTACCTTCTCGGACCCGCCGGTGAGGCCGACCGTTCGGCAACCGGCGAGCTTGGCAATTTGTCCGACCGCTGAGCCGACCGCGCCGGCCGCGGTCGACACCACGACGGTATCGCCCGGCCGCGGTTGCCCGATGTCGAGCAGTCCGAAATAGGCGGTGATGCCATTCAAGCCCAGCACGCCGAGCGACAGCGACAGCGGCAGGTCGGTCTCCTTTACCTTGCGGGTGATGTTACTGCCGTCGGTGATCGCGAATTCCTGCCAGCCGAGCATGCCCATCACGGCGTCGCCTTCGGCGTAGCCGGAATGGCGCGACGCAATAACGGTCCCTGCCGCGAACGATCGCATGACCTCCCCGATGTCGACCGGGTTGGAATAGTTGGCGACCGCGCTGACCCAGCCGCGCATGGCGGGCTCGACCGAGAGATAGTCGCTGCGGATGAGCAATTGCCCATCCGCGAGCGCCGGCAATGCAGTCTCGACGATCTCGAAATGCTCCGCCTGCGGAATGCCGCTCGGCCGGAATTTCAATCGCACCTCATGGTTTACTTGCGGCAGCATAATGGCTCCGGTTTCGTGTCGGAAGGATTGTCCGAGGAGGGGCTTGATCGGCAGCGGATGGTCATGCTCCATGCGGTTGACGCCAATCAAGGTCGCCGCCGCTCAGCGCGGCTTTGCCGGTAACCAACATAATCCACCCGGGGAATTCGTCCATGCTATCCGCCGCCGACCGCAGTAAAGCTGCTGACATCCTGATGGCCGCGCAGAAGGAACGCAGACAGGCGGTCCAGCTGTCGGTGACCTTCCCGGCCATCACCATCAACGACGCCTATGCGATCTCGACCGAGGTGGCCGAGCGCAAGATCAAGGCCGGCGCTAAGCTGATAGGCCACAAGGTAGGCCTGACCTCCAAGGCGATGCAGCGGTCCTCGATGATCGACGAACCGGATTTCGGCTTCATCCTCGACGACCAGATCATCGCCGACGGCGCCAAGGTGAAGCATGCCGACTACTGCAAGCCGCGCGTCGAGGTCGAACTCGCGTTCGTGATGGGCAAGCGGCTGCAAGGCCCGAGCGTCGGCCTCACCGACGTTCTGCGCGCTACCGAATATGTCGTGCCGGCGATCGAGATCGTCGACGCGCGCATCCAAGATCAGCGCAAGATTTTCGACACCGTGGCGGACAACGGCGCGGCCGCCGGCATCGCGATGGGCGGCCGTCCGGTCGGACCATTGGATGTTGATCTACGCTGGGTCGGCGGCATCATGTACCGCAACTCCGAGATTGAAGAGACCGGCTTGGCTGCTGGCGTACTCGGCCATCCGGCGCTCGGCGTGGCCTGGTTAGCCAATAAGATCGGCCCGCACGGCCATGCGCTCGAGCCCGGCCACATCGTGCTCGCCGGCTCCTTCACCCGTGTAGTGTTCGCTCAGAAGGGCGACACGCTGCACGCTGATTTCGGCCCGCTCGGCGGATTGGCCATCCAATTTGTATGAGTACTGTCATGGTTGAGTTTCAACGCAATACCTTCAAGCACGAGCTCGCCGCGGGCAAGCTGCAGATCGGCCTGTGGTCGAGTCTGTGCAGCAATATCGCCGCCGAGATTATCTCAGACAGCGGCTTTGATTGGATCCTGCTGGACACTGAGCATTCGCCCAACGAAATCCCGGACCTAGTCTCGCAGTTGCAGGCAATCCAGCGCGGCACCGCGACGCCGATCATCCGTCCGGCCTGGAACGATGCGGTGTTGGCCAAGCGCGCGCTCGACATCGGCGCGCAGACGTTGCTGTTCCCCTATGTGCAGAATGCCGAGGAGGCACGTCGTGCGGTCGCCTCGACGCGTTATCCGCCGCAGGGCATTCGCGGCGTGTCGGTGGCGGCGCGCGCCAGCCGCTATGGCCGTACCCCGGGCTATCTGACCAAAGCTAATGACGAGATTTGCGTGCTGGTGCAGGTTGAAACGCGTTCTGCGCTCAACGAATTGGAAGCGATCGCCAAGGTCGACGGCGTCGACGGTGTATTCATCGGCCCGTCGGACCTGGCTGCTTCGCTCGGCCATCTCGGCAACCCGCAACATCCGGAGGTGCAGGCGGCGATGGAGGACGCAGTCAAGCGGCTGAAGGTGCTCGGCAAGCCGGCCGGCATTCTCACCGGCAACGAAGAGGAGGCGCGCCGCTATATCGGCTGGGGCTATCTATTCGTGGCGGTCGGCGCCGACGTCGGTCTGCTCGCGCGCAACGCCGACGCGCTCGCCCATAAATTCAAGAGTCCCTAGCCGCCGCAAACGCATCGTTTGACTTATATCAAGGCACAATAACTGCTCACCGCCAAAGCTCACAACCTGTTATCTGGATTGAAGGAGCCGCGATGGCAGCGCCGGCGGAACCGATACACGATATCGCGCATCTGGGCAGCGTAGAGCTGTTCACACCGAAACCCGAAAAGAGCCTTTGGTATTTCCGTGATCTGCTCGGCATGGAGCCGGTGCATCAGGCCGGTAATTCAGTCTATCTGCGCGGCTATGGGGATTACGCCACCTCGACTCTCAAGCTGACCGCGGCCTCGACCAACGGCGTCGGCTGCGTCTCCTGGCGCGCAGCGAGCCCGCAGGCGCTTGAACGCCGCGCCAAAGCGATCAGTGATGGAGGCCTCGGGCTAGGTTGGACCAATGGCGATTTCGGACGTGGCCGCTCGTTCCGCTTCCGCGATCCCGACGGCCACACCATGGAGGTCTATTACGAAGAACAGAAATTCGTGGCTCCTCCTGAGCTGCATTCGACCCTCAAGAACCTCCCGCAGAAATACACAGGCCGCGGCGTCGGCGTGCGCCGAGTCGATCATCTGGCGCTGCTCGCCAAAGACGTCGAGGCCAACCGCAAGTTCGCGACCGAACTGCTCGGCTTCCAGCTGCGCGAGCAGGTGCGCTACGATAATGGCAAGACCGAGATCGGCTCCTGGATGAGTCCGACCGCCATCCACCATCAGCTCGCATACGTGGTGGATGTGAAAGGTGCGCACGGACGCCTGCATCATTTATCACTGTGGGTCGATAATCGCGACGACGTGCTTCGCGCTGCCGATATTCTGAGCGAGAACGGTGTGTTCATCGAGGCAGGTCCCTCGAAGCACAACAATTCGCAGGGCTTCTATCTTTACAGCTACGAGCCTGGCGGCAACCGCGTCGAGGTCTATTCCGGCAGCTTTCTGGTGGTCGCGCCCGATTGGGAGCCGGTCACCTGGAATGAAGAGGAGCGCGGTACCGGCACCTATTGGGGTGCGACGCTGCCGGACAGCTTCATCCAATACGCCACGCCCAATGTCGAACGCGTGGGTGCCGAGGTCGGCAAGACGCCGGAATTTCCGGTGTTCTTCTGAGATTGCAAAGGAGCGACAATGGCATTGCCTCCCCGAATCGATGCGCAAGCGGTGCGCGAGCGCATCGGACCCTATGCCGACAAGAAAGCAACGCTCGAAGAGCGTAACGCGATCTATCGCGAGTTGATTGGCTTCGTGCCGCCGCGCATCGAGGCGCGCATGGCGGTGACCGGCGCGCTCGATCCGGCGCTGCTCGACATGCAGGAGCACATGCGCGAGCACGCGATGTACCCGAAGTGCTTCGACGTAAAGACCGCGCAGTTGATGTTATTCGGCATGCTGCTGATGGACATGAGTGATGCCGCCCAGTTGCACGCCATCGCCGCCCGTCGCGCCGGCGCGAGCTGGGAAGAGATGCAGGCGGTGATCAGCCTATGCTTCCTGTTCCGCGGTCTGCCGGCAGCCAATCGCGGCGCCGAAATCCTCGCCAATGTCGCCAAGCGCGAGACTGAGGCAATGCAGCCGGCCTGATCGGCTTCGTCCATCTGACGGGTGCCTGACCCTCGGTGTCCCGCTGGGCGGAAACCCGCGGAGACGCCTGTCGACCCGGGCATTTAGCCTTGCGGCCGACTGCCGCAGCCCTGTCACCGCTGCGTCACCCAGTGGCAAGGTGGAGCAAACCCTGTCAGCCCGCAAATGGTATGGAACAGCAGCCGTTAGTAGCTCTTGCCGCCATCCGAAAAGATGCCGACAATGCCGAACCGAGGGGCATTTGCGCGATGACTGACGACGCGATCCTCGAAACCGAGGATCTCACGAAAGAATTTGCGGGTTTTGTGGCCGTCAATGGCGTGAGCCTGCGCGTCATGCGCGGGAGCATTCATGCCTTGATCGGCCCGAACGGTGCCGGCAAAACGACCTGCTTCAACCTGCTTACCAAATTCCTAAGCCCAACCCGCGGTCGCATCGTTTTCAAGGGCCACGACATTTCGGACATGCAGCCAGCCGATGTCGCGCGGCTGGGGCTAGTGCGCTCGTTCCAGATCTCCGCCGTTTTTCCACACATGAGCGTGCTGGAGAACGTGCGCATCGCGCTGCAGCGTAGCCGCGGCGGCTCGTTCGACTTTTGGCGCTCGGCCTCGACGCTCGAAAGCTTCAATGAGCGGGCGAACGCGCTGATTGCCGACGTCGGGCTGTCCTCATTTGCCGACTGGGTGGCGGTCGAACTGCCCTATGGCCGCAAGCGCGCGCTCGAAATCGCCACTACGCTGGCGTTGGATCCAGAAATGCTGCTCCTCGACGAGCCGACTGCCGGCATGGGGCACGAGGACATCGATCGCATCGCGCAATTGATCAAGCGTGTGGCGGCCGACCGCACTGTGCTGATGGTCGAGCATAATTTGTCGGTGGTTGAGAACCTCTGCCACCGCATCACCGTGCTCACGCGCGGGCGCGTATTGGCGGAGGGCGACTACGCGTCGGTATCGAAGAACCCGGAAGTGCGGGAAGCCTACCTGGGAGTGGGCCATGCTTGACGCGCGCACGCCGCTGCTCGCCATCAAGGACCTGCAGGCCTGGTACGGCGAGTCGCACATCCTCCACGGCGTGAGCTTCGAGGTGCGGGAAGGCGAGGTGGTGACGCTGCTCGGACGCAACGGCGCCGGCAAGACTACGACACTGAAATCGATCATGGGCATCGTCAGCCAGCGCGCCGGCTCGGTGCGCTTCGAGGGCCGAGAGTTAATCGACCGCTCTTCGGATCAGATCGCGCGCGCCGGCATCGCGTTCTGCCCGGAAGAGCGGGGCGTCTTCGCCAGCCTCAATGTGGAGGAGAACTTGTTGCTGCCGCCGGTGGTCAGGCCTGGCGGATTGTCGCTCGACGGAATCTTCCGGCTGTTCCCCAACCTGAAGGAGCGCCTCGGTTCCAGCCAAGGCACTAAGTTGTCGGGCGGCGAGCAACAGATGCTGGCGATCGGCCGCATCCTACGTACCGGCGCGCGGCTCTTGCTGCTCGACGAGCCGACCGAGGGTCTCGCCCCGGTGATCATACAGCAGATCGGCAAGACCATCCGCGCCCTGAAAGAGCAGGGCTTTACCATCCTATTGGTGGAACAGAATTTCCGCTTCGCCTCGACCGTTGCGGATCGCTACTACGTCATGGAACATGGTCGTATCATCGACCAGTTCGCCAATTCCGAACTGGATGCCAATGTCGACAAACTGCACGACTATCTTGGCGTCTGACAAAGAAGTGTCTCAAGGCGTACATGAAAGGGTGGGACGTCAATGCAACGCACAGTGAGTTTAGCAGCCCTTGCCGTCGCGATGATCTGCGGCGGGGCAAACGCCCAGCAGATCAACGTTAAGATCGGCGTGCTCACCGACATGTCGAGCCTCTACGCCGACGCCACCGGTCCCGGCTCGGTCGCCGCCGCCAAGCTGGCGATCGCCGATTTCACCAAAGCGCATGCCAATGTGAAGGTCGATCTGGTCAGCGGCGATCACCAGAACAAGCCGGACGTCGGCTCGCAGCTCGCCAACCAGTGGTTCGACGTGGACAAGGTCGATGTCATTGTCGACGTACCGAATTCCGGCGTGGCGCTCGCCGTCAGCCAGGTCGCCAACCAGAAGAACAAGTTATTCATCGTCTCCGGCGCCGCCACCTCCGACTTGACTGGCGCGAAGTGCAACGCCAACACCATCCAATGGACCTATGACACCTGGATGCTGGCCAACGGCACCGGCAAGGCGATGGTGCAGACCGGCGGTGATACCTGGTTCTTCCTCACCGCCGACTACGCGTTCGGCTATGCGCTCGAGCGCGATACCGCCGCGGTGGTGGAAAAGAGCGGCGGCAAGGTGCTCGGTAAGGTCCGCCATCCGCTCAACACCAACGACTTCTCGTCGTTCCTATTGCAGGCGCAGGCGTCCAAGGCCAAGGTTGTCGGCCTCGCCAATGCCGGCGGCGACACCATCAACTCGATCAAACAGGCGGCCGAGTTCGGCATCGTAAAGGGGGGCCAGCGACTGGCAGGCTTGCTGGTCTTCGCCACCGATATCAACGCGCTCGGCCTGCAGGCCGCGCAGGGTCTGTACCTGACCGAAACCTGGTACTGGGACTTGAATGACGCCAGCCGAGCCTGGACCAAACGCTGGCACCAGGAGCGTGGCGTGACCAACAAGTATCCGGCCATGAACCATGCGGGAGTTTATGCTGGCATCATGCATTATTTGAAGGCGGTCGTCGCGCTCAAAAGTGCGGCCGACGGCAAGGCGGTCGCTGCCGAGATGAAGAAAATGCCGACCGAGGATCCGCTTTTTGGCAAGGGATCGATCCGCGCCGACGGCCGCAAGACCCACCCAGCCTATCTGTTCGAGGTCAAGAAGCCGGAAGAATCGAAATATCCCGGCGACTTTTACAAGTTGCGCGTCACTATCCCGGCCGAAGAAGCCTTCCGTCCGCTTAAGGAGGGCGGCTGCCCGCTGATAAGCGGCTGATTTGTCAGCCATCTCTGTGTGATTAATGTATCGAAACAACAAGGAGGAATAAGGCGATGAGAAAAATCTTAGGGCTCGCGGCGCTGACGGCCGCGCTGGCCTGCAGCGGGGCCTACGCCCAGCAGATCAACGTCAAGATCGGCGTGCTCAGCGACATGTCGAGCTTGTATTCCGACATCGGGGGAGCCGGTTCGATCGTTGCGGCCAAGCTCGCGGTTGCCGATTTCGCCAAGGCCAATCCGAATGTGAAGGTCGAAGTGATCGGCGGCGACCACCAGAACAAGCCCGACATCGGCTCGAACTTGGCCAACCAGTGGTACGACGTCGACAAGGTCGACATGATCGTCGATACGCCGAACTCCGGCGTGGCGCTGGCGGTCAGCCAGGTCACCAATCAGAAAAATAAAGTTTTCCTCGTCTCCGGCGCGGCGGCCTCCGACCTCACCGGTGCGAAGTGCAACGCCAACACCATCCACTGGACCTATGACACCTGGATGCTGGCTAACGGCACCGGCAAAGCGCTGGTCAAGACCGGCGGCGACACCTGGTTCTTCCTGACCGCCGACTACGCCTTTGGTCATGCGCTCGAGCGCGATACTGCGGCGGCGGTGGAAGCCAATGGCGGCAAGGTGGTCGGCAAGGTCCGCCACCCGCTTAACACCAACGACTTCTCGTCGTTCCTGCTGCAGGCGCAATCGTCCAAGGCCAAGGTCATTGGCCTGGCCAATGCCGGCGGCGACACCATCAACTCGATCAAGCAGGGCGCCGAGTTCGGCATCGTCAAGGGCGGGCAGAAGTTCGCCGGCCTACTGGTGTTCGCCAGCGACGTCAATGCGCTCGGCCTTGCCACCGCGCAGGGCCTGACGCTGACCGAAACCTGGTACTGGGACATGAACGACGCCAACCGCGCCTGGACCAAGCGCTGGCAGGCCGAGCGTAACGCGGCCGGCAAGTTCCCGACTATGGTGCAGGCCGGCGTCTATTCGGCCGTCACCCATTACCTGAAGGCAGTTGCCGCGCTGAAGAGTGCCGCTGATGGCAAAGCAGTGGTGGCCGAGATGAAGAAGCTGCCGACCGACGATCCGCTGTTCGGCAAGGGCGTTGTGCGCGCCGACGGCCGCAAGGTGCATCCGGCCTATCTGTTCGAGGTAAAAGCGCCGGGCGAATCCAAATATCCTGGCGACTTCTATAAAGTACGCGCCACCATCCCGGCGGACGAAGCGTTCCGTCCGCTCAAGGATGGCAACTGTCCGCTGGCTAGCGGCTGAGCGAGAGCCACCTCACCGTGAGACGAGCGCGACGCACACGTCTCGAAGCGTGAGGTGAGGAAACTGCTACCCTCATCCTTTGAGACGGTGGCTGCGCCGCCGGCTCAGGATGGGGGGAACTCGCGCAAGGCTCCTGCATGTTCGAGATCTTCGGTGTCCCATCGACCGCGCTGTTCGGCCAGCTCCTGATCGGGCTGATCAATGGCTCGTTCTATGCGCTGCTCAGCCTCGGTCTCGCCGTGATTTTCGGAATGCTCAACATCATCAATTTCAGCCACGGCGCTCAGTACATGCTAGGCGCCTTCGCGGCCTATCTGCTGCTGCAATATTCCGGTCTTGGCTACTGGCCGGCGTTGATCGTGGCACCGCTGTTGGTTGGTATCACCGGCGTTGCGGTGGAGCGGTTGTTCCTGCGCTGGCTCTATAAGCTCGACCATCTCTACGGGCTCTTGCTCACCTTCGGGCTGGCGTTGATCATTGAGGGCGTGACACGCAATTATTTCGGCTCGGCCGGCTTGCCCTATACCGTGCCGGAATCGCTGCAGGGTGGTCGTAATCTCGGCTTCATGTTCCTGCCCAATTACCGCGCCTGGGTGATCGTCGCCTCGCTCACGATCTGTTTCGGCACCTGGTTCGTTATCGAACGCACCAGGCTTGGCGCCTACCTGCGCGCCGCCACAGAGAACCCGACCTTGGTGCGGGCGTTCGGCATTAATGTGCCGCGCATGATCACGCTGACTTACGGTTTCGGTGTGGCGCTGGCGGCCTTCGCCGGCGTGATGGCGGCGCCGATCTACAACGTTTCGCCGCAGATGGGCTCCGAGCTGATCATCGTCGTGTTTGCGGTGGTGGTGATCGGCGGCATGGGCTCGATCTTTGGCGCCGTCGTCACCGGGTTTGGGCTGGGCATCATCGAGGGCCTGACCAAGGTGTTCTTCCCGGAAGCCTCCAACACCGTGATCTTCGTCATCATGGCGATCGTGCTGCTGGTGCGGCCGGCCGGCCTGTTCGGGCGGAGAGGTTGATGGAACACGTGGCCAATCCGCTCGCCAAGAAGCCGTCAGAGCTGCGCACGCATAGTGAGACCATCGCTTTTGTGGTGATGGTCGTTGGATTAGCGGTGGCGCCGTTCTTCACCTATCCGATGTTCCTGATGCAGACGATGTGCTTTGCGCTGTTCGCCTGCGCCTTCAACCTGCTGATCGGTTATGTCGGCCTGCTGTCGTTCGGCCATGCGCTCTATTTCGGCTGGGCGAGTTATCTGTCCGCCTATGCCGCGAAAGCCTGGGGGCTAACGCCGGAGCTCGCCGTCCTCGCCGGCACCGCGACTGCGGCGGTCTGCGGGCTGATCGCCGGCTCGCTCGCCATCCGCCGGCAGGGCATCTATTTCGCCATGATAACCCTGGCGCTAGCGCAGATGATGTATTTTTTCGCCCTGCAGGCGAAGTTCACGGGTGGCGAGGACGGCATCCAAGCGGTGCCGCGTGGCCATCTGTTCGGCGTCATCGATCTGCGCAACGAGCTGGCGATGTATTTCGTTGTGTTCGTCGTGTTCCTCGCCGGCTTCCTGTTCATCTACCGCATCATCCATTCGCCGTTCGGCGAAGTGCTCAAGGCGATCCGGGAAAACGAAACACGCGCAATCTCGCTCGGTTACAAGACTGACCGCTACAAGCTGGTCGCCTTCGTGCTGTCGGCGACGCTCGCTGGCGTCGCCGGCGCTACCAAGGCGATCGTGGTGCAGCTCGCCTCGCTCACCGACGTGAACTGGCCGATGTCGGGCGAGGTGGTGCTGATGACGCTGGTCGGCGGGCTCGGCTCGATTTTCGGGCCGGTGGTGGGTTCTTTTGTGATCCTGTTGATGCAATACAAGCTAGCACCGGTCGGCGAATGGGTGCTGGTGATCCAGGGTGCGATTTTCGTGGCCTGCGTGCTGCTATTCCGCCGCGGCATCGTCGGCGAGCTCGCCAATAAGCTACGCATCAAACTCTAACTCAGCTTGGCCATTAAAATCATTGACCAATCATTTTAAACGGCGAGAGTTATCCACAATAGCCGCGTTGGCGTGGTTGTGCATCCTCGGTCCTACCCGGGCCGGGCGTTTGATGATTACAAGCTCGCCACGGGCCCCTTATGCCGGCAATGCAAGGCGGAAGCCGCCTGAAGGTCACCGCTCGTCACTGGCACGATCTAGCCGAACGTCGGCTAGCCTATTACATCGATCTGTGTCGCGGTGGCTGCTGGGTTCATTACTGCAGCCAGGAACAGTTCGCATTGTGCATGCTCGACGTGATCAAAGCGGCAAAGATCTTTCGCGACCTCGCCGGCCGGTTTTGGAGCCTGCAACCGACGCGCGACGACGACCTGCGCCCGGCCGCATGACCATCCGACCGACAATCCTCGTAGTGGCCTTGACCTTGGCTGTGGCGACGCAGCCAGCATCCGCGGTTGCAGACCTCAAGCTCGGCGAGACACTGCTCGCTCGCCATTGCGGCTCCTGCCATGCCGTCGGTCGTAGCGACGCCAGCGCGGATAAGGGCGCCCCGGCATTCCGCACCCTCGGCGAGCGCTATCCGATCGAATCCCTGGAAGAAGCACTGGGCGAGGGCTTCATGTCCGGCCACCCGGATATGCCGGAATTTAAGTTTGACGCCGACGATGTCGGTGCCATCATTGTTTATCTTAAGTCCATCCAGAAGCATTAAACCCGCCCCCGAGTTGCCCTATCTCATGAGCAGTGCCCTTTTCTCACCTTATCGGCTGGCCGGCCTCGAACTCGCCAACCGCATCGTTGTCTCGCCAATGTGCCAGTACAGCGCCGACGATGGCTGCGCCAATGACTGGCACCTGATGCATTACGGCATGCTGGCGAACTCAGGCGCCGCGTTGGTGGTGGTGGAAGCCACACACGTCGAACGCCATGGCCGCATCACCCATGGCTGCCTAGGGCTCTACAACGACGACAACGAGGCTGCCCTGGCGCGCGTGCTCGCACAAGTGCGGCGTGCCGGCACCGCCAAGTTTGGCATCCAGATCGCGCATTCCGGCCGCAAGGGCTCGGCGCAGCGGCCGTGGGAAGGCGGCGGCGCACTCACGCTCGAGGCCGACCCGTGGCCGACGATGGCCGCTTCGCCGATTCCCTTCGGCGCCAACTGGCACACGCCGCGCATGGTCACTGAAACCGACATGGCGCGGGTCCGCGAGGCCTTTGTCTCGTCGACGAAGCGCGCGCTGCGCATCGGCTTCGACGCGATCGAGTTGCACTTCGCACACGGCTACCTGGCGCACGGCTTTATGTCGCCGATCTCCAACCAGCGCGACGATGAATACGGTGGCGCGTTCATGAACCGCTTGCGGTATCCGCTGTCGATCGCGCGCGCGGTACGGGCGGTGGTGCCCAAGGAGGTTCCACTCGGGGCGCGCATTACCGGCAGTGACTGGCGTGAGGGGGGACTTACCGCCAACGATGCGGTAGCTATTTCCCGAGCGCTCAAGGGCGAGGGGCTCGACTTTATCTGCATCTCGTCCGGCGGCGTCACCGCCGACACCCGAAATCCGACAGAGCCGGGCTACAACGTGCCGATCGCCGGGCGGGTGAAGAAAGAAGCTGGCGTTCCGACGCGCACCGTTGGGCTGATCCTCAAGCCCGAGCGTGCCGAAGAGATCGTGGCGCAAGGGCTGGCTGATATGGTCTCACTTGGACGCGGGTTCCTGGACGATCCGCACTGGGGCTGGCACGCGGCCAAAGTGCTGGGCGCCGACGTGGCGCGGCCGCCGCAATATGCACGCGCCGGTCCGAAGCTATGGGCGCCGGCCGCCGCGCGCGGCTGAGCCCGTAAAGAATTTCGTCTTCCTCACGGCCTTAAGTGCAGCCCTTTGTCACGCCAGCTGGAGCGCACTGATCAAAGTCGCGCTCGCGCTCAAGAAGCCGCTGCGCGCGGTGCGGATGGTCGGGGACCTCACGCATCGGTATCCATCCTTCGCGTCAGCAATATGCCACGGGCAACGCGCTTTCGTCAGCCCGTTCAATAACGGCGCTAACGCGCCAATGCGGTCGTGACCGGCGGCTCGACCCCGATGCGGCCGAACCCTGGCAGCTTGACGCCGGGATGACGCAGGTCGAGTCCGGCGACCAGCCCGAGCACGTTGACTTCGAAGCCCTCGAGCCAGCCGAGCTTGACGCCGGCGTAACCGGCGAGATTAAGCTCGAGGCCGGTGCCACTGTCGGTCCAGCCGGCATAAAAGCCATCGCGGAAATCGCGGCCGACCGCATTCGGCGGCAACGCGACGCCCAGTTCGGGTACCGCGCGCAACACAGCGGCGACGAAACTGTTGCTGTTCGGGCCCGGCCAGATCCGGTAGTCGCCGGTGTGGGCGAAGCGATAGTCGTGCACCGCCTGTTCGATCTTCGGGATCAGCCGCTCGGCGTCCATTCCGGACACGTCGGCGATCGCTACCGGCATGTTGCCGTACCAGCGGCCATCAGCCGGCCATCCGTTGGTGCGCAGCGGGTTGCCCCAGCCGACCACGTCGTAGCGCGTCCAGGTTTTGGCATTCGCGCCTTTGAACACGATCCAGCTGTGCACCGAAAAGATGCCCTTCCAGGCGCCAGTGGTGCCGGTGAACACGACGACTCGAGCCGGCTGGAAATCGCACGCCGTCGGCAACAAGCTGGTGGTGGACCAATCGGCATCGCGCCACGAGCGCGGATGGTCCCCGAGCGCGTGGAGCGCGGCGCGGGCGATGAGGGGAACCAGAAAGACGGCAATGATAATGAACATGACGAAGGTGGGGCGGCGCAAGGGGTGGGTGAGTGGCATGGTGAGAAACTATAGCAGCGTTCCGGGCTGAAACGTGGCGAGGAACTGTTCAGGTCACCTGATTGGCGCTTAGGGCATTCTTGGCCTATAGCTAGCAAAGCAAATCAATAAAAATAAAATAAGGAGCCTCTTTAATTCTCGGCGGCTATTCCATTCCCCAAATCCGGCTTTGGGTAT
>Ga0207780_1000149_pt1 | contig 18664 bp, 18 predicted proteins | sample LuqExpMetageno45_FD_187803 | JGI IMG/M metagenome (GOLD analysis project Ga0207780, IMG submission 187803) | Tropical forest soil microbial communities from Luquillo Experimental Forest, Puerto Rico - Sample 45 (SPAdes) | ecosystem: Environmental > Terrestrial > Soil > Tropical forest ...
ATCAGGGGAGCTAGCCAGCCGCGGGTTATTCATGGCCGGTTGGGTCCTGCCGGCAGCAGCACGGAAGCGTCACTCATTCACCTTGGCACAGTGAATGGGACGATTCGAATTATTGCGCTGCGCTCGACGGTTTGAGTTTTCCCGCGTCTAAATGCTCAAGGAGACGGTAGGACTATGAATCCGAAAAGACTTCTGATGATTCTCGTTGCAGGCGCGCTGGCGGTGGTTCTGGTGGCACTTCCAGGTTCGGCACGCAAGCAGGAAAACCCCCAGGCGCAAGCGGATAGGCACGTACAGACTTTCGTGGTCGACGACCGTGACCTCGTCGCTCCGGAGGAAATGCTCGACAATCTCGACCTGGTGCAGGACTTCGACGGCGACAATGATGTCCAAGTGTTTATGGGCAGCGGCAGTGGCTGGCTCGGCGTTGGCGTAACCGAAGTGAATGCTGAAAAGGTGAAGGAACTCAAACTGCCCGCAGAGCGGGGCGTGTTACTCGGCAAGGTCGTCCCTGACAGCCCTGCGGCGAAGGCCGGTCTGAAGGAAAACGACGTCATTACCGAAATCAACGGCCAGCGCGTGGAAGGCACGGAGCAGTTCCGCCGGATGATCCGCGAAATTCCGGCAGGCCGCACGGCGCAAGTGACGGTGTGGCGTGATGGCCGATCGCAAAGCATCAAGGTGACCGTAGGCAAATCGGAAAGCCGCCACACGCAGGCGTTGGTTGCACCAGGGACATTTGCGTTTCACATGCCGGAGATGCCTCAACTCAATGGCTTGATGGAGCTGAACCCCTGGGTGCCCGGACGTTCCCGCCTCGGGATTGACGCGGAAGATCTGGAGGGCGATTTCGGCAAGTATTTCGGCGCTCCCGAAGGAGAAGGTGTTCTCGTGCGCGGAGTGTTCGCGGACATGCCCGCGGCGAAAGCCGGGATCAAAGTGGGCGACGTAATCACCAGTGTGGACGGCGACCGCATTCGATCCGTGGGCGAGCTTCGCGAGAAGCTGGTGGAAAAGAAATCCGAAAAGGCAATCCAGATCGGAGTAATCCGCAACAAGACGCCGCTGACTCTCTCGATCGAACTGCCAGCCCCGGCCGAAAAACAGGAACACCACACTTCGGTCCGGACGAATATTTGATTTTTGACCACGACGCAAAGGAAGGCCCGGTTTGCACGAGCAACACGCCGGGCCTTTTTTCTTTGCGAGTGTTATTAGTTGTTCGAACCGTATTTGCGCATCAGGCGGAACGGTCGCCGGACGGTGTCCCAAAACCATGAGCGGCCTTGATGGGTGCCAGCGGCCTGCCAATCTTCTTCGGTAGGCGACAGAGACAACCGCGAGAGATAGTTCAGACCCCGAATTCCCCCTTCCCCCATGCTGATCCGGTACAGCGCTCGCCGCAGCAAAGAAGGTGGGGCGCCCGCACCGTAAGGCAGCCACCTCTGAATCTGCGCGCAAAGACGCGCGGCCCCTTGGTCGCGCTCCACCGTTTCCACCATGCTCGGTGGCAATTGGGCTCGCAGCACTCGCGCTCCCAACAAAAGGCCCACGGTCAACATACGCCCGGCGCCGCATTCCGAGGCGGCTCGCCAGGTAGCATTCCAGTCGACCTCGGGACGGTTCTTCGCGATTGCCGCTACATCGCATATCCACATCAGGCGTTCCCAGAAATCCTTTGCCCCGTGAACACAGTAGAAGACGATTTCGTCGGTCAGGCTGAGCGCGGGCACTTCGCGGCCGTCGAAAGGAAGCATTCGCTTTCGGCGGAACATCATCTCGATGGGCATGCCCGCCGGGTAATAGCGGAAGGTCTGTTCCGTATGAATCTCGATCATGCGATTCGTTCCAGGTCGCTTAAAAACATATTCGCCCGGAATCTTTCCTGCCGCGATTGCACTGTCCGTCACGCTGGGCACAAAGCCTTGCGACTGCATCCTTTGGCTTGCGGCAGAAATGTCCTTTTGGCGCAGTAAAAGATCGACGTCCCCGAAACCGCGCAACGCCGGGTCACCATAAGCTACGAGCGATGTCACCGGCCCTTTGATGACGATTGCTTCCAGGCCCGCCGAGGAGAAGTCATTCAGAACCCGGAAAAGCTCTGCGGTCATGCTCAGCGTAAACAGATGTTGTGCCCGCATGCGCGATTGGAGTTTTTCGCGGGCCTCCTGGGGCACATTTTCAAAATGCAGTTCTTCGAGCCGTTTCGCAACAATGCCCTGCACGGAGTGCTCTTCTGCCGCTTCCAGCAACACATCCCAATCGAAAGTTCCGGTCAGGGCCTGCCGGGCCGCCTCTAGACTTGTGGACGGCGATACACACGCGCAAAGGACAGGCCATTCGTTGTTGAGGAATCCCGTTCCTGATGAAAATCGCAGGCTCAGAGCGCGCCCTCCCCTTCGTTTTCCCAAGTGTACACCGCGGGCGGAGCAACGAAACGCAATGCCAGCTAACCGGTTACCGGCTATTTGCCAGCGTCTTGCTCGATCAGCTCGCACAGCTGGGGAATTTTTCGTGGATCGCTGTGTGCAACCAGCTGCCGTACGGGAACCTGCTGTACAAGATTCCCCAAAACGTTGAACTCCTCGGCGCGCTGTTCGCGGTCAAGAAGCCAGTTCATATAAGTGTTTTTCACCAACTCGAGCAGGGCCTCTCTCGGCCGTAACTCTTTCACGCTTGGCGCCTGCGGCGAATCAGTTCGTTCCCCAAAAACGTAAATCAGACCCAGTGGCCTCTTCTCATTTACGAAAGACGCCCGTCGGCCATCGAGCGACAGGTATCGCTTGTCCCAGACGGGAGTGAGTCGAGGCAAGCCATCCTCGATCCCCGTGAGATGGGCCGCGGCATCAGGCCACAGACATACTCGGGGATAACCCGGCACGGCCCAGAATTGCCCTTTTGTGAGCTCCAGGGGCACGATGTCTTCGCTAATTCCCGGTGTCCCCCGCAGTGCTAAAGCAGCAGCGGTGGTGGACTTCCCGTAACCCGCGTCTCCACAAAACAGCACTGCACGGCCGTGAAGCTCCACGGCGCTTGCGTGAAGGCAGGTGATCTTGCGGCGCCGCAGCAGGAATCCCATCACCGGCCCGAGAAAATAGGTCGCCAGGTCTTCGTTAGTTAAAGGCGGTTGATAGGTTCCCCAGACTTGATCCGCGGCACGGTTTACCATGAAGCGCGTGCCGTCCGAATAAGAGAGCTCGCAACAGTGTCCCTCGCCGTATTCCGTCAAGACAAACGAAGGATCCGCGGTGCGCTCTCCAGCGGGCAAGTGAGACACGACGCGTCCCGGTGCGCGAAGTGCCAGCTGGACCCATTGCGGCTCGAAGCCACCTTCCAGTTTCAGCGAAAGATCTTCGGGACACAGTTCTGCTGGCATCAGACCCGGAATGTTTATTGTTGAATGAATTCCAAAACCGTAAGCTCGGTAGGAATAGTTCGTCACGTCGCGAAGGATGGAAGTTAGGAACTGAACTGGCGCCGATCAGCGCCCCGTACGGCGCCTTGTGGCCACAGTGCCGCCGTCAAGATGTCCCTTGCTGCCCACCATCTGCGTCATCTGCGTTAAACTTCCGTAAACCAGCAGCTTGGGAGCTTGATAAGGTTTCTTCTTTGCTTGCGTTTCCGACGGCTGCTTCATCCACGCCCCTCAGGAGACAACTCTACTTAAACCCCATCCGAATTTCAACGGCTTTCAGCCACAACAGCAAACTGATAGGGCGGAGACTGCGCCAGCTTAGAGAACCCTCAGATTCACGTAAAGTTTCGCACCATTTCTTCCAATTTACAAATCTTTCTATGCCGGCATCCCAAAGGCTCTCAGGCCATCCGGAAGGCAACCTGGCGTGCGCCAACGGGTCATACCGCAGCGGGGTCTTGGGCCGACTGACGATGGCGTGTGGCAGCTTTGTCTCCATGGCACGTCGGCTCAGTTCCTTGTTCACACACCAAGGAACGGTCGGCAGTCGCAGCATAAATTGCAGCACTCTGAGGTCCAAGAGGGGAGCACGCGCCTCGAGGGCTACCCCACTCCATCCTGCGTCATCCGTCTCCAGCACACTGGCCCACAAGCCGTCGTGGAGCGCACGATAGGCCGGCCCATGTAGAGGGTGTTCGTCACTGACTGGATTCGCGGACTGGCGCCAACGCTCTCGAAGATTGAGCTTCGCTTCAAACTCGCCGCTTAACCATCGTGGATATCCTTCATATTCGTCTCTGGGGTGAAAAAACTCTACGGCCTTTGCTCGCAGCCCAGCGCCCCAAGCAGGAAAACGACGATGGTTCCAAAGATAGCCGCCGAAGTCCTCCGCGATCTTCTTCCACTCGCCGTTGCGCCAAAGCTGTACGAGGTAGGGCCAACTGTGCCCCGCGAGAACGTCATCCCCGCCGTCGCCCCCAAGCACGACGCTCGAAAACGATGCGATTATTTCCATCTGTCTTTTGTGACGCTGGAAGAAGTATGCTTCGCACGGTTCCGGCAGCTGCCACCCTTGCGAGCTGGCTGCAGCAAACGGGATTAGTTCCGCGTCGGTGAGAACTTCGTGCGCCAGTCCAAGTTGCGCCGCCGCAAGGCCAGCTAACTCCGGTTCGGGATCATCGAAAAACGGCTGCCATCCCAGCGTGAACGCTTTTAGTTTGTCTTTCCCGCCGGAAGCGCCAGCAATGTCCGCCGCAACGGCGCAGACGGAAGCTGAGTCGAGACCGCCGCTAAGAAAAAGCGCAGCAGGTCCCTGCGGAAGTCGATCGCGGACGGCATCTGCCAAAACCTCGAGATAGGCATCGAGATATTCGCGTTCTTGTGAAAGACGAAGCGGTTCTTCCACAGGTAACTGGAGGAAGCGGCGCACTGCAGTTTCGCTCTTTGAAAATCTCAGGATGTGACCGGAAGGGAGCCTCTTCACGTCGCGGAACGCGGTCCGTTCGGGTTCGTCGCAAAATCCGTTCAGCAAGAAATCGGCAACAAATAACTCGTCGAGTTCGCTGGAGATTTCCGGCACCCCGAGAAAGACGTTGAGCGTATTGCCAAAGTAGAGTACCTCGCCGAACTGCGCGTAGTAGAGGGGCCGCGCTCCGATGAAATCCCGGACGCAAACGAGGCTTGCCTCCCGGGCATCCCACAGCGCGAACGAAAAGTCGCCGATGATTCTGTCAAGCGCCTGCTCGCCCCACCGATTCCAGGCGAACAGAAGCAGCTCTTCATTCGTCAGGCCAGCACTTGGCGCGGGGCTGGTCTCGGCCAGTCTGGCGTAGAGCTCCGCCCGGGCATCCAACCGGATGTCGCCCCACAGAAAGAAATGATCACTCTGCACTACGGGCTGCCGCTCCGACTGCAAAGGCGCGTTGGTCCGCAGCAAGGTGAAGCAACTGCCGATGCCATTCCTACGCCAGACATTCGTTCCCTGTGGACCACGAAAGGCCAGCCGATCGGCAATGCGCGCGAGCAGCCTCTCATCGACCGGCCTTCCGTCCAAACGTGCCGCGCCGAAATAGCCGCTCACTGTTTTTCCTCGCCCAGCGCAGAGAATTCCGATTCGAACGCGGCGTAGTGCGGATGCGTCCACTCGCCCTGATTCAAAGTTACACCCTCGTACTCGACCCACGCGTGTGCTTCAAACATTCCTTCGGATTTGCGAACACCGATCCGAAAAGATGCGGCGATTGCCGCCTGCCGCAGCAGGTACCAGAGCACCAGAGACTCCTCCAGGCAGTTTGGTCGAACGATTCCCCAGCGGCCGCCGGCCTTGACCATGCGAACAATGGTCGACACCGTTTCGGAGAAATTCTGGCCTGCCGGCACAGAACCGCCTGACAACTTCCCTTCCAGAATGCCCTTTGTCGTTTTGAATCCACGCCAGCGGAGAGACAGCTTCGCCCAAGGCAGCAGCACCACGGCGCGCCCAAAGAGTTTTTGGGCTCTCGAATCCAGTGCACTAAACCGCCGGAAAGCTTCCCACATCGGTGGATGATAGCTTGAGCAAGCCGTTTTGAATCAGCCGCGCCATCAACTCGGCTAGATTAGCGCGTAGTTCTTCGGGTTCCACTTCGAATTCCTGCACCAGCGTCGCGCACGCCGCTTCGAGGCTGGCCGAGCGCGTCGCCACTTCCCACATCCGCGTTCCCGTGGCATCCAACCCAAAATACTCTTCGGTTTCGAGATTCAGCAGCACGGACTCGCCGTCCAGATGACGGATCAGCACGTGCGCGGGAACAACCACGCGGTCCGAAAAGGGGACCATTTGAGCATCCTCGAACTTCCTTCGTGAACTGGGGGCGCGCACCGTTTCGGATGCGTCTGCCCTATCTTACCGGGGAATCCGGCTGGCCGCCATGCATTGCCTCCAGGGCTTTGGTGCCGCATTGTTTTCTCGCGACAGACACGTTATAAACTCGAGAGTGCCCGACAACGCGATCAGCATCGAATCTCTGCACAAACTGTTCCCGCCAGTGCAGTCGGGATGGCGCGCCTTCCTCCAGCCGTTCGCAGCTTCAACTTCGCCCGCACTCAGCAATCTCACCATGCAAGTCAGGCGGGGCGAGGCCGTTGCCTTGCTCGGCACGAATGGAGCCGGAAAAACCACGCTGCTGCGCATCCTCGCCACGCTGCTCTTGCCTACGCTGGGTTCCGCAACCGTCGGAGGCCATGACGCGATTCGCGAACCCGCAGCCGTCCGCCGCCAGCTCGGTTACCACGCCGGTTCGGACCTCGGCTTCTACGCACGGCTCACAGGACGCGAGAATCTCCGCTTCTTCGGGAGCCTGAATCACCTTTCCGATGGTTATCTGCGCTCGCGCATCCCGGAGTTGACGGAACGTTTCGAACTGCAAGGCGCACTTGACCGGCAAGTGCGGGCGCTTTCCGCCGGCACCATTCAACGGCTCAGCTTGCTTCGCGCCATCATCCATGAGCCCAAGGTGCTTCTGCTGGACGAACCCACCCGCAGCCTCGATGCAATTGCTGCCGCCGATTTCCGTAGATTCCTCAAGGCGGAAGTGCTGGGGAAACAGGGCACATCTTTGCTGTTCGCTTCGCATACACTGTCCGAAATCGAATTCCTCGCGGATCGCGTTGCGGTACTCAACGAGGGTCAACTCGTAGCCTTCGACACCCCCGCCAACCTCAAATCGCGAGCGGATGTCAGCACCCTCGAACAGGCCTTCTGTCGCCTCACTGGGCACAGCGCACACGCGCTCGCGGAGCCCGTCCGGTCATGATCCGAGGATTGCGGGACCTGTTTCTTTTCTTTCAACGCGACCTGCGCGTCGCCAGCACTTACCGCAGCCCCTTCGTCATCGAGATCATCGAAGCGCTCTTTGCTGCTGCGACCTTTTACTACGTGGCCCGCTTCGTGGATTCCCCGCAGCTTCGGCAGACACTGCCGCAGGGCACAAGTTATTTCGCCTATACGCTCGTCGGCTTCGTTTTCTTCGACTACCTGCACGCGGCGCTCGATTCGTTTGACCGTAGTTTGCAGGAGGCGCGAGACTCCGGCACGCTGGAGCCGCTTCTGGTCACGCAGGTTCCGCTTCCGGTCGTGGTTGCGGGCTCCGCGCTGTATCCGTTCCTTGCCACCACCGTGCGCATCGCAGTGTATTTGGCTTGGGGCAGCCTGCTGTTCGGCTTCCCCTTGCGGTCGGCGAATTGGTTCACGGTTGTCGCTGTGCTGGTGGTCTCGCTGCTGGCGTTTTCCGGAATGGGCATCCTCTCCGCCGCCTACTTGCTGCTGTTCAAGCGCGGCAACCCTTCCAAATGGTTTGTGCTTAGCGTTTCGAGCGTGACTGGCGGCATGCTCTTCCCGGTGAGTATTCTGCCGGAGTGGCTTCAGTTCATCGCTAAGCTCAATCCTGTCACTTACGCGCTGGATGCTACTCGCGCTGCCCTCCTCGATGGTGCCCGCATTGTTCAAATCACCCGGCCGCTTTCGATCCTCGCGCTTTTCGCTGTGGTTCTCCTGCCTTTGTCCATTGGTTGTTTTTCGTGGGCGTTGCGCCGCACCAAGATTACCGGCACGCTGTCACACCGATAGATAAGGTTGCGCTGAAAAAAAGAAACCGGCCCCGGGATGGCGGGCCGGTTTCCAGTTCCGTGAATGGAATCGGTTAGGGCTTCTTTTTCTTCGAAGAACCGATTTTTGTTTCGATGCCACCCGTGAGCTGGTTGAGCTGCTCCAGCCCTTGTTTCGCCTGAGCGCCGATCGGTCCATTGGGATCCAGATCGATGGCCTTCTGGAAGGCTTCCGCTGTGCCCGGCGTCGGCGTTACGGTGATCTTGTCTCCCTGCGTCTTGTAGATGCTCGGATCGGCCACCATGCAGGTACCCAGCAGATACCAGCCCTGTGCGTTCTTGGGGTCGAGTTCCGTGGCTTTCTTGAGCGGCTCAATCGCCTCCGTCATCCGCCCGACTTGATACAGGCTGATGCCGAAGTTCCGCCATGCCATCCCGGCGTTGGCAGGGTCCAACTCCGCACTCTTGGTATACGCAGCCTTGGCCTCGTCGACTTTTCCCGCGCGGGCCAGTGCGTTGCCAAGGTTGTTGTAGTAGCCGGCGTTGTCCGGCTTGGCGGCAACCGCCTGCTGGTAGGCGTTGATCGCGTCATCATTCCGTCCCGCCAGGTCATACGCTTCGCCCATGCGGGCCCAGAACAGGTGTTGATTCTGATCTTTCTCCGGTGCAGCCTTTTGGGCTTCCTGGAACTCCGCAACGGCCTGGTTTGCGAGATCGGCGACCTTCGCTTTTGCCGCGTCCCGCTGGTCGGCGGTGGCTTTGCTGAGCTCCGCTTTGGCGACGCGTTCTTGCTCGAGCAGGGCCACACCCTTGTCGAAGTGTACCTTCATGCCGCTGAACTTCTGCTGCTGTTCCTGGTTCTTTTTCATCTGCGCCAGTGCTTCAGGATTCTGCTTCTCGAGAATATCCCTGAAGTTCAGGTTAACCGCAGGACTCTCCGACCCGCGCACTTCAGTAATCGCCTCATAGGGCTGCGCGATTTGGGGAGGATGGACGCTGATGGTGTACTTGCCGTTACGCAGGTTTGAAAATTGGAACTTCCCGCTGGTGTCGGTTTTGGTTTCCTGGACGGCGCCCTGTTCGCTCTTTATTTGCACTGTGATCCCGGCCCACGGCTTCGCATCGAAATCACTGATCGTCCCTGCAATCTTTCCTTCTTGTGCCACCGCGCGGGGCGCGAGCCAAGCTGTCAGCCCCAGCGTCAACATCGCGGCGAGCGCGTACGCTTTCAACAATTTCGCCATGCTCCATTCTCCTTTTGTCGTTGAGGAGCCCCGGCCCCGATTCGCTGGCCGGTGTGTCCCCATTATCGCTCATTCGTTACAGATTCCAATGTGTTTGGCGACCCGCTCACGCACCACTGGCGGCGTGCTCACGATAACGGATCGGATCCGTCACTCCCGCTTCCGCAAAGGCCCGGAGGCGCAACAGGCAACTGTCGCACTTCCCACAGGCCGCTGTTTCGCCTTGATAGCAGGACCACGTAAGGTGTAGCGGCGCTCCCAATTCCCTGCCCCGCCGGATGATTTCACTCTTCTTCATCTCGATTACCGGTGTCACCACTTCGATTTCGGTTTCCGGTTTCGTGCCAACCCGAATCAATTCCTGGAAGACACGGTAATACTCGGGCCGGCAGTCCGGATAGCCGGAGCTATCTTCCGCCACGGCCCCGATGTAAATCGTTCGGGCGCCAATCGCTTCGGCCCAACTCACTGCAACGCTCAGGAAGTGCGCGTTGCGAAAAGGCACGTACGTTACCGGGATGGTGCTGCCTCCCGGGCCCGTCCCACCCAATTCATTCTCAGGCACTGCGATTCTCTTGTCTGTGAGCGCCGACCCACCGATAGCCCGGAAGTGGTCCAGTTTGACCACGAGCCGCTGGCGAACTTTGTAGAAATCCCCGATGGCATCAAAGGCCTGCCGTTCGCGCGTTTCGGTGCGCTGGCCGTACATCGCGTGCAGCAGGGCCATGTTCCCCGGACCGTGCCGTTGGTTGGCGATCGCGGTGCACACGCAAGAATCCATGCCACCACTCAAGAGCACTACTGCTGTTCGTGGATCCGCCATAGTGTCTGTTGAGCGAGCTAAGCTAAACTCCGCGGGTCACTGGGTCCCACACAATCTTATGTAGCTGCAAACCCAGACGCACACTCAATCCGTCTTCGATCATCCATTCGACCAATTGCCGCGGTTCGAGTCCTTGCCACTTGCCATGGGGGTCTTCGTTTACGGGCGAGAACATCACATCGTGGACTCGCTCGGCAAGCCGGTGTTCGCGCGTAAAGTCGCGGGCGAATTCGTAGTCGCGGCGGGAGGAAATCACAAACTTCACCTCATCGCGCCCGTTCAGTTCGTCCAGGTTTTTCAGGTCGAAGGTGTCGGGCTCGCCCGAGTCCGGGCACTTCACGTCAACGATGCGAATTGCTTCTTTTGGGAGTTTGCCGATAAAGCGCTCGCCGCTGGTTTCCACCATTACGGTGTAGCCGGCGCTAATCAGGCGCTCTGCCAGCGGATAAATCTCCTCCTGCAACAGTGGTTCGCCACCGGTCAATTCCACCAGCGGCACTCCGGCGGGTTCGCCGTTGGAAAGCTGGTTCAGCCGCTCGACGCGCTCCAGCACGTCCTCCACGCTCATCTTCTGTCCCCCATGGAAGGCGTATTCCGTGTCGCACCAGGTACAGCGCAGATTGCAGCCGGTGAACCGCACGAAGATGCACGGCCGTCCCGCGCGCGTCCCTTCACCTTGAATGGATTTGAATATCTCTGTGACAAACATAGAGCACCACGACACGACCCGCCGGTTACTGGCTTTTCACCTTTTTGCCGGTTCGCCGCGAAAGCCAGTACATGCCACCGAAGAACAAAATCATTGCGATAATCAGCCGGGGATAGCCTGGAGCAATGCCCATCAGCCGCAAAACCACGACATAACCCACGGCTACGAGCAGCGCCGGAACCAGAATGATGTAAAGTGAACGATTCATCGATGCCACTCTATCGCGCTGGCTGGTACTTCGCCATGGCCGTGTCGGTCTCCCAGATGATCACATGAGAAAGATGGGCCCCCGGTGGGAGTTCCGTCAATTGCCCGCCGATCTCTTCATAGAAGTATTTCGCCATGTTCTCGGCCGAAGGATTGACCTTGGTGAAAGGCTCCAGGTCGTTGATGAACTGGTGATCGAGCCGCCGAATCACATCGCGCATGACGTGCTTGAGATGCGTGAAATCAATGAGCAAACCGATGTTATCAAGCTGTGGGCCTTCCAGCGTCACTTGAACGCGGTAGTTGTGACCGTGCACGTTCTCGCACTTCCCCTTGTAACCGCGCAGCGCGTGCCCGGCCGAAAACGTTTCTTCCACACTGACTTGAAACATGCTTACTGGTTTCCTCTTCCTCGCGCAGCTGCTCAGGCAGGTCCGCTGGCTTCGAGAAACCGCTCGACATCCCCTAAATCGTGCGTCCTGCGATAGCGCGGCAAAGACTCAAGAAAAATCTTACCATACGGCATCCGCTGGATTCGGGTGTCCAGCAACGCCAGAACGCCGCGGTCGGTCTTGGAGCGAATCAGGCGGCCAAAGCCCTGTTTCAGCGCCAAGACCGCTTCCGGAACCTGAAATTCGGCGAAAGGATTTCTGCCATCCTCCTGCAATGCGCGTACTCGGGCCGCCACGATCGGGTCGCTCGGTACGGCGAAGGGCAGGCGGTCCACGATCACACAGGAAAGCTGATCGCCTGGCACGTCGACACCCTGCCAGAAGCTGGCGGTGGCGAAGAGTACCGCGTTTGGCGTGGTCTTGAAGCGCTCTAAAAGTACGGAGCGTGGCGCCGTGCCCTGCAGCAACTGCGGAAAGTCCAGGCGACTTCGCACGCGCTCGAACAGGTCATTCATCTGCGCGTAGCTGGTGAAGAGACAGAAGGCCCTGCCCTGACTCAACTCCAGAAGGGTGACAATTTCATCGGCTGCCTTGCCGGCGAAGCCTGCGTCGCGCACATCCGGCATGCGCTGCGGCAAATACAGCAGCGCTTGCCGCTCATAATCGAACTCCGGCGGCACCGAGCATTCTTTTGCCTGATCCAACCCCATGCGATGGCGAATGAATTCGAAACGGCCCGCAACGGTGAGCGTAGCGGAAGTTAGAATCACGGTGTCAAACGCTTCGAAAAGCTTCTCACGGAGGATTTGACTGACATCGATGGGCGTGGCGGCCAGAAACACGCCCTTGTTGCGCCGTTCGAACCAGTACACGAAGTTGCGCTCGTCGGACTCGAACAAAAACGCCAGTTCCTGCCGAATCTCGAAGCTGCGCCTTGCGATTCGCAACAGCTCTTCGGGCTTCGGCGTCATTGCTGCGAACTCGGTTTCCAGGCCTTTGAGGGCGTTGTGCAGTCCGTCGTACGCCTCGCGGTTCTGCTCGAGGAAAGCCTCGCGTTCATGACGGGTGAACGGAAAGCGCCCGTCGCGCGGCGGGAAGGCATCAAAAAATAGCCGGCTTTTCTCGCGGATGCGTTGCGTGCGGCGCAGCAAGCCCGGCGTTGCGTTGTGGGTCAGACGCATGGTCTGGTCAGCATCCCGGGTCAGTTCTTCGAAACGGTAATTCGAGATTTGCTGGCCGAAATAGTCGCTCGCCACGTCTTCCATTTCGTGGGCTTCATCGAAGACTGCGGCGGAATACTCGGGAAGAATACTGCCGAAATCGTCCTGTTTCAGCGCCAAATCCGCAAAAAACAGGTGATGGTTCACGATAATAATGTCCGCGTCGCGCGCGCGCGCCTGCATCGCGGTGAGAAAACATTGCTCAAATTGGGGACACTTCTTTCCCGTACAGGTATCGCGGCGCGCATCGATTCGCGACCATAGCTCCGAGTCATCCGGCAAGAACGTCAGCTCGGCCCGGTCCCCCGTTTCCGTCAGCTTTGACCATTCGCGAATCTGCCGGAAGGCATCGACTTCGTCCATGCCTTTGAGCATAGGCTGATCCGCGAGGGCCGCCATTTTCGATAAGCACAGGAAATTCGAGCGGCCCTTCATCACCGCGACTTTCAGATTTGGCGCGAAGTGTTTCTGCAGGAAGGGCACGTCTTTCTGGTAAAGCTGTTCCTGCAGCGATTTGGTAGCGGTAGAAATGACCACGCGGCGGCCACTGCAAATGGCGGGCAGGAGGTACGCCAGAGTCTTGCCCGTTCCGGTTCCTGCTTCCACAATGGCGTGGTGGTGGTTCACGAACGCATCGTCGACCGCATTAGCCATTTCCAGCTGACCGGGCCGGTGCTCGTAGCCCCCGATCATGCAGCGATCGAGCAAGCCTCCGGGGCCGAAAATGTCGTCCATCGAGGGTTGACCTTCCGGGCGGGTGCGGTTTTCGTCTTGCTCTTCCGTTGAAGGATCGGCCTTGGCGGCACCGACTGCGCCAATGGGCGTTGTTGTGCGCCTGCGGGGCGACCCTTCGTCCTCCAAGGGGACATACACCCGTTCCTGGGCAACCTCAGGTTGCCTTTCCTGCTCCTCTTTCACCGCTTTTGGTTTACGCTTCGCCAGGCGTGGCCTCAGCTTCCGTTTTTTGGTGTGCCCTTTTACGATACCATACGCGCTCAGGCCGCCTTGCTTAGGGGTTGCGGCTTCTTCCGTTGCTCGCCGTGCCAAGAGTGGAACACCCTTTGTCTTTCCCGTGCGTCGAACATCATCCTTGGGCTACAGTGTTCAGGGGGGGATTTCAGACGATCCGGCCTAGTTGCCTGAGCCATCTTATCAACGGGGTGTTCGATGAATTGGAAAAGCTCGATCCTGCTTCTGTTAGTAATCGCGTCTCTCTCGCTAGCCTCCTGCAGTGGCCTGAACAGTGTCTGTAAGACGAATTGCACCAACGGAACCGCCAAGGTCACGCTAACGCTGTTCGATACGCCTCCCACCGGCACGACCGTGCTCAGCTTTGGCTTGCCTATCGTGGGCATCAGCCTGACGCCGCAGTCAGGCAGCCCAGTGTCCTTGTACTCGCCCACTTCTGTGCAGCCGACCGAGATTACCCGCCTGCAGACCGATTCCGCGCTGATCGCCAGCGCGGTCAGCGTTGCCGCGGGGAACTATACCGCCCTGAACATCACGATCGCCGCTACCTCGGGGGTCTTCATCAACAGCTCGACTTCGACGATCACGTACACGCTGAACGGAAGCTCGACCACCTGCCAGGCGGGCGCGGTGTGCCTGCTGCCTGCTGGTGCCGCTACGACTGTGGCAGTGCCAATGACTCTGACCCTCAACGGCAATCAGACGCAGTGGATCGGCATCAATGTGAACCTGAATAACGCGATCGTCAGCACGGGCGGAATCGGCGTAGACTTCACGCAATCAAATGTATTCACGGCCACTACGACGGCGCGAACGGGTTTGCCCTCCGGCGCTGTGGACACTATCGAAGATTTCACCGGCAAAGTAACCGCGCTGAGCAATTCGAGTATCACCGTGCAGAACGCGATTACGAGCCAGTCGCTGACCGCCGGTGTGGTGAGCGGCACAACGGCACTGAATGTGACGCCCAGCAGTTACAGCAGCTGCGCGAGTGCCAATCCGGCAACGTGTATCGCGGTAGGCAGCACCGTTAGCGTGTACGCAAATCTGGCGGCAGACGGGACACTGACCGCCACGGAGATCGACGGCTTGGACCTGACGGCCACGGACGAAATCGAGGGTGTGATCTATCCGACGGCGACCACCGGCGTGGTGGGGTTGATTCTGTTGGACAAGAGCTCGGCAAGCGGCAATTCCGTCCTCAATGCGGCGACCTATGGGACGGCCTTCTTGCTGACTTCGACCAACAACAGCATCACGTACAACGTGGACTCCGGCCCACTCACGTCAGCAATAGGAACGAATCCTCCGGGATTCTCTGGAACAGGAAACCTTATGGCCGGGCAAGTGATCCGGGCCCAAGTCTCCAATGTGAGCGTGGTGAACAACACGAACGAGGCGACTGCGGTCAACGTGCTGCTGCGCTGGTCGCGACTGAGCGGCACCGTAAATCTCGTGAGCGGAAACGTCGTCACGTTGACGGGAGTTCCCACGTACATTACGACGCTCAATTCGGGATTCACTCTAACTCCGCAGGTCAACACCTACACAAATAACACGGCGTTCGACGGGGTCACGGGAGTCTCCGGTCTGACCGTCGGAAACACCGCCGCGATTCGCGCACTGTTTGTGGACACCGCGGGAGGAGCGCAGTTCCCGTTCCTCGCGGCGAAGGTTCGCACGCCATAACAGTTTTTTCACCGCCTCCGCAAAAGGCAAAGGGCCGGTTCCACTGAGGGGAACCGGCCCTGTTTTTTTGATGCATGCAAAATCGCTCTACAACCTGTGGGCATTGGTCCAACTGGCCGCCTTTGGCTCGTAGTGTTGGTCCCCTACAAAACGTTGGCTAGCTGCCGACCGTCGTGTTGGACGGAAGCGGCGAAGTTGGCCCGGGCAACGGTACTGGCGGAATATTGGGCGCGATAGTCGGCTGCATGCGGCGGTAAACGGCGAGTGACAGCGCGCCCATGCCCCAGACGATTACCGCAAACTTAATCCATATTCCGAGGAACGGAACCGCCATGGCAACGCGAAGGAGGATGATGCCCACCACCATGCGGCCGATGAGCGCCCAAGTATCGGAGACACGGCCGAGAATCCACTGGCCAACGGTCGCGCCGACAATGATCTGCGCGAAGTAAAGCGCGCCATACCACAGGAAAAGAGTCGCAAGTCCGACAAAGAGGCCGACCACGGTGACGCAGGCGATGACCGCCGCAATCGGCACGGCGAATAGCACCAAGACGCCCAGGCCGAAAGAAGCGCCGACGTTTTCAACGTTACTCGATGCTTCCCGCGAGAAGCTCGGGAGCAGCGAGAGCAACACCAGTCCGAATAGGACGTACGCGGCAGCCCAAATGATGGTCCACACAGAAAAGCTGGGGCCGCGTTGATGCGACTTGTGCTCCATTTTCGTGTATGCAAGGGGCGAGGCGAGCTTCGCTTCCGAGGAAACGTTCGCGGGGTTGTCGCCTTCAAACTTCGCAGGTCCGCCGATCGAAGCGCTGCTATTGATGGTGAGGTTTTCACCCTTGGCATTCAGGGAACCACCGATCGTGCCATTGATGGTGCCCTTACCAATCATGGTTAACAGGTCGCGGCCCAAATTCCCGTCCAGCGTCAGCGACTTGGTGAAGCTGGTCAGGTTGCGGCCAATCTTGCCGTTCGGTTCGATGGTCAGCAGCTCCGTGAACGTCGTTGCGCTCCTATCGATCGTGCCGGTGAGGGTGATGTTATTGGCCATGGAGCGAAGGTTGCCATCGATCTGCCCGCTGATGCGCAGGCTTTGGCAGAAGCAGATGAGGTCGCCGGTAACGTGACCGGAGATCTCCACTTGTTCGCCAAAGCCGAACAGATCGCCATCGACGGTGCCTTCGATGCGCACATGATCGCCCATCGCGTAGAGGTCGCCCTTAACGGTTTCTTCTTTGCCGACTGTTACGGTGTCGTTCTTCCGGAATTCGGCGGCGGAAGCGGGCGCAGGCGTAACGAAAGCGGCAAACAAGCCTAAGCTGGCGAACATCACGGCCAACGCCGTGCCGCGACGTAGATATTTTCGGATGGCAAAAACGCCCAAGGCTGCGACAGAGGCGAGTGCAACGAATTCAACGAGTGTGAACATAGATAGCCATCCTTTGTAGAAGGCCCCCTGAAACACCATTAAACTCAAAAGATTGCTGCTACCGAAGCCGGCTTGTTCCAGCTGCGACTGAAAGCCGGCGATGTATTCGGTATAGAAGGCATACACGCCCAAGGCGGCAAGGCCAAAGAAGATTCCCCAAATCCAGCGCATAGAGCGCTTCGCTTGCTCGTGGAATTCCGCGAGTCTTGCGGGAAGAGGCTCGTCCTGTTCGAGCATCGAGCGCGTCAGCAGGCGGGATTCGCGGTCGAGCGCGCGGAGGAGTGTAAGGCAACGGGTGCAGGTCTGCGTGTGCAGAGACACTTCCTGCGCGGCTTCGCGATCGAGTTGCCGCTCGACGTACATCATCAGGGTCAATTCGTCGCAGTGTCTAGTCGTGTCTTGTTCGCTCACTGGGTTCCTCCCGCCACCAAGACGCCCCTTCCCTCAAGCGCCTGGCGCAGTTCATGCCTTGCGCGGAGCAGCACCACACCCACAAAGGGGCGGCGCACGCCCAAGGCATCGGCAATTTCGTCGTAACTCATGTCTGAGTAGTAGCGCATGACCAGAGCCATGCGGGCGCGCGCGCCAAGAGTGCTCAGTGCTTTGCGCACTTCGTCGCTGCTGCGTTCTTCGATCAATTTTTCCAGTTGATTGGGTTCGGGAGTCTCGAGCGGAAGCTCTTCCACGTCTTCCATGTCTTTATCGTGACGAGCCCTGCGGCGGCGGAGCAAATCCCAGCAGTGATTGGCGGCGACTTTATAGAGCCACGCGGTAAAGGAGCGGCTGGGATCGTATTGCGACAACTTATCCCGCAGCTTCATGAAGATTTCCATCGTGGCGTCTTCCGCGTCCTCCCTAGTTGGCATAGCGCGCCGGCAAAAGCGAAAAATAGCCGGCGCATATTCCCGGTATAGATCGCCCCAGGCTTGGGTATCCCCTGCCCTGGCCCGGACGATTAAATCCTTAGGCTCCGTAATGCCCGGCACGCTCATTCGGCCTGGTCTCAGCGGTTCCATCAGTTATTACGCAGGGAAGCCCTTAAAACTATCACAGCTAGCAATATAGGCGCTGTGGTGGCCTTTGCGGCGGGATACCGACCGACAGCCATGGCTCTTGCGGTTCCGCGCTTATTAGCACAAAAGTTGAACCGTAAGACATTTATTATCATTATTTTAAGACAACAACGGCCCCGGGCTGGTGCGGGGCCGTTGAAGACCTGAACTGGCGCGGAACGCGATGCCGTCGAGAATTACGGCGCTCCCGCACGCGTCTAGAAGGTGAACTTCGCAGCGATCTGGAGACTGCGCGGGCCGCCACCACCGAGGAACGGGTAGCCAGGCCCCACGTCTGCCGTAGTGGTCAGCGGCAGAAATCCATTCAGGTGGCCGCTGGATGCATACCAATTTGTGTTGGTACTTCCGGCCGGCGGAGTAATCGAGCTCTGCGTCGGGTCTGAAAGGAAATTGGGCCATATCGGATTGGCAAAGTTCGGGTGGTTGAACAAATTGTACGCTTCAAATCGCAGTTCGAGGTTCAAGTGTTCGGCCAGGCGAGTGTTTTTGTAGATGGAAAAGTCCAACTGGCGGAAAGGCGGCCCAACAAGAGAGTTGCGACCCAGATTGCCAAAATGACGTGTGCCCGGCGTGCAACTCCCACTCGTGCCGTCAAATCCGGTCGACACAGGAGTACAAGGTACGGCAAACGAACTCAAGTCCAGAAAGTGCGTCGGGTCGCTGTAGTTATAGTGAACGGCGCCAATCACATCGGGTTTTGCAAAATAGGTTCCCGATCCGTCGAAGTCGTACGTTTCGAGAATCATGTGGAAGGGCTGCCCGGTTTGTACCGTCAAGATGCCGTTCAATCCCCAGCCGTTACGAAGCAGTTTCCAGCGACTGTCTTTTGCATCAGGAAGTTGGTAAATGAAATTCCATGTGAGGCGGTTGCGAACGTCGAAGTTGGAGTTCCCTCGATTCAGCTGCG
>Ga0207780_1000150_pt1 | contig 18546 bp, 12 predicted proteins | sample LuqExpMetageno45_FD_187803 | JGI IMG/M metagenome (GOLD analysis project Ga0207780, IMG submission 187803) | Tropical forest soil microbial communities from Luquillo Experimental Forest, Puerto Rico - Sample 45 (SPAdes) | ecosystem: Environmental > Terrestrial > Soil > Tropical forest ...
TTGCGGTATGGGTCGCGGAAGTTCACAAAGGAAAGATCGCCAGGATCGAGCCGCTGGATTGAAGCGAGGAATTCAGGTCCACAGAAGAATGTTTCGAGTCATTCCGAGCGAAGCGAGGAATCCCTCTGTGTTCTATGGCCTGGCGCAAAAAATAAGGAGGGCTTGCTCGCCTCGCTCGGAATGACGATGTGGCCGTGGGGATGTATTGGAAGAGAAGGTGGAGCTCGTGGGGGCGAAAAGCAGATTCCTCGCTGCCCTCGGAATGACAAGATATTTTTGGGCGACGTACAAGTGGTATTTGCGGGGACGGACGCGTAAAGCGTCCTCTACACGAGTTGCGGTGAGTGTCGGTAGGCATTAGTGACGAGGGAAGTCGTCGGCGGTGGAGGGCTTGTCGTTGCCCATGCCCGGCGACTGGAAATATTGGGGCCGCGCTTTTTGCCATTCGACCATGCTGAGGCCGGAAGGATCGTAGAGGATGCGTCCGGCGCGGATGGTGATGCGGGCGATGATGCGATAATCGCCGTCCATGCGGGCCCAGCCGCAATCGATGAAGCCGAACTTGCCGTGTTGTTCCTCGAGGACGGCGATGTCTGCTTCCTTGCCAACCGAAAGCGTGCCGAGTTCGGGGCGATGGATTTCGTTCGCGGGATTGACGGTGGAGCGCTTGATGAGATCGTCGAGCGGAACGCCCATGTTGCGGAACTTCGAGAGCACATTGGCGAAGCTCAGGATGAGGTAATTGCCGGTGTGGAGGTCGGTGGACATGGAGTCGGGAATGAAGCCCTGCTTGACGGCGGGGACGGCGTTGCGAAACCAGAAACTGCCGCCGCCGTGGCCGACGTCAAAGATAACGCCGCGCTGGCGGGCTTCGTTCATGATGGGATTGAGCTTGCCATCGTCCAGAAGAATCGGGAACTGTTGTGCGAAGACGTGGGTATGAATGTCGCCGGGGCGCGCTTTCTTGAGGATGAGATCAGCGTAGGTGCGATCGGGCCGTGGCCAGAAGTCATACATCACGGGCCGATGGGTGGCTTCGGCGCAGGCGATGGCGCGATCGACGGCGGCCCAAGGAGTGTGCTCGCCGTCCCAAGGTTCGGACGTCCAGTAGTGGGCAGTTTTGATGCCGACGATGATGTCGGAATATTTGTTGATGGTGTCGACGCAGCGCTTGACGTCCATTTGATCGACGGTCTGCTCGAGGCCGCCATTCATGCCGTTGGCGACGATGTTGAGGAAAGCGAGGACGCGGACGTGAGCGTGATCGATGACTTCGAGTTTGGTTTGGACGAAGGTGTCGGCGCCGGAAGTGCCGGCGTCGACGATGGTGGTGACGCCGGATTGGAGGGCGAGGTCGGCGAACATACCGAGAGAAGCTTCGTGTTCGCGAGCGGAAGGCTCGAACCAATTCAGTGGAGCACCGCCGTGACCGACGTGGTAGTGAATGTCGATCAGGCCGGGAGTGACGTAGAGGCCGGAGACGTCGACAACTTTACCTGCGGAGGACGCGGGAATGTCCTTGGAGATAGCTGCGATTTTGCCGGAGGAGACGGCGACGTCCATGACGGCGTCGAGATGATTGGCGGGATCGATGACGTGTCCGCCTTTGAGAAGGAGATCATATTGGGGAGTCTGGGCGGGGGTGGAAACAGCGATTAGCGCAAAAAGGATAAAGGGACCGAGTCGCTTAAAAAATAACGTCATTGCCAAATCCTTGTGTTAAAACGTTATAAGAAGCCATCGCAAGTGTACTCAGACAAGGTGACAGTTGTCACTTGCCATCGTCGAACCGGAGGGTTAGATAGAAGAAGGCCCGAGAGAAAGAGAAGTGAAACCGTGGGAATGGATCGAAGGACGTTTGTTCAGCGGACATGCATAGCGAGCGCGGGATTGCTGGTGGGGGGGATACCGGCGTTAGGCCACGATGAGGTGGTGCTGCCGCAGGCGCCGCCGATTGATGTGCGCGAAGCGCCGCTGGCGAAAAAATCGGCGTTGGGAATGCCGGGATTGTACCCGGGACGGGTGGTGGAGTTGCACGACGCGCGGTCGATCGTAGGGAATCGCGTTTCGCAGCCGGTGATTCGCGGAATGCTGGAACAGGGATTGAAGGAGTTGACCGGGGAAAGCTCGGCGACGGCGGCGTGGCAGAAGTTCGTTGAACCCCACGATGTGGTGGGAGTGAAGATCAATCCCTCGGGTGCGCCGGCTTGCTGCTCGTCGCCGGAACTAGTGCGGGAAATTATTGGTGGGGTGCAATCGGCGGGCGTGCCGATGCAAAACATCATTGTGTACGACCGGTTCGGCGACGAAATGGATTTGGGGAGCTATCAATTGCTGATGCCGCCAGGCGTGCGTGTAGTGGGCGTGCAGGCAAACCGGTTAGACCAGGCAGGTTACGACGCGAACGTATATGCGCAAGTGGATTTTTTTGGCGAGTGGGAGACGCGTTCGTACATGGCAAGTGTGGTGGCGAATGAGTTGACGAAGATCATCAACGTGCCGACGTTGAAGGACCATTCGGCGTCGGGAGTAACGGGCTGCTTGAAGAATGTGGGCTACGGGACGTTCAACAATGTGGCGCGGTCGCACAAGGAGCCGTACTCGTTCACGAACCCGTTGATTGGTGTGCTGTGCTCGATCGAGCCGCTGCGGTCGAAAGTGGTGCTGAACATCATGGACGGCACGAGGATGGTATGGCACGGCGGGCCGCTGACGCAGAATCAGGATTTCATTTATCAGGCGGGAATGATGCTGGTGAGTACGGACCCGGTGGCGATGGACACGGTCGAGCTCGAAATTCTGGAGAACAAGCGCCGGCAAGAAGGAGCGCCGTCGGTGCGGGAGCACAAGGCGAGCAGCATCACGAAGAACAGCCGGGAATTCTACACAGATGCGAGCAAGAATTTGTTTTACCGGCAGCCGGGACACATTGCGGCGGCGGGGAAGTTGGGGCTGGGCGTGGCGGATTTAAAGACGATTGAGCGGCGGACGGTGGAGATGAGGGCCTAAGCAACGCGGTAGACACAAAGATTTGTGGCGGAGTTTACGTTGAGATCCTTCGTCGCAGAGAACGCTCCTCAGGATGGCAAGGTTCCTTTATATGGACGACAGGACGAACACGGTGGCAAGCGATGCAGGTGCAAGCGGCGATTGGGTGACGCTGCTGAAGGAAAACACACGCACGGGTGGATTGGGCGCGGTGGCGCTGGAAAGTCCCGGGAAGGCGCGCTGGCAGATGCGCGTGGGAAGCGGCGTGAGGACGGCCCCGGTGTGGCGCGAAGGCAAGTTGTATGTGACGTCGATGCAAGGGCAGTTGCATGCCATCAACGCGGACAATGGCCGGCAGGAGTGGAAGTTCGGCGCGGGCGCAGAGATTTATTCGACGCCGTCGTTGTGGCGGGATTTGATTTTGTTTGGAAGCAACGACGGGCGCGTGTACGCAGTGAATGCCGCAAGCGGGACGAAGACTTGGGAGGCAAAGACGAGCGGTGAGGTATGGGCTTCGCCGGTAACGCTGGGCGGGGTAACGTACTTTGGCAGCGGTGACGGGCATATGTATGCGGTGGAAGCGAGCTCAGGAAAACTGAAGTGGAAGCAGGAACTCGGCGGCCGGATTCACTCGACGGCGTATGCGACGGAGAAGGCGATCTATCTAGGTTGCGGCGATGGGCACGTGCATCGGCTCGACACGGCCACGGGGAAAAATGTGTGGAGCACGCCAACGGGGAACGGAATCAATTCTTCGCCGGCGCTGGTGGATGATCTGCTGGTGATCGGGTCGGAAGACTTCTTTGTATACGGGATCGATGCGGCGAGCGGCACGGTGAAGTGGAAGTATGAAACGGGATTGGGGATAGCCTCATCGCCAGCGGTGTCGAATGGCGTGGCGGTCATCGGCGGGAAAGACGGCTATTTGTACGCGCTGGAAGCGGCGGCGGGAAAACTGAAGTGGAAGGCGCGGGTGTCCGATGTAATCACGGCGCCGGCTGTGTTTGGGACGGGCGTCCTTTATATACAGTGTTGGGGCTTGTTGGCATTGAATGCTGCCGACGGAAAAGTTCTGTGGCGCGCGGGATTGGGAGGTTCCATCCAAGGCGCGCCGATCGTGGTCGGAAAAACAATCTACCTGGTAAGCGGCGGGGGCGATGTGTACGCGCTGGAGTAGAACGCTGAATGCTGCCGTGTTGGCGCTGGCGTCGATTCCCCTGGCGACGGGCGGAACGGCCGAGACCAAGACTCCGCTGGTTCACAAAACAAAATACAGCATGGGCACGGTGTACGAGATCGCCGCGTACGATGATTCGCCGGCGCACGCTTCCGCGGCGATCGACAAGGCTTTTGCGGAAATTGTGTACCTCGACGGGGTGCTGAGTAATTACAAGCCGGAGAGCGATCTGAGCCGGCTGAACCGCGAAGGACACTTTCACGCGGTGAAGGTGCCGGCGGATTTGTATCGCGTGATCGAAGAGTCGCTGAAGTATTCAAAAGTTTCCGGCGGGAAATTCGACATTACTGTGGCGCCACTGGTGGATTTGTGGAAGGCGGCTTTGCGAGGGGAACGCGTGCCGACGGGGGAGGAGCAGGCGAAGGCGCGGGGGTGCGTGGGCTACGAAAAGGTGAAACTGATTCCGCCGGATGAAGTGGAGTTCGAATCGCCCTGCATGAGGATTGATGTGGGATCGATCGGAAAGGGCTACGCGGTGGACCGCGCGGTGGACATTCTGCGCGAAAACGGGATTCAGAACGCGCTGGTGGATGCGGGGCAGAGCAGCATTTATGCGATGGGAGCCCCGCCGGGTTTGCAGGCGTGGGAAGTGCATTTGCGCGACCCTTCAGGACGCGTCGATCCGGTGGTGATGCTGCGGGAGAACAGCGTGTCGACGTCGGAGCAGACGCCGGGAAGTCTGCTGGGGAATCAAACGGCGGGACACATTATTGATCCGGAAAATGGAAAGCCGCTGGAGACGAAGTACGCGTTGAGCGTGGTGGTGAAAACGGGGACGGCGTCGGATGCGTTGTCGACGACGTTGCTGCTGGTTGGGCCGGAGAAGGGGAAGGCGATTGTCAGGAGTTTGCCGGAGGCGGCGGCGATTTGGGTGTCGGCTGCGGGAGAGACGGAGACGGTGTCGACAGGGCCGGAGATACGGGTGGGGAACAAGAATGTCGGGGTGGGCGTAGGGATGTTTTGAGTTGTTGGAGGAGACGGTAGGTTTTGTGCCGAACGATACGTTGAGATCCTTCGTTGCAAAAGGCGCTCCTCAGGATGACAAAGTTTTTGGTGGTGGACCTGGTGATCAGAGGTAGCCGCAACATAGACGCAAAGGAAAAGGGATGAACATCCGGAGATTGGGGCTGGCTTTGGGGTTGTTGGCGGGATTTGGCGTGCAAGTTTGTGCGGCGAAGGTGTACTTGCGATGGACGGAGAGCAAGTTGCCGTCTGCGAAAGTGTTGGGTGTGAGTGAAATTGTGATTCCGTGGAATGAAACGGCGACGGCTCTGATGGTGGAAGCGAAGGCGCAGGGCTACCAGGTTTATGTGGAAGTGGGCGCGGCGCGAATTGCGGATGCGGCAAATGGGGCGGCGAAGGCCGGCGCGGCGGGGATTATGTTGCGCGGGGAAGCGGCGGAGCAGGCCGCGTTGGTGGAGAAAGGGAAGGAATTGCAGAAGGCGCACGCGAAGTTGAAAGTGCTGGTGCTGGACGCGCACGGGAAGCAGCCGGAGATGCGCGGGTGGCTAGTGTTCAAGCGGGACGGGATTCTGCAAGTGTCGAGCCCGACTTCGCAGCCGTGGCTGGATACGAATTTGGCGGCGATCCGGTACGACCGCGGTTTTGCGGGCGGAGGGCCGCTGTATTCGTTTGCGTGGGACGAGGCCGATCCTCTGGTGAAGCAGCAGGGCGTGAAGCCGGCGGACTACGCGCTGTCGATTGCGGAGGCGGGGGCGTATCACGCGGACCTGGTGCTGGAAGTGCATGAGGCGCAGCAAAAGGGACTGGTGAGTGGTGACAAGAGCACGCTCGACGATTGGACGGAGGTGCGGCGTTACCTGGATTTCTACAAGAGCAGCGACGGGAGCGCAGGAGACGCCGAGGCGCGGGTGTGCGTGCTGACGGAGGACTACGACACGTCGTTTGAGGCGCTGAACCTGATGGCGCGGCACAATATTCCGTTTCGGGTGATGAAGTCGTCGGAAGCGAAGGCTGGGGATTTGGGCGTGTGCGACGTGGTGATTGCGTTCGCGGAACCGGGCAAGGAGTTGGCGGCGGCGTTGAACGAGTTTGCTACGAAGGGCGGAGTGGTGGTGACGGTGAAGCTGCACGGGCCGTTTGCGTGGGAGCCGGCGGGGAAAGCGACAGACAATGGACCGTCAACGACGTATACGGTGGGCAAGGGGCGCGTGATTGGGCTGAAGGACGCGATTATCGACCCGGAAACGTTCGCGCAAGATGTGCGGCGGTTGATGACGAAGGCGAGCGTGCCGGTGAGTTTGTGGAATTCGCTGACCACGCTGGTGGCGGCATATCCGGGGAAAAAGGGCGGGGAAGTGGTGGTGGAAGTGGTGAATTACGATGCGGAGTCGTCGCAAGTGCAGGTTCAGGTGAAGGGGAAGTTTGCGTCGGCGATTCTGGAGACGCCGGAGAGCGGGCGGAGCGAGAAGTTGAAGACCACCCAAGTGGATGGGTTCACGCAATTTGTGGTGCCGGATCTGGTGGTGGGGGGACGGGTGCGGTTGGAGTAGGCAGACAAACGATTCAAAGTGCGATTCCTGCGGGTCAAGCTGCGTAACGGAATGGTTGAGATCCTTCGTCGCGGAAATGAGCTCCTCAGGATGACAAACTAAAAAACAAAAAATGAAGAGAAGACCCACCCTTTCCGCAAACTGCGGGGAAAGGATGGGGCACCCTCAAGTGCGGGGGATCGTGCGGACGTGGGGCGCAGCGTTGCGGCGCCCCTACAATGTGAGGCTACTTTCGCGCCAAGGACGCGACTTGGGCGGGGGCGTGGCCCAGGGCTTGGTCTACTAATGCTAACGCTTCCTCGTATACGTCGAGGCCTTGGATTAGTTCAGCTTCGGTGATGATCAGCGGCGGGCAGCACCAGAGCATGTTGAAGCGGCTGAAGGCGTAAACGTGCTTGGACTTGATGTGCGCGGCGAGCTTGCCCATTTCGGGGCTGGTGCCGTTGAAGGGCGCGAGAGGCTCGCGGGTGTGCTTGTCTTTCACGAGTTCGATGACGCTGAAGAGGCCTTTGCAGCGCACGTCGCCGACACAGGCGAATTTGCGTTTCATGTCTTCGAGGCGCGCGGCGAGATACGCGCCCTGCTTCTCGACGTTCTCGAAGATTTTTTCTTCCTCGTAGATGCGGAGATTGGCGACCGCGGCGGCGCAGCAGACGGGATGGCCGCTGTAGGTGAGTCCCCCCCAGAGCATGTGATTCTCGAAATAGTCAGCGATCGGCTTCGAGACGATGACGGCGCCGAGCGGGAGATAGCCGCTGGTGAGGCCCTTGGCGCAGGTGATGATGTCGGGCTTGATGCCGTAGTGCTGCGTGGAAACCCACTTGCCAGTGCGGCCAAAGCCAGCCATGACTTCGTCGTCGATGAGCAGGATGCCGTACTTGTCGCAGAGGGCGCGGAGTTTCGGGTAGTAATCGTCGGGAGGAACGAGCAGGCCGTTGGAGCCGGTGATGCCTTCGCACATGATGGCGGCGATGTTCGTGGGGCCTTCCATTTGGATGATTTCGTCGATGTGGCTGACACACTCGCGATGGCAGGTTTCGACTCTCTGGCCGAAGGGGCAGCGGTAACAGTAAGGGTCGAAGGCGCGCACGATACCGGGAATGCCGGGCTCGACGGGCCAGCGGCGAGGATCGCCGGAAGCGGTCATGGCGCCCATGGTGGCGCCGTGATAAGAGCGGTAGCGGGTGATGATTTTGTCGCGGCCGGTGAAGAGGCGCGCCATTTTCATGGCGTTTTCGTTGGCTTCGGCGCCGCCGAGCGTGTAGAAGGATTTGGCCAGTCCGGTGACTTCGGCGAGTTTCTTGCCGAGCGCGCCGCGGGGTTCGGTGGCGAAGCCGGGTCCGGCAAAGCAGAGTTCATCGACCTGCTCTTTGATGGCGGCGAGAAGCTTCGGGTGCTGATGGCCGACGTTGAGATTGATGAGCTGCGAGGAGAAATCGAGCCAGCGGTTGTCGTCGTCATCCCAGAACCAAACGCCTTGCCCGCGTTTGAGGTGCATGGGATTGGAGCTGCCCTGGACGGACCAGGAGAACATCGTGTAGTCGCGATTCTCCTGGACGATTTGCTTGGAGGTGGGATTCATTGGTGTTGGTAAAACCTTTCTCGAGATGAAGGGTAGGAATACATGGTAGAGGGAGAGGCGGGCGAAGGCAATGGGAGGGTGGAACGCAGCCTACAGAACGGCCAATTTATTGTCGCGTCCCTTAAAGTAGACTGCCTCCGGACCCGGATAGTGCTCTGGGCGCAGAGAAATAGAAATCTCAGATTCGTCGGCAAAGACAATTCGGAAGCTTTGCCCTGGGTCGACGCGTACCTCCTTGACGAATTTACCGATCAAGTCGATTGCGAGATTCGCGAAACCTGCTTCACCAAAGGCTACAGATTGGCCTCGGGAGGTAACCACTACTCGGCTTGAATAGACGTTTAGCTGCGGTGGCGGATTGAATTGAAGCTGAAGGTCGTCGCAAACGAAGACGATGCCGCTCAAATCTTCACCCACAAGCTGATCCCAGAGTGCCTGCATGTTTCGGGGTTCATCCATAGCAAGTGAATACTACACTTGACCGCGAGGCTGAAGGTGAATCTAAACCCGCGCTCGTCAGAAGATCGCGCGAGAGAGATGGGATTGATTTTGCTGGACGGGCCGGTTGAGATCCTTCGTCGCAAAAAGCGCTCCTCAGGATGACAACACTTTTGATTAGTGCGCGGAGTGAAGAGCTGGCATGAAGGCCAGCGCTACATAATCAACAGCAAATCGTTACCCGTCGCGATGGCCGAGGTTGAGGGTGAATCTAAACCCGCACCCTTGGAAAGCAAAGGGTGCGGCACCCGCTCGCGAGGCTTTTATCCGTTCCTCTTCCGTGGCTCTTTCTTGTCGCGAAACTGTTTTATCGCTTCTCCACCAACTGCGAGTAACAAAAAGGGTAGGAACCAATCATCAAATTGCAGTATTCGTTGCTTATCTTGAGAGGTTCCATAGTAGCCATGTGTCCACGGCAGAGACACAGTCCACCCGCGGTCCGGCGATGGTCCGTAGGAACGCTTTGAGGAAATGTATCCGATAAATCCGAAGGTCCAAAGAAAGACGAATAAGCACCCGGTGACACCCAACGTCACCAGAATTCTCGACGACAGTCGCCACGGCTCAAGTCCCGGAGTGTGCATACCTTCATCTTGAGACGAGCGAGAGGCGATCGGCAGACGCGCGTTACTCGCGTGTAACGAATCAGCCAAGTCTGACGTTGATCGTGATGTCATACGATTGTGCGGACAAGCGGCGCAGCGGTGCGGCGCCCCTACACACAACGCGAAGAGCAGGTCTGAAGCCCCGCCGCTACACAGGCAAGCGGACGGCCTCGGAAGGCCGTCCCTACAAAGGCTAGAACGCGCCAACACGGTGGTTGGCGCTCCCGGGAAATGCTGGCGGCATAAAGCCGCCCCTACAACAGCATAAGATCACGGGATCGTGCGGACATGGGGCGCAGCTGTGCAACGCCCCTACACACGCAAAGAGCGGGTCTTAAGACCCGCCGCTACACAGACGGACCGGACAAAAGCGAAGATGGCGGCGTAGAGCCGCCTCTACAATGTGACGCTATGAGCTGCTCAAGATCCAATCGACCGTCTTGCTGGCTAGGCGGTCTAGGGCTTGGACGCTGAGGGCCAGGTGGTCTTCGCGCGTGTCTTCGATTTTGTTGTGGCTGATGCCGCGGAGGGATTGCACGAAGAGCATGACCGTGGGAATGCCGGCGCGGGAGACTTCGGCGGCGTCGTGGAGCGGGCCGGAGGGCATGCGGTGCGAGGCGCCAGAAACTTCGCGAATGGCTTGTTCGCAAAGATCGACGAGATGCGAATGGAAGGCGATGGGTTCGATGTTCCAGATGCGCGACCATTCCACAGTGCACTTTTCTTCTTCAGCGAAGCCGCGGCTGGCTTCCTGAGCTTCGCGGAACATCTGCGCGAGGATTTGCGGGTCGAGGTCGCGCTGGTCGAGCGTGGCTTCGCAGCGGCCGACGACGGCGGTGACGATCCCGGGAAAAGTTTTGACGCTGCCGATGGTGCAGACCGCGTCGGGATGCTTGCCGGCGATATAGCGAATTTCGAGGGCGAGTTTCGCGGCGGCGGCGAGCGCGTCGCGGCGGGCGTTCATGGGCGTGGAGCCGGAGTGGGCTTCCTGGCCGTGGAAGGTGATGAGGTGGCGTTCGACTCCCTTGGTGCCGAGCACTACGGCGAGCGGGAGATTAAGTTTTTCGAGGACCGGGCCTTGTTCGATGTGCAGCTCGAGGTATGCGGCGGCGTTTTTGCGTTCGGCGGCGGCTTCGGGGGAGCGATCGATTTCGACGCCGCAGCGGCGGAGCGCGTCTTCGAGCTTGACGCCGTCACGATCGGTGCGGACGCGGTCGGCATCGATGGAATGTGTGCCGGCGAACGCGGAAGAGCCGAGCAGGCTGCGGCCGAAGCGCGCGCCTTCTTCGTCGGCCCAGTCGACGACGCGAATGGTAACGGGCGGCTTGCCGTGGAATTCCTCGTTGAAGCGGCGAAGGACTTCGAGGGCGCCGAGGACATCGAGGCAGCCGTCGAGCCAACCGCCGTTGGGGACGGAATCGAGATGACCGCCGAGGAGCAGCGATTTTTCGGAGGCGCCGGGGAGGGTGACCCAGTTGTTGCCGGCCGCGTCGTAGTGGTGTTCGACGGGGAGTCCTTGGAGTTTGGAGGCGAACCATTCGCGGGCTTTGCGCCATGTGTCGGTCCACGCGACACGTTGCGCGCCGTGGTCGTTGGAAGTGAGGGAGCGGAGTTCTTTGAGTTCGGCGATGGTGCGTTGTGGGTTGAGGGGCATGGTGGGCTCGTTAATTGGAAGAGAAGAGAGATGCATCGCCCAAAAGGCGTGCGATGGAAAAGAGATCCTCGCTTCGCTCGGAATGACGGGTCCATCATAGGGCAGCACGGGTTGGGAAAGCGAGTGCGGGGCTGCGCGAGCGAGCTTCGGCGGGGAGCAGGTGAGATCCCTTCGCGAAAAACGCTCAGGATAAACCTTCGTCGCGAACGGCGCTCCTCAGGATGGCAAGGTTTTTGTTTGTGGCTCATCGCAAAGGGCGAGGTTTGGCTGAATCTGAACCCGCACCCTTACTAAGCAAAGGGTGCGGCACCCATGCGCGCTCGCAGACTCGCGCGGGCCAGTCTAAAGACTGGCCACTCTGGTGAGTGGCGCTCCCGGGGCGGGCGCGATGTAGCGTGCCCCTACCGCGAGCAGGCTTAGATGGTCGGGGCGAAGCGTGCGGTACTTCGCGCTCAAGATTCCGCGTTGGTGCGGACATGGGGCGCAGCGGTGCGGCGCCCCTGCAAAGGCAAATGCACGGATCTGAAGACCCGCCGCTACAGGGTTGGTTGGCGCTTGAGGAATTGGCCGCGCTTGGGGTCGCCTATGAACTGGCCGTCGCGGACTTGAACTTTGCCACGGACGGTTACTACCGCGGGGCGGCCTTCGATGGGGAGGCCTTCGAAACCATTGTAGTCGTTGTTGGTGTGCTGTGTTTTGACGGTGACCGTGCCGCGATACGTTGGATCGTAGACGACCAGGTCGGCGTCGGCGCCTACTGATATGGTGCCTTTCCGCGGGTAAAGGCCGAAGAGTTTGGCGGCGCGGGTGCTGGCGCAGTCGACGAAGCGATCGAGGTCAAGGCGATTGCGTTTTACGCCGTAGGTGTAAAGCAGATTGACGCGATCTTCGATACCGGGAATGCCGTTGGGAATCGTAGTGAAGTTATCTTTGCCTAGCAGCTTCTGCTCGAGATCGAAGGGGCAGTGATCGGTGCCTACTGTGTCGACTGCGCCGAGCGAGAGTGCGGTCCAGATTGAATCCTGATTGTGTTTGGCGCGCAGTGGCGGGGACATGACGTACTTCATGCCTTCGACGCCGGGGCGTTCGGCGAGGGATTTATCGAGCAGCAGATGCGGGAGGACAGATTCGACGCTGAGCCGCACGCCGCGGCGCTTGGCGGCGAGCGCAGCATTGAGAGCCTTTTCACAGGAGAGATGCACGACGTAGCCGGTGGCGCCGGTGTTTTCTAGAAACGTGGCGAAGCGCCCGGTGCCCTCGGCTTCTACGGATTCCGGACGGCTGGGCTCGTGCCATTCGGGGCCGGTTTTGCCTTCAGCGAGAAGTTGCTGCTGGAGGCGCGCGACGAGTTCGGCGTTTTCGCAGTGTGCGGTGACGATGACACCGAGTTTTTTCGCGAGCGTGAGGGTCTGAAACATTTCCGCGTCGTCCACGCCGAAGAAATTCTTGTAGGCGAGGAAGATTTTGAAGGAAGCGGTGCCGTCGGCGACGATCTGGCGGAGTTGCGATTCGGTCTCGTTGACGAATTTGGTGACGGACATGTGGAAGGCGTAATCGCAGGCGGAATTGCCCGCGGCTTTGGATTTCCAGAGTTGATAGCCAGCGAGCGCGTCGTCATTGCGGTTGGGACAGCACATTTCGATGTAGGTGGTGGTGCCGCCGAGGAGCGCGGCGATGCTGGCCGTTTTGTGCGTGTCTTTGGCGAAGGTGGCCATGAACGGGAGGTAGATGTGCACGTGGGGATCGATGAAGCCGGGGAAGACGAGTTTGCCGGTGGCGTCGATGATTTCGGTGTTGGGAGGCGCGTCGAGATCCGTGCCGATGCGGGTGATGGTTTCGTTTTCGGCGTAGATGTCGGCGGTGAAGCGGGAGCCCACGGTGATGATGTCGGCGTTACGAATGAGGAGAGGCATGGGGATTAAGCTAGCGCGGAAGAGGGAAAAGGAAAAGGGTGAAGAAAAGATAAGTAGAACAGTGAAGGTCAAAGATGCAAGCTCGTTCGAGCGTGCGGACATGGGGCGCAGCAGTGCGGCGCCCCTACACAGGTGGTGGTTGGGTTGTGATCGTAAAAGCGGCGATGAATCGCCGCACTCCAAACTACCAAACTAATGGATGCGGATACCCATTTTGTGGCGGTACTGCTCCATTTGTTGCCAGTCTTCGGTGACGGCTCGTTGCTGCTGGCTGAGTTCGTCCCAGGTGATGGAGGGTTTGGCGTTGGGAAGTTCGACCATCTGGATGCAATTGTCGACCGGGCAGACGTTGTAGCAGAGACGGCAGCCCACGCAATCGACTTCGCGGACGACGACGCTAGGACGTGTGGAGACGGCTTCGGCCTTGCCGTTGCTGCGTGGGTCGTAGGCGGAGGGCGGGATGACTTTGCCATTTTTGTCGATCAGGTCGATGCACTGGTGCGCGGTGTCGTTGCAGGCGACGTAGCAGAGGTCGCAGCGGATGCATTTGTTCTGATCGATGCGGGCGACGGCGCGGAAGGAGAGGTCGAAGTCCTTGAAGTCGGAGACGCGATGCAATGAACGCGCTACAACATCGGGAATGGTGGCGAAACCTTTTTCGTCCATCCAATTCGAAAGGCCATCGCAAAGGTCTTCGATGATGCGGAAGCCGTAGTGCATGACGGCGGTGCAGACCTGGAGGCTGCGCGCGCCGAGGAGCAGGAATTCGGCGGCATCGCGCCAGGTGGTGATGCCACCCATGCCGGAGATCGGGAGCCCGGAGTTGCTGACGACAGAATCTCGGCCGAGAGCGGCGAGCATGTTCAAGGCGATCGGTTTCACTGCGGGCCCAGCGTAACCGCCGTGACCGCCGCGTCCGCCGATGTTGGGCGTGATTTCGAGAGTGTCGAGATCGACGCCGATGATGGAATTGATAGTGTTGATCAGAGAAAGCGCGTTGGCTCCGGCAGCGACGGCAGCGCGCGCGGGCATAACGATGTCGGAAATGTTCGGCGTGAGTTTGACGATGACAGGAATCTTGGCGACTTCCATGACCCAGCGAGTGATCTGCTCGCAGTACTCGGGGACCTGGCCGACGGCGGCGCCCATGCCGCGTTCGCTCATGCCATGGGGGCAGCCGTAGTTGAGCTCGATGCCGTCGGCACCGGTGTCCTGAATGCGCTTGATGATGTCGTGCCAGGCTTCGGGCTTGGATTCGACCATGGCGGAAACGATGACGGCGCGATCGGGCCAGGCACGTTTGACTTCGGCAATTTCACGGAGATTGGTTTGGATGGGGCGATCGGAGATGAGCTCGACGTTGTTGATGGCGAGCATTTTCTGATTGCCGTAGTGCCAGGCGCCGTAGCGGTTCGAAACGTTGAGGACGGGAGCGCCGATGGTTTTCCAGACCGCGCCACCCCAGCCCGCTTCGAAAGCGCGGTGAACTTGGTCGCCGGAGTTGGAGGGCGGCGCGGAGGCGAGCCAGAACGGGTTGGGAGAGCGGATTCCGGCGAAGTTGATGCTGAGATCAGCCATGATTCACCAACCTTTGATGGATGACGCGGGCCGCGAGCTTGCCATCCTGAACGGCCATGACGGTGGAAGCAGAGCCGCGAGCGCGGATGCAATCGCCACCAGCAAAAATCCCGGGGGAACTGGTTTCGAAGTTTTCGCTGACGTCGATGAAGCCTTTTTCAGTTTTCAGATTGAGCAGTTGCGCGATGGAAGGCTTGTGCTGGCCGATGGCTTTGACGATCTGATCGGCGGGGAGAAGCATGTTGGAATCGGGGAGAGGCTGGGGGGAAGGGCGGCCGGAGGCGTCGGGTTCGCCGAGGGCCATGCGAACGCACTCGAGGGCTTTGACGATGCCGTTTTCGTGGTGGACCTTGATGGGCTGGGCGAGGAACCAGAAGGCGACGCCTTCGCGTTTCACGAAATCGTATTCGTGAGGATAAGCGGTCATTTCATTTTCGGTGCGGCGGTAAATCATGGTGACGCGCTCGGCGCCCATGCGGCGGGCGATGGTGGCGCAGTCGATGGCGGTGTTGCCAGCGCCGACGACGATGACGTTGCGGCCGACGCGCAAGCGCGAAGGAAGCAGTTTGCTGCCCTCGATGTATTGGAGCCCGTCGAGAATGTACTCTTCGCCGGGAATGCCGAGCTGCGGAGTGTGGCCGAGGCCGACGCCGAGGAATACGGAGTCAAAATCTTCCTGAAGCTCCGTGACCGTGGGATTTGTGCCCACATCTTTGCTGGTTTCGAGGCGCACACCGAGTTTCTGGATCATGGAAACTTCCATGAGGGCGACTTCAACCGGTTCGCGGAGAGCGATGATGCCGTAGGTGGAGAGGCCGCCGGCGAGATCGCGTCGCTCGAAGAGCGTGACGGAGTGGCCAAGCTTGGCGAGTTCACCAGCGCAGGAGAGGCCGGCGGGGCCAGCGCCGACGACGGCGATTTTCTTACCGGTGGAAGCGGCAGGGCGGAAGAATTCGATTCTCCTGGAGTAGGCGTGATCCATCGCATAGCGTTGGAGGCGGCCGATGGCGATGGGCTTACGTTCGAAGCCGAGAACGCAAGCGCCTTCGCACAGTTCCTGAACCGGGCAGACGCGGGCGCAGGTAGCGCCGAGTAGATTCGATTCGAAGATGGTGCGCGCGGAGCCGCGAAGATTGCCGGTGTTAATTTTCTTGATGAATTTGGGAATGTCGATGTGCGTGGGACAGGCGTGGGTGCAGGGAGCGTCGTAGCACATCAAACAGCGCGCGGATTCAACGAGGGCTTCGTGCTCGGTGAGAGGAGGAAGGAGTTCGCGAAGCCCGGAAGTGGGGGATGCAAGGTCGCTCAACGATACCTCCGGAGTAGATATTCATACCACAGGAAGCGTGATTTCCGATTGAAGATGTAGAGCTTGAGTTAAGTCGAGAGAAAGCGGATTCCTCGCGCAGAGTGCGCGCTCGGAAATGACAGGTCGGGCGAGGCAGTTCTTCACGTTGAGATCCCTTTCGCGAAGGCGGCTCAGGGCAGAAGCAGAAGCGTGAAAAGTATAAGGTGCAAGGTTCAAAGGAAGCGCTGGCATGAAAGCCAGCGCTATTCGGAATACCGTCCGATAAAGCATTGGCGTTCCACGGCTGAAGATTGCGCGGACATGGGGCGCAGCAGTGCTGCGCCCCTACAAGGAAGCAGCAGCGGAGCGGCGCATGAGGAGCAGATAGATGACACCGGAGAAGAGGAAGCCGACGAACCAGGCGTAGTCGTAGAGCCAGCGGACGGGAGGAAAAATGAGGCCGACGAGAGCGAGGGCGATGCCGGCGGCGAGGGCAATGAGGGCTTTGTAGTTGAAGCCGGAAGAGTATTCGTAGGCGCCGTTGCGGCGGTAGAGGTCGGCGGTGTTCAGGTGGCGTTTGCGGACCAGGTAGTAGTCGAAAATCATGATTCCAGCGATGGGGCCGAGCAGCGCGGAGCAGCCGACAAGCCAGCCGAAAATGTAGGAGCTGTAACTGGTCATCAGCTTCCACGGCATCATCAGGATGCCGATGACGCCGGTGATGAGGCCGCCGGTGCGGAAAGAGATGAGGCTGGGACGGAGGTTGGAGAAATCGTTGGAGGGAGAGACGACGTTGGCGGCGACATTGGTGTTGAGCGTGGCGATCAGAAGCGCGATGAGAGCGATGAAGGCGATGAGCGGTTGATTGAAGCGGCCGAGAAGCGCGACGGGGTCCCAGATGGCGGCGCCGAAAAGCAGGACGGAGGCGGAGGTGACGGCGACGCCGATGAAGGAGTACAGCGTCATGGCGGTGGGAAGGCCAAGGGCCTGGCCGACGATTTGCGCGCGCTGGGATTTGGCGTAGCGAGTGAAGTCGGGGATGTTGAGCGCGACGGTAGCCCAAAAGCCGACCATGCCGGTGAGCGAAGGTATGAAGACGTGGAGGAATTCGGAGGTGGATTGGAATTTGCTGGGGTTGTGAAGGACGGGGCCCATGCCGCCGGCTTTGCGCGTGACCCAGCCGAGAAGAAGAAGTCCGACCACGAGCATGAAGGGCGCGCCGATGCCCTCGAGGAATTTAATGGTCTCGATGCCTCGCCAGATGACGAACATGTTGATGGCCCAGAAAAAGAAAAAGCTGAGCCAGGCGCTACCGGGAATGTTGGCGGCGCTCGGCCAGACGATGAGCAACATGGAATGGATGGCCTGGCCGCCGATCCAGGTTTGAATACCAAACCAGCCACAAGCGACGAGCGCGCGAAGAACCGCGGGAACATTGGCGCCGCGAACGCCGAAGGAGGCACGAACAAAAACGGGGAACGGGATGCCGTAACGCGTGCCGGCATGGGCGTTGAGAAGCATGGGGATGAGCACGATGAGATTGCCGAGGAGAATCGTGCCGATGGCCTGGAGCCAGTTCATTCCTTCGGCGATGAGGCCGGAGGCGAGCATGTAGGTGGGAATGCAAACGCTCATGGCAACCCAGAGCGAAGCGTAGTTGTAGGTGCCCCAGGAACGTTTTTCGAGCGGGATGGGAGCGAGATCGGGATTGTAGAGGGACGGGTGCGTGTCTTGGAGAGCGTTCATCGACTCGGTCGAAGTGGTCATGGGTTGGAGGGAGAGTAACGAAAGTGGGCGCTGTTTTCCAGTAAGGAGAAAAGAAATTAGCGCAGAGACGCAGAGAACACAGAGATTAAGAGCCCGGACGGAACGGAGAACGCTCGGCTAGGAGTGATACTCTGCCGTGGGACACTCAGGTGCTTACGAGCGATAGTAAAAAGCGGCGATGAATCGCCGCAGTCCACGGAGGAGGAGCAGCTTTTCGTGGTGGGTGAGTCGAGGTAGACTTGCGGCTGTTTGGTTCAGGGGCATTGCGGATGGCCGAGTTACGCGGGTATCGAAAGGTGGCGACGGGAGTGCACCCGCCGTATTTCTGTCCGGCGTATGTATCGTCGGTGAAGCGCGCGCCGATGCATCCACTGATAGTGGTGCCGCAGACGTTGTCGGAGTTGACGGGGCCGGTGTTTGGACACAGCGACATCGAAGACAAGGATGCGGATTTGACGAAGCAGGGTCCCGGGGAGCCGCAGGGGCAGCGAATCATAGTGTCCGGGCGAGTGCTGGATGAGGACGCGCGACCGGTGCGGAACGCGTTGATCGAAGTGTGGCAAGCAAACGCGGCGGGAAGATACCTGCACAAAGAGGATCAACATGAGGCACCGCTAGATCCGAATTTCACCGGGTGCGGACGCGCGCTGACCGACGAGCGCGGGCGCTATCGATTCGTAACCATCAAGCCGGGAGCGTATCCCTGGAAAAATCATCCGAATGCATGGCGGCCGATGCATATTCACTTTTCGCTGTTTGGAGCGGGCCTGTTGACGCGGCTGGTGACGCAAATGTATTTCCCGGGCGATCCGCTGCTGGCGTTCGATCCAATCTTTCAGAGCATTCCCGATGAAGCGGGGCGCGCGCGTCTGATTTCGGCGTTCGATTGGGAGACGACGATTCCCGAACAAGCGCTTGGCTAT
>Ga0207780_1000151_pt1 | contig 18530 bp, 15 predicted proteins | sample LuqExpMetageno45_FD_187803 | JGI IMG/M metagenome (GOLD analysis project Ga0207780, IMG submission 187803) | Tropical forest soil microbial communities from Luquillo Experimental Forest, Puerto Rico - Sample 45 (SPAdes) | ecosystem: Environmental > Terrestrial > Soil > Tropical forest ...
TTGGTCCGCATCGCGGCCCGATTTTGTGTTCGACTTCGCGCCGGAACGGGCGCGCAACATCATCTCGACGATCGGTGCCTATGCGGCGATCGCCGCCGAACTCGGCGTGCCGCTCGACTTTCCCGGCTCGCGCGACTGCTTCGATTCGATCAAGCAAGCGACCGACGCGACGCTGCTCGCCAAGGCGACGATCTTCATTGCCACGATGCCACCCTGCGCCAACGAAGCCTTCAACGTGACGAACGGCGACCTCTTCCGCTGGAAAAGGCTCTGGCCGCAACTCGCGGGCTATTTCGGTTTGCCGGTCGGCGCGCCGCGCCCATTCAAGCTCGCGAAGGTGATGGCCGACAAGGAGCCGGTGTGGCAACACATCGTCGCCAAGTACGGCCTCAAACCACAGCCGCTCGAGGCGGTCGCAAATTGGTCGTACGCCGATGTCCAGTTCTCGCAGGACTACGATGTGATTACCAGCACGACCAAGCTACGTCGGGCCGGGTTCGACGATGTCGTCGACACCGAGGAGATGTTCCTTGCCCATCTCGCGCGCTACCGCGAGGGCGGGATTCTACCTTAGCGGCACCCTATGATGGAGATTGACACATGAAATTCGAGAAAGTTCTGGTGACGGGCACGGGCGGAAAGCTCGGCAGCTACACAGCGGCCGAACTGAAGGGCCGCTGCGAAGTGTGCGGCTTCGACGCAAGGCCAACCCGCGGCGATATTCCGCACCGCGTCGGCGACATCACCGATCCCGCGGCAATGGCGGAGGCCTGCAAAGGGATGGACGCTGTGCTCCATATCGCAGCGCGGCCCAACATCTGGAGCGGGACCGGCGACGACATCGTGCGCGTCAACACCATGGGGGTGTGGACCGTGCTCACCGCCGCCGAGGCCGCGGGCGTGCGGCGCGTCGTGCTCTGCTCGAGTGATTCAGTCGTCGGCTTCACGGTCATGTCGGGCGGGCTCAAGCCGCCAGACTACCTCCCCATCGACGCGGTACATCCGCTGCGCCCGACCGATCCTTACGCCGTGAGCAAGTTGCTCGGAGAAGAGATCGGACGCTCCTTCGTAACGCGCGGCAAGCTGGAAGTGATCGTCCTTCGGCCTGTCTTCGTGCTGTATCCGGAAATGGAAGGCGAAGTGAGGGCGCGCGCCGCCGATCCCGCGGCCTATCGCGGCGTTTCCGCCGGCGGTCCTAATCCGGCGGGCGGCGGCCCGGCCTGGCATTATGTCGATCCGCGCGACGCCGCGTGCGCTTTCCGCCTGGCGCTCGAAATCGAGAAGTCGCGCTTCGCCGCATATTTCATCAGCGGCCGGAACACCATGGCTCCAGAGCCCACGCTCGAGCGGCTGCAACGCCTTCTCGGCGTGAACGTGCCGGTGCGCGAGCCGGACATCTACGCGCGCAATCCGTTTGCGCCTCTTTACGACCTGCAAGCCGCACGCGACGAGCTCGGCTACGAGGCGCAATTTGACCTTAGACCGCTGCTCTATCCGGCCGAGGTTGCCGCCGCGCGGTGATGGCCATGTCGATTTTCCACACGGCTCACCTTCGGGCGCGCGAGGATATCGTCGAGCGGTTTCGCGACCGCCTGTTGCGCCATGCGCGCATTAGCCTCGAAGCAGAACCGGGCTGCTACCGCTTTGACATCCACCAGGAAGCAGAGGACCCCACCCTGTTCCTGCTGGTCGAGATTTATGCCGACCAGGCCGCCTTCGACGCCCACCGCAACTCGCGGCATTACCTGCAATTCCGCGAGGACGTGAAGGACTGGGTCGTCGATCGCAAATGGTGGTGCTGGCACCACCTCGAACCAAACGGCGCGTAACACGTTTTCGTCCACGCGTCTCGGCGAGGCAGCATCAAACGAACAACATTCATTTTCGAGGCACAGATATGAGCGATGCATTTCTTCCCGTTAACCTGGGCGGCATGCGGGTCGCCGTGACCGCGGGAGCTGCCGGTATCGGGCGGACGATCGCGGAAGCCCTCCGCGCGCGCGGAGCGCGCATATGTATCTGCGACGTTTCCGCAAACGCGATCGCGGACACCCAATCGCATCTGCCCGACGTCCACGCTGAGGTAGTCGATGTGGCCGATTCCGGGGCCGTCGCAGACTGGTTCGCCGCAATCGAAAGCCGGCTCGGTGGACTCGACGTTCTCGTTAACAATGCCGGCGTCGCCGGGCCGACGGCGCGGGTCGAAGACGTCACCGATGAGGCGCTCAAGCAGACGCTCGACATCAACTTGTCGAGCCAATTCTATTGCACGCGCCATGCCGTCCCGATGATTAAGGCGGCGGGCGGCGGCTCGATTATCAATCTCTCCTCCATTGCCGGACGTCTCGGCTTCACCATGCGCAGTCCCTACTCCGCTTCGAAATGGGCCGTAATCGGCTTCACCAAGAGCCTCGCGGTCGAGCTCGGCGAGCACAATGTCCGGGTGAACGCGATCCTGCCTGGCCACGTCGATTCCGACCGTTTCCGGCGCGTGGTCCAGGCGAAAGCCGAAGCGCTCGGCGTCTCCTTCAAGGAGATGCGGCGGCAATATCTCGATGTCGTCTCGCTTAAGCGCAACGTGTACAAGGCCGACATCGCCAACATGGTGCTCTATCTGGCCTCGCCCTTCGGGGCGAGCATCACCGGTCAGGCGATCAGCGTCTGCGGCGACGTGCAGATGATGAAGTAAAAACCGATGCGCGGTCCATACCGAGCGTGGCTGAGAAGACCCCGCCGCGCCTGTCCCGATTCGGAAATTCTCCAGCTCATAGAGATTGTGCCGTTGTCCTTTCCGAAAATCGCAGACTGCCCCGTAAGCACCGCCATTGTCGCGTCCCAGATTGCCGGCGCTGATTTCCAGGGAACGGTCAGGGTCGGAACCACATATGCGGCGATGGCCTGTTTAGAAAGCTGGCACCCAAGAAAATTCAAAGGCTCATCACGACGCATTAGCGTGGCTTTATTTACCGAAAACCTCATCTGGCGATAATGCTATTTTTGTCGGCTGCGGATGGCTATCTATGACGCAGCTAACGTTTTGAGGAGTTTTGGTCGGCGGTTTCTTGTCCTGATTGCACTCCGGTTTGCGCATGGCGATATCACCTTGATTGGTGGTTGCGATGCGCTATTGGGTCGGCCTGATTTCGTTTTTGCCTTTGGCCAACTGCAAGCCAACCAGGTATCCAAATGTCAGCGCTGGCCCGAGCGTGATACCGGGACCCGGATAGGCGCCTTCCATGACAGAGGCCATGTCGTTCCCGCACGCATACAGCCCAGGGATGGCACAACCGGCGTCATCGAGAACTTGACCGGTCGCGTCGGTCGTCAGACCCGCGGCCGTTCCCAAGTCACCCGGAAAGACCGCGATCGCATAAAATGGAGCGCGGTCGATCGGCTTCACGCATGGATTTGGCTGCACTTCAGCATCGCCAAGATGCCGTTGATAATCGTCCTCGCCGCGGCCAAACTCCGGGTCGCGCCCTTCGGCGGCGTCCTTGTTGTAGCGGGTTAAGGTAGCGGCCAAGGTTTCCGGATCTATCCCAATATTCAGTGCAAGGTCCCGCACGTCTCTGCCCCGGTAGAGATATCCTTGATCCAGATAGTGGCGCAGGAAAACCGTGAACGGCCTGATTGCGCCAAGCCCGTATTTCCATATAAAAGTGCGATCACAAATAAGATAAGCCGGCGCTGAATGATCGTTGGGATTTGCGTGCAGCATAGCTAACACAAATTCGTGGTAGGAGCGCGCTTCGTTGGTGAACCTGTGCCCCTCACGATTCACGGCGATAAGCCCGGGCTTGGATCGATCAGTTACGGTGTGGGGAAACACAGCGGCACGCCCGTCCCTGCGCTTGAATCGGGACACCGGCGCCCAGAACGCGTTGTTTTGCGCTCCTTCGCGGACATGAGCCGCTGCGACTTGCCCAAGTGTGATTCCGTCGCCGCGATTGGTTCCGTTGGCGGCACTGTATTTGACATTGGCCGGCAGATATTTCTTCCTCATGGCATCGTGATGCGAGAAGCCTCCTGTCGCGAGAACGACGCCATATCTTGCACGAATATCCCGTGAACGGTTATCAGCTCCAATTCGTACGCCTACGACAGCGCGATCGTCGATTAATAGGTCGGTCACGCTTGTAGCGAGCTTGATCGTGACATTATGCTGCAGCAGCGACTGAAATAATCGTGCGGCCAGTGCGTTTCCCAAATATAAAGACGTGCCGCGCGGATTTCGTGCCTTCTGCCAGAAGTAACGGCCCACCAAATGCACAACGCGCAAAGCCGACCTAAATGACTGCCCTACCTTTAGAAAATGAGGAATATCCGCACGATCGATCATCATTCCGCCGAAGATCATGAATTCAGGAAGAGCAGATCGCAGAGCGGCGAAGTGCCGACCCAGCGCACGGCCTTCGAAAGGTATTGGCTCCAAGACGCGGCCACCTAAAGTGGCACCAGGCAGCGACGGATAATAGTCCGGATAGCGCGTCACGGGTCTGAATCTGACAGATGAATTGTCCTCCAGGTACCGGATGGCACGATCGCCGTTTTGCAGAAAGGCCTGCAAAACGTCCGGTGCCTTCGAATTCCGGACAGTTTGGCTCAGATATGTCATGGCGTTTTCAAGCGAATCGAAAACGCCAATCTCGTTCATTTTTGAATTTACCGGAATCCAGACCATTCCTCCTGAAATGGCGGTCGTGCCCCCGATCAAGGGTGACTTTTCTATCAAGAGAACGGTGAGACCCTCAACCGCAGCTACGAGGCTTGCTGTCATCCCACCGGCGCCTGCGCCAAGCACAATCACGTCGTAACAATCGGCCGGCATGGCTTCAGTCCTACAATGCAGCCCCGACCTGCCCATTGGCGAACACTCGAGGGCCACTGAATGCTTTTGTAGCAATAACTTTTGCCGACTCGAAGAGCAATTTTCCTTATGAAGACGAAACAAATGACGCGGTCTACAATCCGATCGTATAACCTCCGTTACGCGGACTGGAGCGGCTTTGAAAGCAGTGCCGGAACGAGGTGGACCCGGCGATGGAGCTATCAACCCGTCGATCCGTTCCTGCGTCTACAGTGTTTCGACTGCCACATAAAGAGCGGGTCGCCGAGCTCAGCGAGGAATGGCGGCATGGCAAAGTTACGGGAAGAAGCGAAATGTCTCGATCAACACGTGAGGTAGCCGACATTCCGCCATCGACATTGATGCAGCTGATCACCAGCTTCATGCCGGCACGGCTGGTCCATGTCGCAGCCCACCTCGGTATTGCCGACTTGCTTGCGAATGGCTCGAAGACCGCCAAAACCTTGGCGCGCGAGACCAAAACGCATGCGCCCTCCCTCCATCGCCTTCTGCGCGCGCTTGTTAGTCTGGGCCTACTCGACGAGATTGAGCCGAACCAATTCACGCTCACGGCAACAGGTGCTCATTTACGAACCGATATGCCAGGCTCGCTGCGTAATCTCGCCTTGATGTTCGGAGGTGAGCAATCATGGCAATCATGGGGCGACTTGCTCCATAGCGTCCGAACCGGCGAGTCGGCATCACAGCATCTTTATGGATTGGGCAGCTTCGAATACCTCGCAGCTCACCCGAAACAGGCGTTAATTTTCAACGAGGCGATGGCCGACATTACCCGGCAAGTCGCACGCGCCCTAGCCGCAGCCTATGACTTCTCGCGTTTCCGCACCGTTGTCGACGTCGGCGGCGGCAACGGCACGCTCATCGCTGCCATCCTGGCCGGCGCGCCGGCGCTGCGCGGCATCGTCTTCGACTTGCTGACCGGCAACGCCGAGGCGCCACAGCAACTCGCAGCCGCAGGCGTGGCGGAGCGGTGTGAGGTGGTCGTGGGGGACTTCTTGCGCTCCGTCCCAAACGGGGCCGATGCCTATATTCTTAAAAGCGTCATTCACGACTGGGATGACGATCGCAGCGTCTTGATCCTCAAGAACTGCCACCGAGCGATGTCCGCCGGCGGCAAACTCCTGCTGGTGGAGCGCGTGATGCCAGCGCGGATGGAAGTCTCGCCGAGCCATCAGCGGATGGCGATGATCGACATGAATATGCTGGCCGTACCGGGTGGCCGCGAACGAACCGAAGCAGAGTACCGGGCGCTCTTCGCTGCCGCCGGTTTCGCACTCGTGCACATTTTGCCATTGTCGGCACAACCGGACCGGATCGATGTCAGCCTCATCGAGGCAGCGCCGGTTTAGGCCTGATTAACGACAGGCGGTGTCAGACGAGATAGAGGAAGCCGTTTGCGTCGATCGTGCCTGAGGTGCCCGTGTCGAAAACGTCTTTCGAGATGAAACGCCCCGGCGCGGTGCCCTCGATAGACATCTCGGGAACGAAGAACGTCGATTTCACCCCTACGCTGGCCGACGCCAAGAGGGGCCAAGGAGCATCCGCAAGACGGCCGCCGGAACTATTCACTGGGAGAAGGTCGACCCCGGTCGTTGGCGTTCCCACCGCTTCGTCGATGAGCCATGTCCGGGGCGAGCCGGCAACCGGTCCAGTCGCCGGAGTGCCAAGCACGGTTAGTATTTGGCTTCCCAGCATTCGCCCTAAGCGCCGACGTTTCCGCACGGAGAACGGCGAATCAACGGAGATGTAAACCCAGTTCAAATCCCCCCGTCGCTGCCCAACGCTCAGGTCCGAGGCAAGCGCTTCCGCCTGGATCCAGTCAAGCCAAATGCCCGCAAGACGCTCGCTGCCCGCTGCGCCTAGCACCTCCGCCAATGAGCAGGGGGACAGAATTGAAGTAGCTCCGACCGCGAGTGGCGCCAGCAAACCGATCATACCTTCCCAGGCCGAGAGAGGCTTAGACACGGCGAAAAGTTCGGCCTTGTCGAGCATGGCGAAATCTCTGAAGGCCAGCGACCATCCCAACAAGGCTGCGTTCGGTTGTAGGACAACGGCATCGCCCCAGCGGAAGCCCAACCTTCCCGCTTGTGATCGATCGGTCGACTTAACCTCTGGCTTATCCTGACCAGCCGCGACGGGGAGAGATATCTCCTGTAGGTTGGCCGTGTTCCCACCACCTCCAAGTCCCGCGGTATTCTCTGCAATCAACAGCTCGCATCCAAAGGCCGCTAGCACCGACCGAAGTTCCGCGTCGAGAGTAACCGGATCAACCACAAGCGTATCGGCGCCCGCGTGCAATGCGCCCAGGATGGCAACAGCGCCTTCTATTGTCTGTGTCGCAGCTACCGCCACGCGCATGTTTCGGCTGTCGTTGCCGCGATCACCGATGGCTTGCCGTATCCGAGCGGATGCACGTTTCACCCGCTCATCCAGGGTACGGTAATCGATCTGAGTGCCGCTTCGATCCAGAGCGATATTCTCCGGTGTCCGCCGAGCCCAGCGCTCGACAGCCGTCTTGTATACCGTCGAACGCGGCGGCGACTGATACCGGGGAACGCCGTCTGGCCAATACCACGACGGCACCACATCGATCGATTTCATCTTACAGTATTCCTCTTGATGCGTTCTTCTTTCCACCCTGCGTGCTCGACCTCACCCGCCAACACCGAGACGGGAATTGACAGCCGAGCCGAGCACGCCGCTTCAAGCTTGGAACGTTCGGCCGGACCTGCTTCCGAAACTCCGCCGACGCGCACCAAGAGCCCGTCGGCCTTGTTCCACGCCATGGAGAAAGGCCGAAACTGCGTGCTCTCAAATTCGTCAAGCACACCGCGAACGTCCGCCGGCGTTATGATCCGGTCGGGAAGCACCACGGAATCTGCCAGCCGTCCGTAAAACTCTACCACGGGATGGTTGCGACCACACGGGCAGTCACCCGAGATGACCTCCGCCACATCCTCCGTGTCGAATCGAATGTAGACCGACTTGCCGAGAGTCAGGTTTGTCACCACTGCCGTTCCTCGTTGTCCAGCGCCCAGGGTGGCCCCGGTGCGCGGATCGACAATCTCGATGTAGTGCACGTCTGCTGAGATGTGGTGGCCGCGATGCGCATGACACTCGCCGCCGCCGAACATACCGTCGCTGGAGCCGCCGCGTTCGAAGACATCGTCGAGCCCAAGGCGCCTAATGATATGCGCCCGGAACGTCGGGGAGAGCGCTTCGCCGGCACAGCCCAGGTATCGAACGCTGGCGAAGGCGCTCCGCGGATCGAGCCTCAGCCGGTCACACTCGGCCAATAGCATCCGCACCGCCCGAGCTGTGATCAGCAAATGCTCGGGCTTGAGCAATGTCACCGCGTTGAGGATGTCTCCGACAAAGCGGGGGGTCAGCGTTCCCCACGGGAGAACAGGGACGGCTCCGATCCTCGTGATGGCCCTGCTCTCTTGCAGCCCCAAAGCATGCCAGGCAGGGCTGAGACTGAGGACGCGCATCCCTGCCCTGACTTTGATCATCCACAACTCCCGAGCTTGCGCGAGCATGCTCGCTCCGTCGAGATCGTAATCACTCACAATGGCGAAGGAGTTGAAGCCCATTGTGCCTGACGTCATCACCACGTTGCTGGGAGCACGCCCAAGTAGCGCCTCGGTTCCGATCATCATCGATCGCGCATCGATGACCGCGTGAACGAGATCGTGCTTCCGCGTTATTGGCACGTTCTGAAAAGCCGCCGCATCCATGGGGCGTCTTGGAGCAAATCCTGAGGCTTCCCAGAAGTCTCGGTAGAAGGGGAGCTGGCCAGAGGCGTGCTCCACGAGTATGTCGATCGCCTGCCACCGTTTGTCGACCAGCGTTTGGGGCAGAACGGTCTCGCCTTCATCGAAGTACTCGCTCGGCTCTCTTTTAGTCGACATCGATGACGATCACCCTCCGTCCCGTGCGACCGCATCGACAGGGCCCTTCGCGAACGATGCCCGCGACATTGGTCACGTATCTGATGACGATCGATGATCTCATCGCCAAATTCGTCACGGTGATCAGACCAGTGTCATCAGGCAGCGCGTTCGAGACGTCTGGATTCAGGACTTCGACGCAATATGCGCCTTCATCCGGATGGAATGTCATCGGTTCGATCGCGCATGGCGGAGCGAAGAATAGCGGTGCATCGGCTCGCAACATCTGTTGCACGTCGGTTTTAAGTAAAGCGCTCCATTCCCTGATCTGCGCCAATCCCGCAGGAGCTTCGTCAGACGTCACCACCACCCGGGAATCCGTCCTCAGACCCTTCCGCTCCAGAGCACGCGAAAGCGGATCCATCAGTTCGGAATCAATGAAAAGAAAGGAGGGCTGCACGTATTCGAGGATATGAACGCAACGATCGGCTAGATCGGGCAAGCCGTCGTTGCAGATAGGGAGACACCCGAGCATGTCGGCCGCGCCGGCGTCGAGATGCGGGACGTAGGCGCGGGAGGCGTACACGACCATTGGCGACGTGGCGTAATCATAAAGCGCCACTCTCTGCCCGGCCGCGATCCCGAGGCTAGTCCACGCGCCGGCCAAAATCGTGGAGAGCGCGCGCAGATCGCTTGCCGTCAACGCCCAATAGATCGAAAGACCCCGAGCTGCCTGGATCAACACATCCGGAGGATACTCGATGTCATGTCTACCCCCGAATGGATCATCACGCGCTGCGGCAACTGCCTCGAGATCCTCGGCAGTATGACTATATGACGGCCAGGAGAGCCGCTCGGGAAGAGACTGGTAGAGAGGGACACGACGGCCTGCGGCGATGAGCCAATTGGGGAGATTCATGAGGGCTTCTCGCCACCCAGCCGTTCATGGGTCAATGGAAGAATGCGCCCGCCAGCACTGCTACCGTCGCCAGAACGAAGTTCGTGAGAGCGAGAATATCGAGCCAACGGTCGGCACGCGAGATCGTCGCCATCGCTCGGTTCGCGGCCTCAACGGTCGCATCGGACGTCACTCGGAGACTGAGCCGCGGCCGCAGCACAAATGTGATGATGGATGCGCTGATCACGATAATCAACCAAGCGAGAGCCATCACCAACATTGCCACGCCCTTTGATGTTTGCAGCGCAAGGGGATTGATCCAGAGGGTGGAAAGCGCCGACACATCAGCCCATCCATAGCGAAATGCCATCCAGTACCCGGTCAAGCCCAACAGGACCAAGCTCATCCAGCTCAGGTATGTGAAATCCCTGCCTACGCGAGAGCCGACGATTGACGCCTGCCCCGGCGGGATCATACGGAGAGCCCGCCGAAGCGGCCCGTGTAACATGAGGCCGCCACCGGCATAGATAGCTACGGCGACCAAGTGGAGCGCATGAAGGCTCAGGTCGAGCATGGCGCGCCCTCCACGACGGGCATGGATCTACGGTGATGGCTCACGCTGCCTGACCTCTCAGATACCCGCCAGTTCAGTTGCGTACGCCAGGGTCATCCGCGGCCACCAAACTTCCGCTCCAACATCCTCCGCAATTACTCTGGCCGCGTTGTAGCCGGCAGCGCAGTTCACGCCGCCTCCGTTCGGGCTGGTGGAAGCGCAGTGGTACAGACGATCGATCCACGGGACGCGATAATCGGCCATATCGGGGTGTGGTCGGGTGACTCCGAACTGCTCCGCGGTATAACCGCCCATCCGGCAGCTGCCGAACCGCATGCTGGCGTTCTGCCGCGCGATGTCGAGCGGCGTTCGCAGGTAGGCGCCCACGACAGTCTTCTCGGTGATGTTTGGTGCAAAGTCTTGCCATCGCGCCAGGAGGCGTTTGGTATATTCTTCCCGCCGACGCTCCCAGTTCATCTCGTCACCGTCGACGACGTATGGCGCGAATGGCCACCAGAACGCCGAGTGTTTGCCCTCAGGGGCGTACGAGGGATCGAATAGGCTGTTGCAGGATCCGTTGCCCGCCGGAATCGAAGGGAAAGCTCCGGCGGTGATCTCCGACATCGAGCGGTGGAGTTCATCGGCGTTGTTCACCCCGAAGGTAATGTTGAACGCCTTAGCAACCTTGGGATCGAACTCCGCCGCCAAATAGGAGGGTGGCTCGGATAGAGCCAAGTGCAGTGTCGCGAGGCTGAGCGCGCTGGTCCAGTCCCAGCAGTCGGCCTTCTTCACCACCTCCCCGGGAAAATGCTCGACACCCGCCAAGCTAGTCATCTGCGGGAAGTCGATGGCGGCGGCTACCGCCTCGCTGGCTTCCAATGCCTCACCGTTCTCAAATTCGACGCCCTTGGCCTGCTTGCTCTCGACGATGATCCTGCGAACGCGTCGCCCCGTGTAGACGACGCCCCCCGCGGCGACGATCACATTCCCCAGTGCATCGGCCAAAGTTTGCGAGCCCCTTACGGGCAAGCACATGCGCGTGAGGTTCAGGAAGAGTCCGAAGAACAAGCTGCCGAAATTCGGGGAGTCGGTAGCCTGGATAACGTGGACAAGCTTCTTGAAGACGACGCGGATGCGCTCGTCTTCGAAATATTTGTCGATCACCGCAAAGGGACTCATCGGCCGCACGATTTGCAGTTCGTCCGACAAGGCTTGAGTTAGGATGCCCTGGGAAACGGCAGCGGCAGCTATCGCGCTACCCTCGCTGAGCAGGTTGTAAGCAAGGCTCACAAACAGTGGCCGAGCTTGCCAGAGGCGCTCATGCAGCTTCTTCCAGGTAACGGCATCGGCAGTAGAAAACCTCGCCACCGATGCCAGCGTGGCTTCGAGGTCTTGCTCGACAATCAGCGCCTTTCGGTCATCATAGATGAACGCCTGCTGCACCTCGGGAATGAGAAACTCAAATCCGTATTTCTTGAGGTTGAGATCCCGCGGCACAGGCGAGGCATCCATGCCGATGAAAAAGTTTCCGCAACAATTGTGCCGAAAACCGGGTACGGTCAGCTCTTCTGTCTTTGTTCCCCCGCCTATCGTATTTTCAGCTTCGACAACCGCCACCCGCAAACCCGCCTTAGCGAGATAAGCGCCGCACGTCAGACCATTGTGACCGCCACCGATAATGATTATTTCAGAATCCGCCATGCAAAGCCCCCCAGCACCGAGATTGCAAAATCAAGTGTGCTGCAAAATCAATTTCGTCGCAATGTCTCCGCGCGCATAACTATGCTTGTTAAAAGTCAATCCCGTTTCTTTTGCTGGTGCTGTTGATCACAACTGTGTCGTGCTGACATGATCGGCACTCACTTTTGGGGTAGCGGCATGAGCGTTCTTATATGTAAACGAGTGCTCTTTGCTGACGCTTCTTGGAGAGCCGACCACACCCGTTGCGGCGTCATTGGTAGATCCAGATGAGAAATTCCGCGGCACGCCAAGGCATCGAGGATGGCGTTGATCGTCGATGGAATCGCGCCGGCCACGCCGGACTCGCCCGCGCCTTTGGCGCCAAGCGGGTTTGTCGTGCAAGGAACAACGTGATGATGCACGGACATTCGTGGCATGTCGCCTGCTCTCGGCATGACGTAATCCATGAACGACGCTGTCAGTAACTGACCATCGTCGCCGTAGATCACCTGTTCGCCGAGAACCTGACCCATGCCTTGCGCCGCCCCGCCATGGATCTGCCCCTCGACGATTGTTTCGTGTAACACATTTCCGACATCGTCGACTGCCGTATAGGCCATTACCGCGACGGCACCGGTTTCCGGATCGATCTCCACTTCGCAGATGTGGCATCCATTTGGAAAACTCATCTGCGCAGATACAAATTTCGCAACGCTGTCGAGCCCGCCCGACATGTTTTCCGACGTTGCGTTGGCGCGCATACGGGTAGCAAGATCAAGAATTGAAATCGTCCGGTCGGTTCCAACGACGCGGAATGTGCCGTCGCTGAAATCGATATCGGCAACGTCGGTTTCAAAAATTTGCGCCGCACCACGTCGGCCTTTTTCGATGGCTTCATCGCAGGCCATCGTCGTCGCGCTGCCCGCCATCATGATCGAGCGCGACGCAACGCTCGGTGTACCGGCCGGCACTTCGTCGCTGTCGCCCTGAACGAGCCGTACGGCCCCGTGATCGATGCCAAGTTTCTCTGCCACCAATGGCACAAATGTCGAGAGATGCCCCTGTCCCATTGCCTGGACGCCGGTGCGCAACGCCACCATGCCATCCGGCTCAAACCGCAGATCGACGGCTTCGTCGAGAATTCCGCCGGCGACTTCGAGAAAGCAGCCGATACCGATACCACGCAATTTTCCGTTCCGTTCCGAGGTCTTACGTCGTGCCGGAAAGCCCTTCCAATCCGCCAGTTCCTGCGCTTTTTCAAATATCTTGTGGAATTCGCCGCTGTCGTAGATCGGCCCGTTCGGTGTTTTGTAAGGCATCGCCGAAGGCGGAATGAAGTTGCGGAGGCGCAATTCGGCGCGATCCATATTCATCGATTGTGCCGCCTTATCGATCAAGCGCTCGATCAAATAGATTGCCTCCGGTCTGCCAGCCCCACGATAGGGCCCGAGCGGTACCGTATTGGTCAGCACCATTTTCACGCCGATGTGGATCGCCGGAATGATGTAGACACTCGATAGGCAGTTTTTGGTATTGGTGGTCGCAACGATCGAGGCATACGTCGACGTATAAGCGCCGATGCCGACCAAGGTGCGCACACGCAAGCCGATGAATTTTCCAGCGGCATCGAGAGCGAGCTCGCCCTCCAGCACCCCGTCACGTCCATGAGTATCAGTGAGGAAACTCTCCAGCCGGCTGGCGCACCACCTCACCGGCCGCCTGACGCGGCGTGCTGCACATAGCAAAGCGGCATATTCGGAATAGGTTTGTACCTTCATTCCAAAGCCACCGCCCACGTCGTGGGTAAGAATGCGAATCTGGTTCACGGGAACGTTGAATACGTTTTCCGAAAGAATTTTCCGTACCACGGCCACGCCCTGCGTCGGCGCGATCAGCGTATAGCGCTGAGATTGCGCATCGAAGCTCGCGATAGCGGCGCGCGGCTCCATCGCGCTCGGCGCAACGCGCGTGTCGGCAAGCCTCACCAGCTCAATATGCGCGGCTCGGGCGAACGCGGCGTCAACCGCCACCGCATCACCATCCTCCCAATCGAGCGCGATGTTGCCCGGCGCGTCCGACCAGATTGCCGGCGAATCCTTAGCCATCGCACTCTCCACATTCGGAGCAGCGACAAGTTGATCGAACTGCACAGCAACCGCTTCGGCCGCGTCTTGGGCCTGAAGTGCCGTCTCGGCGATCACCATCGCAACTGCTTCGCCGACGTAACGCACACGCTCCGCAGGAAGCACGGGCATCGTAGCCCGAAACATCGGTTTGCCGTCGCGGCCATTGAAAGCGACCACCGGCGGAATGCCGCCGATGTTGTCCGCGGCGAGATCGCGGCCCGTGATTACAGCGACGACGCCCGGCATCTTCAGTGCCGCCACAACGTCCACCTTACGGATAATCGCATGAGCAACCGGCGCACGCACAAATGCTGCATGGACTTGGCCAGCTATGTTCACATCGTTAGTGAATTTTCCGCCACCGGTAACCAAGAGCCGATCCTCGCTGCGGATCGCGTCTTTTCCGCCACCAAAACGATTGCCAACTTCAGCAGCCTTTTGCGTTCTGCTTTGTTGCGTACCCATCGTTGCCTCGATTTCTCTGATATGGCGTTAGCCGTGCCCTCAGAAGCTTATACGAAACATAGAATGCGCCTATGCATGGCCACGTCCTGCGTCCATTTGCCATACGGCAAATCATTTGCCCTTCGAACGCTAATTGGCAACACTTTGAATGGATGCTAAGTTTAACAAAAATCTGTGGCGCCAACACCTGTCGCGCATGCGGATAACTTCAACTCACGAAAGATATGGGGGGAGTTATGAGAATCGCGGTTCTGCTTCGAAATTTAAGTTGCGCGGCGACCGTCTCTTTGCTCGCCAGCGCGTTTGGCATCACATTTACGTTTGCGCAGCAAAGCGGACCAATCAAGATCGGTTACTTGGCGCCGCTCACCGGCCCACTCGCGACACCGGGCAAAGACGCGGTCGACGGCTTCAAGCTGTACTGGGAGCAGGTCGGCAACACTGCCGGCGGACGCAAGGTCGAGTACGTGATCGCGGATACAACTTGCAATCCGGACCAGGCTATGACCCAGGCGCGCCGCCTAGTGCATCAGGAGAAGGTGCACATAATAATAGGCCCGCTCTGCGGTAACGAAGGCCCGGCCGTGGCACAGGTCAGCAAGGAGACCGGCATTCCGCTGGTGATGGATATCGCCGGCGCCGACGACGTAACGAAGTGGAACCGAACGCCGACCGTGGTGCGCACCGGGGTGTCCGCCAGCCAGATCGGCCATCCGTTCGGCGACTATCTCTACAAGGAGCTCGGCGCGCGTAACGTTACATTCATCGCGCAAGATTATACCTGGGGCCAAGAAGTGACCCTGGGCATCGTGCAGACCTACAAGGAACTTGGTGGCAAAGTAGCGAAGATCATCTGGAACCCGATCGGTACCAAGGACTACGGCCCGACCGTCGCCTCGATCCCACCGGATTCTGACGCAGTTGTTGCAGTCGTGGTCGGCGCCGACCGCATCCGCTTATTCGAGGCCTGGTTCAGCTTCGGCATGGATAAGAAGCTTAAGATCTACGGCGCGTACTGGATGCAGCAAGACGCGCTGTCGCAGATGGACGACCGCGCTATCGGCGTCATTGGCAACTCGCTGCATTATGCCACAGGTCTCGATACACCGGATAATAAGAAGTTCGTCGACGCGTTCGCCAACCAATACAAGAGGCTGCCATCGTGGTTCTCTGAGGCGTCATACACCGCAAGCCTGTGGACGCATACCGCGATTGAGGCGATCAAGGGCAACGTCGAGGACAGGGACGCGTTCATTAAGGCGATGCGTAGCGCGACAATCAAAGCGCCGCGCGGCACGCTCAAGATGGACGAATACGACAACCCGGTCCAGAACGTATATGTGACGCGCATTCAGAAGATCAATCATCCCGTGCTTGGATCGGTGCTGACCAACGTTCCGATCAAGACCTACCAGAACGTTTCGCAGTTTTGGACTTGGACGCCGGAGGAGTACCTTAAGCGCGGACCTTACAAGCGGTAAGTTGCGCGCTTCGATCTGCGGCGGCGCCTCGCAGCGCCGCTGGTCGCAAGGTGCGGCTGCCTGCGCGGCCGCCATAGCAGCGTCCGGCGTATAATGCACAGCGGCATCCTTCAGGTGATCAACGGCGTTTCTTTCGCCGCGCTCCTGTTCCTGCTCGCCAGCGGTTTTACGCTCAGCTTCGGGCTGATGCGCGTTGTGAACATGGCGTATGGGGCCTATTATCTTTTCGGCGGCTACATCGGACTGACTATTGCCCGCTACACTGGGAGCTTCGCAATCGGCGTACTCGGCGGCGGGCTCGCAGTCATCCCGCTCGGCTACCTGATCGACCGCTTCCTCATCAGCCGAACCGGAGAAAACCACTTGGCGCAGGTGCTGCTCACCGTGGGCATCGCGTTCGTGGTGGGCGACGTGGCGCTGAAGATCTGGGGCGGCGACAATCTTAAGGTGCCGACGCCGATCGAACTGCGCGGGGCGATCGAGCTGCCGGGCGGAATTATTTATCCGACCTACCGTTTTGTACTCATCCTGTTCGGTATTGTGGTCGGCCTGTCGCTCTGGCTGCTTTACCGCAAGACGCAGATCGGCGCGGTGGTGCGCGCCGGCGTTGACGATCGTGAGATCGTAAGCGCGATCGGCATCAACATTGACCGGCTATTCGTTCTCATCTCCGCTCTCGCCTCGTTCCTCGCCGGCATCGCGGGGGTCGCGGGCGGGGCATTTCTCACGCTATATCCGGGCGCGGAATGGGAAATTTTGATCTATGCGCTGGTGGTCGTGATCTTTGGCGGGCTCGGAAGCTTAGAAGGCGCGATGATCGGCGCGCTGATTGTTGGCCTGCTCGATGCCTACGGCCGCTGGTTGCTGCCGGAGTTCTCCTATTTCGTGCTGTTCGGGCCGATGGCGATCCTGCTGCTGTTCCGCCCCCGCGGCATCTTCGGCAGGGAAGGCTGAGTGTGCGCCCCTACCGGGTGATACTTGCCTTGACCGCGCTCACCGCCGCGCTGATCGCACCGCTTGTTGCCGGCCAGTACTGGATGACCCTGATTACCCAGATCTACATCTACGGCCTGGTGGCGCTGTCGGTCGACCTACTGCTCGGGCACGCTGGCCTCTACTCGCTCTGCCAGGCGTCGTTCTTCGCCGTGGCTGCCTACACCACGGCCATCCTCGAGGTCCGCCACGGCTATCCGACGCTCGTGGCCGCGCCGGCCGGACTGATCGCCGGGACGCTGCTCGCAGTACTCTATGGCTGCGCCGTGCGCACGCGCGGTGTCTATTTCATTTTGATCACGATCGCGCTCGGGTACATCATCTGGGGCGCATGCTACCGCTGGGCATCGTTCACCGGCGGCGACAACGGCATCACCAATGTGCCACCGCCGTCGGTTTCGGGCGTTAGCATCGCCTCGCAGACCGCGTATTATTATTTCGTCCTTGGCGTCGTAATCCTGTGCGCGTTCGGGTATCGCGTTCTCATTCAATCCCCATTCGGTCTGTCACTGCGCGGCATCAAGGGAAGCGAGAGCCGGATGCAGAGTCTCGGCTATCGTACGACGATGCATCTGTACGCGGCATTCGTCATTTCGGGGGTGCTCGCGAGCCTCGCGGGCGTGCTCTACGTCTACTACAACCGCTTCGTCAGCCCAGTCGCAGCCTCGTTCCAAATTTCGGTCGAGGTCTCGCTCATGGCGATCGTCGGTGGTTCAGGCACGATCGTCGGCCCGTTCATTGGAGCGGGAATCTTCCTTGGGCTGCGTAACTGGGTCAGCAGCTTCTTCGAAATGCACACCGCGGTGATGGGCATCGTCTTCATCGCGACCGTGCTCTGGGCACCCAGCGGCATCGTGGGTTTCATCGAGCGCTGGCGCGCCGACGGCGAAAAGGCGAAAGGCCAGCCATGACCGCCGCCGTCGCGATCGACGACCTCGCCAAGGTTTACGGCGGATTGCACGCCGTGGACGGGGTTTCGTTGCAAGTCACTCCCGGAGAACGGCGCGCGTTGATCGGACCGAACGGCGCCGGCAAGACCACGCTATTCCATTGCATCACCGGCACGGTGCAGCCGTCGACCGGCTCGGTGAAGCTGTTCGGCTACGACGTCACCTATCTGCCGGAGCACCAGCGCACCAAGCTCGGCATGGGCCGAACTTTTCAGATCACCAACGTGTTCACCGACCTGACGCTCAGCGAGAACCTCGCGCTCGCGATCGTCGGCACCGACCGGCGCAAGTGGATCTGCAGCAGGACGCTGGGCGCGCTGCCGGCCGTGCGCGAGCAGGCGCTCGCCGGGCTGGAGGCGGTCGGCCTGAAGGATCGCGCCGACGAACCGGTGAAGCGCCTCTCTTACGGCGAGCGCCGTCAGCTCGAACTGGCGCTTGCACTCAGCACTCATCCAAAGGTGCTGTTTCTCGACGAGCCTTGCGCTGGGCTCTCGCCCAGCGAGCGGCAGAGGATATTCAACATGATCCGCGCGCTATCGCGCGAGATCACGTTGGTGATGATCGAACACGACATGGACGTGGCACTCGGCTTGGCCGACCGCGTCACCGTGATGAACCGCGGGCGGG
>Ga0207780_1000157_pt1 | contig 18287 bp, 19 predicted proteins | sample LuqExpMetageno45_FD_187803 | JGI IMG/M metagenome (GOLD analysis project Ga0207780, IMG submission 187803) | Tropical forest soil microbial communities from Luquillo Experimental Forest, Puerto Rico - Sample 45 (SPAdes) | ecosystem: Environmental > Terrestrial > Soil > Tropical forest ...
CGACCACCGCGAAGCCGCGCCCCGCCTCGCCGGCGCGAGCCGCCTCAATCGTAGCGTTGAGCGCGAGCAGGTTGGTTTGCTCGGCGATATCGGTGATCAGCTTGACCACGTCGCCGATGCGCGCGGCCGCCTCGCCCAGTTCCTTGACCGCCAGATTGGTGCGGCCGGCCTCGCTCACCGCCTTATTAGCGATGGCATTGGATTTCGCAACCTGCCGGTCGATCTCGTTGACCGAGGCCGACAGTTCGTCCGCGGCCGAGGCGATGTCGCGCACATTGGCAGAGGCCTCGGCGGAAGCCTGCTCGGCGCGCGCCGTTTTGACCGAGGCATCGTCGGCAGCGCCGGTGAGCTGCGAGGACGCCGCCAGCATCTGATCAGAAATGCGGCCGAGCTCGGCGAGCGTAGCTTCCACCTCGGCCGAAAAGCGCGCGATCTCACCCGACATCTGCTCTTGGTGCCGCGTACGCCGGTCGGCGTCGCCGGCTACGGTGCGGTTTAGTTCTTCGTTGTGGCGCACGGTCTGCTGGAACACGCCGATCGAACGCGCCAGCACACCGATCTCGTCGCCGCGTTCGCTGAATGGGATTGACACTGCGGCATCGCCGGCGGCGACCTGTTCAGTGGCGTAGGCGAGCTCGCCGAGAGGTACGGCAATGCGACGCACGACCATGATGGCGCCAGCGATTGCAGCGACCAGCGCGACGCCCAGGGCCATGCTCAACCAGGCCGGCGCATCCGATTCCGAGGCCGCTTCCAACGCGCCGGCGGAAACGGCCATCACAGCCAGAGTCATATAGAGCTTGGCGGCGATCGAAAGCTTCTGCAAAGTCACAAGCAGCCTCCTGCTGGCCGGTGCCAGTGCGTCCCCGTAAGGCTATAGTGTCGATAAAATGTTAACGGTTTGTTTTCCTTAAATTTGCGTCGAAAAGGACCTCATGAACCTAAAAGTCGCGGTGCAGATGGATCCGATCCAGCGGATCAACATCAAGGGCGATTCGACTTTCGCGCTATTGCTGGAGGCGCAGAAACGCGGCCATACGCTCGCCTATTACACGCCGGACCGGCTGGCGTTGCGCGACGGCAGGCTGTTCGCCACCGTCGAAAGCCTGACGGTGCGCGACCGGGTCGGCGATCATGCCGCACTCGACGAGCTGCGCCGTGTGGAGCTGGCCGAATTCGACGTTGTGCTGCTGCGTCAGGACCCGCCCTTCGACCTCGCTTACGTGACTACCACGCATCTGCTCGAGCGCATCCATCCCGGGACTCTGGTGGTGAACGACCCCGCGCACGTGCGCAACGCGCCGGAGAAAATGTTCGTTACCGAGTTTCCTGACTTGATGCCGCCGACGCTGCTCACCCGCGACCTCGCCGAGATCAAGGCGTTCCGCGCCGAACATGGCGACATAGTGATGAAGCCGCTCTACGGCAAAGGCGGCGAGGCGGTATTCCGGCTGTCCGCCGAGGACCTCAATTTCGGCTCGCTCTACGATATGTTCTCCGCCACCTTCCGCGAGCAGTGGGTGGTGCAGAAGTTCCTCCCCAACATCAAGCACGGCGATAAGCGCATCATCCTAGTCGACGGCGACTACGCCGGCGCGGTCAACCGTATTCCGGCACCCGACGACCTGCGCTCCAACATGGTACGTGGCGGCGCGCCGGCGGCCACCGAACTGACCAAACGCGAAGCTGAGATCTGCAAGCGCATCCGCCCAAGCTTGCGCGAGCGCGGACTATTGTTCGTTGGCATCGATGTGATCGACGGCTTCCTCACCGAAATCAACGTCACCTCGCCGACCGGTATCCGTGCCATCAAAAATCTCGGCGGCCCAGACATCGCGGCTCTGATCTGGGACAAGATTGAAAATAAGCGGCGCGCATGAGCCTTAAGCTGACCATCGCCACCAGCGACTACGATCACTTCCGTGATTTTCGGCTCGGCCTCGTGCGCGCCGAGGGAATCGAGGCAACCTGGCTCACGCTCGGGCACCACGAGATCTTCTCGCGCTTTACCGTCAACCGCGAATGGGACGTCTCGGAGCTTTCATTCGCTAAGTTCTCAGCGCAGGTGACGCGCGCGGATTCCGACATCATCGGCCTGCCAGTCTATGCCTCACGGCTGTTTCGCTTTGCCTCGTTCTACGTGAACAGGAACAAGGGCATCAAAACCGCCAAGGACCTCAAAGGAAAGCGCGTGGGTGTGCCGGAATGGGCGCACACCGCCGCGGTCTATATGCGCGGCTGGCTAATGCACGAAGGCGGCGTTGCGCTTAACGAGATCGACTGGGTGCAAGCCGGCACTAACGAGGTCGGCCGGATCGAGAAGGTTGAGCTGAGCCTGCCGAAAGGTGTTAAGCTGACGTCGATGCCGGACAAGACCCTGAGCGACATGATCGCCTCGGGCGAGCTCGACTGCGTGATCATCGCGCGACCGCCCAACTCGTTCCGCGAGAAGCATCCCGACGTGGTGCGGTTGTTTCCCGATTACGAGGCGGTTGAGCAACGCTATTATCAGGATACCCGCGTCTACCCGATCATGCACGTGATCGCACTGCGCAAGGCAATTCTCGACGATAATCCCTGGGTCGCACGCAACCTGTACAGTGCGTTCGAAGAATCGAAGCGCCGCAGCCTTGAGCGTATCCTCGATCCGGCGGTGTCGCGCTATCCGGTGCCCTGGCTAACCAACTACGCGCTACGCATGCAGGACGTGTTCGGCGAGCTATATCCCTACGGCATCGAGGCGAACCGGCCGACGCTCGAGCTGTTCCTGCGTTACGCGCACGAGCAGGGCATCGCACATGGACGCGCCACGCCAGAAGAGATTTTCCCCGCCGGCATCATGGCCTCAGTGAAAATCTAATTCCCCAGCCGCTTCGCCGCCTCGACGCGGATGCCCGCATCGACGATCTTGGAAAGATCGACCGGCGTCTTCAGATTGCCAGCTTTCACCAATTCTTCCTGCATCCAGTTCAGCTTCCCGAGCGGCAGTGGGACCGTCGCGTCGACAAGGCCGCGCTTGACCGTGTCGTCGAAAGCGTAGGCCGGGCGTGGATCGTCCGGCTTGTCTTGGATAATCTCTCGGGTAAGCGCGATAGTGTCGTCGCGATGCGACACGGCGAAGCGCAGCGCGTCCATTTCCGCCGCGATGAAGCCGATGGCGTCGACGCGCCGTTCGCTCAGCGTCTTGCCGGTGGTGGTCAGACACAGCCGCAGAAAATTCGGCAGAATGTCGCTTCCGTTGACCAGCATGTTGATGTCCTTGGGCGCGACCGACATGAACTCGGCGGCCACGACTCCGGCATCGGCGACGCCAGCGACTACCGCCTTGAAGCGATCGAGATCGCCGCCGAGATTGGCGAAGCGCACCAGCGAAGCCGGGATATTGTATTTCTCCAATAGCGTATTGATCAGCAGGTTGGGCAGCGAGCCGGGCGCCGCCACTGCCACGGTCTTGCCGCGCAGCTCTTCGACCTTGCCGATGGTAGAGCGCACCATCAGCCCGTGCGGCACGCCCGGCCAATCGCAGCCAAGGATCTTGATGTCGGCGCCGCGCGCGCCCGCTAGGATCGCAGCACCCGGCGACGATTCAATGCTGTCGATCTCGCCGGCCAGCAGCGCCTTGTGGGCGGTGGCGCCGTTCTTGAAGTTGAGGACCTCAAGCTTCAGCCCCTGTTTCGCCGCGAAATCACGCCGGCTTACCATCAGCGAGAAGCCGGCGTCGCCCTTGGGCTCGATCACACCATGGCGCCAAAGTTTGAGTTCGTCGGCCTTTACCGCGCGGCCGGCCGCCAACGCTATTACTACGAGCAGAGCGATGCTTTTGCTTTTGCCGCTCATTTCACGCTCCCTGAGCTCGCCACGGTGGAAATGATCGGCGGGTTTTCATCCGATATCAATGTTTCTGGTACCGCCCCGGCTGGTCCACCAAACCATCTTGATAGAGTTCTTTCACAGAACCTGACTTCGGGACATCAAAGATGTCTAGATAAGACGGGTCAAATCGGGTTCCAACGGGAAAAATCAACACCTAGCGCAATGCGATTGCTGTACCGAAAATCAATCTTAGCGAGATCCCGATACAGGTGTTTTTTCTCGCAGTCTGATACACGCCGTTAACTCTCCGTTCACCATGTTCGCTTCGGCCGCCCGCTGCGCTTAAGGCCAAGAATAAAATTGCAAGAATCCCGGTGCCAAATGCCGCCTGGGAACTATGCTAGCCGCAGCCAAAAGCGTCGCCGCCGCCCGTGTTGCCGCCCGCAATAAGGCGGCGCTGGTGCTGTTCGGCCGCGCCGTCGTCATCACACTATCGGTCATATCGGCCGCGCTTGGTTTTCTCACTGGTATCCGCCTGCAGAGCAACACTTACGATCCGCAAGTCTATGCGCTGGGTGTCGGCGCGTTGTTCGCCGCGGCCTGCGCAGTGATTGCGCTGCTGCTAATCCGTCGGCGCATGGTCGCCGAGAACCTGCAAGCGCTGGAAATCCGTGTCGAGGAATTATCTGACCGCAATTGGGAACTGCGCGAAGCCGAGGAACGCGCCCGCAGCCTGCTGGAAGCGCAAGGCGACCTGATTGTACGCCGGGACGCGCAAGGTCGCGTCATCTATGCCAACGATGCCTTCTGCGCGCTAACCGGGAAATCCCGCGAAGCCCTAATCGGCAAGGTGGTAGACCTGCCAGTCCTTGAGCGCGGCGCCCTAAGCATGCTCGCCGACGGCACTCGCGTGCACGACCAGAAGATCGCTTGCGGGGCAGGCGCGCGCTGGATTGCCTGGCGAGAAGCGGCTGTGCGAAGCGAAACTGGCAGTGAAGTACAAGGCGTCGGCCGCGACGTCACCGACCGCGTCGACGCCGAGCACGTGCTCGCCGCCGCCCGCGATCAGGCGGAGACCGCCAGCCGCGCCAAGTCGCGCTTCCTGGCCATGGTCAGTCACGAGATCCGCACGCCGCTCAACGGCCTTCTCGGCATGACAGATCTCTTGCTCGACACGCCTCTATCGCCCGAACAATTGACTTACGCCAAGGCGGCCAAGACTTCGGGCGAGACGCTGCTGTCGCTGATCGAGGAGGTGCTTGATTTCTCCAAGATCGAAGCCGGTAAGCTCGATTTGGAAATGCGGCCGTTCATGTTGTCCGCGCTTATCGAGGAGGCGGTCGAATTGTTGGCGTTGCGCGCGCAGGCCAAGGGCATCGAGATCGCCTCTTTCGTCGACGAGCGGCTGCCGAACATGCTGGTGGGCGACGCCGCGCGCCTGCGGCAGGTGCTGCTCAATCTTGCCGGCAACGCGATCAAGTTCACGCCGGTCGGCGGCGTCGCGGTGATCGCTGAGCCAGGTGAGCGCACTCACGAGGTGCGCTTTGTGGTGCGCGATACTGGCATCGGCCTGAAGCCAGAAGACCAGCAGCGAATCTTTCTCGATTTTGAGCAGGCCGATGGCTCTTACACGCGCGAGTTCGGCGGCACTGGCCTAGGTCTGGCGATCTCCAAGCGCATAATCGAACGCATGGACGGCCGCATCGCGGTCGACAGCATGCCGGGCGCCGGCGCAACCTTCAGCGTAACTGTGCCGCTGCGGTCGGCACCGACCGATGACAGTGCGTCATTAGTTGTGCCGGTTCTGAGCAACGCTGCAGTGTTGATCATGGCAGCAGGGCAGATCGAAGCCTCGCTCTTGGCACGCCGAATTGGCCGCTGGGGCGCCAAGGCCTGCATCGCGTTCGATGAGCAGAGCGCCCGCGCGCTGTTACCGGAGCGCTGCTGGGATGCGCTGCTGGTCGATTTCCCACAGGCGCAACAGATCATTGCTAGTGGCGGGTTCGCCAACCTCTATGTGCGACAGCGCATCGTGCTGCTCAAGCCAAACGAGCGCCACGAAATGTCCTCGCTCAGGGCGGCGGGCTTCAATGGCTATCTGATCAAGCCAGTGCGCGCGGCCTCGCTCGCCGCGCGGCTTCGCGCGACTGACGAATTCGAGCATGCGCTAGCGGAAGCGGTCGACGACAACAACGCAGCAGCCAAAGCCGCCGACTTACAAAACAAGGGCCATGGCCTCTCGATCCTGGTGGCTGAGGACAACGAGATCAACGCGCTGCTCGCGCGCGCACTGTTGGTGCGGCTCGGCCATTGTCCGACGATCGCCGCCAACGGCGAGGCGGCGGTGGAAGCGTGGGCGGCGGCGCGCGCCGCCGGCGTGCCTTACGACCTGGTGCTGATGGACGTGCAGATGCCGGTGATAGACGGACTGGAAGCCGCCCGCCGCATCCGCGCCGCGGAAGCCACGGTAGGCGACAAGCCCGTCCGCATCGTGGCGGTCACCGCCAATGCCTATCCGGAAGACCGCGAGGCCGCGCTCGCCGCCGGCATGGATGGCTTGCTGGTGAAACCACTTGATCGCGAACGGCTGCGCGAGACGCTGGACCAGGTCGCACACCTGCTTGCGGCATGACCGGCATTTCCCACATTGTCATAATTCCGTGTCAGGCCCATGCTGTAGGGGCGGTGATGGCTGGTACGGTCGTTGAGTCGCTGAACGGCTTCCGGCCAAATCTTTGAAATGACGCCCATATAAGGGTGATAAACTCCCATGGCCAGCCGCGCTATTCTCAATCGACGGCGCAGCCTGTTCAACAAATTCCGGCCAGCGTCTGCTGGTAACGGAACACCGAACTTACTTTCGACCCTTCAAGCCTATGGCGGCCTCCAGGCCTGGGCGGCGCGCGCGCACCGGCCGGTGCAGAGCCTCGGCCGCATCGGCTCGCTGGAAGTACGGTTGGCGCAGACCGCCGCAGAGGTGCGCCAGGCGCAGAAGCTGCGCTACCGGGTGTTCTATCAGGAGGGCTCGGCGATCCCGAATCCCGGCCAGCTATTCGCCCGGCGCGACGTTGATGCCTATGACGCGATCTGCGATCATCTGCTGGTGATTGATCACGCCGCGCGAGATGAGCATCACCCAAACCGGCCGGTGGTGGTCGGCACCTATCGGCTGCTGCGGCAGCCGCTGGCGGAAGAGTATGGCGGTTTCTACACCGCCGGCGAGTTCGAGATCGGCGGCTTGCTCGCACGCCACATTGATCTGCAGTTCCTCGAGCTTGGCCGTTCCTGCGTGCTCGCACCCTACCGCAACAAGCGCACGGTTGAGCTGCTGTGGTACGGTATCCACTCTTACGTTTTACAGAACTGCTGCGACGTGATGTTCGGCTGCGCTAGTCTCGACGGCACCGATCCCAAGCCGCTTGCACTGCCCCTGTCGTTCTTGCATCACTTTGCGCGTGCGCCGGAAGTTTGGCACGCTAGCGCGCTACCTTCGCGCTGCGTGGAAATGAACCGCATGTCGAAGGAATCCATCGATCCGAAAGCAGCGCTGCGCATGCTGCCGCCGCTGATCAAGGGTTACCTTCGGCTAGGCGCTTATATCGGCGATGGCGCAGTGGTCGATCATGAATTCGGCACCACCGACGTGCTGATCATTTTGCCGGTGTCGGTGATCAGGCAGCGTTATCTTGAGCATTTCGACGTCAGCCGACGTGCGGCGTAGCAATGCAGTCAGCGTCATCGTTCGCGAAAGGGGACGATCCGGTAGCCACAAAATAATCGAATAAAATCATACGCTTTGCGCTTATTGAGTCTCGCGCTTTCGCGGGGGATGACGGGTGAGTTCACAGTCGCCTTAGCGACACTTCCGTCACAGAGTGGCTTTCATTTTTCTTTAGGATCAGATTGGCGCGCTGCCGCGTCGGCAAAATATTTTCGTGCAGATTGACCAGATTTATGCGTTCCCAGATCGACGTCGCGGTCGCTATCGCTTCCTGGTCGGACAAGCCGGAATAGCGATGGAAGTATGACTTTGGATCGCGAAACGCCGTGCCGCGCAATGTGAGAAAGCGGTCGATGTACCACGACATCAGTACGTTCTCGCCGGCATCGAGATAGACAGAGAAATCGAAAAAGTCCGAGACGAATGGGATCGCCTTGCCGTCCTTGGGTAGGCGTCCGGTCTGCAGTACGTTCAGGCCCTCGACTATCAAGATATCGGGCCGGTCGATTTCGATCCACTGGTTCGGCATCACGTCGTAGATCAGATGCGAATAAATCGGAGCGCGCGCCGGACGGCGGCCGGCCTTCACATCAGTGAGGAAGCGCAGCAGCGCCGGCAAATCATAGCTTTCCGGAAAGCCCTTCCTCTCCATCAGGCCTTCGCGCTCGAGGATCGCATTCGGATAGAGAAATCCGTCGGTGGTGATGAGGTCGACCTTCGGCACGTTCGGCCAGCGCGCCAGCAAGGCTTGCAGCACGCGCGCGGTGGTGGATTTGCCTGCCGCCACCGAACCGGCGACGCCAATGATGAACGGCATCTTGACATCCTCAGTGCCGAGAAAGCGCTCCTGCGCCCGGAACAGCCGCTGCGTCGCCGCCACATAAAGCGAAAGAAGCCGTGACAGCGACAGGTAGATGTCCTCGACCTCCTTGATGTCGAGCCGGTCGTGTAGCGAGCGTAGGCGCGTCACCTCCTCGGAGGTCAGCGTCATCGGCGTGTCCTCGCGCAACGCCGCCCATTCCGCGCGCGAGAACGTGCGGTAGGGCGACAATGTTTCTTCGGTGCGCTGTTCCATTGCTGGCTACTTTATTGGAGCATGATCTGATCCGAACATCGGATCCCACTTTTCGAGATCATGCGCTAGCGCCGCTTCTTGCGCGAGGCCTTCTCCTGATGGCCGCTCTGCGTGGTGCGCTTGGCAAGCTCGGCCTCGACCTGCTTGAGCGTCACGCCGCGCGCCTGCAGCACGACCATGAGATGATAGAGCAGGTCGCTCGCCTCGGCGATCACGCGTGCCTTGTTCTCCTGCACGGCAGCTAGTCCGGTTTCGAAGGCTTCTTCATTCAGTTTCTTGGCGCAGTGCCCAACCCCCTTGTCGAGCAGCGCGCGGGTATAGGATTCGGCCGCGCTCACCTTGGCCCGCTGGTGCACCCGCTTTTCCAGATCAGTTAATGTGAATTTGCGCATGCCGACGTCCTTTCGGGCGCTCTTTATCATGGATCGAGCCGCATCGGCAGACCGGCTTTCGCCATATAGGCCTTGGCCTCGCGCACCGAATGCTCGCCAAAGTGGAAAATCGAGGCAGCCAGCACGGCGGTAGCGTGGCCGTCGCGGATGCCTGCGACCAGATGATCGAGCGTGCCGACCCCGCCGGAGGCGATCACCGGCACCCTCACCGCATCTGCCACCGCTCGGGTAAGCGCGATATCGAAGCCGGCGCGCGTGCCATCGCGATCCATCGAGGTGAGCAAAATTTCGCCGGCGCCCAGCGCCACCACCTCTTTCGCGTACTCGACCGCGTCGATGCCGGTCGGCTGGCGCCCACCATGGGTAAAGATCTCCCAGCGCGCCGGTGCCTGCCACACCTGCTTGGCGTCAATCGCCACCACGATGCACTGGTCGCCGAATTTCTCCGCCGCCTCCTTTACGAAGGCGCGCCTGGAGACTGCTGCGGTGTTAATAGACACCTTGTCGGCGCCGCAGGTAAGCAGCTTGCGGATGTCGTCGACAGTGCGCACGCCGCCACCGACGGTCAGCGGCATGAAGCAGGCTTCCGCCGTGCGTTGCACCACATCGTAAATGGTGTCGCGGTTCTCGTGGCTGGCGGTGATGTCAAGGAAGCAGAGCTCGTCGGCGCCGGCCGCGTCATAGGCAATGGCGGCTTCCACGGGATCGCCGGCGTCGCGCAGATCGACAAACTTGACACCCTTGACTACGCGGCCGCCTTTCACGTCGAGGCAGGGGATGACGCGGACTTTAAACATGGTTCAGGCCGCGATTTCGGCATCGCGGATCAGCTTGAGCGCCGCCGCTGCATCCAGCCGCCCGTCGTATAGCGCACGGCCGGCGATGGCACCTTCCAGCTTCTTCGCACGTGGCTTGAGCAGCGCCTTGATGTCCTCGATCGAGGCGAGGCCGCCGGAGGCGATCACCGGGATCGAAATGGCTTCGGCAAGCGCAATGGTGGCGTCGAGGTTGAGCCCCTTGAGCAGGCCGTCGCGTACGATATCGGTGTAGATGATGGCAGCGACGCCGACATCCTCGAAGCGGCGCGCGATCTCGAGCGCCGACAGTTCGGAGGTTTCTGCCCAGCCCTCAACCGCCACTTTGCCGTTGCGCGCGTCGAGCCCAACCGCGACGCGGCCGGCGAATTCCTTGGCCGCCTCCTTCACCAGCACCGGATTGCGCACCGCCGCGGTGCCGATGATGACGCGGGTGACGCCCTTGCCGAGCCAGGCTTCGATAATCGCCATGTCGCGCACGCCGCCGCCGAGCTGCACCGGAATCCCAGTGCTCTCCAGGATGCGTTCGACCGCGGCGGCGTTCACCGGCTTACCGGCAAAGGCGCCGTCGAGATCGACGATGTGCAGATATTCGAAACCCTGCTGTTCGAAGGCCCGCGCCTGCGCTGCCGGGTCGCGATGGAACACGGTGGCACGCGCCATGTCGCCCTGCTCCAGCCGCACGGCGAGGCCTTCCTTCAGATCGATGGCGGGGAACAGGATCACGGCGTCCATCGCAAGAAATTGGCGATCAGCTTGAGGCCGAGCCGCTGGCTCTTCTCCGGGTGGAACTGCGTGCCCACCATGTTGTCGCGTCCGACGATGGCGGTGAGAGGCCCACCATAGTCGGCCTGCGCGATGAGGTCGCAACGTTGCGCAACCTTCAGCTCGTAGGAGTGCACGAAATAGGCGTGCAAGCCATCCGGCCCGAGCGGAATGTCGGCGAGCACCGGGTGGGGTTTGAGCATATTCAACGTGTTCCAGCCCATATGTGGGATTTTAAGAATCGGGTCTTTCGGCGCTATGCGATCGACTTCGCCGGCAATCCAGCCTAGGCCGCTCGTCACCTGATATTCGCGCCCGCGTTCGGCCATCAATTGCATGCCGACGCAGATGCCAAAGAACGGGCGACCCTGCTTGCGCACACTCTGCTCGAGCGCTTCGATCATGCCGGCAATCGCGTCGAGCCCGCGGCGGCAATCGGCGAAGGCACCGACACCCGGCAGCACCAGGCGATCGGCGCGCGAGACCTTATCGGGATCGCTGGTCACGACGATGGGCTGCTCCTGCCCGCTTTCACGCGCCGCGCGCTCGAACGCCTTGGCGGCCGAATGCAGATTGCCGGAGCCGTAGTCGACAATGGCGACGCTCATCGCTTGAGCTCCGGTTCCGGGAACAGCCCGATCACGTCGGAGGGCGACGGCGGTCCACGCCGTACCGCGGCGCCGTGTTGCGGTGTCGGCGCGACGGGCGCCGCCGGCGACTCGGAGGCGCGTTTCGTCCAGGCGGAAAAGAAACGCTGCTCGGCCGCTTCGCGATCGTCGCCAACCATGAAACCGAGCATCTGCCAACCGCGACGGGTCAGCGTCCAGCGCCAAAGCGTCGATGCCTCGAAGCCAACCATGACCCCGACGACTAGGCTAGCGAGCAGTTGCATTGGCGGCGACATGCCGAGGAACGCGAGGATGACGCCGAGCGCGGCACTCGCCAGGATATAGCCGAGGAACGCTAGCCATAGCCTACGCCATAGCAGCCAGAGCGGCGCCAGCACGAAAGCCCAAGCATAGAATCCGTCGCGCACGAACACGAAGCGCTCGGGAGCGCTTGTCGTTTCGCCCTTTTTCGGCGGCGGTGCGTGGACGGTGAACGTGGGCATCACATGAACCTGTTACGCTGGTCCTCATACTAGGGTGTCATGCCCCGCGAAAGCGGAGCATCCAGTAGCCACCGAAATCCAGCAATATTGCAGCGGCAACGGTTACCGGGTCACCCGCCGAGCAATCCTTTGGTGGATGGCACTTCGTCCTCGGCGCGCGGGTCGATCGTCACCGCAGCCCGCAGCGCACGCGCCAGGCCCTTGAAGCAGGACTCTGCGATATGGTGATCGTTGGTCCCATACAAGCACTCGGCGTGCAGCGTGATCCCAGCATTCATCGCAAAGGCCTGGAACCATTCCTGCACTAACTCGGTATCGAACGTGCCGACCTTGTCGCGCACGAACTCCGCCTTGAATACCAGAAGCGGCCGCCCGGAAATGTCGAGGGCAACGCGCGTCAGGGCTTCGTCCATCGGTACGTGCACGTCGGCATAACGCGAAATGCCCTTCATCGCGCCGAGAGCCTGCTTTACCGCGCTGCCAAGCGCGATGCCGACGTCCTCGGTGGTGTGGTGGTGGTCGATATGTAGGTCGCCCTTAGCTTTGACCGTGATGTCGATGCGCGAATGCCGCGCCAGCAGGTCGAGCATGTGGTCGAGGAAGCCGATGCCGGTCGCGACCTGCGAACGGCCCTGACCGTCGAGATCAACTTCGACCTCGACGTCGGTTTCCTTGGTTTTGCGCTTCAGGGCGGCCTTGCGCATGGCAAATGTCCTTTATTCGCGCGCCTTTTATCAGGGGCTGCTGGGATTCGCCACTAGCGTTGCGAACTGTTTGCAAACGCAGCGGGTCGTGCCTAGATGAGCCTGACTCCAGGGGCAAATGCGTATGTCATCCAACGAAATTCCCAGCTGGCATGGCACCACCATCCTGACCGTCCGCAAGGGCGGCGGCGTGGTTATTGGCGGCGATGGCCAGGTTTCGATCGGGCAAACCATCGTCAAGGCCAATGCCAAGAAGGTGCGCCGGCTCGGAAAAGGCGACGTGATCGGTGGCTTCGCCGGCGCCACCGCCGACGCGTTTACTTTATTCGAGCGACTGGAGGCCAAGCTCGAACAATATCCGGGCCAACTCACCCGTGCCGCGGTCGAGCTCGCCAAGGACTGGCGCACCGACCGCTATCTGCGCCGCCTCGAAGCTATGATGCTCGTCGCCGATGCCAAGGTATCACTAGTGCTGACCGGCACCGGCGACGTGCTGGAGCCGGAGAACGGCGTCATGGGGATCGGCTCCGGCGGCAACTACGCGCTCGCCTCTGCCCGCGCGCTGCTTGACGGCCCGCTCGATGCCGAAGCGATCGTGCGCAAATCGCTCGATATCGCCGCCGAAATCTGCGTGTTCACCAACCGCAACATCACCATCGAATCCCTAACATCGTAGTCGAGTACAAGCTTTGACCGCCTTCTCCCCGCGCGAAATCGTTTCCGAACTCGACCGCTACATCGTCGGCCAGACCGACGCCAAGCGTGCGGTCGCCATCGCCTTACGCAACCGCTGGCGTCGCCTGCAGCTCGACGACAAGCTTCGGGAGGAAGTGCTGCCAAAAAATATTCTGATGATTGGACCGACCGGCGTCGGCAAGACCGAGATCTCACGCCGGCTCGCCAAGCTAGCAGGTGCGCCGTTTCTCAAGGTGGAAGCCACCAAATTTACGGAAGTCGGCTATGTCGGCCGCGACGTCGAGCAGATCGTGCGCGACCTAGTCGAGATCGGCATCGCGCTCACCCGCGATCGCAAGCGCAAGGATGTGCAGGTGCGCGCGGAACAGGCTGCCGAAGAGCGGGTGCTCGACGCGCTGGTTGGACCGGGCGCGAGCCCAGCCACCCGCGAAAGTTTTCGCAAGAAACTGCGCGCTGGTGAACTCAACGACAAGGAGATCGAGATCGAGGTGCAGGGCGGCGGCGGCATGCCGATGTTCGAGATTCCCGGCATGCCGGGCGCGCAGATGGGCGCGATCTCGATCGGCGATATTTTCGGCAAGCTCGGCGGCGGCCGCAGCAAAACCCGGCGTGTCACTGTGGAAGAATCGCACCCGATCCTGGTCAACGAGGAATCCGACAAGATGCTCGACAACGAGCAACTGGTGCAGGAATCGATCCGCGCGGTGGAGCAGAACGGCATCGTGTTCCTCGACGAACTCGACAAGATAGCCGGGCGCGAGGGCCGTGTCGGCGCCGACGTTTCGCGCGAAGGCGTGCAGCGCGACCTGCTGCCGCTGATCGAGGGCACCACCGTCAACACCAAGCACGGGCCGGTGAAGACCGACCACATCTTGTTCATCGCCTCCGGCGCGTTCCATCTCTCCAAGCCGTCTGATCTGCTGCCCGAGCTGCAAGGCCGCCTGCCGATCCGCGTCGAATTGCGCGCGCTCACCCGCGACGATTTCCGCCGCATCCTCACCGAGCCGGAGGCCTCGCTGATCAAGCAGTATGTGGCGCTGATGGCGACCGAAGGCGTGACGCTCGAATTTACCGAGGACGCAATCGACGCCATCGCCGATTTCGCGGTGGCGGTGAATTCCTCGATCGAGAATATCGGCGCCCGCCGCTTGCAGACGGTGATGGAGCGCGTGCTCGACGACGTGTCCTTTCGCGCCTCCGATCTTGGCGGCCAGACCGTCGCGATCGACGGCGCCTATGTGCAGAAGCACATCGGCGATCTGGCCAAGAACGCCGACCTGAGCCGGTTCATTCTGTAGCCCGCCGTACCCGCACGTAGAGCGCCCCCTCGCCGCCATGCGCGACATGGGCATCCTCGAACCCAACCACGAAAGCGCGAAACTCCGGTAACCCCAGCCATTGCGGCACCTGCCGGCGCAGCACACCGCGGTCACCGTCGCCGCGCCCGCCCTTTCCGGTGATCACCAGCACCAATCGCGCATCGCGCGCGCGGGCATTGCGCAGGAAATGCAGCAGGACGGAATGTGCCTGCGCTTGCGTCAGGCCGTGTAGGTCGAGACGGGCGTCGATCATCTCTTTGCCGCGCGCCACGCGCGCCCGCATGCGCCGGCCGAGCGGTGCTAGCGGCGGCGGCGATTGTACCGGCGACGTCCGAGCCGCCGGCACGGCATTCGCCACGCGCGTCCCCGCGTCCTTGTGCATGCCCTTGAGCGTTTCCGGCGGAGCAACGTCAACGTCAGTCTGCACCGGCTCTGATCCGCGCAGCGGCGCGATCGACTTGGTGACCGCCGTCCATAGAACGCGCTCGTCCGGCGTGAGCAGGCGGCGCCGGTTGCCGTCGCGGCTCATGGCGGGAAATCAGGGCCGCAGCTTCGTTGGCGGCGCTCCGATCGACGCCGTCGGCGTGGCATCCGCGATAATGTCATTGGGACGCGGCCTCGGCAGCGGAATATCACTGGCCGGCGCGGCGCCGCTGCTGGTCACCGCCACGTTGCGCGGCACCAGCATCACGAACTGCCCATGCTGCTTGACGCGTCCGGCGATATGGCCAATTTCCTCGCCGGCGCCGAAATAGATGTCAGCGCGCGCGGCTCCGACAATCGCGGATCCCGTGTCCTGCGCGAACATCAAGCGACGGAATTTAGTGTCCGGCTTCTCGCTCAGGATCGGAAGGTCGGCATCGATCCAGATCGGCGTACCATAGACGTGGATAGATTTGTCGACCGCTAGCGATCGCCTAGCGGTAAGCGGAATGCCCTGCGCGCCGATGCATTCATCTTGTGGTGCCAGCGGCGTCTCCGTGAAGAACACGAAGGAGCGGTTCTTGCGGCGTAGATCCTTGGCCTCGTCCGGATTGGCTTCCATCCAGTCACGGATGCGGTCCATCGACATATCTTCTTTCTCAACAATGCCGCGATCGATGAGATCCTTGCCGACTGGATAGTAGCGCTGTCCATTGCTGGCGACGTAATTGAGGCGCAGCAGCTTGCCGTCGTCTAGTTTCACGCGGGTCGAGCCCTGGATCTGTGCGAAGAACGCGTCGATCGGGTTCTTCACCCAGCAGATTTCCAGATGCTTACCTGCGAGCGCGCCGTCTTCAATCGCGCTGCGGTCGTAATTGCCGAACACCTTGCTGCGGCCGAGGAACTTGGCCGGGACGCGATACATTGGCACATTGTATTCGGCGGTCCGCACGCGCGAGCCAACCACCACGGTTTCATAATAGCCGGTGAAGAAGCCCTCGGTCTGGCCGGGCGGCGCGATTCGTATAGGCCTGAAATTGGCTTCGAAGAAGGCGCGCGCCTGCAGGCGATCAAGCTGTCCGGCATCGCGCGCGCGCGCGCATACCTTCAACAACGCGCCATAGACCGGCCGCGCCGCCCGCATCGCCTTGGTGCCTTGCAGAATGGCGCTGCAGCTTTTCAGATATGTCTCGAAAGCGGTGGCGTGGTCGTCGTCTGCCCAGCCGGCAAGCGCGTCGAATTCCAGTGATTCGACATGTGCGTTGGGGAGTTTCATCGTTGGCTCGCGCACCGCAGCCTGCGCGCTCGATGTTATGACTAGCCCGACAAATGCTGAAAACAAGAAAGGAGCAGCGCGTTTTGCGGGTGCCGCCATGCACAATTATCCGACGGCAGCTTCGGCTTCGGTGGCGACCAGCTTCCAGTTCGGATCGCGCGAGGAGATGTCGCGCGCAAAGGTCCAAACGTCGGTGACGTCGGTGACCTTATCGGCATTGCCGTCGATAACATTGCCGTTTTTGTCGCGCGTCACCGACACCATTTTAGACTGGAAGCGCACGGTCACCTGCGAACTGCGTCCGCGCAACTCGGCGGCGGTAATCTCGGCATTGTCGATTGACACGAAACGGCTCTCCACCGTCTCACTGCGGCTCTCGCGCTCGGAGATGGCGGATTCGAACCCGTCATAGACTTCGCGCGACAGCAGATTCTTAAGGGTGCGGCGGTCACCTTCGGCGAAGGCGGTGACGATCATCTCGTAGGCTGCGCGCGCGCCAGTGAGGAAATGCTTGACGTCGAATTCTGGCGATGTGTTGGCGATCGCGTCGAGCCCGCTAGCGACCGCGCTGCCGGCTTCGGCCACGCCTTTCCAGCGCTCGCTCGCTTCGACCGGCTCGGCCGGTTTCGGCGCGATGTTCTCCGGCGGACGATTGGGCAGCGCCACGACATTTTCGCCCTGACGCACCGGCTCGCGCGCCGACGAATAGGGATCGTAGGGCGGCCGCTCACGGCCGGTTCGCTGGCCGAGCACGCTGCGCAACCGCAGGAAGATAAACACCGCGAGCGCCAAGAATATAATGGTGTAGATGTCGAACACGTCTCGCATGCTTTCAGCTACCGAACCCTTTGGGAGCGGCGTAGCGGCCGGTTCCGCCCGCATTATGTAAGCCGGTAACCGCACCAATCCATAGGGCCTGCGCCAGCATTTCGGCGCAAATCATGCCTTGCCAGCAAACCTTAGACGATTGAGGCGGTTACGCCAACATTGGTCCAAGAAAGAACACCTATGAATGTGGCAAAATGGCTGCTCGGGACGGTGCTGCCGCTGGCCGAGCTGGCGGCCTTCATTACGGTCGCGGCGGCGATCGGATTCGGCTCGGCGCTCCTCCTGGTGCTAGCCGGCTCGCTCGCCGGCGTGCTGGTACTGAGGCATGCCGGCGGCAGCCATATCGCCCGCGTGCGAGTGGCTTTGGGTGACGGCGGTGTTACCGCGATGAAGGCCGACAGCGACGGGTTCATCATTCTTTTGGCCGGGATTCTCCTGCTAATTCCAAGGCTTATCAGCGACGTCCTAGGTCTTTTGCTGCTGATCGCGCCGTTGAGGCGGCAATTTGCGGCGTTCGTGGGCACTAGCGGCGCACCACCGCACCTCGACGATGTCGTCGATCTGGAGCCGGAACAATGGCGGCGGATGCCGGACCCAGAGATGCCGGACCGGCGTGATTGCCGCGATAACGATGACAGGCGCTGACTGCGCCACATCCTTGTTCGACTGAAGGGCCTATGTTAGCCAACCGCCGCGCGGTGGTGCTTAGGAGCGCCACGACGACGCGAAGGAGAGTCCATGTCGACGACCAACGGCGGCCCCTCTGCCGAAAATGTGCCGCAACTCAATGTGGTGGCCCAATACATCAAGGATTTCTCGTTCGAGAATCCGAACTCGCCGCAGTCGCTGACCCCTAGGCAGGAGCAGCCGCAGATCAACATCCAGATCAATGTCGGCGCGCAGCCGCTGTCCGATACTGACATTGAAGTGGTGCTCGACCTGCAGGGCAAGGCGGAAAGCTCCGGCTCGCTGTTGTTCAATTTCGAACTGAAATTCGGTGGCGTGTTCCGCATCCGCAACGTGCCGCAGGAGAGCCTAAACGCCATGGTGCTGATAGAGTGCCCGCGGCTCTTGTTCCCGTTCGCGCGCGAGATCGTCGCCACTGCCGTGCGTAATGGCGGCTTCCCGCCATTGTTGCTCGATCCGGTGGATTTCGTCGGACTCTATCGCCAGAAGATGGCGCAGATGGCGCCACAGCAGCCGGCGGCGCAGGCCTGACCGCCCTAGGCGCCTTCGCCCAAATAACTCCGCCACACTGCGTTCTCGCCGAGCGTCGCGACAAAATCGCGATGCGCGGCGCGCTCGGCCTCGCTCAGTCGGACCGCCAGCGGCACACTGCGCTCGCGCCG
>Ga0207780_1000158_pt1 | contig 18278 bp, 18 predicted proteins | sample LuqExpMetageno45_FD_187803 | JGI IMG/M metagenome (GOLD analysis project Ga0207780, IMG submission 187803) | Tropical forest soil microbial communities from Luquillo Experimental Forest, Puerto Rico - Sample 45 (SPAdes) | ecosystem: Environmental > Terrestrial > Soil > Tropical forest ...
AAGGCAGTGCTCGACGTCAAGCTGGTACAGCTGGTGCGGCTATTACGTGCGGGCGAGCCGGTGAAGATGTCGAAGCGCGCGGGGGAGTTCATTACCCTGCGCGAGGTGGTCGACGAGGTGGGGCGCAGCGCGGTGCGCTTCGACATGCTCTACCGCAAGAACGATGCCGTGCTCGATTTCGACTTGGCGAAGGTGATCGAGCACACGCGTGACAACCCAGTATTCTATGTTCAGTACGGCCATGCCCGCGGCCACTCAGTCTTCCGCAATGCGCGCGCCGAACTGCCCGACCTGCCCGAAACGGCCTCCGAGCGGCTGGCCCTGCTGCAGGGCGCCAAGCTCGATCGGCTGACCGACGAGCATGAAATCGGCATTTTGCGTCGCATCGCACTATATCCGCGCATGATCGAGGCGGCCGCGGCCGCCCATGAGCCACACCGTGTTGCGTTCTATCTCTATGAATTAGCTAGTGAATTCCACGTGCATTGGACTCGCGGAAAAGACTTGCCTAAATTACGCTTCATTATCCAGAATGATCCAGAAACAACTCTAGCGCGCCTTGCCTTGGTGCAGGGGATCGTCACCATTCTGGCCTCCGGGCTGGCGTTGCTTGGGGTCGAAGCGCCCGACGAAATGCGATAAGTCTGACGTCGCTCCACCGCGTGAGGCGGGTCCGTGACTAGGCGGCGCAGGGGCGAGATCAATACTAACCGGGGATTGAATTGGCGGACGACCTTACTCAGCGACCTTATCGTTCAAGTGACAGCATAGCGCGTGCGACGCCGGCGAAATCTTCCGGAGCGGAGCGGGCAGGCGATTCCGCCAGCGATCCGCTGGCGGAGCTGGCGCGGTTGATCGGGCAGACGGATCCGTTTGCCGAATATGGCCGAGCGCGGGCACCGGGCGTGCCCGAACAGCGCAGCACCGCCGCTCCGGATGCACCAGGTTATCACTCCGCGCTGCCGGCCGCTGACGCTGATCCGTATCAGGTCCCGAGCAATGAGCATGGCTATCCGGTGGTGACGCAGGACGCTGGTTATGGGGCCGAAAGATTTCATCCCGATCAGGCCCAGCACACCGCCGAGTACGAGGATCTCTATGAGGACGTGACTCCGAAACGGAAGCGGGCGGGCATTTTGCTTGTCGCTGGAATATTCGGCCTGGCGGTGGTCGGTTCGGCCGGCGCCTTCGGCTATCGGGCACTTTTCGGCAAGTCTGGCTCGAGCGCGCCGCCGCCGGTCATCAAAGCCGAGACGACACCGAGTAAAATTGTGCCGGCTACCAGCGGTGACGTGCAGTCGACCAAGCTGATCACCGATCGAGTCAACGAGCGCGGGTTGGGCGAACAGCTGGTTTCGCGCGAGGAGCAGCCAGTTGCCATCAATGACAAAAGCGGTACGGCATTCCCGCCGCCGCAAGACCAAGCCAACGCAGCAATGCCGGCGGTTGGCAGCGGCGTGGTATCGCCGGACGCCAAACGTGTTCGCACCATAGCCATCCGTCCCGATCAATCGATTGTCGCTGATGCAACGCCGGCCGCGCCGACGCGCGTGACCACCGTGACACCGCCCGTTCGGCCAGCGGTTCCGGCCGCGCAACCGCAGCAGCAGGCGCCACCGCCCCGCGCAGTAGCCGCAGCGCCGGCCGCGGAACCTGACGCGCAGCCCGAGCAGTCGCCTCCGCCGCCCCAACGGACTGCGCCGACGCGGGCGGCCACTCCGGCCGCACCGTCTGCCAACGCCCCACTATCGCTCAACGCGAATGCACCCGCTCGGGCGCCACGCGCCGCAACGGCTCCGGTGCGTACCGCGTCCGCGCCAACGACTCAGACCGCGTCAGCTCCTGCTTCCGGTGGTGGCAGCTACGCGGTGCAATTGTCGTCGCAGCGCAGCGAAGCCGAGGCGCAGGCCGCCTTCCGCAGTCTGCAGGGCAAGTACCCCAACCAGCTTGGCGGCAAGCAGCCGCTGATCCACAAGGTCAATCTGGGGGCCAAGGGCATCTACTACCGCGCTATGGTCGGCCCCTTCGCCACCGGCGGCGAGGCGAGCGAGCTGTGCTCCAGCCTCAAGGCGGCCGGCGGCGACTGCATCGTCCAGAGGAATTAACGCTCCAAACCTTGACCCTTGCGGCGGGCGCGCGGTAATCCGCGCCGATGGCCGCACGCGCATTTATTACCGGATTAGCCGGTCTCGAGCTGTCCACCAATGAACGCGCCTTTCTCCGCGCGACGCTGCCCTGGGGCCTGATTATCTTCAAGCGAAATGTGAGCACACCTGCTCAAGTGCGTGCGCTCATTAGTTCTTTTCGTGAGGCGGTTGATGCGGAAGCGCCCGTGCTGGTCGACCAGGAAGGCGGCCGGGTGCAGCGGCTAGGGCCGCCGCATTGGCCAGTTTATCCGCCCGGCGCGCGCTATGGCGAGCTCTATGACCGGGAACCAGCCGCTGGTTTGGCGGCGGCGCGCTTGGCCGGCCATCTGATCGCGGCCGACCTGCAGCCGCTCGGCATCGACGTGGACTGCCTGCCGCTCGCCGATGTGCCGGTAACCGGTGGCGATCCGGTGATCGGCGACCGTGCCTATGGAAACGAGCCGGGCAAGGTGGCTGCCATCGCCGGAGCGATCGCCCAAGGTCTGATGGCCGGGGGCGTCCTGCCGGTTCTCAAACACCTGCCGGGCCACGGCCGCGCCAACGCGGACAGCCATCACAAGCTGCCGGTAGTCGAAACCGACCGGGCGACCCTGGAACGGACCGATTTTGCCGCCTTCCGGCCGCTCGCCGGTCTGCCGCTCGGCATGACTGCACATGTTGTGTTTAGCGCCGTTGACCCCGTCGCGCCGGCCACGACTTCGGTCACAATGGTGCGGCAAGTGATTCGCGGCTTTATCGGGTTCCAGGGTTTGCTGATGAGCGACGACGTATCGATGGGAGCGCTAGCCGGCAGCATCGCCGAGCGCAGCCGGGCCGCACTCGCGGCCGGATGCGATCTCGTGCTCCACTGTAATGGCAACCTCACGGAGATGAGCCAGGTCGCCGACGCGGTGCAGGAGCTCGCGGGCGATGCGGCCAGGCGTGCCAACGACGCGCTGGCCCTACGCAAGGCGCCGGAAGAATTCGACGTCGAAGCCGCGCGCAGAATTTTCGTCGAAACCATCACACAACGGAACAGGGTGTCATGAACACCGATCAATTCGACCCTACGCTGGGCGAGGACCGCGGCACCACTGAGCCGGCCATGATGGTGGACGTGGAGGGCTTCGAGGGCCCGCTCGATCTGTTACTTACGCTGGCGCGCCAGCAGAAAGTTGATCTCGCCAAGATCTCGATCCTGGCGTTGGCCGATCAGTATCTCAGCTTCATCGAGGCTGCGCGCAAACTGCGGCTCGAACTTGCCGCTGATTACCTGGTGATGGCGGCGTGGCTCGCTTATCTGAAGTCGCGCCTGCTGCTGCCGGAAGCGGCCCCCGGCGAAGGCCCGAGCGCGGAGGACATGGCGCTCGCGCTCGCCAATCGCCTGCGCCGGCTGGAGGCGATCCGCGAATTTGCCACACGGCTGATGGATCGCCCGCAGCTCAATCGCGATGTATTTGCGCGCGGCGCACCCGAGCCGATCGCCGAGATCAAGCGGTCGGAATGGTCGGCGACGCTGTACGATCTGCTCAGCGCCTATGCCACGCGGCGCCAACGCAGCGTGCTGTCGCGCGTACGCTTCAAGCAGCGTACCGTTTGGTCGTTGGCCGAAGCGCGCGCGACGCTCGAACGCCTGATCGGGACAACGTCGGACTGGGCGCGCATCGACACCTACCTAATCACCTATGTGGTTGAGGCGGCACTGGCGCCGACCGTGTTCGCGTCTTCCTTCGCTTCCGCGCTCGAGTTGGTGCGCGAGGGGCTCGCGGAAATCCATCAGAAAGAGTCATTCGCGCCGATCTACATGCGTAAGCGCGTTGACGTTAATGCAAGTGCTTTGATGCATGATGCAAAAGACAACGTATAATAAGGAGACGAAATCCATGCCGAGCGCGGCGAAGAAGCTCGCGATTGTCCCGAAGGAAGAGCCGAAGTCGGCTCCGGTCGAGCAGCCGGCGGAACCCGCCGCGCGGCCAGAGGAGGTGCGACTGCTGGAAGCGCTGCTGTTCGCCGCCGGCGAACCACTCGACGAGGCCACGCTCGGTCGTCAGCTTCCAAATGGCGTCGACGTGAAGGACGCGCTGGCACGGCTGAAGGCCGAATACGCCACGCGTGGCGTCAATCTCGTCAAGATCGGCAAGAAGTGGACTTTTCGCACCGCCGATGACCTGTCGTGGCTGCTGACCAAGCAGATCACCGAGACGCGCAAGCTGTCGCGCGCCGCAATCGAGACGCTTGCCATCGTCGCCTATCATCAGCCGGTCACCCGCGCCGAAATCGAGGAAATCCGCGGCGTGGTGACCGCCGCAGGCACCCTCGACGTGCTGCTCAAGACCGGCTGGATTCGTCCGCGCGGCCGCCGCAAGGCGCCGGGGCGGCCGATCACCTACGGCACAACCGAGGCGTTCCTGTCGCATTTCGGGCTGGAGGAGGTAAGCGATCTGCCCGGTCTCGACGAGCTGAAAGGTGCCGGGCTGCTGGAAGGCAACATGCCATCCGGTTTTGCGGTGCCATTTCCGTCCGACGACGCAACGCTACGCGACGACGAGGATCCGCTGGAGCCGGGGGATCTCGACCTCGCCCTGGTGCCGCCGCCCGGACAGACGGAGAAGTAACGCAGTCGCGGCCTAAGGCTCTAACAATCAAGGTAAATTTCGTCGGTCGCGGCTAGATCGCGCGGCCGAAGTCCTTGTTTTTGCCGCTTCCGCGGCCTAGTTTCTAGACCAAATCACGGGCGGGACGCGTGCGAAAACCCCGTCGCTGCGGAGGATTTGCGGATGGGTTCGTTGAGCATTTGGCACTGGATCGTCGTGATCGTCGTCGTCTTGCTGCTGTTCGGGCGCGGCAAGATTTCTGACCTGATGGGCGATGTCGCCAGCGGCATCAAGGCGTTCAAGAAGGGCATGGCTGAAGACGACAAACCGGCGGAAAAGTCCGAGCCGGTCAAGACCATCGAGGCCTCCGGTGCCGCGGCGCCGAAGTCTGAAACCGAGCGGCGCGCCGAGGGCGTGCGCTCGTAACGCCAGCGGCGACTAGCGTGACGCGATCTGCCGTCGGCGATCACTCATGCAGCTGGAAATTTGATTGCGCATGATTTTGCCCGAGAACCGGTGCCCGCTTTTCGGGATCATGCGCGGGAGTTGATCAATCCATGTTTGATATTGGCTGGGGCGAGCTCGTCGTCATCGGCATTGTCGCATTGATCGCGATCGGGCCGAAGGAGCTGCCTGGTGTCCTGCGCACGTTCGGCCAGACGATGGCCAAGATCCGGCGCATGGCGGCCGAGTTCCAGGGCCAGTTTCAGGAAGCACTGCGCGAAGCCGAAATGGCCGACCTGAAAAAGCAGGCCGACGAGATGGCGTCGTCGGTCAGCGACATCGCCAATTTCGATCCGATGGCGAGCGCGAAGAAGGAGATGGAAGCCGCGTTCAATCCCGAGCCTACGCCGCCCGCGTCCGCCGGCGCGCCGGAGCCGACACCGCCGCCCATCGACGTGCCGCTGCCGGAGCCCACTGCGCCGATCACCGCTGAGGATTTTGCGCGGGCCGAAGCGCCGCCCGCCAAACAGATTGGGGGCGCCGGATGACGCACGAGGACATCGAGGCCACCAAGGCGCCGCTGATCGAGCATCTGATCGAACTGCGCGCGCGGCTGATCAAGGCGCTGATCGCCTTTGCGGTGATGTTCGGCCTCTGCTTCGTGTTTGCCAAGGATATCTACAATGTTTTGGTCTGGCCGTTCGTGTGGGTGGCAGGGCCGGAGAATTCCAAATTCATCTACACCGCGCTGCTCGAATATTTCATCACGCAGTTGAAGCTTGCGATGTTCGGTGCGGCCTTCCTGTCATTCCCGGTGGTAGCGGCGCAGATTTACATGTTTGTGGCGCCCGGCCTCTACCGGCATGAGCGCAAAGCGTTTCTGCCGTATCTGATCGCCACCCCGATCTTCTTCACGCTTGGCGCACTGGTGGTCTATTTCCTGGTGCTGCCGATGCTGGTGCGCTTCTCGCTGCACATGCAGCAGCCGGGCTCGCCCACGGACGCCTCGATCGCGCTGATGCCGAAGGTCGGCGAATATCTGTCGCTGATGATGGCGCTGGTGCTCGCCTTCGGCGTGGCGTTCCAGTTGCCGGTGATCCTCACGCTGCTCGGCCGCGTCGGAATTATCACCGCGGCGCAACTCAAGGCCAAGCGGCGCTATTTCATCGTCGGCGCCTTCGTGCTGGCCGCCGTGCTGACGCCGCCTGACGTGATCAGCCAGATGTCGCTCGCAGTGCCGCTGCTCATCCTTTACGAAGGTTCGATCTGGTCGGTGCGCATAGTGGAGAAGAAGGCGCAGGCCGAGGCTGCCGCAAAGGCGGCCGGGGCGGACGGCGCCGCGCCGACGCCGGCCGAGTAGCGTTTATACTCCGCTCGTCCCCGCAAAAACGGGGACCCAGTGCTCAATCGTAAGGATTCGATGGCCGTTCTCGTAGGCACGACCGGAAATATAGCCTCACTTTAATATGTTGGTGTTTTTGACTAAGAAGCCGCCATGTACGACATCAAATGGATTCGCGAACATCCTGAGGCCTTCGACCGGGGGCTGACACGGCGCGGGCTAGAGCGGCTGTCAGCCAAGCTGCTAGCGCTCGACGAGACGCGGCGGGCGGCAATCACCAAATTCGAGCAAGCGCAGGCGCGCCGTAACGCCGCATCCAAGGAAATCGGCGAAGCCAAGAAGAACAAGGACGAGGCTGCGGCACAGAAGTTAATGGCCGAGGTGGCGCAACTCAAGAACACGCTGCCGGCGCTCGAAGCCGAACAGAACCGGCTCGCGTCGGAACTCGACAAAGAACTGGCGCAGATTCCCAACATGCCGCTCGACGAAGTGCCGAATGGCAAGGACGCCAATGACAATGTCGAGTACCGCGCCTTCGGCAAGAAATGCGATTACACCTTTAAGCCCAAGCAGCATTTCGAATTGGGCGAAGCGCTCGGCATGATGGATTTTGAGCTGGCCGCCAAGTTATCCGGTGCGCGCTTCGTGGTATTGCAGAAAAGCCTGGCGCGCATGGAGCGCGCGCTCGGACAGTTCATGCTCGATATACATACGCAGCAGCACGGCTACATCGAAGTTAATCCGCCGCTGATGGTGCGCGACGATGTAATGTTTGGGACCGCACAACTACCGAAGTTTTCACAAGATCAGTTTTTAACACGCGCTCCGCTGACATATGAGGAAACGGAAGAGTTCATCCATCAACTCGAACCGGAAGAAAAATTTTGGGTGCCGTCCCCCGCACGCGACACTGAGGTCGGCACCAAAGAGGTGAGATACCATCTGAGCGCCGAAGGCCTTGCGAGATATGAAACGTTTGGCCGTCGTTGGCTCATCCCCACCGCCGAGGTGCCGCTTACCAATCTGGTGCGCGAGTTCATCGTTGAGGAAGACAAACTGCCGCTGCGTCTGACCGCCTGCACGCCATGTTTCCGCGCTGAAGCCGGCGCTGCCGGCAAGGACACCCGCGGCATGATCCGCCAGCATCAGTTCACCAAGGTTGAACTTGTTTCCATCACTACGCCGGAAAAATCGAGGGATGAGCACGAGCGCATGCTCTCCTGCGCCGAGGAAATACTCAAGAAACTCGAATTGCACTACCGCGTAGTCACGCTCTGCACCGGTGACATGGGTTTCGCCGCGCAGAAGACTTACGATATCGAGGTCTGGCTGCCGGGGCAGAACATGTATCGTGAGATTTCCTCCTGCTCGGTGTGCGGCGAGTTCCAGGCCCGCCGGATGAACGCGCGTTACCGCAGCACAGACGGCGTGCGCCATGTGCATACGCTCAACGGCTCTGGCGTCGCTGTCGGACGCGCGCTGATCGCTGTGATGGAAACCTATCAGCAGGAGAATGGCTCGATCGCGGTGCCGGAAGCGCTCAAGCCCTATATGGGCGGTATCACGAGAATCGAGCGAGCGTAATGCGCATCCTGATCACCAATGACGACGGCATCCACGCGCCGGGACTGGCCGCGTGCGAGAAAATCGCGCGCGCTCTGTCCGACGAGGTCTGGATCGTGGCGCCGGAAACCGACCAGTCCGGCGTGTCGCATTCGCTCTCTTTGAATGACCCCTTGCGATTGCGTGAAGTGGGTGAGCGGCATTTCGCGGTGAAGGGCACGCCGACAGACTGCGTGATCATGGGCGTGCGCCACATCATGAAGCAGACGCCGGACGTGGTGCTGTCGGGCGTCAATCGCGGCCGCAACGCCGCCGAGGACGTAACTTACTCGGGCACGGTCGCCGGCGCCATGGAAGGCACCGTGCTCGGAATCCCGTCCTTTGCGCTATCGCAGGCCTATGCCGTCAGCACCAAGCTCCTGCCATATTGGGAAACCGCGATCAAACTCGCGCCCGATCTGATCCGCCGCATTCTCGACGCCGGCATTCCGCGCGATGTGTTGGTCAACATCAATTTCCCTGATTGTCCGCCCGAGCAGGTCGCCGGCGTAGCCATCGCCACGCAGGGCAAGCGCGATCAGGAGTTGCTGCGCATCGACGCGCGCCACGACGGGCGCGGCAATCCGTATTACTGGATCGCCTTTGGCCGCAGTGGCATCGCCGGGGCCTCGCATGGCAGCGATCTCGCCGCGCTCAACGAGAAACGCATCGCGGTGACGCCACTGCGGCTCGATCTCACCGACGAGCCGTTTATGACCAAACTGGCGGAGGTTTTTTCGAGCGAGCGGGTCTAGCGCATGATCCGGAAAAGTGGGAAGCGGGTTTCGAAAAATATCACGCGCAAAAGAATTAAGCCGCCGTGGCCTTGAGCTACTCGGACTGGGACTGCTTCTGCAGCGCCGGGCACCCGCGGAAGGCCGGGGGCAGGTTGCTCGCGCCATAGGTTCTACGTCGAGATTGACGTCAAGGATGGCGACATCGAACGCCAGTGGTGGCCATCTTCCACCAAGAGGACACGCGGTATTGCGCAAGAGGACACGCGGAATTGCGGTTGTCCTGATCCGCTGGCTCCCGTGCCAGAATGCGAATGCGTATCCTGAGTTCAATCCTTTTCGGCGGTAGCTTTTATAACTTGCCGCTGACCATGCTAAAATACAAAAATGGGGGACTGGATCGTGTCCAAAACGCCGCGCAACGACCCGGATGTCGGCCGCATGGAGTTCCTGCTCACGCTGCGCAAGCGCGGCATCGGGGATCAAGCGGTACTGCGCGCCCTGGACGATGTTCCGCGTGAACGCTTCGTGGAGACCGACTTCACCGACACCGCCTATTCCGACCAAGCGCTGCCGATCGCCTGCGGGCAGACTATCAGCCAGCCGTATGTTGTGGCCTATATGACCGAGCACCTCGCAGTGCGCCCGCACCATCGCGTGCTCGAAGTGGGCACCGGCTCGGGCTACCAGGCGGCCGTGCTGTCGCGGCTGGCGCGCGAGGTGATCACCATCGAGCGTTATCGCACGCTCGCCGAACAGGCACGTGAACGGCTCCGCGTGCTCGGCTATGATAATGTCGAGGTGGTGGTCGGCGATGGTTTGGTCGGTGCGCCGGACAGAGCGCCTTACGACCGCATCATCATCACCGCCGCAGTCGAGACATTGCCACAGGCACTGATCGACCAACTCGCCGATGACGGGATGATGATCCTGCCGCTTGGGCCGCAGAGCGGCACCCAACACATTGTCAAGCTTACCAAGACGTCAACAAGCGTTGAGCGCGAAAATCTGCTTGCGGTGCGTTTCGTCCCATTACTGCCTGGGCAGGCGCAGGAGCTATAGCCCGATATGCCAGCCGAGACATTTTTGTCCGAATAAAACACTATTGTAACGAAACGCTAATTCTTAAAGCCTTGTTTACTCACAGCTGCTTTATTTCAAATTCTCCGCGTGTTGCGTATGAGTGAGTAACCATATGCCGGACTTCAACCTGCCGTTTTGCTCGCGTGCTTGGCCGCGAGTTGCGGTTCTTGCGCTGATTGGCGTCACCGCCGCTGGTTGTTCGGGCTCCGCCCGCCTCGACTCCAATCCATACGCTTCCAACAGCCGTCCTACTCCGCAGCAGGAGATGACCGGTTCGCTCACGCCACCCCCGGCGACTAGCGGCCGTGTCGACGCGCAACCGCTGCCGGCACCGAACCGTCCGGCGACCGTCGGCGCTACCGGTGCGCAGGGCTTCGGCACCTATCGCCCGACTACGCGTACAACCGCAGTCAGCGGCTCGGTGCCGGAGCGGCTCGCGCCGCCCAAGCCAGCCGGTACCTGGACATGGGACGGCGGTTCGCCAGTCACCGTCGGTTATGGTGATACGGTCGATACGATCGCACGCCGCTACGGCGTTCCGGCCTCCGCCATCATTCAAACCAACGGCTTCCGTACCGCGTCAGACATCAAGCCGGGTCAGCGCTTGGTGATTCCGCGCTACGTTAGCAATGCCGGCGTGCCGGTCGCGCAGGTGCCCGCCAAGGTCGCGGCGAACGCGAGCGTCCACATAGTGCAGCCTGGCGAAAGCCTCCGCCGCATCGCACACCAATATGGTGTCACCGCCGCAGCGATCGCGCGCGCCAACAAGATCGAGCCCTCCGCCAAGGTCAATGCCGGCGATCGGCTTGCTATCCCCGGCGAACATCCGGTTGCGACGCGTTCGACCTCGGCGCCGGCGCCGCAACTCGCGCAATCGCGCGTGACGCCGGTCGAACACGTAGCCAGCATACCGACGCAGACCGCGCGTATGGCAACGCAGGAGCCGATGACGACCGAAAACGTGACCAAGAGTGCGGAAGCGGCCGGCAACCTCCCGGCATTTCGCTGGCCAGTGCGCGGTCGGGTGATTGCGTCCTTTGGCGCCACCACCAATGGCCAACAGAACGACGGCATCAACCTAGCGGTACCGGAAGGCACGCCAGTGAAGGCCGCCGACGACGGCGTCGTCGCATATGCTGGCAACGAGCTGAAGGGTTACGGCAACTTGGTGCTGATCCGTCATCCGAACGGCTTTGTGTCGGCCTATGCGCATGCCAGTGAGGTGTTGGTCAAGCGCGGCGACACCATCAAGCGTGGTCAGGTGATCGCGCATGCTGGCCAGACTGGCAACGTCACGTCGCCGCAATTGCATTTCGAGATTCGCAAGGGCTCGACGCCGGTCGATCCGACAAAGTATCTCAACGGGGCGTGACGCGTTGCGTGATGAGCGGAATGAGACTGTTGTACGTAATGGCCGGGACAAGCCCGGCCATACATGTTTTGGCCTAGTCCTTCAGCGGCACGCCTAGTCGGCCTGCGAGGTCCTGGATAAACTGCCAGGCCACTCGGCCGGAGCGTGATCCGCGCGTGGTCGACCATTCCAACGCCTGGCGATGCAAGGCTTCGCCCTGCATTGGAATTTTATAGTGGGTTACGTAGCTATCGACCATCGCCAAATACTCGTCCTGGCTGCAGCGGTGGAAGCCGAGCCATAACCCGAAACGATCGGACAGTGAGACTTTCTCCTCAACCGCTTCGCCGGGATTGATGCCGGTCGAGCGCTCGTTTTCGATCATGTCACGCGACATCAGATGGCGGCGGTTCGAAGTCGCGTAGAACATTACGTTGTCAGGCCGACCCTCGATTCCACCTTCGAGCGTTGCCTTTAGCGCCTTATAAGTCGTGTCCTCGGTATCGAACGACAGATCGTCGCAGAACACGATAAACCGATAGGGCGAACCGCGGGTGAGCGCCATCAGGTCGGGCAGACTCTCAATGTCCTCGCGGTGGATCTCGACCAGCTTGAGTGGGCGGCTGTTAGAGCTCCGCGCGAGCTCGGCGTTGACCGCCGCATGCGAGGCCTTCACAAGCGACGACTTGCCCATGCCGCGGGCGCCCCACAGTAGCGCATTATTGGCCGGCAGGCCCTTCGCGAAACGCTCGGTGTTCTCGACCAGTACGTCACGCACGCGATCGATGCCCTTGAGCAGCGACATCTCGACGCGGTTGACGCGCGGCACCGGCGCCAGCCTCCCGTCCGGGTGCCAGATGAAGGCATCGGCGGTGCTTAGGTCTGGCAGGACCTTGCGCGGCGGCGCCAGCCGCTCGAGCGCGGAGGCAATGCGGTCGAGAACGTCAGGCTGGTCGCTCTTGGGAGCGCCTTTCGCGTTCACGGTGCGGCTCTTCGATTTGGGCTTGGACTTTGCCATGGGTGCTCTTTTTCGAAAATCGCGGTGCTCTTAGCGGGGCGGGCTTGACGCCGCAAGCGGGCAGGGCAGGAAATGCGGGAAAAGGGGCGGTTTTAGTGGGGTTCGCGGCGTTGCAATTGGGCCGATCGCCGCTATAGTCCGCGCCAAATTCGAGCGCGTTTGACCCGGAACGGAGAGAGCGCGTGCCCACCAGCCAAGGACCCTTCGATGTTCATTTCGCCCGCATTTGCGCAAGGATCGCTGTTTGGCGGCGGATTAGGCGGCGACAGCGGCATGCTGATGTCGCTGCTGCCGTTTGTGCTGATTTTCGTCATAATGTATTTCCTGATCCTTCGCCCGCAGCAGAAGCGGGTGAAGCAGCACAATGAGATGGTCAAGAACGTGCGGCGCGGGGATACCGTCGTCACTAATGGCGGGCTGATCGGCAAGGTCACCAAGGTGATCGACGACGATCAGATCGAGATCGAGATCGCGGACGAAGTGCGTATTCGTCAAATGCGACAGATGCTCTCCGACGTGCGTGCCAAGGGTGAACCGGTGAAGGACGAGCCGGCGGCCGGTTGATCACCGGCGGCCGCGCGTCACACGAAGTCGAAACGTCATGCTTTATTTCACCCGGTGGAAGGCGACGGCGATCATACTTACAGCATTCGTCGTCTGCCTGTTCGCTGTGCCGAATTTCCTGCCCGATCGATGGGTGCAGAGCTGGCCGAAATGGGCGCAGCGGCATGTCGTGCTTGGGCTCGACCTGCAGGGCGGCTCGCACATCCTACTCGAGGTCGACAGCAATGCCGTGCGCAAGGAGAAGCTCGAGCAGACGCGTGATGACGTGCGCCGCGTGCTGCGTGACGCCCGCGTCGGCTATACCGGGCTGGTAGTGCGCGGCAACAGCGTGGAAGTGCGTATCCGCGAGGGCTCGAATTTCGACCAGGCGCTCGCCAAATTGCGCGAACTGTCGCAGCCGCTCGGTGGCATCTTAAGCACCACCGGGCAGCGCAACCTCGACGTCACCACTGAGCAAGGCAACTTGGTTCGCTTGACGCTCACTGATCCGGCGATCGTTGAGCGCGTGCGCCAATCGGTCGAACAGTCGATCAATATCGTCGAGCGGCGCGTCAACGAGCTCGGCACCGTTGAACCACTTATTCAGCGGCAGGGTGCCGATCGCATTTTGGTGCAAGTGCCAGGATTGCAGGATCCAACGCGCCTGAAAGAGATTCTCGGCAAGACCGCCAAGCTCGACTTCCGCATGGTTGACAGCTCGGTTCCGGCGGAGCAGGCGCTGCAGGGTCGTATACCGTCCGAAGACGACTTACTCTACAGTTCGAGCCAACCTAAAACACCCTATCTGATCGAAAAGCGCGTGCTGGTATCTGGCGGCGACCTCACCGACGCGCAGCCGGGCTTTGACCAGCGCACCAGCGAACCGATCGTAACATTCCGCTTCAACACCTCAGGAGCCCGCAAATTTGCGCAGGCAACGCAGGAAAATGTAGGCAAGCCATTCGCCATCGTGCTCGATAACGAGGTCATCTCGGCGCCGGTGATCCGCGAACCCATCCTTGGTGGCTCCGGGCAGATTTCCGGCAGCTTCACGGTCCAAAGCGCCAACGACCTAGCCCTCCTGCTGCGCGCCGGTGCGTTGCCGGCGCCGCTCACCATTATCGAGGAGCGTACCGTCGGCCCCGGCCTTGGCCAGGACTCGATCGCCAAGGGTAAGATCAGCTCTTACGTTGGCGCCGTCATGGTGATCGTGTTTATGTTGGCTACCTATGGCCTGTTCGGCCTGTTCGCCAATATTGCGGTGGCCATCAACGTCGCCATGATCTTCGGCGTGCTGTCGCTACTCAACGCCACGCTGACGCTGCCTGGCATCGCCGGCATCGTACTCACCGTCGGTATCGCAGTCGACAGCAACGTGCTAATTTACGAGCGTATCCGCGAGGAGGTGCGCGGTGGCCGCACGCCGATTAACGCAATCGACGCCGGCTTTTCGCGGGCCCTCGCTACCATTCTCGACTCCAACATCACCACCTTCATCGCCGCCGCAGTACTGTTCTATATCGGCACCGGTCCGGTGCGCGGCTTTGCCGTCACGCTCGGCATCGGCATCATCACCACAGTGTTCACCGCCTTCACACTGACGCGGCTGATCGTCGCCTATTGGGTGCGCTGGCGGCGCCCGCAACGCGTGCCGATTTGAGGTAACCGCGCATGCGCCTGCTTCGCATCGTCCCCGATGACACCAAATTCGACTTCATGCGCTTCCGGCGCATTAGTTTCCCCGTATCGGCACTGATGTCGATCCTAGCAATTTCACTCTATTTCTTTCACGGTCTGAATTTCGGCATCGACTTCAAGGGTGGCACTCTGATCGAGGTACAATCGCAGGCCCCAACCGCCGATCTTGCCAAGATGCGCGCGGCGTTGAATGGGCTCGGCCTTGGCGAAATTCAGCTCCAGCAGTTCGGCGCACCTAACGACGTGTTGATTCGTATCGCCGAGCAGCCTGGTGGCGAGGCGGCCCAGCAGCAGGCGGTCGCCAAAGTACGCGGCGCGCTCGGCAACGAGGTCAACTACCGCCGCGTCGAGGTGGTGGGTCCGCGCGTGTCCGGCGAGCTGCTGTCCTATGGCGTAGTCGGCCTCGGGCTCGCGATCATCTGCATCCTGATCTACCTGTGGTTCCGCTTCGAATGGCAGTTCGCGCTCGGCGCCATGATCGCCAACGTGCATGATATCGTGCTCACCATTGGCTTCATGTCGATCACGCAAATTGACTTCGATCTCACCAGTATCGCGGCGCTGCTAACCATTCTCGGCTATTCGCTGAACGATACGGTCGTGATCTATGATCGTATCCGCGAGATGCTGCGCCGGTACAAGAAGATGGCGACGCCGGACTTGCTTAATGCCTCTGTCAACCAGACTCTATCACGCTCGGTAATAACCCACGTCACGGTGTCGCTCGCTTTGCTGGCGCTGCTGTTGTTTGGCGGGCAGGCGATCCACAGTTTCACCGCCACCATGATGTTCGGCGTGGTGTTGGTCGGTACCTATACGTCCGTATTCATCGCCTCGCCGATCTTGATCTATCTCGGCGTTGGCCGCGGCGGCGATGCGCTCACGCGGACGTCCGAGAAGTCCTGACCATGGCGGATGCGCACGGCGCCGACCTTCCCCATCTGCCGCGGCCGGCGCTGATCGACGCTTATGGGAACGGCGGATTCCGCTTCGCCGGCATGTCGCATCGCGGTTCTCTGCTCTGTCTTCCGGACGGCGTCTGGGCTTGGTCGGTCGTCAATGCGAGCGGACTGACCACGGCGGCGTTCGAAATGGCCTTTGCGCGCGGCGACGCGCTCGACGTGTTCCTGATCGGGGCCGGGCGAGATCCCTGGCCGATCCCCGAGCGGCTGCGGGCGCGGTTCCATGACCTAAGCGTTTCGGTCGATGCCATGCCGACTGGGGCGGCAGTGCGTACCTACAATATCCTGCTCGCAGAAAACCGCCGAGTCGGCGCCGCCCTTATCGCGGTCGACTAGCCCCTCAGCTAAACTGTATTGATGCAGGCGAATTTCGACCACTGCGCCGCGCTGGTGCGCGAAGCGGACCGCGACCACTATCTCGCCGGGCTGTTCGCACCGCCCGAGCAGCGCGATGCGCTATTTGCCCTCTATGCCTTCAATGCAGAGATCGCACGCGTGCGTGACGTGGTCCACGAGGCGCTGCCGGGCGAAATGCGTTTGCAATGGTGGCGCGAGGTACTCAGCGGCGAGCGCGATGGCGAGGCAGCCGCGCATCCGGTCGCGGCCGCGCTGTTGGAGGTGATAAAGCGTTATAGATTCGTCAGTGCGCCACTTTTGGAATTGATCGATGCACGGATATTCGATCTGTACGACGAGCCGATGGCGACAATTGGCGAACTAGAGCTCTATGGCATCCGGACGCAATCGCCTATCGTTGCGATAGCCAGCGGAATTCTTAGCAACGGCAATACTCCCCCGGAATTATTCACGCTGGATGCCAGCGTGGCTTGCACCATTGCTGCCGTTCTGAGCCGCCTTGGGCGGCATACTGCAAGAGGGCAGCTTTATCTGCCGCTTGATGTGCTAGAGCGGCATCGAGTCGCGTCAGAAAATGTTTTCGCAGGACAGGCGAGCGCCCCGCTATTCGCCGCGCTTGCTGAAATACGCAAGCTGGCACGTGATCATCTTGTCGCGGCGCAAACCAAATTGAAATCTGCTCCACCCGAAATTTTTCCGGCGCTATTGCCGGTCGCGCTGGTTGGGCCGACGCTGCGGCGCATGGAACGGGCCGATTACGAGCCATTCAAATTCGAGCCGCTGGCGCTTTGGCGACGGCAATGGCTACTTTGGCGCGCAGCGCGCGATCCCACTCGGATTTTCCGCGTGTAATTATTCGGCTGCGTCTGCGGCTAGGTCACCTGCGATCCAGCGCGCCATATCGGCGAGGGCGCGCTGACTAAGCGCGCTCTTTCGCGCCAAGTTTTTGGCAGAACCACGGCCAAACTTGCGGCCGTTGTGATCATAGGTCGGCTCAGCCAACGGTGGGAACAGGCCGAAATTGATGTTCATCGGCTGGAACGATGAGGGTCCGGCGTCTATGGTGTCGATATGGCCGCCGGTAATATGTGCAAGCAGGGCGCCGTGTGCAGTGGTGGGCGGCGGAGGCAGAAGTGTCTCACCATGACGCTCAGCCGCGGCAAAGCGCGCTGCGATCAGCCCAACGGCAGCCGATTCCACATAGCCTTCACAGCCGGTGATCTGGCCGGCGAAGCGCCAGCATGGATTAGCCTTCATCCGCAGCGTGTCGTCGAGCAGTTTGGGCGAATTGAGGAAAGTGTTGCGGTGAAGGCCGCCGAGCCGGGCGAATTCCGCATTCTGCAGGCCGGGAATGCTGCGGAAGATGCGTACCTGCTCGGCGTGTTTCAATTTGGTCTGGAAGCCGACCATATTGAACAGCGTGCCGAGCTTGTTATCCTGGCGTAACTGCACCACTGCATAGGGCTTCACATCGGGCCGGCGCGGATTGGTCAGGCCGAACGGCTTCATAGGCCCATGCCGCAGTGTTTCGCGTCCGCGTTCCGCCATCACTTCGATCGGCAGGCAACCGTCAAAATAGGGCGTTGAGGCTTCCCAATCGTGGAAGGATGTCTTGTCGCCGGCGGTGAGCGCGTCCACAAACGCGTTATATTGCTCGCGTGTGAGCGGGCAGTTGATGTAGTCGGCGCCGGAGCCGCCCGGCCCAGTCTTGTCGTACCGCGACTGGAACCAGGCCTGATCGAGATTGATGCTGTCACGATGCACGATCGGCGCGATCGCATCGAAGAAAGCGAGTGCATCCTCGCCGGTCAGGTGGCGGATCGAGGCGGCGAGATCCGGCGAGGTCAGCGGGCCGGTTGCGATGATCACGCTGTCCCAGTCATCCGGTGGCAGCGCGATTTCTCCGCGCTTGAGTGTAACCAGTGGATTCGCCGCCAGTGCCGTCGACACGGCCGCGGAGAAAGCATCACGGTCGACCGCGAGTGCGCCGCCGGCTGGCACCTGGTTCGCATCGGCGGCTCGCATCACTAGTGAGCCAAGCCGCCGCATCTCCTCATGCAAGAGGCCGACCGCGTTGTGATCCTTGTCATCGGAGCGGAATGAATTTGAGCAAACCAACTCGGCCAAGCCGCCGGTCTTGTGGGCCGCAGTTGCGTGAAGCGGCCGCATCTCGTGCAGCACCACCGGCACGTCCGCCCGCACAAGCTGCCAGGTGGCTTCCGAGCCGGCGAGGCCGCCTCCGATAACGTGAACCGGTTTCAGGGTCATGGCGGGGAAACTATGCGCCGGATGCCGGTCGGGCAACGGTCCGAAAGACAAAACGCCCGCGATGGCGCGGGCGCTTTTGAGGAGAGATCAGGAAACGCTCGAGCTTAGTTCTCGTGCGCCGCGCTCCAAGCCAGTCGGGGAATGTCGGAGCGGCTG